>ERZ1292640.714-Hain-H43-02um-R1-714-length-27272-cov-19_pt2 | contig 19157 bp, 15 predicted proteins | sample MGYA00564404_ERZ1292640 | MGnify/ENA primary metagenome ERZ1292640 (study PRJEB36523, sample SAMEA6512636) | groundwater metagenome | collected 2019-01-08 | study: AquaDiva: Metagenomics assemblies of 32 groundwater samples
CCGACGACCTCGATCCCGACGAGCGGCGCAGCCGGCACCGCAAGCCGGACCTCTGCGCCAGCGTCCCGGAGATAGCGTTCGATCGCCCGTGCCTCGTCGGGATCGGGCAGGCTGAGAACAAGCGACAGGTCTTTCAGTATCGGTTCCGGCAGGGGCAAGGCTGCGGCCCGAACGACAGGTGCTGCCACCGCCAGGCCCACGGTGACGATGAAGGTCGAACCGACACCTGCTTCGCTCTCGACCTCGACGCGACCGTGCATGGCCTCGGCAAGCCGGCGTACGATCGACAGGCCGAGTCCGGTCCCGCCGAAGCGGCGCGTGGTCGAGCTGTCGGCCTGCACGAAGGGCTGAAACAGCCGTTCGCGCTGTTCGGCGGTAAGCCCGATGCCGGTGTCGGCGACCCGGATGACGAGCCGGAGCTCGCCCTCCGGCGCTTCGTCCCCGCCGCGACCGGACAGGCGCTCCAGCGTGAGCCTGACCGAGCCTGTCTCGGTGAACTTGATGGCGTTGCCCAGAAGATTGAACAGGATCTGTCGCAACCGCAGGGGATCGCCCAATACGCGCTCGGGCACGTCGGGCGCGACGTAGGCTGCGAGCTTCACGCCCTTGGCGGCGGCCTGCGGGGCCAGCGTCTCGACCGCGCCCTCGATCAGCTCCACCGTCGACAGGTCGAGGGTCTCGAGATCGAGGCGACCGGCCTCGATCTTCGAGAAATCGAGGATGTCGTCGATGATGCGCAGCAGCGACGCCGCCGAATTGTGCACTGTCACCAGCGACTCGTGCTGTTCGACGGAGAGCGGCGTACGTTCGAGGATGTCGATCATGCCGAGCACGCCGTTCATTGGCGTGCGGATTTCGTGGCTGACGGTGGCGAGGAAGGTCGACTTGGCCTGGTTGGCGTTCTCGGCCTCGCGCTGAGCGGCCAGCGCCGCGTCGCGTGCCCGGCGCGCCTCGTCGTAGGCAACCTGCAGGCGCCGGGCGAGGTCTTCCTTCTGCACTGCGAGCGCGATGTTGTCGTACTGCCAGCGATGGAGATCGCGAACGTAGGCCATCAAGTGGCCGACATAGGCACCGCCGGCGATGCCGACCAGCTGGAAAAACGGGTCGGCCGCCGTCAGCAGCACGAGCAGCAGCGGCGCGGTGGTGGCGACCGCGAAAGCGTAGAAGGTCGGCGGATGGGTCGAGCGGATCGGCACCGCCGTGGTGATGGTGGCGAGCAGCACCAGGCAGAGCAGCATGCGCTGCAATTCGTAATCCTTGGAAGCGAGAATGAAGCCCGCCACACCCAAGCAGGCGCCGGCCAGGAAGGAGAGCCCGGCGAACCACCAGCCCCAGCGGATCACCTCAGCGTCGGCCGGACGCGCGCGGGCGAAATTGCGCCGCAGGACATCGAAGCCGATGGTGACCGCGACATGGGCCGCGAAGGGGCCGGCGAGTTCGAGCAGGTCGGCCTGGCGCCAGTAGATCGCCGCGATCACCGGCCAGAGCACGAACGAAAAATAGCGCGACTGCGCCGAGCCCTCGAACAGGCGCCGGATGAGTTCGGCGCGAACGAACGCCTCCTGGCGGGCAGAGCCCGCGTCTCTCGCCTCTGCGGTCGCGGGATCAGCCGCGGCGACCGACATGGCCCCTCATCCGCGCCGGCATGCGCCGTGTTGGTTGGTGTGAAGAAGGAAACAACATGTGGTTGGCTCGTGGTCGTCAGGCCCAATTACTGTATCAAGAATGTTAAGATAATTCTATAAATCATTGTAAATACATGATATTTTATCTTCATTAGACGACGTCAATTTGGAACATCAATTATGCAGCAACCCTCAGTCCTGCTGGTCGAGGACGACGCATTTCAGCGCAAGGCGGCCGAGACCTATCTCGTGAACCATGACCTCAGTGTCATCGGCGTCGAAAACGGCGCGCAGATGCGGCGCCAGATCTCCCGCGCCATGCCCGACCTGGTCCTGCTCGACGTCCAGCTCCCGGGCCAGGAGGACGGCTTTGCGCTCGCCCGTTGGCTGCGCGAGAGCAACACGCGGGTCGGCATCATCATGCTGACCGCCGCCGGCGATGCGGTGGACAAGGTGCAGGGCCTCGAAAGCGGCGCCGACGACTACGTGGCCAAGCCCTATGAACCGCGCGAACTGCTGGCGCGCTGCAAGAGCGTGCTGCGCCGGTCGGTGAACAAATCCACGCCATCCCGCCTCGAACGGGTCCGCATGGGCGCGTTCACCCTCGATCTCCCCCGTCGCCTGCTGCTCGATCAGGCGGGCAAGGACGTGGCCCTCACCTCGGGCGAGTTCGATGTCCTGAAAATCTTTGCCGAGAATCCGAACCGGCCGCTCAGCCGCGACTGGCTTCTGGAGACCACCAGCCATCGCAGCCGTGACCCGTTCGACCGCGCCATCGACCTCCGCATCACCCGGCTCAGGCGCAAGATCGAGCCCACCCCGGAGAAGCCCACCGTCATTCGCACCGTGCGCGGCATCGGCTATATGTTCGTGCCGCCCGCCGAATAGGGTAAAAGGGCCGCGCTGGAACCATCGCGGTCGGTGGGGGCCCGTAGTTCAGTGGTTAGAACGAGCCGCTCATAACGGTTATGTCGCAGGTTCGAATCCTGCCGGGCCTACCGCGGACCACCGATGGCGAAGCCGATGACGCACATCGCCAATGCCATGTAGGCGGCAAGGCGCGCGTGGCTGAAATAGACGTCGGCCAGGGCGCCGCCGATCATGTCCTGCAGGCGCTCGCGCGGCAGCGCCGGCGCATCCTCGATCATCAACCAGACTTCGGTGTGGCGATAGTTGCGCGTGCGCGCCGTCCAACCCTTCCAGAAGAGCACGACGGCCGCGATCAACACAAAAACCGCCCCGGAACGGACGGCGATCCACGGTTCGGACGAGAAGCCCACCATTGCCGTCGCAATCGCCATCAGCGCGAAGCCGCAGCCGCGCCGCACCGACAATTCGGCATAGCGCCTGATGTCGTCGTAGGTCATGGCGCGACGATAGCGCGCGGGCCGTCTTCGACCAATGTCGCGTTGCCGCCGCCCGGCAATCGCTCTAGCGTGCTCGTGCAAAAACTACATAAGGACTTGGGGGAATTACGCATGCGTGGCTTCGGGATGTTGGCGGTCGCAGGACTGGCGGGACTGACGCTCGGCGCCTGCTTCAAGTCGTCGGGCGGCCAGGACAAGCTCGCCTACGAGGCCTGCCTGGCCTCGGCAAAGAAGGACACCAAGATCAGCGCCGCAGCCTTCGCGACCCTTGAGCAGTCCAAGATCACTGGCTCCACCGGCGAGGAAGAGATACGCGTCAACATTCCCTACGAGCTGGACGGCAAGAAGGCATTGTTCCAGTGCATCGCCCAGAAACAGAGCGACGGCACCTTCAAAGTCATTTTCTAGATGGCCATCTTCTAGGCGGCGCGCCTCAGCCCAGCAGGTGACGGAACGCCGGCAACGCGAGGAGGCCCGCCCCGACGAGCCAGATGACGATCGCCGCGTTGCTGCCGCGCGCGCCGGCGACCAGGCGTTCATAGAGCGCCGCGGGAATGCCGGCGACCAGCAGCGTCGCGGACGACACCAGCAGCGAACTGAAGAACAGCACCCAGCCGACCGAGCGAGGAAAGACCTCCGGCATCAGCACGGCCGCAATCGGCATGGCAATGGCGATGAGGGGCGAGAACAGCCCATTCAGGATGCTGATCCCGACCACGGTGAAGACGAGAAGATTGCGATCCATGGCGCTCAGCCCGCTGCCGGTGCCCGGGGCATCAACCCGAGCTGGTACAGCACCATGAACAGCACCACGCGAAGTGCTGCGACCCAGAAGGCCGCCACCGGGGCGGTCAGGACGGGCGGTATCGCCGAGGGCGTGAGGTAGGCTACCGGGCGGTAGATCCATTCCGTCAGCCAGCGGAACGAGCGGTAGATGTAGTTCGGACTGTCCGGCGGCAGGAAGAAGCTCAGGAAGAAGCGGCCGAACAGGCAGTAGAAGACCAGCGACAGGAAATAATTGGGGATGTGGAAATACCAATAGCTCCACCAGATGTCCTGAGATCCCACGCAACCGTCTCCTCCCCACCCACTCTAGCGCGACGTGCGAAAAAAAGCAGGGCCCCGCGAGGGGCCCTGCTCCGGATCGATATCTTCCGCCCGACTAGGCGGCGTGGGGCACCACGGCGCCCCCAGGGGTGCGGATCGAGTCCACGAAGGCCTGCATCTCCTTCGAGGGCTCGGGGGTCATGAGACTGACCACGTAGGTTACGGCGAACGCGGCGGGCAGTCCGAACACGGCCGAGGAGATGTTGCGGATGCCCCACCAAAGGTCGGTTCCGAACATCGCCTTGAACTCCGCCGGCCAGTAGCGGGTCATCACCAGGTAGAAGAGGCAGATGCCAAAACCGCTGACCATGCCGCTGATCGCACCGATCTTGGTCGTGCGCTTCCACCAGATGCCGAGCACCAGCGGTGCGAACAGGCCGGCCGCGGCCAGCGAGAACGCCCATGCCACCATCTGGATGATGCCGGAAGGCCGCGTGCCGGCAACCGCCGCCGCGATCAATGCGACGCCGACCAGCAACCCGCGCGCCACGATCAACCGGCGGGCGGTGGACGCCTTGGGGTCGATCATCTTGTAGTAGACGTCGTGGCTCAACGCGTTGGCGATGGCGAGCAGAAGTCCATCGGCGGTGGAGAGCGCCGCGGCGAGGCCGCCGGCCGCCACCAGGCCCGACACCACGTACGGCAGGCCGGCGATTTCCGGCATCGACAGCACGATGATGTCCTGGTTGATGATGAACTCCGACAGCTGAAGGATGCCGTCGCTGTTGCCATCCTTGATGGTCAGCAAGCCGCCGACCTGGGACCAGTTCTGGACCCACGCCGGGAGGTTGGCGATCGGTTGGCCGATCACGTTCTGGTAGACCTCGAGCTTCGCGAAGGAGGCATAGGCCGGCGCCGTGAAGTAGAGCAGGAAGATGAAGAAGATCGACCAGGCAACCGAGGTGCGCGCCTCACGGACGCTGGGCGTCGTGAAGTAACGCATCAGGATGTGCGGCAGCGAGGCCGTTCCAATCATCAGGCAGAGCACCAGGGCCCAGAAGTTGTTGAACTCGACCCAGCTGAACTGACCCTTGGCGTCGGTGAAGGCGTCGACATAGTGCTTCACGACACCAAGCTTGGTCTCGAGCTGGGCGATCTGGTCCAGCGCCTGGCCATAGGTCAACTCGGGGATCGGTACACCGTACAGCTTGGTCGACAGCCAGACGACCGGCACGAGGTAGGAGATGATCAGGATGATGTACTGGGCCACCTGGGTCCAGGTCACCGCCCGCATGCCGCCCAGCATCGAGCACACCAGGATGCCGAGCAGGCCGACGAAGATGGCGACCTCGAACGGGATGCCGAGGAAGCGCGAAGTGATGATGCCGATGCCGAAGCACTGCGCCACGATGTAGGTGAACGACGCACAGAACAGTACGACGACGCCGCACAGCCTTGCGCCGTTGCCCTCGTAGCGTGTGCCGAGGAAGTCGGGCACGGTGAACTGACCGAACTTGCGCAGGTAAGGTGCCAGCAGGATGCCGACCAGCACATAGCCGCCGGTCCAGCCCAGCACGTAGCCCAGCGCGTTGAAGCCGCCGAGATAGATGCCACCCGCCATCGAGATGAAGGAGGCGGCGCTCATCCAGTCGGCGCCGGTCGCCATGCCATTGTACAGCGCCGGCACCTTGCGGCCGGCAACGTAGTACTCGGACAAATCCATCGTTCGCGACAGGATTCCGATGTAGGCGTAGACGCCGATCGTCAGGATCACGAAGCAGTAGCCGATGATCTTGTTCGGCACGCCCATCTGCTCGAGAACGGCAAGGATCAGCGTGAAGACGATGAAGCCGCCGGCGTAGCCGCCGTAGATCTTCCCGAGGTTGCCGTAGAACCCGCCGCCGCCGGCGGTCTTGGAGTCAGCCATGTTTCATCTCCCCCGGTCAGTCTTCCTGGACGCCGAATTCTTCGTCGATCTTGTTCTGCGAGATCGCATTCCAGACGCAAAGGACCACGAAGGCGAGCAGTGAGCCCTGGGCCGCCATGTAGAACCCGAGCGGGAAGCCGAGGAACTTGATGGTATTGAGTTGGACCGCGAACAGCGGAGCGACGAAGCTGAAGAAGATCCATAAGGCGAAGATGGTCCACATCAGCCGCGAGGTCTTGGTCCAGTACTTGTGCATCTGCGCGGTATCGAGTTTCTGAGCCATGCCCGTTACTCCTCCTCAATCGTTCGTTGTGCGGGGTTGGGGGGACGCGCGTCGACATGCCGGAGCGACCGGTGTGGTTGCGCGATTTGTGGACTTGCAGCGCATGCTCTGCCTTGTCCTCCCCTGGGCGTCGTGACACGACGCTCCTAGCTTCTTGATTTGAATAGAGTACTGTCTGCCCTACGGGCGCCACAATCAGACCAAAGTCGAAGGCCTGACCTCAAGATGTTGTCTTTCATCAAGGCGTTCCTGCCCAAGCCCAAGATCCGCAGCCTTGCTGCGTTGCAACAATTCCTCGACAGCGAGGCGGCGTACCTGGCTCAACGCTCGGTAGTCGACTTCGTGCGCAACGAACTCGGCAGCCTGAGCGCCCAGGCGTTTGCCGACCCGCGTTTCCAGGTCAAGATGACGGTGTCCCGCTGGGACGGATTCGCCGCCATATTGGCCGATATGATCGGCCTTACGCATGCGCACTTGCTTGCCGCCGGGACGCCGCGCGCCGCGCTCGACGTCTACTTCGGCAACCTCTATGCGACGATCCTCGCCGGCCATCCGCCACCCGACCACCGTCCCCAAGGGTGGACGGTGGAAATCGCCGCACTGCAAACACGCCTGGCGACCCGACCGGTCGGACCCGTCAACCCACAGGCCGACGCCACGGCGACCGGCTCCATGGTCTTCGACACCCTTCCCTTCGTGCCGCGCGATCCGGTCGAGAGCCGCTCGGTGCTCTCGGCCGCCTTCGCCTTCGGATTGATCGCCTTCAACGATCGGCTGAGAAGGCTGCTGACGGTGGCGCCCATCCGCGACGAACTCGTCGCTTCGAGGCAATGACCTTTGCCGATCTCTTCGGCCGATACCTGCGCCGCTCGGCGCCGCATGGCCGTTGGAGCGGCCCCACCCATACACCGCTCGAACGACTGCCGTTGATGGCGATCGATTGCGAGACGACAGGCCTCGATCCCAGGCGCGATCGTATCGTTTCCTTTGCGGCAATCCGCATCGATGAAGGCCTGCGCGTCTCCGACCGTCCTGTGCTCGACCTCCTGATCGATCCCGGCGTCGCCATCCCGGCCCGCGCCACGGCAATCCACGGCATCGACCGCGCGCAACTGGCCGGGGCGCCTTCCTTTGCCGAGGCGTTCGGGCACATTGCTGCGTGCCTCGAAGGCTCGGTCGCAGTCGGCCACTTCATCGGCTTCGATCTCGCCATCATTGGACGCGAGGCGGCGCGCGCCGGCCTGCCCTGGCACGAGCCGCCGAATTTCGACACCGCGAACCTGGCGGCAGTCTTGGGCCATCCGTCGGCGCACATCGACCTTGCCGAATTGCTCGGCCATCTGGGCATCGAACTCGGCGGGCACCGCCACAGCGCCGCAGGCGACGCCCGCATGGCCGCCGACCTGTTCGTCGCGCTGGCGCACCGCCTGATCGGCCAGGGTCGCGGCACCTATGGCGCCGTGGCCGCCGCCCATCGCGCGCCGCACCGGTGAGCCATGGACACGGCAGCCCTCGAGCGGCTCGACTCGTTCCCCTACAGGCACCACGTCGCCGACCTGATGACGGCGCCGATCGTCACGATCGATCCGGACCGGCCGGTCGCCGAGGCGACACGCCTGATGAGCGAGCGGCGCATCAGCTCGGTGATCGTTCTCGACGGTGAAGGTCGGTTGCAGGGCATCCTGACGGAACGCGACGTGCTGCGCCTGGTCGCGGCCGGACCGGCCAGGCTCGCGGACCCGGTTTCGGCAGCAATGACTGCACCTGTGCACGCCATAGAGGCCGATGCACCCATCTATCGCGCTCTTGCCCGCATGGCGCGCCTCGACGTGCGGCATCTGCCGGTGGTTGATGACCACGATCGCCCGGTCGGCATTCTGACGTCGAGCGCACTCCTCAAGCTGCGTGCCTCTCTTGCCCTCACGCTCGGCGACGAGATCGCCCTGGCGCCGGACGGGCGTGCCCTTCGCACGATTCACGACCGGCTGCCGGCCCTGGTCCGCGCCCTTCGTGGCGAGGACGTGAGCGCGACGCAAGCGTCTTCCGTCGTCGCAGGCATTGTGCGCGACCTCACGGCGCGCGCCGGCGAGTTGGCTTTGACGGAGATGAAGTCGGCAGGCCGAGGCGAGCCGCCCGCCCCCTGGTGCCTGCTGGCGCTAGGGTCGGCCGGCCGCGGAGAATCGCTGCTGGCGCCGGACCAGGACAATGCGCTGATCCACGAGGGCGGCACCGACGATGACGCCTGGTTCGCGGCGTTCGCCGAACATATCAATCGGCTGCTCGACGAAGCCGGCGTGCCCTACTGCCCCGGCGGCGTGATGGCCAAGAACCCGGCGTATCGCCATTCGCTCGCCGGCTGGCAGGCACAGGTCGACGCATGGGTCGCACGGCCGCAGCCGGAGGCTCTGCTGGGCGCCGACATCTTCTACGACTTCGCCGCGGTACTAGGGACCCGTCGCCTCGCCGGCGCGCTCCGTCAGCATGCCGCGCGCGCCGCCGGACACTCGCCCACTTTCCTTTACCAGCTCGCGGCAGCAATCGACGATGTTCCTCGGGCCACCGATCTGCTGGGTCGTCTGCGCACGCGTGAAGGCCGCATCAATCTCAAGCAGTACGGGCTATTTCCGATCGTGACCGCCGCGCGCGCGGTGGCGCTCGCCTGGGGATCGACCGCGACGGCAACGGATGCGCGCCTCGCCGACGCGGCGGCAAAGGGTGCATTCCCGGAAGATGCCGCGCGGTCGCTGGCCGAGGCGCGCGGCGTCATCGTCGAGGCGATCCTCGAGCAGCAGCTCGAGGACATTGCCGCCGACCGCCCGCCCGACAACCGGATCGACCCCAAGCGGCTTGGCCGGCGCGCGACTTCGCGGTTGCGAGAAGCGCTCGCCGCCGCGGCGGAGACGCCGGACCTCGTGCACGCGGCGTTGAGCGGCCGGCCGATCACGTCGGCGCCTTGACCGTACGCCGCGACGGGGTTCAAGCTTTCGCCATGGTGGCCGCTCCGTCCTTCCTGATCGCCGACGACCATCCGATGGTTCGCGACGCGCTCGCGTCGGCGCTGGGCCAGGCGTTCCCCGGTGCCGAAATCACCATGGCCGCGTCGCTCGCCCAGGCGCAGGCGGCGCTCGATCGCGAGCCCGAGACCGACGCGTTGCTGCTCGACCTCGACATGCCGGGCATGGATGGACTTACGGGCGTTGCGTTGTTGCGCTCCGAGCATCCGATCGTGCCGATCATCGTCGTGTCCGCCGCGCGCGAACCGGCGGTCGTGCGACGCGCCTACGAATTCGGCGCTTCGGCCTATATCGACAAGTCGGCTTCCCTCGAGGAAATCGTGGGCACTGTGGGCGCCGTTCTCGACGGCGAGATCTTCGCCCCGCCCGAGGCGGAACCTACCGATACGTTCGGCCAGCGGGCGGCACAGCTCACGCCTCAGCAGTGGCGTGTGCTCGCTCTCATGATCCAGGGCGACCAGAACAAGCAGATTGCCCACAAGCTCGGGGTCGGCGAAGCCACCGTGAAGGCGCACGTGACGGTGATCCTGCGCAAGCTCGGCGTCCGCTCGCGCACCCAGGCCGTGATCGAGGCCCGCGACCTCGCCATTCCCGCCGCCGAGCCGGTCAAGCCGTAAGCCGGCCGACGCCCGTGCCGCGCAGCCGCAGGAGCGCGCGCAGCGACGCCGGCTTCACCGGCTTGTGCAGCAGTTCGACCTGTCGCGCCCGCGCCCGCACGCGTAGCGTCGGGTCACGGTCGGCCGTCACGAGCGCCGCCGGCACCGCGCGGCCCCAGGTGCGACGCAGCGCCTCGACGACATCCAACCCATCAGGACCATCGTCGAGGTGCAGGTCGGCCAGCACGAGGTCGGGCAACCGGCCAGCGCGTGCCACCTGGTCGAGCGCCTCGGCATGCGAGGCCGCGACGGCTACCCGGCAGCCCCAGCCACCGAGCAGGACAGCCATCGCTTCAAGCACGCGGACCTCGTTGTCGATGCAAAGCACAAAGCTCTCGGCGTCGATCGACAACGCCGGCTGCGGCGCGGCCTGGGCAACCGGTACGGCGACGATGGCCGGCACGCGCGGGACGGTCACCGAAAAAGTCGACCCGCGGCCCGGTGCGGAGGCAAGTGCCACCGGCAGGTCGAGCATGCGCGCGACGCGATCGACGATGGCAAGGCCCAGGCCCAGGCCCCGCTCCTCGCGTGGCGCGTCGTCCTCGGGCTGAAGGCGAACGAATTCGTCGAAGATGACGGCCTGCTTGTCCGGCGCAATGCCGGGGCCATTGTCCTTCACCTCGATGCGCAATTCCTCGCCGGCCCGACGGCATCCCAGCAGAACGCGCGGCAGGCGGCCCTCGGCCTGGCCGTAGCGGAGCGCATTGGACAGCAGGTTCTGCAGGATGCGGCGCAGGAACGCCGGGTCGGTCGAGACGAAGGCCTGCGTCGGCACCACCACCAGTTCGACGCCGCGGCGGGCCGCGACCGGCGCGAAGGCGGTGGCTAGCGACTCGAACAGCGGCTGTAGCGCGAACGGCCGCTTCTCGGGCTTGAAGGCGCCGGCATCGAGCTTGGAGATGTCGAGCAGTGCGTCGAGCAGCGATTCGACCGCGCCGAGGCTGGTGTCGATCTTGCCGCCGAGGTCGTTGCCGGGATCGCGATCGATCATCGCGGCGGTGAACAGGCGCGCGGCGTGCAGAGGCTGCAGCAGATCATGGCTGGCGGCGGCGATGAAACGCGTCTTGCCGAGATTGGCGGCCTCGGCCTCGGCGCGACTTGCCTCCAGCTCGGCCGTGCGCTCGATAACACGCTGTTCGAGGGTCTCCGTCGATTGGCGCAACTGGCGGTCGCTTTCGCGCAGCGCTTGGGCGGTGTGGACGCGTGCCGTAACGTCGTTGCAGGTGGCGACGAAGCCGTCGCCGGGCAGCGGATCCAGCCTGAGTTCGATGACGCGGCCCTCGCGGGTGGCGATTTCATGCGTTTGCGGCGTTTCCGGACGGCGAAGCAGGGCCACGACGTCTGCAGTAGCGCCGAATTCCTGCGGTGCGGCGCCGACCGCGACCGCGTCGTCGTCGAGCGACAGCAGGGTCGTGAAGCGGTCGTTGAAGATCTCGAGGCGGCCTTCGCGGTCGAAGGCGGCGATGCCCATGCCGACGTGATCGAGCGTGTTGCGCAGGATTTCGTAGTTGTAGCGGATCGCCTCCGAGGCCTCGTCGATGAGGGCGCGCGCACTGCGCGGCAGCAGCCGGCCGCGGCGCCCGAAGGCGGCAATGATGATGCGGGCCGACGCCGAACCCAGGGTTCCCGACAGCATGCGCTCGGCCCTGGCCAGCGCCACCTCGATCGACAGCCGTTCGCCGGAGAGCGCCCGCAGCGCGCGCTCGGAACCAACGAAACGCGTCAGCAGTTCACGCAGCTCCTCGATGCGCGCGGTATCGGCCGGCGCCTGCTGCTCCGGCTGTTCCGGCTCGGCCCCAAGCACGAAGGAGCTGGCCTGCTCGCGGTCGCGGGCGATCGGCCGCGACCACAGCGAGACGCCGACCAGAAGCGCCGCGTTGACGAGAATGCAGACCACGAAGCCCTGGCCGACGGGATCGAGTTCGGACAGGGGTGCCGGCAGATAGGGCTTGAGCGGGGCCACCTGCGCGGCGCCGGTGTCCTGGTGCAGGGTCGGCAGCAGGAGCGCGTAGAGCCAGACCACGAAGCCACCGGCCAGGCCCGCTACGACGCCGTAGCGATGGGCGCCGCGCCAATAGAGGCCGAGCACCAGGCCGGGGGCGAGATTGGCGACGGCGCAGAACGAGATCAGGCCGATCGAGGCCAGCGGCAGGTAGCCGGAGATGATGCGTTCGTAGGCGTAACCCGCCATGAGAATGAGCACGACGGCGGCCCGACGCACGAACACCACCAGTGGCCCCATCTCGCGCGCGACGCCGGCTCCCCAACCACGTTGGCGCCGCAGCAGGTAGGGCATGACCAGCTCATTGCCGATCATGCCCGACAGCGCCATGCAGGCCACGATCACCATCGAGGTCGCCGCCGACAGGCCGCCAATGAAGACGAAGGCCGACAACCAGCCCTTGCCGTTGGCAAGCGGCAATTGTAGCACGTAGAGATCCGGACTGGCCTGCGGACCGAGCAGCAGCAGGCCGGCGGCCGCGATCGGCAGGACGAAGAGGTTGACCAGCACGAGATAGACAGGGAACAGCCAACGCGCCGTCTTGAGGCTCGCCGGATGGCCGTGCTCCACCACGGCAACATGGAACTGGCGCGGCAGACAAAGGAACGCCATCGCCGAGAGCAGCGACATCACGATCCAGCTGAGCGGCGAGCCGCTGCGGGTGATCCGCTCGGCGACGGCCGGCACCTGGTCCAACCGGGCCATCAGGTCGGCCGGCCCATCGAACAGAACGAACAGAACGAACGGCCCCACCGTCAGGAGCGCCAGCAGCTTCACCACCGACTCGAAGGCGATGGCCAGCATCATGCCGCGGTGCTGCTCCGAGGCCTGGACGTTGCGCACGCCGAACAGGATGGTGAACACGGCCATCAGGGCGGCCACGATCAGCGAGGTGTCGGTGTGCACGACGCCGCCGGCGACGCCCTGGATCGGCTCGGCGATGGTGCGAAAGGACGACGACACCGCCTGGAGCTGGAGCGCGATGTAGGGCAGGACACCCACGGTGGCGAACAGCGTGGCGGTGACGCCGACCGCGCGGCTCTTGCCGTAGCGCGAGGCGAGGAAGTCGGCAATCGAGGTCACGTTGTGCTGTTTGGCCGCCCGCACCATCTTGGCGACCATCGGGTAGCCCAGGATCACCACGATGGCGGGCCCGGTGTAGATGAAGATGAAGTCGATGCCGCTTGTGGCCGCCCGGCCGACGCCGCCGTAGAAGGTCCAAGAGGTGCAGTAGATGGCCAGCGACAGGCCGTAGACGGCGGGCGCCACCGAACTGGCCGACCAGTCGCGAGCGTAGCGGTCACCGAAATACGCCACGGCGAAGAGCAGGCCTAGATAGGCCAGCGACAAGGCGAGGACGGTTGGTTCCGCCAGCATGCGTGCGCGTTTCTCCCGTTGTCATTGAACCCGTTCGACGGGGTCGCTACAAGCTCGCCATGGCTTCCTACCAGTACATCTACGTAATGAAGGGTCTGAACAAGACCTTCCCCGGCGGCAAGCAGGTCCTGAAGGACATCTGGCTGTCGTTCCTGCCCGGCGCCAAGATCGGCGTCCTGGGCCTCAACGGCTCGGGCAAGTCGACCCTGCTCAAGATCATGGCGGGCCAGGACGACAGCTTCACCGGCGAGGCCTGGGCCGCCGAGGGCGTCAGGGTGGGCTTCCTCGAGCAGGAACCCAAGCTCGACGAGACCAAGGACGTGCTGGGCAACGTCATGGACGGCGCCGGCGAGATGGCGCAGATGCTGGCCCGTTTCGAGGAGGTTTCCAACGCCTTCTCCGACCCCGACGCCGACATGGACAAGCTGATCGCCGAGCAGGCCGAGCTGCAGGAGAAGATCGACGCCGGCAACGGCTGGGACTTGGGCCGCACCGTCGAGATCGCCATGGATGCGCTGCGCTGCCCGCCGGGCGATGCCAAGGTCGACGTGCTCTCGGGCGGTGAGCGTCGCCGCGTGGCGCTCTGCCGGCTGCTGCTCTCCAAGCCCGACATGCTGCTGCTCGACGAGCCCACCAACCATCTCGATGCCGAATCGGTGGCCTGGCTCGAACGCCACCTGGCTGAATTCCCAGGCACCGTCGTGGCCGTCACCCATGACCGCTACTTCCTCGACAATGTCGCAGGCTGGATCCTCGAACTCGACCGCGGCGCCGGCATCCCGTGGGAGGGGAACTATTCCTCGTGGCTGAAGCAGAAGGACAAGCGCCTCGAGCTCGAGGAGAAGACCGCCGACGCGCGCCGCCGCACCATGCAGCGCGAGCTCGAATGGATGGGCCAGAGCGCCCAGGCCCGGCGCACCAAGAGCAAGGCCCGCATTGCCGCCTACGAACAGATGGTGGCCGAGGAGAAGCAGGCCACGCTCGACCAGGCGCAGATCGTCATCCCGGCCGGGCCGCGGCTGGGCGACCATGTCATCACCGCCGACAAGATCTCCAAGGCCTTCGGCGACCGCCTGCTGATCGACGATCTCTCCTTCAACCTGCCGCCGGGCGGCATCGTGGGCGTGATCGGCCCCAACGGCGCCGGCAAGACCACGCTGTTCAAGATGATCACCGGTCAGGACAAGCCCGATTCGGGCACCTTCACCGTCGGCCCGACGGTCAAGCTGGGCTACGTCGACCAGAGCCGAGAGACACTCGATCCCAACAAGACGGTGTGGGAGGAGCTCTCGGGCGGCCTCGACATCATCAAGCTCGGCAACCGCGAGGTCTCCAGCCGCGCCTACTGCGGCTCATTCAACTTCAAGGGCGGCGACCAGCAGAAGAAGGTGGGCCAGCTCTCGGGCGGCGAACGCAACCGCGTCAACCTCGCCAAGATGCTGAAGTCGGGTGCCAACGTGCTGCTGCTCGACGAGCCCACCAACGACCTCGACGTCGACACGCTGCGCGCGCTCGAAGAGGCGCTGGTCGAGTTCGCCGGCTGCGCCGTGGTCATCAGCCACGATCGCTGGTTCCTCGACCGCACCGCCACCCACATGCTGGCCTTCGAGGGCGACAGCCACGTCGAGTGGTTCGAGGGCAACTATCAGGATTACGAGGCCGACCGCCACCGCCGCCTGGGCACCGACGCCGACCAGCCGCACCGCCTGAAATACAAGCCGCTGGTGCGGGCCTGAGGAGCGACCGGGGCGCGACATGGACCCGATGCACTACATGATGTGGGGGCCCGACTGGGCCTGGGGCATCCCGCTGATCGCGCTCAACGTCGTCATCCACGTCTTTTGCCTGGCCACGTTCACCGCCCGCACCGAACGCCTGCTCGCGCGCTTCACCGACCACCGCCACTTCGTCCTCACCTTCGCCCTGGTCATGGGCGTCGCCGTGATCTTCGTCAGCTTCCTGCACATCGTCGAGGGCGGCATTTGGGCTGCCGCCTACCGCTACCTCGGCGCCATCGCCGACAACAAATCGGCGATGCTCTATTCGCTGGGCGCGCTCACCACCTACGGCCACGCCCCCATCTTCCTCGACCCCAAATGGCAGATGATGGGCTCGCTGGAGGCGCTGAACGGCATGCTGCTGTTCGGCCTCACCACGGCGTTCCTGTTCGCCATGATCCAGCGCGTCTGGCCCGCCGCCAACCGGTGAAAAGAGTACACCGGACTGTCACTTTCAAAGTGTCCACAAATGGGGACCGCCTGCTTTTACGGCCTCCGTTCCCGCGACGCGCGGCCAGTCACGACCGATGTGGGCGGCCTCCCTGCCGACCGCCCGGATGCGACATCGGCTCCGGGCGAAGTCGGGTTTCTCGATACCGGAGGCGGTTGTCGTAGGGGCACAAAAAAGCCCGCTGCGGCGGGTGTCGGGCGGGCGCCGGTTGGCGGGTCAGGGACCCGCCATGATAGGTTTTTCTTAGCATATTCCTGCTGAACCTGCAACTTTTCCTTTGAGGCCTCCTTCGCCCCGTAAAACGAGGCACTTCCCCCCGCTGCGCGGGGGCAGAGAAAATTCTGACTCCTCCCCCCGTCGCGCCTAAGCGGCTTGGTTACAAGCCGCGAGAAGGCGCTGAAGGGAAGGTGGCGCGCAGCGCCGGAGGGGGCCAAGTCACGAGACGAGCCATCCGCTTCCCGCGGTGCTGACGAAGTCGAATTGGACGACGAGGTCGTTGAAGTCGTGGTCTCCGGTGACGGGCCGGTCATCCCAACCCCAGGTGTTGAACCCATAGTTGAAGAGGGCGTTGGTGCCGCCGTTCGCCTGAGAGAAGGCCCAGTAGACATTGGCAGTCGTGACGTCCGTGAACTTCATCGCCAGGATATCGCCCTGGTCCACACCCACGATCTGGACCTGCGCGAAGTTGCCCTGGCCCGGGCCGGCGATGACCGTCGTACCGGTCGTCGTCTGGTAGTCGCGTGACGCCGCCGCCGCGGCATAGCCGGCCTGGCCCGGTGCCAAGCCCCCGATGCTGCCCATGAGGTCGTCGACGCTGTAGATCTCGAGCTGCGAAGAATCGCCGCCGTTCTGGCGGATCCTCACCACCACATTCTGGTCCGAGGCGCCGCCGGCCGTCTCCGCGATCGCCACCGGGCGCGCCAGGCTGATGGTGCCGGCGGCGGCATTCCCGTACTGCACGAAGCCATAGCTCGTCGTCAGCGACTCCTGGTACAGCCCCAGCGCGGTCCCGCCGGCCGTGACCCCCAATGTGTCGCCCGCCTGTACCGTGATCTCGTAAGGGACCGACTTCGACGCCCCGTCGAATATGGGCATCAGGTCGGCGTCGAAATAGCTGCCCTGCACCGCCTGCCCGGCCAACCGGCTGGTCCAGCCGAGCGCGCTGTTGCCATTCATCGACACGGCATCCGTGCCCTCGACCTGCACCACGACGGTGCTTCCCGGGGAGAGGTTGTTTTGCACCAGCAGCGTCTGCGCCACCGTGCTCGTGCCGGTCAAGGCATCGACGGCATCCATCACCGCCGGCGCATTGGAATGGCTCTGAGCCTGGGCGACCGCCGTCAGGGTACGCGCGAGCACGAGACCATTGGGACTGCCCAGGCCGCTGGCGAGATCGTAGCCCGGCGCCGCTTCGTAGCCATCGCCGGTGGGCACCATATTGGTGCCGGTATTGGGGTTGTAGTACCCGGTGTCCGTCGCGGTCGTGTAGTAGCTGGTGGTGTTGTTGCCGAGGGTGATGTCGTTGAACGAAGCGGGTGCGATGGCCGCCGCGGTGTAGAGCAGGTCGTTGTAGAAGCCCAGGTTGGGCAGGTTCTGGTCGGCGAAGATCGCATCGAACTGGGCGGTCAACGATGCCCAGAGCGGCGTGGCGGCGCTGGTGCCGCCATTGTTGAAGAACAGGGGCTGGCTCGTGTCGCCGACATAGGCCGCGTTCAGTACGGCATAACTGGTGTCGCCGGCCGACAGCGCCGAAACATCGGGCGTACCCCGGCCGGTCCCACTCGTACTTTGGGGCGCGAGGCCGAAGGCGGCCTGGTAGGCGGGCACCGCCTGGCTGATGTCGACGCCACCGGTCCCCGCGGAGTGTTCGCCGAGTCCAGCCGACAGCGTGGTGGGGTCCTTCTGCGAAACAGCGATGGCGTTCCAGACGCTCTGGAACATCGGGCTCAGGGTCGTGGCAGGATCGGGCGAAAGCGCGTTCGCGAGATTAGCCGGCAACGTCGCGAGGCCCGAGGCCACAAGCCGGAAGATGGTGGCGGGATCGTTCTGCAGCGCCAGGGTGACGTAGCTCGAAAGCGTGGGATCCGACTGCGCCGTGTTCAGGTTGGCGAGCGAATTTCCACCGACAATCAGGGCCATCGCGGGGGAAAGGGAACCCAGGACATTCGCAACGCCGTTGTTGAGGTTGGCGCTGGAGCCCGAGTCGCCCGCGGCGATGTGGACCGAGACGTTGTTCAGGGCACCGTCGATGAAGAGCTGCTCGAAGGCTGCCTGGAAGGGCGAGTTGGCGGTCGGCTGGCCGTAGATCGCAAAGGACGAGGTCAGGATCCCGGGCTGATTGATCCTGTCGAAAAACGCCTGCTGATAGGCATTGAAGGCTGTGCCGCCGAGATCGGCATAAAGGAGCTGGCTACTGTTGGGCGCCGCGCCGGCCACGACCGATATGTCCAGCGTGAGTTCGCCGGAACTGGTGCCCGCAACGTCGGTGCCCGAAACGACATCGAACTGAGCCGCGGTCACGGCCGAAAGGCCGATCGCCGTGCGATAGTCGTTGTAGCTCGCCAGAAGCTGCGCCTGGTCCGGCACGTTCCCCTCGACGAGCGCGATCGTGGGGGTCTGGATGTCGACGGCCAGCGGGAAGTTGTAGCTTTCCGCCAGCGCGATCGACGTCACATGCACCTTGTTCGCGTCGGGCGCTGCATTGCCGACGCCGAGCGGCCCCACCGCAAGCGTTACGCCCGTCGTCTCCAGTACCGGCGGGTTGCTGATGTTTTCCTGGCCGGTCACCGGGCCCACCGTCGTCGAGCTGCTGTTCTGCTCGGACCACAGCCCCACGATATTGCCGGCGATGCTGCCCGGCAGGCTGAGATCGCCACCCCAGGCGAGGACATACTGATCGATATTGGCGTTGGTCTGGGCGTCGCCCGGCGCGCTCTGCACGCTGAGGAGAGGCGTGCCGAACAGATCCTCGAACTGTGTCTTGTCGAGGGTCATCCAGATCATGCGGTCCTGGACGTTGGAGACATAGCCGGCATCCGCCGCTGCCTGAAGCGCGCCGGCGCCGACGATCGCCTGCACGGCGGCCACCACGGCATTGTAGGTCGTCGGGTCGGCGCCGTAGGTGTTCCAGACGGTCGTCTGGTCCGCGAGGGCCGCCTGCCGCACGCTCCAGTCGCTGGCCAGCAGGGCGCTGGGATCGTTGTTGTTGGCCCTGTTGACCATCAGTCCGAAGGTCACCGTGGTACCGTCCGCCGCGACCTCGACCGTGGCTGCGGTGCCCGTGCCGTCGTTGCTGGTGAACAGCTCCCCCAGGACCGCCTGTGCGTTCGCCAGGGTATTGGTCGGGTCCGCCAGGGTGGCGATTTGCTGCGCTGTGGCGAGATTGTTGCCCCAGGAGTCGAGAAAGGTGGAATTCGGTACAACGGTCATGATTCAAACACTCACTAAATCGCCGACCGCGGGCCAGGCATGATGGCGCCTGCCGTCGTAGATGTTTCGGCGAGCGCAAACATCGTGTCCGAATTCTAGAAGTGTAGATATCCACATTGCAAATGCAATTTGTCGCAAGCGCATTGGGCGCCCGACGGCGCATCCGGTATCGCTGCCTTCGAAGCGGCATTGCCGCCCTAC
>ERZ1292640.1511-Hain-H43-02um-R1-1511-length-19151-cov-10_pt1 | contig 19151 bp, 19 predicted proteins | sample MGYA00564404_ERZ1292640 | MGnify/ENA primary metagenome ERZ1292640 (study PRJEB36523, sample SAMEA6512636) | groundwater metagenome | collected 2019-01-08 | study: AquaDiva: Metagenomics assemblies of 32 groundwater samples
CTGCGAAATCATCCGCGTCTCGGTGGAGCAGGCCAAGGGCCGGGTGCCGATCATGGCCGGCTGCGGCGCCAATTCCACCGCCGAAGCCATCGAGCTGGCCCGCTTTGCGAAGAAGGTCGGTGCCGACTGCCAGCTGCAGGTCGTGCCCTACTACAACAAGCCGACGCAGGAAGGCCAGTACCTGCACTTCAAAGCCATCGCCGAAGCCGTCGGCGACCTGCCCATGGTGCTGTACAACGTGCCGGGCCGCAGCGTGGCCGATATGGTGCACGACACCGTGCTGCGCCTGGCGCAGGTGCCGGGCATCGTTGCCATCAAGGAAGCCACCGGCAACATCGAGCGCGCCCAGTGGCTGATCCGCGAAGCACCGAAAGGCTTCTCCATCTATTCCGGTGATGACCCGACCGCCGTGGCCCTCATGCTGTGCGGTGGCCATGGGAATATCAGCGTGACGGCCAACGTGGCGCCGCGCCTGATGCATGAGTTATGCGTTGCCGCCATGGCCGGTGATGTGAAGCGCGCCATGGACATCCAGTTCAAACTGATGCCGGTGCACAAGCAACTGTTTGTCGAACCGAACCCGATTCCCGTGAAATGGGCCATGCAGCGCATGGGCCTGTGTGGCGGCACCCTGCGCCTGCCGATGACACCGCTGACCGAAGCCAACACGGCCGTGGTCGAAGGCGCCCTGCGCGCCAGCGGCCTGCTTTGACCCCCCGACCCCTGAGGACTATCTGGTGAATCATTCTTCCAAACTGGCGCTGTTGGGTCTGTCCCTGGCGCTGACGGCCTGCTCGACCCTGGAAAGCAACAAAGTGGACTACAAAAGCGCCGGCAAGGCGCCCACGCTGGAAGTGCCGCCCGACCTGAGCCAGCTGTCGCGCGACAACCGCTATGTCATCCCTGGCGCAGCCGTCACGGCCTCGGGCTACCAGGCAGGGCAGGCCGGCCAGGCCAGCATCATCACCGCGCCTGTCACTATCGGCGATGTCCGGATCGAGCGTGCCGGCACCCAGCGCTGGCTGGTGGTCAACCGTCCGCCGGAAAAGCTCTGGGACGAGGTCAAGGATTTCTGGCAAAACAGCGGCTTCCTGCTGGCCATGGACCAGAAGGACCTGGGCATCATGGAAACCGACTGGGCGGAGAACCGGGCCAAAATCCCGGACGATTTCCTGCGCAACACGCTGGGCAAATTCCTGGACTCGCTGTACTCCACCGGCGAGCGCGACAAGTTCCGCACCCGCCTGGAGCGCAATGCCGCAGGCGGCACCGAGATCTACATCAGCCATCGCGGCATGGTGGAGACCTTCACCAAAGAGCGTAGCGATGACACCCGCTGGCAGCCGCGTCCGGCCGATCCGGAGCTTGAGACTGAATTCCTGCGTCGCCTGATGGTCAGGCTCGGCGTCAGCCAGGAGCAGTCCAAAGCCCTGGTGGCCGCCGACGCCCCCAAATTTACCGCCCGGGTCGCGACCGTCGACGGCAAGCCCGTGGTGCAGATTGACGAAGGTTTCGACCGGGCCTGGCGTCGTGTCGGCCTGACGCTGGACCGCACCGGCTTCACGGTGGAAGACCGCGACCGCAGCCAAGGTACCTACTTCGTCCGCTATGTCGAGCCGAATGCCGACAAGAGCGAACCCGGTTTCTTCAGTAAACTGTTCAGCAGCACGCCGAAGGACAAAGTCCCGCAGAAGTTCCGCATTCATCTGGTGAGCGAAGGCAACGTCACCACGGTGTCGGTGCTCAGCGCCAGTGGCACGCCGGAAAATTCGGACAATGCCCAGCGCATCGTCAAGGTGATCGCCGACGATCTCAAGTAAGTGCAGCCTGGGAACTGCTGCGACGGCAGATCACAGTCGCAGGTCGCAGCGGACATAAAAAAAGCCACCCTTGCGGGTGGCTTTTTTTTGCTTGCGCCGAAGAATTACTTCTTCTCGGGTTCAGCAGCGGGAGCAGCCGGAGCAGCAGCAGCGGGAGCAGCAGCCTCAGCAGCGGGAGCAGCAGCCGGAGCGGGAGCAGCGGCGGGAGCCGGAGCAGCAGCCGGAGCGGGAGCAGCCTCTTCTTTTTTGCCACAAGCAGCCAGAGCAGCAGCAGCGATCACAGCTGCCAAAACGAGGGATTTGTTCATTTGAATTTACCTAGTTGATTGAAAACAATTTCCGGAAATTGCCAACACAGCGGACTGCATTGACCAAGTGAAACGGCTCGAGCTCATTTCACTCAGTCGCGGATTATATGAGGGAAAACACCATGATGACAATCCCTTACGTGGAATCCCCTGTCAGGGCCTGTTCACGCTCTAAAGCCCCAGGGTCGTGGCCGGGAAGCCCGGTTGGTCACTGCGCTGCCACTCCTCGAGTGCCTGGCGCAGCGCCAGACGCCGGCTCGCGTCGGTATCGCAGACAAAAACACTGCGTGCCTGGTCATGCCGCTGCATCACCCAGGCCGGCCCCCAGAGCGCACTCGGAAAATCCTGTGGATCCGCATCCCGACACTGGCGACATTCGATGATGTGATCCCAGGCCTGCCGCCAGGCGACGAAACGGGGCTGGTGGCGCTGCACCTCGTCAAAACGGGTGGCCAGCATGAGCAGGTGGCGGCCGCTGCGGGCCCAGGTCTGCAGCGACTCGACCACGGCACGCTCGTACAGCGGCCAGTCGGCGAAGGTCGCATCGCTGAGAATGATTTCGCGCCAGCCCTCCCGGGCTGCGCAAGCCAGGGCATCCCGAACGCATTGCGCAAAGGCCTCGCGCCCGGCCAAGCGGCCCGTGGGCAAGGCCCCGGGCACGCTGGAACCGGCCTCAGAGCCCATGAACCCACCCCGTTTCCCACCAGGACTGCAGCAACTCGCGCGCCGCCTCGCTGGCCCGCGCCAGTTCCTTGGCATCCAGCCGGCGCTGGTCGGCCAGCCTGCGCATCAGCGTCGCATCTCGACCCGACGCCCGGTAGCCCTCGCCATTGATGAAGATATGGTGCGCGTCGTACATCATGCGCGTGCGCCGGTCCAGCACCACACCCGCCCCCATGGCGCCGGCCTCGCCCGGCTCGAACCAGACGCTCGACTTGGGTTCGGTCAGGTGCTCGCCCAGCACCCGCGCCAGCGCCTGCGGGTCGCGCAGCGCATCCTGCAGGGCCTGGCGCGCAAAGTCCTGCAAGGTCGCAGGTATCGCCGCCGGGTTACTGATCGCCGCCTGCTTGGGATCCCGGTAGCGCTCGTCGCCCCCTTCTTCGGCCGCGTCCTCGGCCAGGCGCTGCAGCAGCTCCTGCGCCAGTTCGCCACTCGCTGGCGAACGAAATCCGATGGAGTAGGTCATGCACTCCCCACCGACCGCCACCCCGTCGTGGGCGTAACGGTGCGGCAGATAAAGCATGTCGCCGGGCTCAAGAACAAATTCCTGCTCCGGCACGAAATTGGCCAGAATCTTGACCGGCACGTCGTCGCGCAATGTCGTGTCATAGCGCCGGCCGATGCGCCAGCGCCGACGCCCCTGCGCCTGCAGCAGGAACACGTCGTAACTGTCGTAGTGCGGCCCCACGCCGCCGCCTTCGCTAGCGTAGCTGATCATCAGGTCGTCCAGCCGTGCATCAGGCACGAAGCGGAACTGGTTCATCAGGGCATGCGCGGCATCGACGTGCAGGTCGACCCCCTGCACCAGCAGCGTCCATTCCGGCGTCTTGAGCGCTGGCATGTCACGGCGCGCAAAGGGCCCGTGGCGCAGGCGCCAGGCCCGCTTGCCGCGCTGGCGCTCCAGGGCGACCAGGCGGGACTCGACATCGTCCTTTGCCGCCAGTTCGAACAGCGCCGAACGCGCCAGCAAGGGCTTGAAGCCGGGAATGGCCTGGCGCACCAGCAGCGGTTTCTTGTGCCAGTGGCGTTTCATGAAAGTCTCGGGGCTGAGACCGCCGAGCAGGGGAAGAGCTTGATTCACGTTCATGGGAAGAAACTGTAACGGATGTGCGCCGGTATCCAAACCTGTGAACGCCGTGGAACCGGCTTTGCCCCTGGAGGGGCTGAGACCTGCGGCTCCAAGCCTGCCTGCGCAGGTTTGGACAGGTCAAAGAGCCTCGGACTCCGGCCGAGGCCCCGCGGCGTTGAGCGAACGAAGGGCGCGCAGCCTGGGGGGAGCTATAGTTCTGCTTATGGAAATCAATCAGCAATGTGTGGTCGCCCTGACCTGGAAGCTCCAGGACACCCTGGGCGAGGAACTTGACGTGCTCGACGAACCGGTCGAGTTCCTGATCGGCGGTCACGACCTGTTCAAGAAAATCGAAGAGGCCCTGCAAGGCCATGGCGTGGGTGCTACCGTGGCCCTGCAACTGGAGCCGGAAGAGGCTTTCGGCGACTACAAGGAACAGCTTGTGTTTCTTGAGTCGCGCCAGCTGTTCCCGCCCGAGCTGGAAGAAGGCATGACCATCGAAGGCTCGGCCCTGCCGGCCGGCTGCCACCCGGACGCGCCCAAGGACATGCTCTACACCGTGACCGAGCTCTATCCGGAGCACGTGGTGCTCGACGGCAACCACCCGCTGGCCGGCATTGCGCTGCGCCTGACGATGAAAGTCGAAGGGGTGCGCGAGGCCACCGAGGAGGAAGTGGGACGCGGCTCCGCCGGCACTGGCTTCTTCCGCATCCAGCCGCCGCACGAACACGGCCCCGGCAGCTCTTCGCTGCACTAGTCACTTCTCTACGCCGGCAGTGTCCCAAGTGGGGAACCCCGCGGAACTGGCTTTGCCAGGCCGCTGGGGTTGTCCCCCTGAGGGGGAGAAAGGGCTACACGCAGTGAGCCCTGACAGGGGGCTATTTTTTTCCCGTGGAGCCGTAGCCGCCGGCGCCGCGCTCGGTGGCCGCGGCGAACTCGTTCACCACGTTGAACTGCGCCTGCACCACCGGCACGATGACCAGTTGCGCGATGCGCTCCATCGGTTCGATGGTGAAGGCAACGTCGCTGCGGTTCCAGGCGCTCACCATGAGCTGCCCCTGGTAGTCGCTGTCGATCAGGCCGACCAGGTTGCCCAGCACGATGCCGTGCTTGTGGCCCAGGCCGGAACGCGGCAGGATCAGCGCCGCGTAAGCGGGGTCGTTCAGATGGATCGCCATGCCGGTCGGCACCAGTTGCCAGGCATTGGGCAAGAGCATCAGCGGTTCGTCCAGGCAGGCGCGCAGGTCCAGGCCAGCGCTGCCAGGGGTGGCGTAGGCGGGGAGTTGATCCGCCAGGCGCGGATCGAGAATCTTGACGTCGAGTTTCATGGTTGGGAAAAGAGAATGGCTAAAACTGTTACCGACTCAAGCCGGCTGGCCCAATCGACGCGCGATCTCGGCTACCAGCTGGCGTGCCAGCGACAGCTTGTCGGCGCGCGGCAGCTCCACCGCCCGGTGTTCGTCCACCAGCAGCAAGGCATTGTCGTCCTGGCCGAAGGTGGCCGGGCCGATGTTGCCCACCAGCAGCGGCACGCCTTTGCGCACGCGCTTGGCCTGGGCATGGGCCAGCAGGTCATGGCTCTCGGCGGCGAAACCGACGCAGTACAGCGCACCGCTCTTGGCACGTTCGCCCTGCGCTACCGCAGCCAGGATGTCGGGGTTCTCGACAAAGGTCAGTGCCGGCGGCTGGCCGGAGCCATCCTTCTTGATCTTCTGCTCGGCCGCGCTGGCCGGACGCCAGTCCGCCACCGCCGCTGTTGCTATGAAAACAGTAGCTGTAGGCGCATGATTCATCACGGCCTGATGCATATTTTGTGCTGATTTCACATTGATGCGCCGCACGCCGCGCGGCGTGGCCAGGTGCACCGGCCCGGCCACCAGCGTGACCTCGGCACCGGCTTCGTGCGCCGCCCGCGCAATGGCAAAGCCCATCTTGCCGCTGGACAGGTTGGTGATGCCGCGCACCGGATCGATGGCCTCATAGGTCGGGCCGGCCGTCACCAGCACGCGCTGGCCGAGCAGCGACTTCGGTGCAAAGAAGGTCACCACCTCCTCCAGCAATTCTTCCGGCTCCAGCATGCGGCCGTCGCCGGTTTCACCGCAGGCCTGCTCGCCGCTGCCGACATCGAACACATGGGCGCCGTCGGCCTTGAGCTGCGCCACATTGCGCTGGGTGGCCGAATGGGCCCACATCTCGCGGTTCATGGCCGGGGCGATCAGCAGCGGCACTTCGGCGATCGGCCGCGCCAGGCACATCAGGCTCAGCAGATCGTCGGCCCGGCCGTGCAGCAGCTTGGCCATGAAATCGGCGCTGCAGGGCGCGATCAGGATGGCGTCGGCCTCGCGGCTGAGGTTGATGTGCGCCATGTTGTTGGCTTCGCGTGCATCCCACTGCGAACCGTAGACCGGCCGGTTGGACAGGGCCTGCATCGTCACCGATGTAATGAAGTGCTCGGCTGCCTCGGTCATCACCACCTGCACCGTTGCGCCCGCCTTGATCAGGGCACGGCACAGCTCGGCCGCCTTGTAGCAGGCAATGCCACCCGTGAGCCCCAGGACGATGTGTTTTCCAGCAAGGTCGTTCATGGTCGGCAATGTATCAGACGTGGCAAGAGGTTCAGGGCTGGCGAGACCGGATGAGATGCAAGGCGCGACCCTTGCAAAGGCCGAAACGCCTTTGCAAGGGTCGCAACGCCGCAGATCGCCGGTATCGCCAGCCCGAAGCCTATAATCTCGCTTTACCACCTCCTTGAGCGTACAAAGCTCCCCTGACATGACCAAATTTGTCTTCGTCACCGGCGGTGTGGTGTCCTCCCTTGGCAAGGGAATCGCCTCAGCCTCCCTCGCTGCGATTCTGGAATCGCGGGGCCTCAAAGTCACTCTGATCAAGCTCGATCCCTATCTCAACGTCGATCCGGGCACCATGTCGCCCTTCCAGCACGGCGAGGTGTTCGTCACCGACGACGGCGCAGAAACCGACCTCGACCTCGGCCACTACGAGCGTTTCATCGAAACGCGCATGAAAAAGGCCAACAACTTCACCACCGGCCAGATCTACAAGAGCGTGCTCGAGAAAGAGCGCCGCGGCGACTACCTCGGCAAGACGGTGCAGGTCATTCCGCACGTCACTAACGAGATCCAGGAATTCGTCAAGCGCGGCGCCGGCTTCGACACGCCCGACGCGGTCGATGTGGCCATCGTTGAAATCGGCGGCACCGTGGGCGACATCGAGTCCCTGCCCTTCCTGGAAGCCGTGCGCCAGCTCAGCCTGCGCCTGGGCCCCAACAACGCGGCCTTCGTGCACCTGACCTACGTGCCGTGGATCGCCGCCGCCGGCGAACTCAAGACCAAACCGACCCAGCACACGGTGCAGAAGCTGCGCGAGATCGGTATCCAGCCCGATGCCCTGCTGTGCCGCGCCGACCGCCTGATCCCGGATGACGAGCGCGAGAAGATCAGCCTGTTCACCAACGTGGCGCAGTGGGGCGTGATCTCCATGCCTGACGTGGACACCATCTACAAGGTACCGCGCGTGCTGCACGAGCAGGGCCTGGACGGCCTGATCTGCGACAAGCTGCGCCTGAACACGCAGCCGGCCAACCTCAAGCGCTGGGACGATTTGGTCTATGAGACCGAAAATCCCCGCGGTGAAGTCACCATTGCCATGGTTGGCAAGTATGTGGAACTGACCGACAGCTACAAGTCGGTCAACGAGGCCCTGCGCCACGCCGGCATGAAGAACCATGTGCGCGTGAAGATCGAGCACGTCGATTCGGAAACCATCACCGACGACACCGTCTCGCGCCTGGCCAAGTTCGACGCCATCCTGGTGCCGGGCGGCTTCGGCAAGCGCGGCGTCGAAGGCAAGATCAACACCGCCCGCTTCGCCCGCGAGCACAAGCTGCCCTATCTGGGCATCTGCCTGGGCATGCAGGTCGCCACCATCGAATTCGCCCGCCACGTGGCCGGCCTGAAAGGCGCCAACAGCACCGAGTTCGAGCCCGCCACCCCCAACCCGGTGATCGCCCTGATCACCGAGTGGAAGGACGCCGACGGCACCATCAAGACGCGCGATGCCAACTCCGACCTCGGCGGCACCATGCGCCTGGGCGCGCAAAGCTCCGACGTGGCAAAAGGCTCGCTAGCCCACAAGATCTACGGCGACGTGGTCACCGAGCGTCACCGCCACCGCTACGAGGCCAACGTCAACTACCTCGACACCCTGCGCAAGGCTGGCCTGGTGATCTCGGCGCTGACGCAGCGCGAGCACCTGACCGAAATCGTCGAACTGCCGCAAAGCGCGCACCCCTGGTTCGTCGGCGTGCAGTTCCACCCGGAATTCAAGTCCACGCCCTGGGACGGCCACCCGCTGTTCAACGCCTTCATCAAGGCCGCGCTGGAGCACCAGGCCGCTGGCGCCGGGAAAAACCTGAAGGCCGTTGCATGAAACTCTGTGGCTTCGACGTTGGTCTCGACCAGCGTTTCTTCCTGATCGCCGGCCCCTGCGTGATCGAGTCCGAGCAGCTGCAGATGGACGTGGCCGGCCAGTTGAAGGAAATTACTGCTTCGCTGGGCATCCCCTTCATCTTCAAGAGCAGCTTCGACAAGGCCAACCGCTCGTCGGGCACCAGCTTTCGCGGCCCGGGCATCGACAAGGGCCTGGAGATCCTGGCCAAGGTCAACCGCGAACTGGGCGTACCGGTGCTGACCGATGTGCACGACGAGGCCCAGATTGCCCAAGTGGCGGCCGTGGTCGACGTGCTGCAGACGCCGGCCTTCCTGTGCCGCCAGACCGACTTCATCCACGCCGTGGCGCAAAGCGGCAAGCCGGTCAACATCAAGAAGGGCCAGTTCCTCGCGCCCGGCGACATGAAGAACGTCATCGACAAGGCCCGTGCCGCCGCGCGCGAAAAAGGCCTGAACGAGGACAACTTCATGGCCTGCGAACGCGGCGTCAGCTTTGGCTACAACAACCTGGTGAGCGACATGCGCTCGCTGGCCATCATGCGCGAGACGAATGCGCCAGTGGTGTTCGACGCCACGCACTCGGTGCAGTTGCCCGGCGGTCAGGGCAGCAGCAGTGGCGGCCAGCGTGAGTTCGTGCCGGTGCTGGCACGTGCCGCCGTGGCCGTGGGCGTCTCGGGCCTGTTCATGGAAACGCACCCCGATCCGGCCAAGGCCCTGAGCGACGGCCCCAACGCGGTACCGCTCAAGCACATGAAGGCGCTGCTGGAAACGCTGGTGGCGCTGGATCAGGTTACCAAGAAAAACGGCTTCCTCGAAAACAGCTTCAACTGAATCTCCCACCGCACGTACCATGACACCCGCCTACATCATCGTCGACATGCAGATCACCGACATGGAACAGTACAAGCAGTACATGGCGGCGGCGCCGGCGGCCGTGGCGGCGGCCGGCGGTGAATACCTGGTGCGCGGCGGCCGTTTCGAGGTGATGGAAGGCAACTGGCAGCCGGCGCGCGTGGCGATGCTGCGCTTCCCCAGCTTCGAGCAGGCCAAGGCCTTTTATGACGGCGAGCTGTACCGCCAGGCGCGCGCCAAGCGGGCCGGTGCCACCCAATTCTTCAACATGATTCTGGTGGAGGGCGTGGCCGCCCCCATCGTTTGAATATCACTATCGAAATCGAAAGGTAAGCATGAGCGCTATTGTTGATATCGTCGGCCGCGAAGTTCTGGACTCGCGCGGCAACCCCACCGTTGAATGCGATGTGCTGCTGGAAAGCGGCACCATGGGCCGTGCGGCCGTGCCGTCCGGCGCCTCCACCGGCTCGCGCGAAGCGATCGAGCTGCGCGACGGCGACAAGAGCCGCTACCTGGGCAAGGGCGTACTCAAGGCCGTGGAACACATCAATACCGAAATCTCCGAGGCCGTGCTCGGTCTGGATGCTTCCGAGCAGGCCTTTCTGGACAAGACCCTGATCGACCTCGACGGCACCGACAACAAGTCGCGCCTGGGCGCCAATGCCATGTTGGCCGTTTCCATGGCCGTGGCCCGCGCCGCGGCCGAGGAAGCCGGCCTGCCGCTGTACCGCTACTTCGGCGGCATGGGCAGCGTGCAGATGCCGGTGCCGATGATGAACGTCATCAACGGTGGCGCGCACGCCAACAACAACCTCGACCTGCAGGAATTCATGATCCTGCCGGTGGGCGCTCCCAACTTCCGCGAGGCCCTGCGCTACGGCGCCGAAGTGTTCCACGCGCTCAAGAAAATCCTGCACGACAAGGGCATGAGCACCGCCGTGGGCGACGAAGGCGGTTTTGCCCCCAGCGTAGCCAACCACGAGGCCGCCATCCTGCTGATCCTGGAAGCCATCGACAAGGCCGGCTACACTGCCGGCGAACAGATCGCCCTGGGCCTGGACTGCGCTGCCAGCGAGTTCTACAAGGACGGCAAGTACCACCTCGAAGGCGAAGGCCTGACGCTCTCCGCCACCGAGTGGACCGACATCCTGGCCACCTGGTGCGACAAGTACCCGATCATCAGCATCGAAGACGGCATGCACGAAGGCGACTGGGAAGGTTGGAAGATCCTGACCGAGCGCCTGGGCAAGAAGGTGCAGCTGGTGGGCGACGACCTGTTCGTCACCAACACCAAGATCCTGAAGGAAGGCATCGACAAGAACATTGCCAACTCGATCCTGATCAAGATCAACCAGATCGGCACCCTGACCGAGACCTTCGCCGCCATCGAGATGGCCAAGCGTGCCGGCTACACCGCCGTCATCAGCCACCGTTCGGGCGAGACTGAAGACAGCACCATCGCCGACATCGCCGTCGGCACCAACGCCGGCCAGATCAAGACCGGCTCCATGAGCCGCTCCGACCGCATGGCCAAGTACAACCAGCTGCTGCGCATCGAGGAAGATCTGGGCGAAATCGCCGTCTACCCCGGCCGTTCTGCCTTCTATAACCTCAAGTGAAGCACCCCCGAGTCGCTACGCGCCCTGTGCTCACTGCCAAAGGCCGTGGCTCTTCGGGCTGTCCAAGCCTGCGCAGGCAGGCTCGGAGCCGCAGCCCTCAGCCCCTCCAAGGGGCGACACCAGCAGCCCGGCAAAGCCGGTTCTGCGGTGTCCCGCGGTCATTCGGGTTCACCTCGATCTCGACCGTAAGGGCATAGCGACATGGGTTCACGCCTCATTCCGGCCATCCTCATCACCCTGCTCGTGGTCCTGCACGCGCAGTTGTGGTTTGGCCGGGGCAGCGTGCCCAGCGTTTCACGCATGGCGGTCGAGCTGGAATCGCAAAAACAGAAGAACGCGCAGGCCCAGCTGGCCAATGACCGGCTGGCCGCCGAGGTGCGCGACCTCAAGGAAGGCCTGGAGATGGTGGAAGAAAAAGCCAGGCTGGAGCTGGGCATGGTCAAGCCCAACGAGATCTACGTCCAGATTGCCAAGTGAACCCAGTCCCCGCGCGGACATGAGAATCGCCATCCTCGGCGCCGCTGGCAGCGGCAAGACCCATCTGGCGCAAGCACTGCGCCACCACCTCCCAGAATTGCAGGTCAGTGACAACCCGCCGCTGGCAGCGGTACAACCTCGCGACTTCGATCGGATCCTGCTCACCGGGCTCGACCTGCCCGGCAGCACGGCTTCGCAGCACGATGCCGATGCCGCACTGCGCGCCGGGCTACAGCAGGCCGGCCTGGCCTACGGCGTGGTCTATGGACAAGGTGCACTGCGCCTGCGTCAGGCGCTGCGGCTCATCGCCCCCGAGGACGGGCCACCGCCGCGCTGGACCGGCCCGTGCGAGAAGTGCGCCGACCCGGAGTGCGAATTCCGCTTGTTTACTGGATTGCAGGGCTTGAGGGCGGCTGCGCACCCGGCGTTGTGAACAGCTGCGCCGCATCGATGGTGTCGAAGCGGTAATTGGCGCCGCAGAACTCGCAGTCGACCATGATCACGCCGCGCTCGGCCAGGATTTCCTTGGCCTCGATCTCGCCCAGACCTTGAATCATGCGCGCCACGCGGTCGCGGCTGCAGGTGCAGGCGAAACGCGGCGCCGTCTCGCCGGCCATGGGTTCGAAGCGCTGCAGCTTCTCTTCCCAGAACAGGCGGCGCAGAATGGTCTCGACATCCAGCGTCAGCAGCTCCTCGCGCTTGAGGCTGGCCGCCAGCGTGGCGATGCGGTTGTAGTGCTCGTACATTTCCGCCTCGTACAACTCGGCCTCGCCCGGCTGCTGGCCGGCGAGGTTGGCCATGCCCTCCACCGGCAGGCGCTGGATCAGCAGGCCGGCCGCCACCTGGTCGTCCGCCGCCAGCACCAGTGTGGTCTCCAGTTGCTCGCTCTGGCGCATGTAATGCTGCAAGGCATTCGACAAGGTATTCAACTTGTTGCCCTGTGCATCGACCAGTGGCACCACGCCCTGGTAGGGCTGCTGTCCTGGCAGGCGGTCTTTCGGGTCGAGCGTGATGGCGCAGCGCCCCAGGCCATGCACATTGAGCATGGCGCTCAGCCCGGCATCGGCCCCCACCTCGCCCTTGAGGGTGGCGGTGGCGCGCAGGCTCAGGTCCGACTGGATCTCCGCCACCGCCAGCTTGACCGGCCCGTCGCCGAAGACCTGCAGGATCAGCGAGCCATGGAACTTGATGTTGGACTGCATCAGCACGCCGGCCGCCGCCATCTCGCCCAGCAGGGCCTGCACCGGCGGTGGGTAGGCGCCGGTGGTGCTGCCGGCACGCCGGCGCAGGATCTCTGTCCAGGCATCGGTCAGGCGCACGATCATGCCGCGCACCGGCAGGCCTTCGAAAAGAAATTTGTGGAGTTCAGACACGTTGCGTGGTTCTCAAGGGGCGGGTAGCCCGGTTCAGCCGATTTTCTTCAGCCCCTTGCGGTATTGCTGGGCGTTCTCGACATAGTGCGCGGCAATGTGCTGCAGGCCGGCAATCTGCTCGGGCGTCAGCTGGCGCACCACCTTGGCCGGGCTGCCCAGGATCATGGAGCCGTCAGGGAATTCCTTGCCCTCGGTCACCAGCGCACCGGCACCTACCAGGCAGTTCTTGCCGATCTTGGCGTGGTTCAGCACCACGGCACCAATGCCGATCAGCGAGCCGTCGCCCACCGTGCAGCCATGCAGCATGACCTGGTGGCCAACCGACACGTTCTCGCCCAGCGTCAGCGGCACGCCGGCATCGGCATGCAGCACGCTGGCGTCCTGAATGTTGGAGCCGCGCCCGATGTGGATTTTCTCGGAGTCACCGCGGATGACGGTGCCAAACCACACGCTGACGTTTTCTTCCAGCGTGACCTTACCGATCACCTGGGCGCTGTCGGCGACATAGGCGTTTTTGCCTAAGCTGGGTGCTTGACCGTCGAGTTCGTAGATTGCCATTGCTTGTTCCGTCTCTTGTATTCGGGGAATGGGGTTAATTGTAAAGAGTGGCTGTTTTTCGCTCCGGCGAAGGGGTTTGGCCGGGCTGTGCCCCCGGCAGGGCACTCACTTTTCTTGCGTCGCCAAGAAAAGTAAGCAAAAGAAGGCGAGCCGGATTCGTCGACCCTCCGCTGCGCTACGGGCACGCTGCGTTGCTCGGCCCGGGCGGGGTGCGCGCAAACTCGCTGCGCTCAAACATGCGCGCCCCTTGATCCGCCCAGCCCTGCGCTACTCGCCTCCTCATTACGGCATAGGGAACCGAATACCGAAGCCCACAAGGACGCGCCATGGCGCGTCCTTGTCCGTATATCGAAATTACTTGTATGCCCCAATAGAAGTATCCTTGCACTCAATCTCATTTCTAATAGACCTGAAATGCATACCGAACTATCCACAGGTTCTGTCGCAGCGATTGCAACCATAACCGCCGCTGTTATTACGGCTGCAATTTCCTTCGTCAATCTGACTCTGACAAAGGAGCAGAAAACATCTGAATTCAGGCAAGCTTGGATCGATGGTCTTCGAGAAGATCTTGCGAGTTTTTTTGCGACCATTCGCGCATTTGCAAGATCAGCTCAAGAGTTGCAGAACTTCGGCAAAGGTGCCCGGGACGGCGCACCATTGGCTTTCACAGAACAGAAGATCAGTGATTTGCGCTATCAAGTTGCGGAAACCCGATACAGAATTCAGTTACGGCTAAATCTCAAAGAGCCCGAACACGCAGAACTTCTTCGTCTCATGCAAGTTGCCATAGAACATCAGCAACGCGTTCTTGCCGGAGAAGGCACCACAGAACAAACGCTCAATGCCGTTGAAACGGCGGCGGCATATGCTCCTCAAATACTGAAGTCGGAGTGGGAGCGAGTCAAAAAAGGGGAGCGACCATTCCAATTGGCAAGAAATTGGATCGCACCGTCTATATTTCTTCTCGCTTTTGTCTTTGTCGGTCTTCTTTGGACCAGAACATTGACTATTTGAAAAACTGACCAGTACGTGCGAAGCGCGTACTGGTTCAGCTGTTGGCTGTTTGGTCTTCCCCGCCGTAATGAGGAGGCGAGTAGCGCAGGGAGCGGCGGATCAAGAAGCGCAGATGTTTGAGCGTAGCGAGTTTCTGCGCTTCCCGCCGAGCCCGAGCAACGCAGCGTGCCCGCAGCGTCAGCGGAGGGCCGACGAATCCGGCTCGCCTTTCTTTCGGTTACCTTTCTTTGGCGAAGCAAAGAAAGGTGACTGCGCCGCCGGGCGCACATCCCGGCAATGCTACGCAAGCAAGGAACTCTGCCAAAGAGAAACTCACTCCGCCTGAAGCGCAATCAACTCGTCATCAGAGAAACCAGCCGCCCGCCGCGCATCCAGGTTGAACGGCCGCTTCAACTTAGGTGCCTCGTACTTCACCGTCAACTCCGCATAGGTCGCCACCGGATTCAGCCCACGCTGTGCACACAACCAGCCGTACCAGCGGTTGCCAATGGCCACATGACCGATCTCGTCGCGCAGGATGATGTCGAGGATCTCCCCCGCCCGGTGGTCGCCGATCGACACCAGCTTGGTCTTGACCGCCGGCGAGGCATCCAGCCCGCGCGCCTCCAGCGTACGCGGCACCAGCGCCACCCGCGCCAGGATGTCGCCGCGCGTACGCTCGGCCATGGACCACAGACCATCGTGCGCCGGAAAGTCACCATAGTCAAAGCCCAGCGTCAGTAGGTGCTCACGCAACAGCGTGAAGTGATAGGCCTCTTCAAACGCCACCTGCAACCAGTCGCGGTAGAAGGCCTCCGGCATCCCGGCGAAACGCCAGCAGATGTCGAGCGCCAGATCGATGGCATTCTTCTCGATGTGCACGATGGAATGCACCAACGCCGCATGGCCGCGCGGCGTGGCGAGCGAACCCGTCTTGATGCTGGTGTGCGGCACCAGCGGCGGTCGCTCACCACGGCCTGGGATGCCATCGATTGGCGCGATCTGTTCTTCTGTGTCGATCGGGGCGTTGCGGTCCAGCGCCGTGACTGCGCGCGCCTTGGCCACCGGGTCGGTGATGGCGAGGAGTTGTTGGCATTGGCAACGCAGGTTCATGAGGGTGAATTATCCCGGATGCTTATCTGCCGGGTATGACTTCGCAAGGACGCGCCACGGCGCGTCCTTGTGGCTTTCGGTATCCGGCTTCCCTCGCCGTTATGAGGAGGCGAGTAGCGCAGGGGCAAGCGGATCAAGAGCCGTGCATGTTTGAGCGCAGCGAGTTTGCGCGGCTCCCGCTTGGCCCGAGCAACGCAGCGTGCCCGCAGGGCCGACGAATCCGGCTCGCCTTTCTTTCGGTTACCTTTCTTTGGCGAAGCAAAGAAAGGTGACTCGCCCGCCGGGGCGAGACCCGGCACGCCGGTCCGGCGAGGCATCACGAAAAAAGCAAACTACCCGCGTGGATGGTGCTGCGCATGCAACGCCTTCAACCGCTCCCGCGCCACATGCGTATAGATGGTGGTCGTCGAAATATCCGCATGCCCCAACAACATCTGAACCGCCCGCAAATCCGCCCCATGGTTCAGCAGATGGGTGGCAAAAGCATGCCGCAGGGTGTGCGGTGACAGCGGCGCGGTGATGCCGGCCACCACAGCGTACTTCTTGACGATCATCCAGAACATCACGCGCGACATGGCCTCGCCGGCGCGCGAGCCGCGGAAGGTGACGAACAGATCGTCGGTCTGCTTCTCCCCCAGCAGCACCGGCCGGGCTTCCTGCAGGTAGCGTTGCAGCCAGTTGCTGGCCACCTCGCCAAAAGGCACCAGCCGCTCCTTGTTGCCTTTCCCGAAGACGCGCAGCACGTGTTCGCTCAGGCTGACATTGAAGGTCTTGAGGCCGACCAGCTCACTGACGCGCAGGCCGCTGGCGTACATCAGCTCGAGCATGGTGTGGTCGCGCACCGCCAGCGGCGTGGCATCCCCGGGCGCAGCCAGCAAGGCCTCCACCTGCGCCTCGCTCAGGGTCTTGGGCACGCGCAGCGGCTGTTTGGCGGCCTGCAAGCGCAAAGTGGGATCGGCCTGGATCAGGCGTTCGCGCAAGGCCCAGCGGAAGTAGCGCTTGAAAACCGTGAGACGACGGTTGGCTGTGGTCGCGCGGCTGCTGGCGTGCTGGGCCGCAAAGTAGGCATTGAGGTCGGTCTCCTCGGTCGCCAAAAGCGTACGCCCGCGGCCGTCAAGCCAGCGGGCGTAGAGTTCGAGGTCGCGCCGGTAGGCCGTCAGCGTGTTGCGCGACAGGCCTTCTTCCAGCCACAGGGCATCGATGAAGGCATCAATGCCCTGCATGGGCCATCAGTCGAGCTTGAGCTTGGCGGTGTCGACCACGCGCTTGTACACCGTGTACTCGGCCTTGATCTGGTCGGCGAACTGCTGCGGCGTGTTGGCCACGATGAGGGAACCGGTGTCCTCGATGCGCTTGCGCACGGCCGGATCTTCCAGCGCCTTGCGGGTGGCGGCATTGATCTTGTCGGTGATGTCCTTGGGCAGGCCCTTGGGTGCCAGGATGCCGTAGTAAGCCATGCGGTTTACCGGCTCCAGGCCGACTTCCTTGAAGGTCGGCACATTGGGCAGCACAGCCAGACGTTGCGGGGCGGCGATCACGATCGGCACCAGGCGGCCGCTTTGAATGAAGGGCAGAGCCGAGGGCAGGTTGTCGAAAATGATCGGCACCTGGCCGGCCACCGTGTCGTTGAGGGCCGGACCGGCACCGCGGTAGGGGATGTGCGTGATGAAGGTGCTGGTCTGGCTCTTGTAGAGCTCCATCTGCAGGTGGCCGATGCCGCCGGTCCCGGAGGTGGCATAGGAGTACTTGCCCGGCGACTTCTTCAACTCGGCGATGAAGCCCTTGTAGTCCTTGGCCGGGAAGCTGGGGTGCACGGCAATCACGTTCGGCGTGGCCGCGATGTTGATGATGGGCGTGAAATCCGTCAGCGGGTTGTACGGAATTTTCGTGTTGATGGCGGGGTTGGCGGCCGTGGTCGACACCGTGGCCATGCCCAGCGAATAACCATCCGGCGCTGCCTTGGCGGTTTCGGTCGCACCGATCACGCCACCGCCACCGGCCTTGTTCTCCACCACCACAGGCTGGCCCAGTGCCTTGCCCAGCGGGTCGGCAATGGTGCGGGCAATGATGTCAGTCGTGCCGCCCGGAGCAAAGGGGACTTGCAGCTTGATCACCTTGTTGGGGTAACCCTGGGCCAGGGCCGAACCGGCAGCAACCAACATGCTGATGGCAAAGAGGGCGCGACGTTGCATGGTGCATTTCTCCTGATGTGATGAGATAGAGCGATTCTATTGCCCCAGCATGCCCTTCTTGAGCCGGGTATCCACGGGGTTATCCCCGACGAAGATCTCCAGCAGGGCGTTATAGAAGTCGGTGCCACTGATGGCGCCCCCCTTGGCAACATCGTTGACGGCCAGCATCAGGCCGCGCTCGGGCACATAGTCCAGGGTGATGGTGTCGCCAGGCTTGGCCACGCCGATCGACTCGATGGTGCGCGTGAACTGCGCCACCCGGTCCTGCATGGCGGCCCACTGGGCCTCGCTCACATTCTTCTGCATGCCATCGACCAGCGCCTTCTTGATGTCAGGCGCGCCGATTTCCATCAGCATGCGCATCTGGATCCGCTTCGGCCCCGGCTGACGCAGGGCTTCCTGCGCGACCGAGGTCTTGTCGCTCAGGTACAGCCCGGCCACATAAGCCCGGAAGATGAACACGGCGCGCACCCCCAGGCCGTTGAGCTGGAGCTCACGGTTGGCGACCTTGGCAACGTCGTCGAAGCGCAGGCCTTCGAGCGAGGCGGCATTGGCTTGCGGCAAGGCCGCGGCGGCCCAGAGGGCAAGAGAAATCAGCAGGTGTCTTTTCATGGCGTTTCCGCGTGCATGGCACGGTCAGATCAATGTCATCCGACCGGAATTTACCTCGTTTGGTTCCCCTGCCGACTGCGCCAGGGCTGTTATTCTCGCCAGGTGAATTACGCTCAGCTGCTCTTCCCCGATTTCTCTCTCATCCTGTGCGGTTACCTGGTCTGCCGCCACACCGCGCTCAATCGCACGGTGTGGGAGCAGGTTGAAACCCTGGTCTATTACTTTCTGTTTCCGGTGTTGCTGTTCCACAGCATCGTGCGCAGCCCGCTCGACCTCTCGACCGCCTCCAGCCTGATCGGCGCCGGCCTCGCCATGGGCGTGAGCGGCATCGCCCTGGCCTATGCCCTGCCCTGGCTGCCCGTCATCGGCCGCCATATCGATGCCCGCCAGCATGCCGGCAGCGCCCAGGTAGCCTTCCGCTTCAACTCCTTCATCGGCCTGGCGCTGGCCGAGCGGCTGGCCGGCCCCGAAGGTCTGCTGCTGATTGCCGTGCTGATCGGTTTTTGTGTGCCCTTGTTCAACGTCGGCGCGGTCTGGCCGATGGCACGCCACTCGCAACGCCACTTCGGGCGCGAGTTGCTGCGCAACCCGCTCATCATCGGTACGGTGTCCGGCCTGCTGGCCAATGTCGTGGGCTTCCAGATCCCGGTCTGGATGGAGCCCACCATCTCGCGCATCGGCGCCGCTTCGCTGGCGCTGGGGTTGATGGCCGCCGGCGCCGGCCTGCAGTTTTCCAGCCTGGCACGGGCCAAGACGCTGGCAGTGGCCACGCTGGCCATCCGCCACTTTTTTCTGCCGCTGATCGCGTTCGGGCTGTCACGCGCCTTCGGCCTGTCCTCGGCGCAAACCACCATCCTGCTGGCCTTCTCGGCCCTGCCCACGGCATCGAGCTGCTATGTGCTGGCCGCGCGCATGGGTTATGACGGCGCCTACGTGGCCGGCCTGGTCACGGTGTCCACGCTGCTGGGCATGGCCA
>ERZ1292640.1512-Hain-H43-02um-R1-1512-length-19151-cov-8_pt1 | contig 19151 bp, 19 predicted proteins | sample MGYA00564404_ERZ1292640 | MGnify/ENA primary metagenome ERZ1292640 (study PRJEB36523, sample SAMEA6512636) | groundwater metagenome | collected 2019-01-08 | study: AquaDiva: Metagenomics assemblies of 32 groundwater samples
TCCAAGACCGGGAAATTCCTGCCCGAGAATATCCGCGAGCGCTGGTCCACGCTGCAATGGCTGATGTTCCAGATGGGCAGCATCGGGCCGATGCTGGGCCAGGCGCACCATTTCCTGGCCTATGCGCCGGAGAAAATTCCCTACGCCATGCAGCGCTATTCGAGAGAGGCGAACCGGCTCTATGGTGTGATGGACCGGCGCCTGGGCGAGAGCAAATTCATCGCCTGCGGCGAATACACCATCGCCGACATGGCCATCATGCCCTGGCTGCGCTCCCACGACAGGCAGGGCGTGAGCATGGACGCATATCCGCAGGTCAAGAAATGGTTCGACGGCATCGCCGCGCGGCCGGCGGTGCAGCGCGGCCTGGCGGTGCTGGCCGATCGGCGCAAGCCGGTGATGGACGACAAGGCGAAAGAGATGCTGTTCGGCGCCACACAGTATCAGAAAAGGTAGATCGAATTGCCATTGGCAGGTATTTTCCGGGAGGCGGCATGAGCTTGAACGGCAACGTGGCATGGATCACGGGCGGCGGCAGCGGCATCGGTTCGGCGGGATGGTCGGCGCTGGCGACGACGGGCGTGATGCCGTCGCCAACGTACACACGATCAAGCCACTCGATGTGGACAGCGTCGGTGCCTTTGCGCGCGGCGCGGGTGCGGTCGTGACCGCCGCGTTCGATGAAATGCGGGTACTGCCATGAGCCGCGACGACAAGCCGGGGATCGCGTTCATCGGACTTGGCGTGATGGGGGGCGGGATGGCGCGTAACCTCGTCCGCCGCGGTTTTCCTGTCGCCGTCTACGACCAGTCGGCGGCCGCGATGCAACGCTTCGCCGACGTCGCCTGCAGGCGGGCGCAATCGGCTCTCGACGCCGCAAGCGGCGCGCGCATTCTCATAACGATGCTGCCGACGACAGTCAACGTCCGCGAAGCGTTGTTTGGCGAGCGCGGCGCCGTCGCTGCGCTCGCGCCCGGTGCGCTGGTTATCGAAATGAGCACCGGCGACGCGGTCGAAACGGACCGGCTGGCGGACGAACTCGAGCGTCTGCACTTGCGGTTCATCGACGCTCCGGTCGGGCGCACGCCGCGCGAAGCGGCCGAGGGTCGCGCGCTGATCATGGCGGGCGGCGCCGCGGAGGACGTCGAGGAGGCGCGGGCCGTGTTCGAGGCAATGGCGGACACCATCGTGCACGTCGGACCGCGCGGTTCCGGCATCCGCCTCAAGCTCGTGAACAACTACATGTCGATGGTCGGAATGGTGCTTACCGGCGAGGCGCTCATGTTTGCCGCCAAGCTCGGAATCGACCGCGACCTCGCGGTCAGAGTGCTCTCGAATACAACGGCCGGACGCGGCCAGCTGTTGACCAATTTCCCGCGCAAGGTGCTGGCGGGTGATGTTTCGCCGGACTTTCCGCTGCGCATGGGCTACAAGGACATCCACCTGGCGATGAACCTCGCGGCGTCCGTCGGCGCGCCATTGGGGTTGGGTGGTTACGCGCGCGAGATGTTCGCGCTGGCCAAGGCGTGGGGACGGCAGGACGAGGACTGCACGGCGATGCTGCTTCTGCTCGAGGACATCGCGAACCAGGACCACGCGAATACCGACCAGGCCGCGCCGCCGATACCCCGCCCGCCGGCGTGATCAGGGGCCGGCGGATTTGAACCAGAGCGAGGACGACGCATGAGCGACGCGGCCGCTCTGCCGCCACGGCACGAGTCGATCGGATCGGGCCACCGGATCGCCATCGGCATGGCGGCGCTGGGGGTCGCCATTGCGGCGTGGTTCGTTTGCAGCGCGGCGGGCGTCATCACCGGCGGCCGGTTTCCCACGCCGTCTGATGTCTACCGCGCCGCGCTGCAGATTACCGGCGCGAACGGCTACGCAGGCGGGTCGCTGTTGCAGCATGTCTGGCAGAGCTGCCGCCTGGTGCTGCTGGGATTCGCCGTCGCCGTATCCACGGGCGTGCCCGTCGGCCTGACCATGGGCGCGAGCCGCCGCGCCGACGCGTTGATTGGCCCGGTGTTCTCGCTGCTGCGGCCGATCCCGCCGCTCGCATGGATTCCGCTCGCCATCCTGTGGCTGGGCTTGGGCGACACAGCCAAGATCTTCCTCATTTGGGTTGCCGCTTTTGCTCCCGCGCTCATCAACACTTACGTCGGCGTGCGCAACGTCGATCCGACGCTGATCGAGGCGGCACGCGTCCACGGCGCGCGGTCGCGGCGAATGCTCTTCGACGTGCTCGTCCCCGGCTCGCTGCCGATGATCTTCACCGGGCTGCGCCTGTCGCTCCAGGCATCATGGACCACGCTCGTCGCGGCCGAACTGCTCGGCGCGTTCACCGGACTGGGTAAAGTACTATCCGTCGCGGCGCTCGACATCTATCCAGGCATGATCTTGTTCGCGATGCTGTGGGTGGGCCTGCTGGGAGCGCTCATGACCCGCAGCCTCGAATGGCTCGAAGTGAAGCTGCTGCCATGGCTCAAGTGAGCGTACACACCGGTCCGGGCCGCAAGGAACTGCTGTTCCTGTCTTGCGCCGGCGTCGTCGGTTTTTTTGCGGGCTGGCATCTGTTGAGCGTCAGCGGCTGGTTCCCAAAACAGTTTCTGCCCGGACCTGTCGCGGTGCTCGAGACGATCGTGCAACTGTCGCGCGAAAAGTATTCGGGCGACACGCTATGGGGGCACCTCGCGGCGAGCCTCGGCCGTTTCGGCGTCGGGTTCCTGCTTGCCGCCGCAATCGGCATTCCGCTTGGCCTTCTGATGGGATGGTTCCGCTGGCTCGACGACATCGTGAGCCCGTTCTTCGAGGCGCTGCGCTTTGTGGCTCCGATCGCGTGGGTGCCCTTCGCGGGACTGTGGTTCGGCACCGGGATCGGCGGACCAACGCTCATCATCTTCTCCGGCGCGTTTCCGCCCTGCCTCATCAATGCCTACCGCGGCGCGAAATATGTCGACCGCAGGCTGGTCGAAGCGGCGCAGACGCTCGGTGCCGGAGGCATCCGCATCACAGCCGAGGTGCTGCTTCCGGCTTCGTTGCCGTCGATCCTCGCGGGCTTGCGCGTGAGCGCCGGAATCGGCTGGCAATCGCTCGTGGGTGCCGAACTCATCGTGGTTGCGAGTGGTGTCGGTTACATGATGGTGCAGGGCCAGCTCAACGTTGCGACCACGATCGTCATGGCCGGCATGATCGCCATCGGCCTCGTCGGAGTCGTTATCGATTTCGCGCTGCGCTGGTTTGAAATTCGGATCAAGCAAAGCTGGGGACGCTGATTGCCATGAGCAAAATCGCATTCGAAAGGGTCAGCCGAAGCTTCGTGCGCGGCAAAGAGTCGTTTGAAGCGCTGGTCGACATCAGCCTCGAGGTGCAGGAGAGGGAATTCGTCGCCATCGTTGGCCCTTCCGGCTGCGGCAAGACCACGCTGCTACGGATGGTCGCGGGGCTCGAGTTCCCGAGTTCCGGTTCGGTGCGCGTCGCCAATGTCGAGGTCGCCGGGCCCGGCCCCGACCGCGCGGTCGTATTCCAGGCATTCGCGCTGTTCCCGTGGAAATCGGTCGAGGAAAACATCGGCTTCGGGCTCAAGTGCCGCGGCGTGTCGGAGGCGGACCGTCGTCCCGTCGTCGCGCAGTTCGTTGAGTTAATGGGCCTCATTGGCTACGAAAATGCATATCCGCACCAACTCTCCGGCGGCATGCAGCAGCGCGTGGCGATCGCCCGCAGTTACGCGCTCGATCCCGGCGTTCTGCTGATGGACGAACCGTTCGGCGCACTTGATGCGCAAACGCGCGTGGTGATGCAGGAAGAGTTGATCCGGCTCTCGCGGCTCAAGCCACGCACGGTGCTTTTCATCACCCACTCGGTGGAGGAAGCGGTTTACCTCGCCGACCGCGTGGTCGTGATGACGCGCCGGCCGGGAAGAATCAAGGAAATCCTCGACGTCGGATCGGTTCGCCGCAGCGAGGGTTGGGGCCGGCTCGAGCACGTTGAGGAGGTGATGGACACGGAGTCGTTCGTGCATCTGCGCACGCGCATTTGGCGGATGTTGCGGGAACAGCAGGAGGCAGCGGCGGCCAGGCATTAGCAAACTGATGCAGCCTGTAGCCGGGAAGCCGGCATCTTGAGTTCAAGCGGTTCAGTGCACGTATTGACCGGGCTGGTGCCGGCAGAGCGGCGTCGGCTTCCGTGACGCCGGCGCGATCCCGGCCTAGGGTGCAGGCCTGGTTGACTAGGCCTCCGGGAACCCGCCGTAAGGCGCCCATCCAGCTCCCGCAATCACGCCACCATCGCAGGGTATGGTGGCGCCGGTGATGACCGCCGACCTTGGCGACAGCAGGAAGTAGATCACTTCGGCGATCTCTTCCGCCTTCATCAGCCGTCCGAGCGGAGTGGCGCGCAGAATCGGAGTGAAGTCGCGCTCGCCCTTACGCTCCTTGGGCTTGAGGAAAGGCGTATCGGTCCAGCCGGGCGCGACTGCATTGACGCGCACGCCGCGCTTGGCCCACTGCACCGCGAGCGCTTCGGTCAGGTTGGCTACCGCTGCCTTTGCCGGCCCGTAGGCAAGCACGGGACCGGATCTGAAAGCGAGCACCGACGACAGGTTGACGATGGCTCCGTGCCCGCGCTTCGCCATGGCGCCACCGAACACGCGGCAAGAGATGTAGGTTCCCTTCAAATGCGAGTCCACTACCCGCGCCCAGTCCTCCACCGCGTAATCCTCGATTGGCGTCGGCACCTGGGCGATGCCGGCGCAGTTTACCAACCCGTTTATCGGCGGCAATCTGTCGCCGATCGTATCGTTGGTCCTGATGAGCAACTGCTCGTCGAGTACATCCCCGAAAGCGGCCAATGCGTTCGGCCCCAGCTCGTCGGCGAGCGCAACCGCGGCGTCGGAATTGATGTCGAGGATGGCGACGTGGCCGCCGGACGCGATGATGCGGCGGGACACAGCCGCCCCGATCCCGCTTGCACCGCCGGTCACGATCACCGACAGGCTGTTCGGTCGGTTGGACGCAAGGGTGGTCATTTTGACTCAACTTGAACGGGTAGAGCGGGAAACTCGATCAGCTCGACGACGTTATTCTCGGGCGCAAGCAGGTAGATAACCTTGCTACGGCCGCCGCGCAGCTTCTGCGGTGGACAGGTGGTCCGGTAGCCCGCCCCGGTCAGCCTCGCATAAGCGGCTTCCACGTCGGTCACCTCGAATGCCATATGGGTGTAACCAAGGTCGCACTGGCGCACGGGGTCCTTCCGTCCCGCCGGCTGGTAGTACTTGAACAGCTCGATCCGGTAGTGGTCGCGCATCAGCATCCCCCAGCGGATGACGGCGCCGGGAAGTGCCACGACCGCGGCCAACCCTGGCTCTTGCCGTTGGTCCATTTCCCCCTCCACGGTGAAGCCGAGGATGTCAACGAAGAAATCGCGCGCCGCGGCGAAGTCCTCGACGCAAAGCGCGGTGTGATGGGCGCGCCTGACGAGATCGCTCACGCTCCCCGGAATCCGTGCACTCATGCCTTTTTCCTCCCGTGTCTCTTGCGCGATGCGGGCGCCGTGCGAGCTGCCGCGGGCGGCCTGCTCAATCACGATCACCGGCTCGTCGCACTGCCGGGGTTGCCCCTGGTGGCCAGAAACGCCAGCATATCCGCATGGGCTCGCGCGGCGGCGGGTACCAGGCCGCCCATTTGCAGAAATCCATGCACCAGGCCCGCGTACTCGGTCTCGATGGTGGTCACCTGCGCGTCGCGCAGCGCGCCTGCGAGCATACGTCCCTCGTCGCGTAGCGGATCCAGCTCCGCCAGAGCGATCCAGGTCGGTGGCAGACCGCGCAAGGTGGCCGCCGCGAGCGGTGCGAAACGAAAGTCCATATCGAGGTCCGCCGGCCCGGTGTACTTGCCGTAGAACCAGTCGAGGTCGGCGAGTTCGAGGAAATGCCCCTCCGCATAGCGTGCTTTCGATTCGCTCGGGCGACGACCGGCCGCCGTCGGATACGCAAGCAGCAGGGCAGTCGGCATTTGCATCGAGCGATCGCGTGCGAGCAATGCGGTAACCAGCGCCAATGTGGCGCCGGCGCTGTCTCCGCCAAGCAGGATTGGCGCTTCGCGGTCGATCCGCGTGCGCAACCACTCATAGGCCGCGTACGCGTCGTCGACCGCTGCGGGAAACGGGGCCTCCGGCGCGAGACGGTAGGCGACCGAGATCACCGTCATACCCGATCGCAGGGCGAGCATTCTGCAGACCGGATCGGCCGACTCAAGGCTGCCGACGCAATATCCCCCGCCGTGCAGCCAAAGCAATGTGCCCGGGGACGGCCCCTGATAGCGTCGAATGACGATGGGCGACGCGCCGGACGCCGTGACTATCGTCTCGTCACGAGGGGTAACTGCCGGCTCCGGCGCGATATCGAGCAGCCGGATTCCACGGTCGTACGCCACGCGGGCACCGGCGATGCCGAGCGATCGCAAGGGCGCTTGCCCCGAGCGCCGGATGCCGGCAAGTATCGCTGCAACGGCCTTATCGATGGTCGAATCCCCCCGTCGGACCGGGGCGTTGCCGCCGCCGGCCTACGCTCGCGCTCATGCCCGTCTGACCCGGCAGACGACGCCGCCGACGTCGACGATATCCTCCTCGGCGACGACGATTTCGATCAACGTCCCCGCGAACGGCGCGCCAATTTCGGTGGCGACCTTTTCGGTTTCGATATCGTACAGCGGTTCGCCTTCGACAAAACTGTCGCCGGGCGCCTTGTACCACTTCTTCACCGTGGCCTCTTCCATGTTCATGCCGATCCGTCCCAGGGTCAGTTCGATCGTATCAGTGCTCATGCTGCGTATTCTCCCGGTGCGGTCCGTGCTTGCGGCGTGATGTATGGATGCTCTAGGTGCAGGGCCGTCATTGCATCAGTCCCCGGACCGCTTCCATGATGCGATGGTGATCCGGGATCACGGCTTTTTCGAGGACCGGCGAGTAAGGCATGGCCACGTCTTCGACGGTGACGCGCCGGGCCGGCGCGCGCAGTGTGCCGAATGTCCGTTCGGTGACCGTGGCGGCGATTTCGCTGGCCGCGCTGCAGGTGCGCCGCGCTTCGTCGACGATCACCAGGCGCCCGGTACGCTTGACGGAGTCGACGACCGTGTCGAAGTCGAAGGGCATGACGCAACGCGGATCGATCAGTTCGGCTGAAATTCCGGCCTTCGCAAGCTCGTCGCAGGCGCGTTGCGCCGGCTTCACCATGCTGCCGATCGCCACGACGGTGACGTTTGTGCCGGGACGCAGGATGTTCGCCTTGCCCAGCGGAATGAGGTAGTCGCCGTCGGGGACCTCGCCGCTTTCGCCGCCGCGTCCCGCCGCCTGCAGGAAGAACACCGGACTGTCGTCACGGATCGAGGACTTGATGAGTCCCTTGGCATCGCCTGGGGACCCGGGCATCACGACCTTGACCCCGCCGAGGTTCATCAGGGTCGGGTGCATGCTGTCGGAATGCTGGGCCGCGACTGAGCGTCCGCCGCCGATCACCGCCATGAAGGTTATCGGCAACCGGACCTGCCCGCCGAGCATGTAGCGCAGCTTCGCCGCCTGATTGGCGATCGCGTCGAATCCCGTATAGATGAAATTGCCGTAGAACAGGTGGCATATGACGCGGTGACCGGCCGCCGCGGCGCCGACCGCCATGCCCGTCATTACGGTTTCGGAGATCGGCGTGTTGCGCACGCGCGCGGGGCCGAACCGCTCGAACAGGTTGCGCGTGTCGCCGATCGGGCTGACTTCCATGTCTTCGCCAAACAGAACGACCGAAGGGTCGCGGGCCATCTCTTCCGCGATCCCCTCGTTGATCGCCTGTACCATCCGTTTTTTCGCCATTGATCGCTCCTCAGGAAAACATGTCGGTGTATGCCGATTCCACCGCGGGCCACGGGGATTCGTCGGCGAACTGGAATGCGGCGTCCACCTGTGCTTTCACTTCAGCCTCCAGGGCGGGAAACGTCGCCGCGGCGATGCCGGCCAGATCGAGCTGGCGGCGTGTTTGCGTGAGCGGTTCGAGCGCCCTGCGGGCCTCGATCTCGGCATCATCCCGGTACGCTTTCGCCAGGAAGGTCATCTCGGCCTCGACGTGGCCGCGCAGCCGGTAGGTCCGCGCTTCGATCAGCGTCGGGCCTTCGCCCGCGCGTGCGCGCGCAATCGCCTTTCCGGCTTCGCGCCAGACCGCGGTTACGTCGTTGCCGTCGACCGCAAGTCCGGGGACGCCGAACGGTTCCGCGCGGCGCCAGATTTCTCCCGCGGTAACGGTGGCTGAAGGCGAAAATTCGGAAAAGCCGTTGTTCTCGCATACGAGTATCAGCGGCAGCTTCCACAGCGCCGCGATGTTCAGCGCTTCGAACAGCACGCCCTGGTTGGCCGCGCCGTCGCCGAAAAAGACGACCGCGACATTCCTGTCGCCGCGCAACTGCTCGGACCACGCCGCTCCGGCGCCCAGTGCAATTCCGCCACCCACGATTCCATTTGCGCCGAGGATGCCCTTGGACACGTCGGCCACGTGCATCGATCCGCCCTTGCCACCGCAGACCCCGGTCGCGCGACCGAACACCTCTGCGATCATCCGCGGCAGATCGCCGCTTTTCGCAAGGAAATGTCCGTGTCCGCGATGGTTGCTGGTAATCCAGTCGCGATCGGTCAAATGAGCGCAGACGCCCACGGCGACTGCCTCCTGCCCGACGGAAAGATGCACCGGTCCGGGCAGCGTGCCGCTCGCCTGAACCTTTGCCAGCCTCTCCTCGGTGGTCCGGATCAGCAACATCAGCCGGTACATCGATAACAGCAACTCTGTTTTCGGAGCCGCGGCCCCGGCACCAGGCGCCGCGCCATGGTGCTGCCGGTCATTCGGCGACTGCGTCGTCGTGTTTTCCATTGTTTCAACCTCCAGTTTGGGACATCTTTGGATAATTTCCAGGCGTCTCCGGGTTGCCCGCGGGTCGCCTGGGAGGATTACATGCGCCTTGCGGCGCTGTTTCTTCAGACATGGTGATCTTTCTCTTTCAGCGGGGCTGGAAACGCCACGCTGCCTCCGGTCGGTTCGGGTCGGAGCGCGATTGTATTTGTCGGCGTTTCAGCACTTGAGAGCCCGCAGGGATAGCTCATGCATGGGCGCGATCAATATGGAGACCAGTACCATCGCTGATTACGGACGGCAGGGCGCGCCTGGCGATGCGCATGGGCCACCCGGTCAGATCTCGCCCATCGGATTCGAGCGGCGTCATTTCGTGCATTACGCCACGGGGCCGCGCGCTCGATTGCGCATGAAACGCCCCGCGCACCGCCTGTGGATAACCGTCGGTGGCCCAAGCGCTAAACTGCCCACCGAATCGTGTCAACTCCAACTTTTTTGCTTGGCCCTTCAGTTTGATGGCTTTTACCCAGATCGTCGTCACTTCACATATCCAAACATTTGAGGCAAGAACAGCGAAAAAAACGGAACATAGGTAATGATGAACAGGGAAACCACCTGGGCTACCAAGAACCAGATCAGTTGCCTGCTTAATCGGGCTAAGGGGATATTCGTGATTCCACAAGCGGCAAAGAGTAGCAGTCCAAAGGGAGGTGAAAGGAGTCCGATGGAAAGATTAAACACCACGATCAATCCAAAATGAATGGGATCTACGCCGAGACTGTACGCTGCGGGAGCCATGAGGGGTGCCAGAACGATAATCGAAAAAGCCAGGTCCAAAAACATTCCGGCCAGCAGCAGTATTATGTTGACAATGAATAAAAGAGCGATTTTATTGGTCGCCAGACTGAGCAGTAGTTCTGTGGCTTGATCCACCAATTTGGTATAGGTAATCAACCAGGAAAACGCTCGGGCCGTCGCCAGGATGAAAATGATCATGGCGGTGGAACGAATCGTGGCTTTGAGAATCGGCGCAATATCGCTGAACTTGAGGGTTCTGTAAAAGACAAACCCCACGGCAAGGCCATAAAGAACCGCGACGACGGAAGCCTGCGTGGGTGTGAAAAAGCCTCCTAAAATTCCGCCCATGATGAGAACCGGCATGAATAGGGCCGGAATGGCTGCAATGAAGCTTTTCCCCACTACGACAGCGCCTGGAAACTTCCGCTTTACCCCAAGTCCCCTTCGGGACGCGATTACACCCGCCATGATCATTAAGCCGAGGGCCATAACAATCCCGGGCAATATTCCGGCGACAAACAATCCCGCCACCGACACATTCATCACGGAAGCATAGATCAACATCGGAATACTGGGGGGGATAATGGGGCCAAGGACCGCGGCCGACGCGACTACCGCCGTACTGAACTCTTTCCCGTATTTCTCCTTTTCCATGGCCGGAATCAGGACCCCGCCCAGGGCGACCATATCGGCAACCGCGGATCCGGTTATGCCGGAAAAGAATATTTCCGATACGACGACCGTATGCGCCAAACCGCCGCGAAGATTGCCGACCAGGTTCCCCACAAAGCGGACAAGCTTATCGGTGAGCTGGGACCGGTTCATGATTTCGCCGGCCATGATGAAGAAAGGAATGGCCAGGAGAATGTAATCCTCCATGGTGGTAAACATCCTTTGGGGAACCAGCATGAACAGCATGGGATCCCCAATCTGGATGAAGGCAAAAATAGTGGCTAAGGCGAGGGCAAAAGCTACCGGGACTCCGAGGAAGAGCATTGCTAGAAAAGTGATTGCTAGAAGCATGGCATATTCTCAAGAAGAACGGCGCTGGAATTTGGAATCCATCGAAGCCTGAAATCGATACGGCCAAAATCAATACAAAGGATTTTCTTCAATTTTCCCGAGTTTGGTCATTTCTTCCCTCCTGGGGTTGGGTAGAATCGTTCCGAGGGAATTCAAACCGATCAGCAAGCCGCCGACCGGGACGGACAAGTAAAAATAGAACATGGAAATCTCCAGATAGACGGATTTCTGGAAACGACCTACGAATAATGCCAACTGTCCCCCAAAATATATTAGAACGGCCACGACAATCAGCGTGAGGATGGTATAAATCACTTTCAACCAAGATTGCAGGGAGGAGGGCAAACTCTCCACGATGATGTCGAGGGATATGTGCCCACCCCGTCTCGATAATATTCCGGCCCCCAAGAAGACAACCCAGGCGAACAGGCAGACCGAAAGCTCGGTAGTCCAGGGAATCGAATGACCCAAGAGGTCGTACACGATCCCCAAGGTTTCGTTGCCTAAAATCACGACCACCAAGAGGCTGGCAATCCAAATGGCCAGCTTTTCGAGGCGATCAAGAAATGCTTGGTAGGCCAGAAAAAAGTTGTGCATGTTTTCGTCTTTATAGATGAGAACCGGAGACCCGGTTCTCATCTCCTAATCCAATCGGATGCCCGCCTGCGCGGGCATGACGGAAGCGAACCTCTGGTGGATATTGGAAAAACCCGGGGAGCTCCACGCCAGCCTTTCCGCAAATGGGGTTGGGTGGAGATTGCGGTTGGTAAATTATCCACCTACGGGCTATTTCATCTTTGCCTGATATCTTTTGGCAGTATCCTCTTCCGCCTTCGCAACCGCCTTGAAGGTCTTGTCGATCCATTCCTTGCTCACCGATTTGCTCAAGGTATCCAGATAGGCCTTTTGTCCTATTTTTCGGAACTGGTCCATCTCCGCATCATTGGGGTAATAGAACTCTACGCCCGCTTTCTTGTTCTTCTGGACGACCGCATCTTCAACGGCCCGATTGAAACCGTTTTGGGCCAAGGTTCCCATTTCAACCCCCCGGATGACGATCATCTTCTCTTGGGGGGTCAGGGACTGGAAAAACTTCTCGTTTATCAAAACCGGCTGCAGATTCCAGGCATGGTTCAGTATCGTAGCGGTTCGCATGACCTCGAAAAGCTTGGTGGCATCCGCGCTGGCAAGCTCTGTTTCGGCGCCGTCGGCAACGCCGGTCTGCAACGCCGTATAGAGTTCGGTCCAGGTAACGGTCACCGTTTTGGCGCCGAGTGCACTGAAGAGGGCCAGGAGTCCGGGGTTCTCGGGAACCCGAATCTTCAGCCCCTTCAAATCCGCAGGGCTCTTGATTAATTTATTCTTGGTATATAGCTGGCGGAAACCGGCCCCTTCCGGCCAACTCAAAACACGAGTTCCGGTCTTTTTCAGCCATAGATCCGCCAGTTCATCCCCCAGGGGCCCATTCATGACGCGAAGAGCCGCTAAGTTGTCTTTGAAGAGAAACGGAATTTGGGTAACCCCCATTTCCGCCATAAAGGGCACCATGATCGAGGTGTAGGGAATCGTCATCTGGATCACCCCGGCCTGGGTCAACTCGATCATGGGACGGACCGAACCCAACGCCGCATTCGGATGGATCTCCACTTGCAGAGAGCCCCCGCTAGCTCCCTCGATATAACCCTTCATGACCAAGACATTGGGCACCAGACCCTCCCCCGGGAAGGTAATACTGGCGGGCGCAAAGTGACCCAATTTGATCACTTTGGGACCCGCACCCGCGGCAGGGGCAACCATCAGGATGCTGGCCCATACGGTAACAAACAGGAAAATCCATTGATTCCTTTTCATTTCTTCGTTCCTCCTTTCAGGTAGCCCCACCATGGAGCCATGATTGACTGACGAGCACTACATTCGCCCCCTCCCAACGAATGCAAGCAAGAGAATGAGTCTTCATTGGGGTCGGAGCAGAATCTTGGCGGACGCCGAGCGCCCGCAGTCCAGGTCGGCGAAGGCGTGCGCGCCCGCCGCAAGCGTGCGCTCCTCGATCCAGGCGAGATCGCCGAAGACGCCACGGTACAACGCATCGACGGTAGCCCGCATGTCGGCCGTTGAATAGGTGTAGGTTCCGATCAGCGTAATCTCGCCGAGGGTGAGCCTGCGCATGTCAATCTCGCTTGCCCAATCCTGCAGTCCGATGTGCAGCACGACGCCGCCGGCCTTCACTGCCTCCAGCGCGGTCATTCGCGTGGCCTTCGTGCCCACCGCATCGATCACGAGCTCGAACATGTCCGGGCTGGGTTTGCTCTCTCGCGGATCGACGGCGGCGCAGCCGGCATGCCTGGCGGCGGAGGCGCGCCGCAGCGGATTCGTTTCGGCGACCGTGACGCGGCTGCCGTAGGCGCGCAGCAACAGCGTTGCGAGCAATCCGATCGCGCCGCCGCCGATGACCAGCGTCGATGCTTCGGGCAAGGGGCGGTGCAGCGCGCGCTGGGCAAGGGATACGGCATGCAGCGCGGTCGCGGCGGGCTCGGTCAGCGCGGCCGCGCGGTCGGACATATCCTGCGGAATCTCGATGAGGCTCGTCGCCGGAATGGTCATCAGTTCGGCATAGGCGCCGGGGCGCGTCATACCGACCATGGTGCGGTTGCTGCAGAGGTTGTTGCGGCCTTGCGCGCAGTAATCGCACACGCCGCATTGGATCAGCGGGTTCACCGTGACGCGCCGTCCCGCGCCCGCTCCCCCGACGATTGTGCCCGCGAGTTCATGGCCGAGGATCAGCGGCGGATTGCGACGCGGATCGTGGCCGCGGAACGCGTGCATGTCAGAGCCGCAGATGCCCACGGCGTCGATGCGCAGCAGGACTTCGCCTGGAGCCGGGACCGGATCCGGTTCCTCGCGGAACGTGACTTCGTTGGGAGCGGTGTAGACGAGCGCTTTCATCGATCGCTTAAGGATTCATCCGGCAGAGAAGCCGCCGTCCACGAAGAGCGTCTGGCCGCTGAGGTAGGCGGAGGCCTCGCTCGCGAGGAACACGGCGGTGCCGTGCAGGTCGGCGAGATCGCCGTTGCGGCCGGCCATCGTGCGCCGGGCCATCGCCTCGACGCGCTCGGGGTCGGCAAAGACCGGCGCGGTCAGGGGGGTGGCGAAGAAACCCGGCGCAATCGCGTTGCAAGTGACGCCATGCTTCGACCAGTACTCGGCCGTGGCGCGGGTAAGCTGCATCATGCCGCCCTTGGAGGCGCCGTACGGCGCGCTGTTCGGGAATGCGCGCACCGACTGCAGGGACGTGACGTTGACGATCCGGCCCCAGCCACGGTCGCGCATGGCGGGTGCGAGCTCGCGGGTGAGCAGGAACGGCGCTGTCAGGTTGATGGCAATCGTAGCGTCCCAGTCGTCATCGGTCAGATCCGGGAATGGCTTGCGGATGTTGATGCCGGACGCGTTGACGAGGATGTCCGGAGCACCGAACGGTTTGGCAGCACGCTGCGCGAAGCCCTTGATCACCCCGCGGTCCGCGAGGTCGCAGGGTAGCGCCGCGGCCGCGAGGTCTTCGTGCCGGAACTCGGCTACCGTCGCATCGAGCTCGGCAGCGCGGCGCGCGACCAGCACTACGCTTGCCCCCGCGGCGGCGAGTGCCCAGCCTATCGCCTTGCCGATGCCCGAGTTGCCGCCGGTGACGAGCGCAACGCGTTCGCTTAGGTCGAAGAGCCGGGCGATGCTTGCGTTCATGGTCATCTAGCGACCTGCACGCCGGTGTCGAATGATTCGCCTGGAAAATACTTGGCTATCCGGTCGTCGGCGGTGCGGGCATGCGCTTCCATGCCTTCCAGGCGCGAAAGTCTTGCGGTCACCGGCGCCGCCTGTCGGTTCGCTTCGCGCGTCATGCGCTGCCACGTCACGGTCTTGATGAACTTGTGCACCGATAATCCGCCCGAATAGCGCGCCGCGCCCTTGGTGGGCAGGATGTGGTTGGGGCCGCTCATCTTGTCGCCGAACGCGACCGTGGTTTCTTCGCCCAGGAACAGCGAGCCGTAGCAGGTGAGGTTGGCGAGCCACCAGTCGAGGTCGCGGCAGTGAACCTCGAGGTGCTCGGGCGCGTAGCGGTCAGAGACGCACGCCGTCTCGTCACGGGTGTCGCAAAGCACGACTTCACCGTAATCGCGCCACGCCGCGCCGGCCGCATCGCGCGCCGTCGGCGGCAGCTTTTCGATGAGCTTCGGCACCCACCGCATTGCCGCCTCGGCCACGCGCCGGTCCATGGAAATCAGCCAGGCAGGCGACTCGTGACCATGCTCGGCCTGGCCCACCATGTCGGAAGCGACGAGGTAGGGATCGGCCGAATCGTCGGCGATGACGCATACTTCCGACGGCCCGGCAAAGACATCGATTCCCACTTTGCCGAACAACATGCGCTTCGCTTCAGCGACGAACTTGTTGCCGGGCCCGACGATGATGTCGGCCGGCTTGCCGGTGAACAGGCCATAGGCCATCGCCGCGATCGCTTGGACGCCACCCAGCGTCATGATGATGTCGGCACCGGCGGCCTGCATCGCGTAGAGCACCTGTGGGTGGATGCCTTCGCCGCGATGGGGCGTTGAGCAGGCGATGACCGTGGCGACGCCCGCTGCCTTCGCCGTCGCGATGCTCATGTATGCCGATGCGATATGAGCATAGCGCCCGGTCGGCACATAGCAGCCGGCAACGTTGACCGGAATCAGTCGCTGGCCCGCGACGAGACCCGGATAGACCTCGGTCTCAAACTCCGAGATCGAGGCGCGCTGCGCCTCGGCAAACCTTCGCACCTGGGCGGTCGCGAACTCGATATCGCGCTTGATGCTGGTGGGGATGGCGGACGTGCGGCGCTCAATCTCGGCGAGCGGGACGAGAATCTCGCCGTCCCATTGGTCGAGCTTCTTCGCATAGTCGCGCACCGCCTGCTCACCGTCGGTCTCGATGGTGGCGAGCATTTCGGCGACGACTTGCCGCGCCGCCGCACCGCTGGCTTCCGGGGTGCTGCTGGCGGCTTTGAGGTACGTCTCGGGCACGGGCTGATATCGCTTCGGATGCAGCGGGGGGTTAGTTGGTGCGGGTAGCGAACTGCCTGAGGACCGGGCTCTTGTCGATGAGCCGTAGATACTCGTCGGTGATGTAGGACTTCGGATCCGGCACTTCCTGAATCGTGCCCACACTCTTGAGATAGCCCGCCAGCCCCTCAAACCATGCGTCGGCACTGGACTTGCCGGCGCTGCGCGAAAGGAGCTTCAGTTGCTCGTCCAGAGTGTAGATCGGACGCTCCATCTCGGCGGCGAGATAGCTGTCCTTGAGCTTGATGCCGTTGGCCTCGAAAAACTTGCGCAGGTACGACATGAATTCAGCGCGGTTGGACTTTTCGTACGACACCGCGCGAAGGTAAACGGCGACGAATTTGGCGACCACCTCGGGGTTCTGTTTGGCGAAGTCGCGCCGCGTGATCAGCGCGCCGGGGACCATCGCTCCCGCGTCCTTGCCGCTGCAGATTACCTCGGCGCCGATCTGCTCGTTCAGCGTATAGGTGTTCGGCGCCCAGGTACCGGCGAGCAGGCCATTGCCGCCCGAGTACGCCGAGACTAGCTGCGCCGGCGCGAGCGGGACGATGGTGACGTCGCTGCGTTGGAGACCCCATTTCTGCAGGCACGCCATCGTCGCGTACTCGCCCGTGGAGTTGGGGCTCAAGAGGATCTGCCGGCCCTTGATCTCCTTGGCCGGGTTGGCCCGGATTGCGGCGATATTGTCCTTGCGCGCCATCACACCGTTAGCCGTCGACTCGTCATTGGTAATGCCGATGGTCATGATTTCATAACGCTGCGAGCCGAGCACCGCCGGCGGGGACCCGGTACCGCCGACGTCCCACGACTTCGACGCCGCGCCGGCGATCTGCTGTGCGCCCGCTGGGTAGACCACGAACTCGGGCTTCAGGCCCGCTTCTGCCCACCAATTCTTCTCGGTGGCGATGTAGATCGGTACCGCCCAGTAGGCCACCTGGTAGCTGATTTTGATCGGAGTCTGCGCATGCACGGCGGGCGCGGACAGGAACAACCCAAAGAGGGCAAGGAGCACCCTCGAGGTACAGCGACTTACAACCGGCATGGCTCCTCCTCCATATGTCGTTGGCTCCCCCGTTGGTTGCGCCTCGCGATGCCGGACTAAACCAATATCCGGCCCTCCATGATGGGGCTACATGAAAGCGCATTCAGGAAAATGATAAGTAGTCCGATCCCGCTTGTCAAACGCTTAATGCCCTGAAATGCATTGTGCAGTGCGACATGACGGAAGGGGTGCAATGGCCTTGCGTGCGCATTGTCACGGGTGTAGTCTCGCATTCATAGCCAAATCTGAAAGCGCTTCCAGACGTGCATCTAGATCCAACGGTGAACTCGGACGTGACCATCAAGGATATCGCCGCACGCTGTGGGATCTCGTCCGCGACGATTTCGCGAGTGCTGAACCACCCCGAGCTCGTCCGCCCGGAGTTGCGCGAACGGGTGCAATTGATATTGACCGAAGCCGGCTACGTGCCGCATGGGGCGGCCCGATCGCTCGCGTCCCGGCGTACCCGGACAATGGGGGCCGTGGTGCCCACCGTCGACAGCGCGCTATTCGCCAGGGTCGTCGACGGCCTGCAGCAAACGATCCACGACCACGGTTACCAGCTCCTGCTCGCGAGCAGCAACTACAGCCCGGCGCGCGAGGCAGCCGAAATCCGCGCACTGATTGAGCGCGGCGTCGACGCGATGATGCTCGTCGGTAGGTCCCGCAGCGACGAAGTCTGCGAGTTGCTCCGGGCCAAGCGGATCCCGTTCGTCGCCACCTGCCTGTTTGAGCCGGAAGCCTCGTGGCCGACGGTGGGATGGGACAACCACGCCGAAGCGGCGCGGGTCGCCGACTACCTGCTCGATATCGGACATCGCCGCTTCGGCATCATCGCCGGGGTCACGGCGGACAACGACCGCGCGGCGGATCGCGTCGCCGGCTATCGCGCCGCGCTCGCCAGGCGCGGCGTCGGGATTCCCGACGCCTGCGTCATTGAAAAGCCCTATACGGTCCCCGAAGGCCGCGCCGCGATGGCCGCGCTGTTGCGGCTGCCGCAGCCGCCGACAGCCGTGCTGTGCGGCAACGACATCCTCGCCTTCGGCGCGCTGCAGGAATGCCTGTGGCTCTCCGTGCGCGTGCCGCAGGAAATCTCGATCACCGGCTTTGACGACATCGAGATGGCCGCGCACTGCTACCCCGGGATGACGACGGTCCACGTGCCGGCGTACGAAGTCGGTTGGCGCGCGGCGACGGTGCTGCTCGACGCAATCAAGAAACAGCCCGCATCCGAGCACGTGCGCATCGACTTGCAGCTGATCGTCCGCGGCACGACAGCGCCGCCGGCGGACAGCCCGCAGGCGCGCACCGGTGCCAGGGACGAGACGCGCGCGTCATTGCCTACCTGACCCGCCCGTGCCGACCATCGACCGCCGGCTGAGGCGGAAAGATGAGCGTGAAAGGCATCTGGTCGAGTACGGTTGTCGTGGACATTTGATCGAAGCAGCGTGGCGCGGTTAGTCGCCCGGCCCGTCCTACATATTCGGGTGCAGGAACGGCCAGGGAGACGCTTCCGAACCGGGCTCGCCCGGCACTTCGATCAGCGCCGGCGCGGACAGGGCGAGAGCTTTCTCCAGCGCCGATTTCAGTTGGGCGGGCGTTTTCGCCAGATAACCGGCTGCGCCGAAACTTTCGGCAAGCTTGACGAAATCCGGATTGGTGAGCGAAGAGCCGATCTCGTGTCCCTTGTAGGCATTGCGCTGGTCGCGCAGCACGTTGCCGTAGCTCGCATTGTTGAACACGATGGTGACGAGGTTGATGCCGTACTTGACTGCGGTCGCCAGCTCCTGCACCCCGAACATGAATCCGCCATCGCCGGTGACCGAGACGACCGGCTTGTCCGGGTTGGCGATCTTCACCCCGAGCGCGGTCATGAAGCCGAAGCCGACGTTGTCCTGATAGCCGCCGGTGACGAAGGTGCGCGGCTCGTATACCGGAAAACCGAAACGCGAGGCGAAGCCGACCTGCGACACCTCCTCGACGAAGAAACCGTCTCGCGGCAGCACTTCGCGGATCACGTCCAGGTAGCCCATCTGCGGCTGCACGCGCTGAATGTCGTGCCGGAACTGCGCCTTCAGCGCCTTGAATTCCTCTGCTCTCGACGGCCGCTTCGCGAGCGCGGCGGACAGGGCTTCGAACAGGGCGCGCGCACCCAGTTTCGCGTCGGTGACGATACCGACGTCGGGTCTCAGACGGAACATCTCGGTCGGATCGATGTCGATGCGTATCACCTTGACGCCCGCGGGGATTTTCACCCAGCGCAGGTATTGCAGCTCGAGCCGGCTGCCGATGCCGAGCAGAACATCGGTCGCCAGCCAGGGCT
>ERZ1292640.1514-Hain-H43-02um-R1-1514-length-19146-cov-7_pt1 | contig 19146 bp, 27 predicted proteins | sample MGYA00564404_ERZ1292640 | MGnify/ENA primary metagenome ERZ1292640 (study PRJEB36523, sample SAMEA6512636) | groundwater metagenome | collected 2019-01-08 | study: AquaDiva: Metagenomics assemblies of 32 groundwater samples
TGCGACTGAAAATCGCAGTGTCGGTGGTTCGACTCCGCCCCTGGGCACCATTCCTCATCCTCACCAGAAATCAGTGCTACTCAATCCGCTTTAGTCACCAATGACTTAGCGGAAAATGATGTGCTCACCGTGAGTAGGTCAAGCGCACAGTTACCAAGAACAAACAGGGTAGAATCAAGGGTAGTTGCTCTTTCACACAGGAAGGCTCTACCCATGCGCCTCACCCAAATTCACATCACCAAAGCACGTCCGAAGGAGAAGCCGTACAAGCTATCGGACGGCGGCGGACTCCATCTTCTCGTTCAACCGAACGGCCGAAAAGGGTGGCGATTTCGTTATCGACTTTTCGATAAGGCGAACATGCTCTCGTTCGGCAATTTCCCCGAAGTATCCCTTGCGGATGCACGGGAGAAAACAATCGAGGCCCGCAAGCTCGTCGCTAGAGGCATCAACCCATCGCACAGGCGCAAGGAAGATCGAATTGCCGCGAGTATCGTTGCCTCGAATACTTTTGGCGTCGTAGCGACTGAATATCTCGGGACGCTTCAAACGAACGGCATCACTCCGAAGACGTATGAGAAGAACAGATGGCTGCTTCTCGACCTCGCCGCTCCGTTGGAGAACCGACCAATGACGAGCATCACGTCAGCAGAACTCCTCGAACTGCTTAAGCGTGTTGAGAAGTCAGGCAGGTACCATACCGCCCACCGGCTGAGGGGAACGATAGGGGCGGTGTTCCGCTTTGCAATCGCTACCCTCAGAGCCACGACCGACCCGACCTACGCGCTCAGGGGCGCACTCTCAAAGCCCCAGGTACAGCATCGGGCGGCCATCACGGACGAGCGGCAGCTTGGGGCCTTGATGCAGTCCATCGACGAGCATGACGGCTGGCCAACGCTTAGGGCTGCCCTGCAGCTCCTCGCCCTGACCATGACCCGCCCAGGCGAGGTGCGGCACATGAGGAAGGCGGAAATCGACCTAAAACGGGCCGTATGGCGCATTCCGGCCGAGCGGATGAAGATGCGGCGGCCCCACGACGTACCGCTTTCCAGGCAAGCTGTGGCCGTCCTGGAGGGTATCTGGGACGCCTCCACGGGCGAGCTGGTACTGCCGTCCCTGCGCTCGAATCTCAAAACTCTGTCCGAAAATGCCATGAATTCGGCACTTCGGCGGATGGGCTACACCAAGGATGAAGTCACGGCCCACGGCTTCCGGTCGTCAGCCAGTACCATCCTCAACGAGCGAGGCTGGAACCCCGACGTGATCGAGGCGGCCCTCGCCCACCAGGACGAGGACGAAGTTCGTCGCGCGTACAATAGGGCAACCCATTGGGACGCAAGGGTCAAAATGCTCCAAGCGTGGGCGGATTTGCTTGACGATTTCAGGCAAACCCCGGCTTCCCGCATCGCAGCATGAACTTCAGCGCCCCTTAACTGGGGCGCTTTCTCTTTGAGCAGCCCTGAGCACCTCCCTCGGTTGCAAGCCGCCCCGAACGTGCTCTACGCTTCTCCCGCTCAATGGGCTTGTCACTCACTGGGTCGCTGGCGACTCTCTTTTTGGGAGTTCTGGCGATGAGGCTCGTACCAAAGAAGGAAGCAGTTTTCATACTAGGCGTTAGCCGCGCAACGATTGATAGGTGGCGCGACATCTCTGGCAAACCGAAACCGGTGAAACAAGGTGTCCGCGTCTATTACATCGAGAGCGAGCTTCACGACTACATAATGAGGCTGACCGGCTAGGTTAGGCACACAAACGACTTCCCAGAAATGGGATGGAGGCCAGCTTTCCACGGCTGGCCTCTGTCATGTGAGGGTACATGCACGTCGAACCTCTTAAATGCGCTCAGTGCGGAATGTACGCCACGTCATACAGTCTCCATCAAGAGCGTGTGACTGCCAGTCCGCGCCCGTCGTTCTGTTCTGAGCGATGCTTCAAGATTGCCGTGTCTCGCTTTCTACCCTCTGATTTTGGCACTGAATCGCGCCACCAAGAGTATCTTCTCTCACCCTATGAGACCGACTTACTGGAAGCGGCGCATACACACTATTCACATCCGAAAAGCCCAGCGATAGCCGAACGACTATCCGCGAAGATTCGAGAATTGAAGGCTGCTGAGGAAAGAGACGACCTCAATGCGCTCCAGGGGGCATATTCAAAGTATGCCTTTGCTTGGCGCATGCTTTATGACGAAAAAGATCGAGCCGCGCGAGCGAAGATGCCCTCAGATAACTACGACCATGAAAGCCGTATGATTGTCTTGAAAGCAAAAGTGGCGGCCGAGTCGGCTCGTTTTAAGGTAGAACTTGAAGAAAAGCGCCTCGCCGAACTCTCGAAACCTCGCGATATTCCCGACGTGCCGTTTCGATATGAACACACGCACATCCTCGCCCCGTCAGGACAGGGCAAGACAACACTTATTCAGCAACTCTTACTCAACGACCTCAAGAAAGCCAATCCACCTGGCTACATCATCATCGACCCGAAGGGGTTGCTGGTAGAGCGTGTGTCACGCCTCGCAGTGTTTGACCCAGACCACGGACGCTTGCGCGACCGCCTCGTCATTATCGACCCGACGCATCAGCCCGCACCTCCACTCAACATGTTCAAACCTACCGATACAACAGGGGTCTCGGAAGCGAACCAGCGGCGGATTACAAATCATCTCACCGAAGCATTCATCTACATATTCTCCAGTAAGAATTTCAAACTTACCCCGAAGCAAACCGTCCCCTTCGCTTTCTTGGCGCGTCTCGTTTTTTCTATGGGCGGTACTATCAACACCCTCATGGACTTGCTCGAAGAAAAGAAACCGAGCGGTCAATTTGCCGAAGCGATTGCGGAGTTCTCGAAGAGAGACGACGCGGCTAGGCGCTTCTTCGAAAAGGATTTCTATGACTCGAATTTTGGCGAGACTAAAAGCCAAATCCGAGCGCGTATCTACGACATCATCAGCAAAGCTGACCTTATGGAGATGTTTGCCTCAACTCGAAATTGCCTCGACATTAGTGCGTGCATGGCCGCACGGAAGATAGTCTTGGTCAACACGTCTCTTAACCAACTTGGCAAGGACGGCTCTCAACTTCTCGGACGATACATTATCTCTCTCACGCTTACCGCCGCCTTCGCTCGCTCGACTATCCCCAAGTCACAGTGGCATCCGACCTACCTTGTCATCGACGAATTTCAAGACTTCGCAGACGAACAGAAAAGTCCTGAGCTTCTGCGTCTCGCTCGGGAGTACAACCTCGGTGTAACGCTCGCTCACCAACAGATGTATTGCGACGAGATGAATGACTCCCTACGCACGGCAATTTCTACGAATACGGCCATCAAATACTGCGCTGGTCCAAAAGGGCTAGACATCAACTACATGGCACGCGACCTCGAATGTGACGCGGCCTTTCTCAAAGCACAGGAAAGAACCAGCACCCACGCCAAGTTCGCCTGCTATGTCCGAGGCATGAATCTCTCGCATCCGTTTAGAGTAGAAACGCCACTCGGCAACATCGACGCCGAGCCAAAGATGACGGAAGCAAGCTATCAGAAGCTAATTGATATCAATGCAGCTTGGCTTGCAGGTGAAGGGAAACCATTGCCACCGATTTCAGCTATTGCACCTTCTCACCTTCCTTTCCAGCCGAAACCCGCACCACCATCTGGCCCCGCATTGAAGCGGTTTTCGCTCTTTGGCTTGTTCAAAGCGCAACAGCCACCGACGCCTTCGGCTCCATTACAAAAGACACCGCCATCCACGCCTTCAGCTCCAGAGCCTCCACCACCAACGCCGAAGCTGAAATCAGCTACCCCCGCGTCCGACGATGACGACCTACCGACTACGTGGGGCAATGGTACAATAAAACGATGATGCACGGTGAGTAGGTAGTGCCCTTGTGCCGCGTATATTCACTTGCACCATGAGTACATGGATGCCCCAAAGAAGAATTCACGCTGGACGCGCGAGCCGAGCCTAAAGAAAGGCAAGCCGCGCTCTGTCCGCATTACGCCTCGCGACATCGAGGTTCTTAAACTTCTGCACCGCTATCGCTACCTGCAATCGGACGATATTTGTGCTTTCGTAGGCGGCTCTGCACAGCAGGCCCGAAAACGCCTTAATTTTCTCTCTCGCAAGCCGTTGACCTACATCAACAGGCCGCATCAACAACGAGAGAACGCTAACGCCAACTACGCGCCGCTTGTCTATGAATTGGATAGTGCAGGCTCAACGGTGCTGAGGGAACTTGGCTTTTCCATACGGCCAAAGGTCTATCATCGTAACTTCGTCCACGAGCTGATGGTGAACCGCATCATGGCGTCGCTCGATCTTGGTATCAGGGCGTCCAAGTCAGCTTCCCTCATCACCTGGGCGGAGATCCTTGCGGCCGACCACACGCCGAAGAAGCTCAAGGAGGTTGATGCACCCACTCACATTCCATATCAGCAGAAAGTTAAAGGCGGCTCTGAGAGCGCGACCATTGCGGCCGATGGCTTGCCCTTCGGCATTCAGCAAGACGGCAAATACTATTTCTTTCCAGGCATCGAAGCCGATTGCGGCACCGAGCCGATCACGACGGGAGATGCTGACCGCTCGTCAATCGTGAAAAAGCTCACCGCATACCGCTACATCATGGAGAGCAAGACCTACGAGACGCACTTTGGCTTCCCCAATCTCTTTGTGCCGTTCCTTTTTCCCACTATCGCACGCATGGAATCAGCGATGGCTCTCTGGGACCGGATGACTGTGGACGCGCCCGCGCTTCGTCGTTTCGTGTTGTTCAAGACGTTTCCCACGCTCACGTCGTTCGGCAAGCAAGCGCCGGCCACTGGTCACGTCTTCACAGAGCCTTTCAGACGGGTAGGACTTGCTCCGTACTCACTCGTCCAACTCAAATAAAAGGGGAGGGCGAGAATGCCCTCCCTACGCCAAACTTGCGTAACTACGCTACTGCTGGTCGGCGATGAACGCCTCGGCCCGTTCGAGGACCTTGACGGCGTTCAAAATGTCGCCGTGGCCGAGCTGATCGGTCTCCTTGTAGTCCTCGCCGTCCTTGTAGGAGCGGCTGAGGACGACGTTGTAGAAGCGGTCGTTCTGCCAGACCGTCGCCGTGACGTAGCCGATGCGGAACTTCGCGGCGGGTTGATTTGCCTTAGCCATATCAAATCGCTTTCTCCCGTCACATCGAGTGCGGGAAGCTGAGCGCGACCGTGGGGTGTCGCATGCAGTTGGTTCTGCCAGCAGAGACTTGCGCTGCTAACGCGCTAACGCCATCCACCTTCCAAAACTCAGCTTTCCACACTCGAATGAAAGAGCATCAAGTGTGGGCGGCTGAACGGCCTTAACCCGAGCGTCCCCGGAGTGGTTATTGGCGTGAGCCAACCGTGCAGCAGTCCACACTCGAAATGCCTATGCCTAGGATACCATGCGCGGCATGAGACAATGGCTGACAGCCACCAACACGGAGGACTCCGATGGCTGGACAGTTCATTGACTTCGCCGCGATACGCGAACAAGTGTCGCTAGAACAGGCCATGGAATATCTTGGCCTCAAGACCAAGAAGCAGGGCGAGACATATCGTGCTGATTGTCCCGCGTGCAAGACGAACGACCAGCGGTCGCTCGCAATCACACCCTCAAAGCCTGGCTTCTATTGCCACAAGGCGCGCAAGGGCGGAAACGACAGTACTTCGCTCGTCGCCCACATCAAGGGATGCTCTCAGCGTGAAGCGGCGGCCGAGCTTCAAGCTCACTACATGGCCGACGTGAAACCGACAGCATCGGCGCCTACGTCTACACCATCGGCTTCAACCGGCGAGCTGAAGCCGCTCGACCACCTCAGCGCAGAGCATCCCGCCATCGAAGCCCTCGGGCTCACGGCGACGGCGTGCCAGGCGCTCGGCATCGGCTACGCGAGCAAGGGTGTCATGCGTGGCCGAGTTGCGTTTCCGCTTCGACTGCCTGACGGCACTCTGGTTGGCTATTTCGGCCTAGCTACGACGGCCGACATGGCACCGCTCGTGCTTCTTCCCAAGAATTTGGACGAGCGTATCAATACGCCGCCCACGGTTGAGGAGAAGCCCAAACCCGCCGCTGATGAGCTGAGAAAGCTCTTCAGGATTGTCGCCTAATCACCGACGCGCGAGCGTCCACAGGACACCGCCTAAATGGTGAATCCTAGCCGCCGTGGAATCGAACTTCGTGCCACTCACGATGCCACGCCTCAGTGCGAGTGCGGAGTGTAACTGCCACCTCTTCGGGGGTGGCTTTCTTTTGGCGTGGTAGAATAAAGCGATATGGCTTGGATTGAGAGATTGCTCAATTACTTCGGCTTCGAGCGGAAAAGCTTAGTCTACACCGTTTCCTTCAATAGTGACTCGTCAGCCACTGCGACGTTCACGGTTTCTTTCCCCACGGAGTTCACTGTCGAAGAAGTGCTCAGTTGGCGGAAGCGCCTAGGCTGGACTCGCGCCCAGTTGGCTAAGCGAGCGGGCTTGAGCATCTCTACCATCGGCCGTATCGAACGAAATTGGGAAGAGTGCTCTTTGTCATTTCTGCCCGCATTAGCGAAAGCGTACGGCTTGAAGACCTACGCCCCAGAAATCAAATTACACGAGCAGTCCTGAGGATGTAACGCCATAGACCATCTTGCGGCCGCCGACAAAATGGCGGCATGACGCGCGAACAACTCATTGCCCGAAACGACACTTTAAGGACTCAATTTCGCGGCGGCAAAATCCTCATGGATACGTCCGTGTGGCATGTCTCATCGCAAGTGCGGGCGAGAGCGGCCTACCGCATGACACGCCACTTCGACTTTCCAAAGGAAAGTAACCACGACTACGGCGAGTTTGTCTTCGCCGGATATTCATGGCGTTGGCAGATTGAATCGTTCGCAGGGGAACTCTTCCTCACCCTCTCCATCGAGGAAGACCTACTCATGGAGGTCGTATGACACGAGTACAGGAAGTCGCAGTCCAATGTGAGGAGTGCGGGGAGACATTCGTCGTCATCCCCGACACAGGTCTATTCAAAACACTCTTCGGCCATGAGGTCGAGTGCCCCGAGTGCGGCGCATGGTGCGAGTTTACTTTGAACGAAAATACGTTTGAACGAGACGACTAGGAGGACGACATGAGCAAGATAGACCGCATTCTGGAACTGACGAAGCAACGCAACGACATCACGACAGAACTCATCACCCTGCTCAAAGACTTCTCATCCGAGCTTGGCGATGCACCCACTCCGACCACGCGCAAGACCGCCAAATGTAAAACGTGCGGTCAAGAAGGACATCGAAGCAATACCTGTCCGAGCAAGCCGCAGGAATAGCGGCAATCACTCTCCCCAACTAACAGCCCCGCTTCGGCGGGGTTTCTTTTTGGTACAATTGGGAGAGCTGTTCGTTGAAAGCTGGGAGTTAAGTCAAGTTAAGCAAATATGAAACACGAATTTCCCCCGTTGCCCGATAACAAAGTGATGATCCATGGATTTAATGTTGAGCGCTTCAATGCCTTCCTCGGAAAGTTGCTGACGCTCGCGGATACTCTCGGCCTGCCACAGGCGCAATCCGAGGCGTACAAGTCACTTATCAAACAAGAAGTGTGGAATCTGTGGGAGCACGCGCCATTCATTGAAGAGAAGGAATGGAACGTCTCGCCCACGAATAACTAATTATTAGACCACGCTCCCAGCTTTCAGTGAGCAGCTTCACTATCCCCACGACGTAAAGGCACGCTCTCCGAGGCGGTAGAATTAGAGAGGACAATCCGTCCGCTCTTTCACACATCGGAGGCTACAATGCGTGTCTACTCGCGACGCCGCGAGCGTCGCACTATGCGTATGGCTCTTCGCTTCTACATGCGGAGGCTGCCATGACCCTGCATCACTCGCCGTATGTAAACGGCTATCCCAAGTACTGCGGTTTCTGTAGCGCAAACCTCGCCCACTGCCGCAACGTGTGGCGTGACCGCGAACTTCGCGCCGACTACTGCTCACGGACATGCTTGGAAGGCGCACGGCTCACACGAGCTGCTGGGATGATTCACTCTCCGTGGTATGTCGGCCTCGCCACCATCCTCGCTGTCTTCATGCTCGCCTTCACTTTCACTGGTGGCACCAGGGCATGGGCGCAGGACGTAGACGGGACTGTACATCAGCAACATTCCGGTCACGCTGCCAACCACAACATCTACAAGGGTTGGACGCAGAGCAACGGCTGGTCAAGCTGCTGCAACGGTGACGATCCCGAGAACGGCGTCAAGGGCGACTGTCGGCCTGCCAAGGCTTACCCTGACGAGCACGGCCAGTGGCACGTCCTCATACGCGGCAAGTACCGCCCCGTGCCATCTGGAGCTATCCGCGACTTCCCCACACCCGATGGCAACAGCCATGTGTGCGAGGATGAGACCTACGGCATCATGTGTTTTGTTCGCGGACTGCCGAAGTCATGAGCAAGTTCACGGAATGCAGTGCCGAACGCTACGACGAGATGCTCGGGGTTTTGCCCCCAGCTCTCTACACGTCCTATGGCTTTCTCGTCGGTGAGCCATTTGATCATCGAAAATGCAAGGTGACGGAAGTAATCCGCGCCACCTACGCCGCGTTCGTGTTTCATGACGGCAAGTACTACGAGGGACCGAACATGACTGCCCCCGAATTCAGAAAGCTAGACGTGAGCACTTTCACGTAGGCTATCCACTCGCCCCGCAGACAAAGCGGGGCTCTCTATGTCACCTTGGCGATGTGAGTGGGGTCTATCGGTTGGTCTCTCGCGATCTTCTGCAGATGTTCGTTGATGGACAACAGCGTGTAGCCGACACCGTTAAAATACGAACCAACGAGCCATCCAACACCACCTCCGAGTAGCGCTCCTACAATGAAGCCCATGCCGCTTGATTGTGTAAATATCCCGATACCTGCGCCCACAAGTCCCCAACTGATGCCACCTGCTAAAATGGCTAGAAATTGCAGCATATCGAGCACTGCGCCAAATGTAGCGACTTTTGCGTTCATTGCTTCCCCCCTGATTGAACGTGCGACTGTAGCACAACCACAGGGTAGCTCCAGTGGCTCTCCACAGGGTCATCGGATGGGTGGAAGTAGGGCGTGATAGAATTGCCTTTAGCGCGTTGGAGCAGTAGTAGCTCGACAGACTCATAATCTGTAGGTCGTAGGTGCAAATCCTACACGCGCCACATGGCTACGCCAGAAGGCGAAATTGTAAACGCGATATGCGAGTACCTGACTCTCAAGCGCCGGTTCTTCTATCGCCATAACCAAATCCCCGTATTCAACAAGGATCGTGGCACATTTCGCGCCATGCCGAAGTATTCGATGCGCGGCGTCCCTGACATCATCTGCGTGAAGGACGGTCGCTACATTGGCATCGAAGTGAAGACTGAGAAGGGTGTGCTATCCGAGCATCAGCACGAATTTGGCCGAGGGCTCATGCTGGCGGGTGGGGACTACCTAGTCGCCCGCTCGCTCGATGATGTAATGGGCTTTGGCCTATAAGCAGTTTGCGTTGTAGATAGCGGACAATTGTTGAACCTCGCCGTAGCCGCTCACCCCACCCGGCGCACCGTAGAATCCAGCTGGGTTAGTGAGCTTGCGAAGAATTCCCGCACAATCAACGCCGGACGTTCTCTGTTGAACTTGCGGCTGTTGAACCTGAGGTGCAGCACTGCGTGCAGCTTGAACCTGAGCGTTAATAATTTGGCGACGCTGTCCCATTGCACGCAAATCATCATCCGACATTGGGCCACATTCGTCTGTTAGCTTCTGAAAGGCTGCATTGTCTAAGTAGTTGTAATCTCGGTAGTCGCCAAATGCTGCCGCACGATAAAACGCATCGTCGCTCTGGCGATTCCAAGTGTCCCAGTTCGCTTTACACTGGGCAGCGGCAGCGCGGGCGGGGCCTACTTCTCTTTGAGTGGAAACCGACTTGGGTGCTTGTTGCGCCCTCTCAGACTCCAGTGCTGCTCTACGACCCCAATCGAGGCAATCTGCTTCAGTTTGAAGGTGACACTGATACTTTGCGCCGCCTGCCGTCACTACTCCGCTAGAACGATCGTAAGAAACAGACGACGACGATGTCTGCTTTGATGGTGCTACCGCTGGGGGCGGGGAGCTAGTAGGCGATGGCGATGCGAAAGTATGACCGCTGGGAGGAACATACACAGGGGCTGCTACACTCGCGGGAGGCGGCGGCGGCGCTGCCTTTGCGGCAGGAGGGAAGTTTTCACTTAGCGATTTCGCTAAGCCTGCACCCCAAGTAATGCACTCGCTGTCGGTCTGACGGGGGCAGTTGTAGACTTTGCCGTTTATCGTCACTGTCCTAGTGACGCCGTCCCAACCCGGCGTCACAACAGGCTCAGCTGGTTTCCCAAATGGGTATCGAGCATCTGGTGTGGGTCCCGGGGAGGGCGCACTGCGCAGCATTTCCTCGCGCGCATTGTCCAATGCTCTCTGCTGCTGCGGAGTAGGGGGGGCGGACTTGGGCGGATCAGGCTTTGGACAAACCAAACCCCACACCCAGCAGTCTGCCTGTGCAGGCCCGACAATGCCAAACAAAGCTACGCAAACAACGAGAGTGCGAATGAGCCTCATGGCGTCCTCCCCAGAAGCGGCCATGCTACTCTGGCGTGCGATGTGGTACAATATGGCTATATGAACAAACGCTACGTCGCAGGGCTTATCTCGGCCGTTTTATTGGCTTCTCCTGCGGTCGCTCTCGCTGATTTCAATGGCACAGCCCAGCGCGCTCAGGCACAGGCAGCAAGCCTCACCACCGAGCAGCTCGACAATCTCAATACCCGCGTCGTCAATGATGCCTACGTCACAGCTCGCATCATCGGCTACGACCCGAGTGAGATACGACAGCTTCGAGCGGATGTAGCGGCACTCAAGCAAGAAAACGCCCAGCTTCGTGCGCAGGTGCGATCCGCGCCTTCCGCTTCCGCCGCAGCGCCAGATATAGAAGCCCGTGTGTCGCGGCTCGAAGCATCCATGGAGAGCTTGAACAACACCCTCATGCTCGTCGTGAAGATGCTCACGACGCTACTCGCTAAGATGTCCTAAATGGCGAAAGACCCGTCCAAGCCAGTCTTCATTCTCACCGATGGCTGCATGTGGGAGATGAATAAGCAAGGAGGCAAGTCAGCTCCTCACGCAATTGAAGTCGTAGATATCGCGACGGGCCAAGTTCGTTACATCAAGAGTGGCTCGCGCATTGCATTTGTCGAAGGCGAAATCTCTCAGAGCCGGTGCCAGGACGACTACAACAAACAGCCATGAACCTCAACGGCCGCAAGGTAGCGAAGCGCATCACGGAAGACCGCATCATCGCCGCCATGCCGCCAGGACACCGCCTCGTCCACATCAACTGGAAGAAGGGCGGGAAGATTCACGTGGTAGACGGCTTCGGCAAGCGCACTATCATCTCCCTGTTTGAGGTACAATCATAGGATATGGCGAAGAAGAAGGTCACAGAGAAGGCGGCTCAAGAGACCGAGGCGCTTAACGAGCATGACCTCAATCCGCGACAGGAACTCTTCTGTCAGTACTACGTCTCCAACGGCGACACGTTTGCAAACGCGACCACTGCCTATGCGGAAGCATACGAATATAAGCTGGAGGAGCTATCGAAGTGGACTGCAGAAGACGAGCACGACAGTGAGTACGACTTGGCCTGCAACACCTGTGCTGCGAACGGCAACCGTCTGCTCAGAAACGCCAAGGTGCGTGCGCGCGTGACCGTTTTGCTCAATGCCCTGCTCAAAGACGAAATAGTCGATGGTGAGCTGGCCAAGCTGATCCAACAGGACAATGACTTTCCGACCAAGGTCCGCTCTATCGCTGAGTACAACAAGCTCCGTGGCCGCATCATCGACAAGACGCAGAACGTAGACCGGCTCCCATTCGGAGAGAGCGACCTATCGTCCGTCATCGCAACGCTCCCGCAGGAGCGCCAAGACTATTTCTATGGAGTTATCAAAAGCCTCATCGAGGAAGCCGAGCTTTCACGAAGCACTGGCACGCCTCAAAGCGGCGTCACTGGGTAGCCCGGACGATATCCGCAGGCGGTTCGGCAACAAACCGATTTCGCTTCTACGGTACATTGACCCGTCAATGCGCTTCCCCAAGAAGCTCCGTTTGATATTTGCGCTCATCTGGCTGCGTCAAGACCAGCAGGGACGACCAGCAACACGCTTCATCATCAAGGGACCGCGCGGCGGCGGTAAGTCAAAGATTCTCGGTGCGCTCGGCTTCGTGAAGTGGTTCCTGCAACTCCTCAGCATCGTGGACATGGGTGGCTCGCTCCAACAGGCGCAAGGCGTCTACAACTACTTCGTCGGGCACATCTACTCATCGCCATCACTCGTCAGCGCGCTCCCCAAAGAGCCGACGATGAAAGAGACCTCCACCGACAAGGGCAACTACTTCAAAGCCGTGGCCGCCTCGCCAAAGGCCGTGCGAGGTCCGCACCCAGACAACCTGTTCATCGACGAAGCATGTGAGACCAAGGACGAACTCATCCTTGACGCTATGCCGATGGTCAACACCTCACCCGATTCGATGGTCGTCATGACATCGACCTTTCACAAGATATTCGGATTCTTTCAGGAGACGTGGGATCAAGCGGATACGCTCGGCTGGGTGCGCCTGTCATGGGATAGCTTCGACGTTTGCAAGGAGTTCGACCCAGCCATATGGGACGACCAGAAACTCAATCGCGAGATACCCGACCTCGCCAAGCTCAAGGAGCGTTCCGCCGGTCGCACCGGTGACCCCGAGGGATGGATACCAGTCGAGAACATCATCCAGGCATGGCGCGAGAAGACCACCGTTGACTATTTCGACGTTGAGTACATGGGCTCGCGTCCATCGGCAGAGGGCATGGTCAACGACCCCGAGGACGTGGACGCGTGTGTCATAGAAGAGTTCGGAGAGTACGCATACGTGGCTGGCGCTGAGACTGCCGGAGGGCTCGACTGGGGCTTTGCGGGTATGACCTCGTGGACTCCCATGATGGCGTACAAGGATGACGTTAAGGTGGAGCTTAGAGGCCGCCAATGGAGCCAGGTACGCAGCCACGTCATCATCGAAGACATCGTGGAGGATGTGCTCGCCTACCGTATCTCCGTCATCCATGCCGACGCTTCACACCCCTTCGAGAACGCTGACCTGCGAGCCGCTATCAAGAAGGCCATAGACGCGCTCCCCGAGGCGCAGCAATTCCGATGCACCCTGGTAGAGGTACCGTTCGGCCGACCTGTACAGATCGCCGCGAACGACAACAAGCAGGACAAGAAGCGCGAGATTTCTAAGAACCTCGGCACCGAAAAGGAAGTGATGCTCGGTAACTACCGCGCCTACTTCTCGCGCCGTCTTCTGCGCATCCTCAAGGAATGCAAGACCGCCATCTGGCAACACAAGCGCTACCGCTACCAGAAGGGCAGCGACAAGCCGCTCAAGGAGGACGACCACATCCCTGACTCGACCATGCTTTGCTTGCGACGTTGGATGCTCGGGAAAGCGCGTACCCAGGTGCTCGAAGAGCAGACCGAGAAGCGTTCGGCTTCCACAGTCACAGGCGGCTTGATGGATATGAACTTCTAGCTGGTGGTACAATTCAACGTATGTCTCACGCCCAAGGTCAATTTAGCGAACTTGACGCGAAGGTGAATGTTGCCGTGAACGCGCTCGCAAGCGCACCAGAACCAGTACGCTGCACAGTCGTGATGGGATTGACTGAGGATGGCGGCACATTCGGCGTAAAATACGTTGACCCCGATGCTCCCGATAGCGACGCACTATACGCTGCAATACGCGCGGCCGAGCAAGCATTCGACACGACTTACGCAGCGCTCAGGGGTACATCGAACAACGTCATATGAATATTCTCGGCGTCCATATCGGACGCGCAATCAAAGCCGCTGAGCCAAAGCCGAAGAGAGGTTTAGAAATCGGTGACAGCGGTACGCACATCCTCGATGGTTTTATTTCCGAGGAATACAACACCGAACTAATCGGCATCAAAGCATTCACGAAGTACGACGAGATGCGCAAGTCGGATGCGACCGTGCGTGCAGCCGAGCAAGCCGTCTCACTCCCCATCCGAGGCGCTGAATGGTACGTCAAACCTGCTAGTGAGGATCAGAAGGACAAAGACATTGCAGCATTCGTTGAACGTTGTCTCTTTGAATTCCCCGAGCAGCCGTTCGAGGACTTCCTGCGTCAGGCGCTCCTCTCGCTTCCCTACGGCGTCATGGCGTTCGAGAAAGTTTTTGGTACGCGTGTTGTAGATGGTCAGACACGCATCGTGTGGCAGAAGCTCGCGCCACGACTTCCGCGCTCTATTCAGAAGTGGGCTATTGCAGGCGGTGCGCTTGGCATCACGCAACAGAAGTCAGACGGCAAGGTCGTCGAGATACCGATAGAGAAGCTCATTGTCTTCGTTCACGAGATGGAAGGCGACAACTGGAATGGCACGTCCATCTTCCGCGCTGCGTACAAGCACTGGTTTATGAAGAACGTGTTTTACAAGATCGACGCTATTGCGTTCGAGCGTCAGGGCTTGGGCGTGCCGGAAGGGGCCTTGCCGGAAGGCTACACGGAACGCGACCGCGCGAAGATGGAAACGATACTGAAGAACATGCGTGCCAACTCGCAGGCGTATGTCCTCCGGCCGCAGGACTACACCATCAACTTCATGGACATGAAGGCGAACACGACGCGCGATCCGCAGAACTCTATCGCCCACCATGACCGTCAGATTATGAAAGCGGTGCTGGCGCAATTCCTCGAGCTGGGCTCTGCCGGTGCGACCAACTCAGGCGGTGGTTCGCACGCACTCTCAAAGGACCACTCAGACCTCTTCCTACAGTCCATTGAGAGCGAGGCGCGCTCGATTGCCGGTGCCGTCAACAAGTACGGCATCAAGCAGCTCGTAGACCTCAACTTCGACAACGTGGAGAAGTACCCGTGCTTGGACTTTGAGGGCATCAGTGATGAGGACGTGAAGGGTCTGGCTGACACCTATCAGGTACTCAAGAATGCAGGTGCGGTGACCGCCCAGGACGCAGATGAGGCAACATTCCGCGAGAAACTTGGCCTGCCCGAGCTGGACGAGGCTGGCATCCGTGAGACGCCAGAGCTTCCTGACCCGAATCTCGACCCTAACGAGTTGGACCCAAAGGATAGGCAGACGGCCAGCGAGTACCGTCCCCGTCTAAAAAAAAACTTCGCTGAGCCGTTCAAATCGTTCCGCAAGCTGACCTTTGCCGAGGGGAAGGTCAATTTCGACGCGCTCAATTCGAAGATGGACGAGCTGGAGAGCCAGTTCGACCGGACGACGAAGGACTTGCTGCATGATGCCCGTGACACCTACATGCAGGCGTTCACGAAGGCGGCGCATGACGGTGACACCAAGGCCATCAAAGATGCCACGCTCAAGGTTCAAGCGGACTATTCGCGCATCATCAAGAACGCGCTTAAAGGCGCATTCGAATACGGCAAGAATAACGCCGCCAAGGAGATAGGGGCAGACGCACCGGCGAACCCAGCCGACATGCTCAGGCAGATCGACATCCAAGCCGCCGCAATTGCTGACCAGCAGATCAGTGAGATCGTCACCGACAGCAAGAACGCCTACGTGCAGTCACTCAATAAGGGAGCATCAACTACAGCCGCTCTCGCCGCCGCCGATGCCGCCGCCGCTGCTGCAATAGATGCCCTCACGAGTGATGCGAGCGCCATCCTCGTATCGGGTTACATCAACCACGGCCGCAACGTCGTCTTCGATAAGAACTCGGAGGATATCTACGCGTTGCAGCGCTCTGAAATCCTCGACCGCGCGACGTGCAATTATTGCCTATCGGTGGACGCTCGCATCATCCCGACCGACGACCCGTTCGGCCAGAACACTATCTTTCACTCGAATTGCAGGGGCATTTGGGTGGCTATCCTCAAGGATGAGGAGGAGCTACCGACCATCGGGGGCATTCCGCAGTCCATTCGGGACCGGTTCGGGGATGCGGTGAATGATCTGATCCAGCCGAAAAAGCCAATGCCAAAGAGGCGCTAGTACCGACACCTTAGGCCGATGGCATCTCTCAAAGTTGTCGTCTACACTTTCCGTTAGGGGGAGCCTTTTATGCGCGCGACCATCTCTGCCATCATTGCGGCCCTAGTTAGCTGTGTCGCACTCGTGACTGCATGTGTGACAAGCTCCGAAACACTGCCGCTGCCAGGCCACATAAAAGTAAATATGACTTCTCCTGCATCAAACGTGCCAGCGGAGATTGCGGCGTTTTCGGGTAAATGGGTTGGCCAATGGACAAGCACCTTTGCCGGCAACCTGTATGTCGAGAAGATTTCGGCGGATGGCGCTACGGAAGGTGTGTATGCATGGGAGGATAAACCCAACTGGAATATTCGAGGAGGAGCTGTTCGCTTTCGTGGGCAGATTTCTGGCCGTGCATTGCGATTCGCGAGCGGTCGAACCTCATTTGAGTTCCAGATGCTAAGTGACGGTCGGCTTGAAGGCTTCAGATACGCCGGCGGTGACACAGGATACAGCATCACAATGACGAAAGTGGAGCAAGCAAAGCAGCCAGCAACGACGAACCCACTCTACGACAGCCGCTGGTTCGAAAATGATTAAGGCAAGTGGAGAGGCGAATCGCGTTCTAACGTCCTCGTAACGAATTACATGCAGCCGACCAAGAGGGTTATCAACACTCGCCCGTTGCACTTTCACAATTCATAGCTTCTCGGGCTGTATGATAGGTGAATGAGCAAGGAACGCGATAGCAAAAAGCGAATCGCATTCGTGCAGCTCTTCGCAGAGGCATCCTCTGCGGCCGTACCCGAGGAAATCCATATTGTCCCCACGGGCAAGTGGGACCATCCGGTCTACGGAGAGATGGAGATTACGGCGGCAGACATCACGGAGTTCGTTCAGAACTTCGCGCGCAACGTCCGTCTCGACATCCCCATCACAGCCGGACACGACAACGGCATGAGTGGAGGCGAGCTTCCCGCAGTCGGCTGGTTCACTGAACTGATCGATCGAGGCGATGCAGGTCTCTACGGCCTGACGAAGTGGACGGAAGAGGGCAAGCAGCTCCTTACAGACGGTTCCTTCAAGTACTTCTCTCCCGAGTTTTACGAGCAGTATTCCGACCCCGAGACGGGCGTCAAATACGGCCACGTGCTGGTGGGAGGTGCGCTTACGAACAAGCCGTACTTCAAGGAATTGGACCCGGTAGCGACATTCAGCGAACCGGCACTTATGAGCGAATTTGATAATCAATCTATGAAACTTAAAGACATCTTGGCGAAGAAGCCGAACGAGCTTTCCGAGACCGAGAAGACGTTCCTCAAGGAACACAAATCAGAACTCACAACGGAGCAGGCTACTGCTTTTTCGGACGTGATCGGCGAATCCGCCCCGGCAGAGACCGAGGAGGAGAAGACGGCACGCGAAGAGAAGGAGTTGGGCGACGCGAATGAGGCAGCGGGCTTGAACCGCGACGGTTCGGCCAAGGAGGTAGTCGCATCAGAGAATGGCATGGTGCAGATTTCCGCAACCGAGTTGGCGCTGCTTCGCGGCAAAGCTGACAAGGGCGCCGAGGCTTTCTCGCAAGTCGAGACTATGAAGCTCGATACGGAAGTCGCCAAAATGATTTTCAGCGAGCACAACAAGGACGGCCGCATCTTGCCGAAAAGCCAGAAAGCAGTCGTCACCTTTATGAAGTCTCTCTCGGAGACGCAGCGCGACCAGTTCCGCAATATCGTGAGCAGCCTCCCGACCTCGACAATGTTTGCCGAGCTTGGCGACGGCGGAAAGCAGATAGACGCATCCGAGACAGCCGCAGCCAAGCTTGATGCCATGGCCAAGGAGATCGTCAAGGCTTCCGAAGGCAAGATGACCTACTCAGCCGCGCTCTCACAGGCGACCAAGGAGAATCCGAAGCTCGCCAGCGATTACAACGCCGAGATGACCAGCGGCGAGGAAGCTTAATCAATAATCAAATCTCATTATGTCTACACAAATCACGGGACATGTCCGCAGCTCGACTGCCGACGCCGCGATCACGAAGAACCTTGTCGTCAAGAACACGTCTACGGGCGTGGACGTAGCGACAGCCGGCACGGATAAAATCTGCGGCGTTGCCATCACTACGGCGGCAATCACGGAGCAGGTGTCTGTTCAGTTCACCGGCACGGTCAAGTGCACTGCCTCCGCAGCTATCAGCAAAGGCGCGTGGGTAACGGCCACAACTGGCGGCAAGATTGTTACCACGACTACTGACAAGAACGTTGCCGTTGGTCAGGCAATGGAAGCGGCGACTGCCGATGGCGACCTCATCGAGGTACAGCTTGGCATCCACACGCTCTCCGTTTAATCGCTCTCTTAATTCTCATCTATGTCTACAAATCGTTATCAAGGACAGGACCTGATTCTATCGAATGTCGCCATCGGCTACACCAATGACGCGTACGTTGCAGGATTGCTCCTCCCTGAAGTCCCGGTGAATTTCCAGACCGGCAAGCACTGGATTTATGACCAAGCTCGCTTCAGCAATACGCCTTCAAAGCGTGCTACGGGGTCCGAGTCAGGCGAAGTCGAACTCACATTGACTTCCGGTCTTCCGTACTTCTGCGAAGACCACGCCCTCAAGCAGTTCGTACCGGATGAAGACGTGGAGAACGCAACCACGCCTACCGATCCGTTCACGGATGCAACGGAGAACGTCTCCGAGCGCCTCTTGATCGCTCGTGAAGTGGAAGCGGCAACGCTCCTCACGTCTACGGCGAACATCACGCAGAACACGACGCTTTCGGGTACGTCACAGTTCAGTGACTACTCGAACAGCGATCCGTTCACGACCATCGAGACCGGCAAGCAGACCATTCACAGCGCTACCCACCTCGCTCCTAACGTGGCAGTCATGGGCAAGCAGGCATGGGACAAGCTCAAGTACCACCCAGCACTCATGGAGCGCGTCAAGTACAGTCAGCGCGCACAGATGACGCCTGATTTGGTCGCGTCATTGCTCGAGATCGACAAGATCATTGTCGCGGCGGCAGAGGTGGCCTGGGGAATCTGGACAGTCGGCTAAGTGGAGTTTCTGCCTGAACGC
>ERZ1292640.1516-Hain-H43-02um-R1-1516-length-19144-cov-7_pt1 | contig 19144 bp, 13 predicted proteins | sample MGYA00564404_ERZ1292640 | MGnify/ENA primary metagenome ERZ1292640 (study PRJEB36523, sample SAMEA6512636) | groundwater metagenome | collected 2019-01-08 | study: AquaDiva: Metagenomics assemblies of 32 groundwater samples
ACAACGTTTCGGTGCTGTTGGGCAAGGGTGATGGCACCTTCCAGGCCGCCGTCGGCTACGCCGCGGGAAGCAGTCCTGCTTCGGTGGCAGTGGGCGACTTCAACGGCGATGGCAAGCCCGACCTGGTCGTGGCGAATCAGTACTCGGACAACGTTTCAGTGCGGTTGGGCAAGGGCGATGGCACTTTCCAAGCCGCCGTCAAGTACGGCGAGGGAAAGTATCCTCATTTCGTGGCGGTGGGCGACTTCAACGGCGATGGCAAGCCCGACCTGGCCGTGGCCAACAGTGACTCCGACAACGTTTCGGTGCTGCTGGGCAAGGGCAATGGCACGTTTCAGGACGCCGTCAACTACGCTGCGGGAGTATATCCTCAATTCGTGGCGGTGGGCGACTTCAACGGCGATGGCAAGCCCGACCTAGCCACGGCCAACAGCGGCACCGTCTCGGTGCTGCTGGGCCAGGGCGATGGCACGTTTGAGGGCGCCGTCAACTACGGCGCGGGAAGCAGTCCTGCTTCAGTGGCCGTGGGCGACTTCAACGGCGATGGCAAGCCCGACCTAGCCTTGGCCAATGATGTTTTCGACGGCAATGTCTCAGTCCTGCTCAACACCTGCGTCTCCGCTGGCGTTGACCTCGCCATTGTGCCCGACGGCATGACCGTCACCGTTTCCTGGCCGTTTCCGTCCACCGGATTCGTGCTCGAATCCACAACGAGCCTGAGCCTGACGAATTGGCAGCAGGCCGTCGAAGGGCCGGTGGCCAACAATGGCCGCTGGGAGGTGGCCACGCCGGCCAACCAGCGGGAACGTTGCTTCCGCTTGCGCAAGCCGTAACCCAGCGAATCCTTCTAAACCTGCTCACCAGGACTGAAAAGACCGATTTCTTTGCCCGACCTTGCATTCGGATTGCCACCGCGAGTATAGATAGGGGCACAGCATGCGTTTCAAAAACAAAGTCGCCATTGTCACCGGCAGCGGGCGCGGCATCGGGCGGGCCGCCGCCGAACTCCTCGCCGCTGAAGGCGCAGCGGTCGTGGTCAATGGCCGCACCGCGCCCGAAGTCGAAAACGTGGCCAAAACGATCCGGGAACGCGGCGGAAAAGCCGTGGCTGTCGTTGCGGATATAGGAGATGCGCAGGCCGCCCAAGAGCTGGCAGCAGCGGCGGGCCGGGAGTTTGGCGGCCTGGACATCCTGGTCAACAACGCCGCGATTTTCAAAACGCACGACTTCATCCAGGACTCGTTTGAGAATTGGATGAAGGTTGTCCAGGTGAATCTCCTGGGCGCGGTGCATTGCGCGCGGGCCGCCGCCGCGGCCATGGTGCAGGCCGGCAAGGGCGGGCGAATTGTGAACGTCTCCTCCGTGCACGGCTTCCTGGCCGAAAACCGCGCGTCGCATTACGACGTGGCCAAAGGCGGCTTGGATCAGCTCACCCGGACGCTGGCGGTGGAACTGGCGCCACATCACATCCTGGTCAACGGCGTTTCGCCCGGCTTCGTCAACACCGCGATGGCTGTCGTGGAAGGGATCAACGAACTCGAAACGGAAGCGTTCCGGGAAACCTACGTCAAGAAACGCCGCATTCCCCTGGCGCGGGCTGCCGAGCCGGAAGAGATCGCGCGCGTCATTCTTTTCCTGGCCGGGCCGGAGAATACGTACATCACCGGAGAGAACGTGGTCGTGGATGGCGGGTTATCGATCACTTTTTGATGGCCAGCATTGATTATCTCATCATTGCCGCCTATCTCCTGGCGACGCTGGGCATTGGATTCTGGTCCGCCCGCCGGACTCAAGGTTCGTCCAAGGACTTTTTCGTCGCCGAGAAGGCGCTGCCGTGGTGGGTGGTCGGCTTTACCATGGTCGCCGCCAGCATCAGCGCCGAACAAATGCTCGGTGAGGTCGGTTACGGGCTGGATGTCGGCCTGGTGGTTTCCAACTGGGACCTGGCCATTTTCCCGGCGCTGGTTTTGATGGTTTTGGTTTTTCTGCCGATTTACCTGCGGAGCGGGATCACGACCATTCCCGAGTACTTGGAAAAACGATACGGGAAAATCACCCGCCTCCTCTTTACCGGCTACACCGTGTTTAACAACGCCTGCGTGACGCTGGTCATGGTGCTGGCCCTGGGCGCCACGGCGCTCAAGTATTTTCTCGGCCTCAACCCCGTGTGGGGAGTGGTCTTGCTGGCGCTTTTTACTGGTGTTTACACCGTGGCGGGCGGAATGTCATCGGTGGCTTGGACCGATACCTTTCAATGCCTGCTGCTGCTGGCCGGAGGACTTTTGGTCTTCGGAGTTGGCCTGGCTCACGTGCCGGGCGGCTGGGAGGGCCTGTTCAGCCGCATGCCGAATCCGCATCTGATCCGCGGGTTGGACGACGCCTGCATGCCGTGGCCGGGGCTGATCCTGCTCGCGCTCTCCACGAACGTTTGGTACTGCTGCACGAACCAGTTTTACGTGCAATCCTGCCTGGGCGCCAAGGACCGCTGGCACGGGCAAATGGGCGTGTTGCTGACGGCGTTTCTGGGACCGGTGCTGACGCTCTGCTGCGCATTTCCCGGTTACATTGCCCACGACCTGCTCCGGCAAGGTTTGCTCTCGCCGCTCCCGGCCGGCGCTGGGGGCGGACCCGATGCCAACGCGACGTTGCCTCATTTAGTGAACCAGTTTTTTGGTCCCGGTTTTCGCGGGTTTGTCATCGCGGGCGTGATGGCGGCCATCATGTCCAGCGTCAGCTCGATCGTGAACGCAACGGCCAGCGTGTTTACGATTGACCTCTATCAACGCTGGTTCCGCCCCAACGCCGGGCAGGCTCAGTTGGTGCGCATGGGCCGGGCGGCCGGAATCATCACGCTGCTGCTGGCCTGTCCCCTCAGCCTGGCCGCCATGAAATACAAATATATTTTCATCTATTCGCAGAATGCCTGGTGCATCCTGGCCATTCCGATCATGCTGGTTTTCACGCTCGGAATGCTCTGGAAGCGAGCCACGGCTATTGGGGCGGCCGCGACTTTTTTGTTCGTGCTCCCTTTTGTGGCCGTGCCGTTTGTTTTGGGAGACAATTCCTGGATGACAGTGCCGGTGATTGGCGTCAAGATGCACTTGTTCACGTTCGCATTTTACCTCTGGATAGCGGCGGCGCTGGTGATGGTGGTGGCGAGTTATCTCTCACCGGCTCCGGAACCGGCGGCCATTGCCTCCTACGTGTGGAGACCTGGCCTGGCTTCCCTGGCCGGAGAAGCAGAAAAAGCAAGGCCGTGGTACCAGCGGGTTGGATTTTGGTGCGGAGTCGGCGCTATTCTGTATTTGGCGATCTATGTGAAATATTGGTAGGTGTTGCTCGACCGAGATGCAGACCCGCAAAGCTAATTTGCGACTGGCTAAGCCTGGCCTTCGAGTGTAGAAGTTTGTCAATTCTATGAAAACCATCCGAAACCCAATTCCAACTCTGATCCTGTTGCTCACTCTGTTCTGGCTGGCTGCGCCCGGTCAAGCCGCCGAAAAAACGCGCGTGCTGGTCGTGACGGGCGGGCACGGCTTCGAGACCAACCAATTCTTCAAAATGTTCCAGGACAATCCGGACATCACCTTTCAGGCGGCCGAGCATCCCAAAGCCCACGCCTGGCTGAAGACCGAGGCGGCGCGGCAATGGGACGTGCTGGTGCTTTATGACATGTGGCAACCGATCACCGACGAGGCCAAGAGCGACTTCGTGGCGCGGCTGAAGGAAGGGAAGGGCTTGGTCGCGCTCCACCATTGCCTGGCTTCCCACCAGAAGTGGCCTGAGTATGCCAAGATCATCGGCGGCCAATACCACCTTGAGAAGTGGGTCCAGGACGGCGCCGAGAAGCCCGGCTCGACTTACCTGCACGACGTGAAGTTCAAGGTCAAGGTCGCTGACCCGACCCATCCCGTCACACGCGGCTTGCAGGATTTCGACATCCAAGACGAGACCTACGGCGGCTTTGAAGTGAAGCCGGAATCGCACGCGCTGTTGACCACCGAGGAGAAGACCAGCAGCCCCACCATTGCCTGGGCGAAAACCTACGAAGCCGCCCGTGTCGTCTATGTCGAATTGGGGCACGACCATTTTGCTTTTGAGAATCCCAATTACCGCCGCCTGGTGGCTCAAGCCATCCGCTGGACGGCCAAAAGGGATTAAGCTGTTTTCGAGAACCAATGCAGACCAAATCAAACGAGAGGAACCCCATGAACACATTGCCGGAAATTAAACGACGCGAGTTTCTGAAAGCCACCTCCGGAGCTGTCGGTCTCGCCACTTTGCTCGAAGGGATCAGCGCCCTGAATAGCTTTGGCGCGGAAGGCGCCGGGAAGCCGGGTCCAATAAATAAGGAAGCGCTCAATCAGTTGTTGGCCGAAATGGACACCGTGGGCCGAAAGATGTTGAGCGTGCCGCGCCAAGACGGCCAATTCCTCAACCTGATGGTCAAAGCCACGCGCGCCAAAAGCGTCCTGGAAATCGGCACGTCCCAAGGCTACTCCGCCATCTGGATCAGTCTGGGCCTGGAGGAAACGGGCGGTAAGATGACGACCATCGACATCGCGCCCGACAAAGTTGAATTGGCGAAAGCCAACGTCGCCAAAGCCGGCCTCACCCGCCGCGTTACCTTTCATGAAGGCGACGCCCACCAGATCGTGCCGACGCTCGAGGGACCGTTCGATTTCGTTTTTCTCGACGCCGACAAAGAAGGGCAATTGGACTATTTCAACAAGCTGTACCCGAAGAAGCTGGCTCCAGGCGCGATCATCGCTGTCCACAACGCCATCCGGGCGCGCAATTCCATGAAGGATTACATGGACATGATCAGCAAACATGCCGAGTTCGATACCGTGACGTTGAGCTTGACGATGCAGGATGGGTTTGAAGTGAGTTATCGGAAACGGGTGTGAAGCGTGAGGCGTGAGGCGATCGGTGTGTCGCCCCCTCGTCCTCGTCCTCGTCCTCGTCGTCGAAGTTGAACAGCAAAACTTCAGATTGACAGTTCTGAGCCGCTACCGTGCGATAATTTCAGCGATGCTTTCCGTGTCGATTAGTACCCATTCCGCCTCGCCAAAGAAAATAATCACGTGGTAATCCTTCGGCGCGCCAATGTTTCTGCGCTCACTGAATGTGTATTGCACGCCGTTGTTGAGCCGCACCGCAAATGGTCGAAACGGTTGTCGTTCAAGAAGATTTTTGATTTCCTCGACTTTCATGACTGTGATCTTACAGCGGCAACCTGGTATTTCCAGCGGAAAAGGCAGATGACCGAACTTCCGTGAGACTCTCATCGATTCCTGGACCTTGACCTCCGGTGCGTTGACAGGTTATCTCGATGGGCATCAAAGCCATGAACCTCTATCCTCAAGCCTTGTTCCGCGCCTCCCTCGTTTGTCTCGCGGCCATCCTCGGCGCGCTCCCGCCCGCCAAAGGCGACGAAACGCTGCGCCTCAGTGTCTATGCCACAGCCGGCGACGTGCAGCGGCATCTTGCCACGGCGGAGAACCGGGAAAAGGCGGTGCGGATTCTCCAGGGATGGAAGGTCTCGCGCATCTTTCTCGAAGGGCGGCGTGGCGATGAATACGTTTCCCCGGACACCCTCGCCGCCGTTCGCGACTTTTTTGTGGCCAAGGGCATCCGCGCTTCCGGCGGCATCGCCACCGTTCCCGGCCAGCGCTTCGGGACGCGCCAGAACGAGGCGCTGGGCTGGCTGAACTGGGAAAGCGAGAAAACCCGCCAGGACATCGCAGGCTTCTTTACTGAGAACGCGCCCCTCTTCGATGAGCTGATCGTGGATGACTTCTTCTGCACTGCGGACTCTTCGCCCGAATCGGGGCGTGCCCGCGGCCATCGGTTGTGGTCCGAGTACCGGCGCGATCTCCTCACCGGCCTGATCGATCCGCTGATGCTGCAGCCGGCGCGCGCGGCCAAGCCGGCGGTCCGCATGATCCTGAAGTTTCCGCAATGGTACGACCGCTTTCACCTCTTCGGCTACGACCCGCCGCGCATGGCCGCGCCGTTCGACCAGGTGTGGGTTGGGACGGAGGTGCGCAATCCAAAGACCCGGCGCATGGGTTTCGTTCAGCCCACTGAAGGCTACATGAATTTTCGCTGGCTGGCCTCGGTCGCCGGAGAAAAAGTCGTCGGCGCGTGGTTCGACCACATCGAATGCAGCGCGCAGAATTTCATCGACCAAGCGTACGGGAGCGTGCTGGCGGGAGCGCGGGAACTGACGCTGTTTCGCCTCGGTGACGTGCTCGAAGGCCATCCCGGCGATGCGCTTTTGGCCAGCCGCTGGCCGGAGTTGTTCGAGTTGGCCGCGCGCGTGCGCGGCCAGCGCCGGGGAGGCCTGGCGTTCTACAAGCCACCCGGCAGTGACGCGGACGAGAATCTCTATCTGATGGACTACCTGGGCATGATCGGCCTGCCCATCCTGCCCGTGGCTCAATATCCGGCGTCCGACCGGGTTGCCATTCTGGCGGTGCAAGCCGCCGCCGATCCCGAGGTTCTGGACCGGATGCGCCGGCATTTGCGTCGCGGCGCGACACTGATCGTGACGCCGGCCTTTGTTCGCCGCGCCGGCCCGGCCGCCGCCAAACTGGCGGGTGTCAAAGTGGGATCGGCGAGCGGACCCGCGACGGCCACCGAAGCGCGAGTTGGCCGCGCAGCGTTTCCGCTGCCGGTGCCGTTCGAACTCGATGCGGGTCTAAAGGCCACCGGAAGCCGGATCGTTGTTAGTGCTGGCGTTGGCGGAAAGCCCGTCCCCCTGCTCACCACTCGCCGCGCCGGGGGAGGCCGCGTCCTGGTGCTGAACGTGCGGACGTTTTCTGAACAGGACTACCGTGAGACGGGAGAATGGCTGCTTGCGCCCAAGGCGCGGGGGCTGCCGGAGATTCCCCAGGAACTGGCAGATCAACTGCGCAAGACTCTTTTGGGGCCGCTCGGGATCCACTTGGAGGCCCCTGCCGGTGTGGCTTTTTACCTCTTCGACGATGCGCGCTGCCTCTACAACTTCCGCGATCAGCCGGTGACCCTCCTTCTCGACGGCGAACGTTTTGAATTGGGAGCAAACCAGTGGCGGTGGCAAGCACCGCATCGACCGCAGCGCCGCTCTGGCAAATAACTTGCATGTCTCAAGACCGGACGCCTGAAGCGAACACGTTCTCCGATCGGAAAGAAAACCGCCATCTGGTGGATCGAGTTGGAAAACGCCAGCTCAGGGACCGTCGTCAGCGGAGTTCGGCTGCGGGCGTTGGACCTGGAGAGTTGACGCGCAGATGTTGGTTAAGGAAGCGCGTCAGGAGGCCGTACAAATGCCGCGTGGTGTTTTTCCCTTCACCAATCCCGTGGCTCCGATTCGGATAGGCCATCATGGTAAATGGTTTGTTGTGCGCCACCAACTCGTTGATCAGAGCTTCGGCCCCCTGGTAATGGACGTTGTCATCGCCCGTGCCGTGGACGAGCAGCAAGTTGCCTTTCAATTGGTGCGCGTAAGTGATGGGCGAGCCTTTCCGGTAGCCTTCGGGGTTGTCTTCCGGCAGGCCCATGTAGCGCTCCTGATAGATCGTGTCGTAGAATCGCATGTTGGGCACGGAAGCCACCGCCAGGGCCGTCTGGTAAAGGTCGGGATATTGCAGGATGGCGTGCAGCGTCATGGAACCGCCGCCGCTCCAGCCCCAAATGCCGATGCGGGCGGGATCGACATAAGCCCAGCGTTTGATGATGGCCCGCGTGGCCGCGGCTTGATCGGCGGGCGCGAGGATGCCGACCTGGCGGTAAATGATCTTGCGCCAGTCTCGTCCGCGCGGGGCGGGAGTGCCGCGGTTGTCGATGCTCATGACCAGATACCCTTGCTGGGCGAGCATCAGGTGCCAGAGATAACCTTTGCCATGCCAGGCATCACGGACGGTTTGGCCCATCGGCTCGCCGTACACATGGAAGAGCACCGGGTATCTTTTGGCGGGGTCGAAATCCGGCGGCTTGATGCACCAGCCGTCCAGCAGAACCTTCTCTCCGATATCGATGCGAAAGAATTCACTGGAAGGCCTTTTGAGGGCGTCCAGGTTCTCGATCAGCTTTTTGTTTTCCACCAGGACCCGAACCGATTTGTGCTCCGGCAGGCGAATCAGGTCCGTCACGGGTGGGCGGGTGAAGGTCGAGTAGGTGTGAATGGCCCACTGGGCATCGGGCGAGATGTTGTAGCTGTGCGAACCCGGCTGATTGGCCGGTGTCACGCGCTCTGGCCGGCCGCCTTTGAGCCGCACGCGATAGAGATAGCGTTGCGTGGGGTTTTTCGGGGAAGCGGAGTAGTAGAGCCAGCCATTCTTTTCGTCAATGGCTTCGACGCTCATGACATCGAATTTCCCTTTGGTAATACGCGATACATGCTGGCCGCTCCGGGAAACCAGGTAAGCATGCTGCCAGCCGTCCCGTTCGCTCAGCCAAAGGAATTTTTGGCCGTTTTGAACCCAGCGCGCCGGGTTCTCGTTCTCCACCCAGGCGCGGTCGGTTTCAATCAGGATCGTGCGCGCCAAGCCGGTTTTGGCGTCGGCGAGCAGGATGCGGTTGGTGTTTTGCCGGCGAGTGAACTGTTGGAGGAGAATTTCGGTTGAGTTCGATGCCCAATCCATACGGGCCAGGTAATGCTCGCGCGGGTCGCCCGGCACCGCGAGCCAGCGTGTATCTCCTCCCTCACTACTGACGACGCCAATTCGGGCGGCGGAGTTTTGCTCGCCGGTCTTCGGATACGGGATGGCTACGGTGCGCGGGTAGAGGCCCTCGGTGTTGTTGATCAGGTGGAATTCGCGGACCCCAGTCGAATCGAGCTGCCAGTAGGCGATGGATTGGCCGTCGGGACTCCAGCGGAACCCATCCCGAAGGTCGAGTTCTTCCTCATAGACCCAATCGAAAGTCCCATTGATGAGCGTTGGCGAGCCGTCAGCGGTCAACTGGGTGATCCGGAGGTCGCGCAGATTCTGAACGAAAAGGTCATGCTCGCGGACGTAGGCAACACGCGTGCCATCGGCCGAGAACTTGGCGAACATGAGCGTGGAAGGCGCCGCGTCGCCTCCGAGCTTTTTCAGCTCGCGGCTGGTGATATCCAGCACCCAATAATCGCCACGGGTGTTCCTGCGCCAGACCTTTTTGCTGTTGCTGAAAATCAACAGCTTGGATTCATCTTCTGAAAAAACGAAATGCTCGACCGACAGCGGGCTGGACCCGCCGGGCGGAATGAAAGCATGCGCCGGAACGAGGACTTCCTTTCGCCCGTTGACCGGCTCGTGCCAGACCAGGTCTCGTCCCGGTCCGCCCCCTTGGGGCGATTCGAGGCTGAAATAACCCGCGCCCCGCTTTTTCCAGACAATCGCGCCAAAGCCTTCTTCGTTGAAGTCGCTGGAATCGAAGATTCGGTCGAGCGTCAGGATTGCTTTGTTGGTCTCCCCCGCAACGAGCGGTTGACCGAGGAAAAGGCTGAGAAGCAAAAGCGCCAAGCCCGCCGCGCGAAAGAGGTTTGCCAGCCTGGCGGCGCCGTGAAGAACTTGTGGTTGCATAAGAGTTTTCGGTTTCTGCCTGAAAACGTTTCAGCGCCCTGCCGGCAGCAGGTGGATGCGAATGGCCGACGGTGCTGCGGCAGTGCGATAAACCCGCTGCGTTGCCCGTCTGAAATCTTCCGGCTTCGCGTGGTAGATGTCGCAGAACGTTTGCGGGTTGCGATCCACCAGCGGAAACCACGAGCTTTGCACCTGCGCCATGATGCGATGGCCGCGACGGAAGGTGTGCAATACATCGGGCATCACCCATTCAACTTTCGTCACCTGGCCCGGCTCGAACGGTTCCGGTTTCTCGAAGCTGTTGCGAAACTTGCCGCGCATCGGCTCGCCACGGACCAACTGCTGATAACCGCCCATCTGCATGCCGGTGGGATTGGGATCGGGATTCGGATAATCACCCGAATAGACGTCGATCAATTTCACGATCCAGTCGGAGTCGGTGCCCGTGGTGGAGACGTGGAAACTCGCCGTGATCGGGCCGGCGATGGTCACGTCCTCCTCCAGCACGTCGGTTTGATAGACCAGCACATCGGGCCGGGTCGCGGCGAAGCGCTGGTCGTCGAGCATGTGCTCGCGGGTCATGTTGATGGCGATGTTGGGAATGAACGGCACCGGTCTGGCGGGGTCGCTCACGTATTCGTCGAAAGCGCCGCCGCCGTCTGTCGGAGGATCAAAGGAGAGCCGTCCGCCGGCCTGGAAGCAGAGCGATCTGGCGACGCTGTTCGTGGGCGGCCAGGCGGCGAAACGGCGCCACTGGCAAGTGCCGGTTTCGAAGATGAACGCCTCGGGCAGGTCGAGGTTCGTGCCACCTTTGAGGAAGTGTTTGAAGAACGGCAGCTCGATGTTTTGCCGGAAATACTCGGCTGTGTTCGCGCGGAAGCTCACGGAACCCAGCTTCAGCCCCTCACCGTGCCATTGCCCATGCGCCCAGGGACCCATGACGAGCGCATTGTAGAGGCCCGGATTCTGTCGCTCGATGTGGCCGTAAACCTGCAACGCGCCGAACAAGTCCTCCGCGTCGAACCAGCCGCCGACCGTGAGCACGGCGGCCTGGATGTTCTTCAAATGCGGCCGGAGATTGCGCCTCTGCCAGAAGTCGTCGTAGGCGCCGTGCTGCATCAACTCGTTCCAGAACGCGACCTTTCCCTTGAAAAACCGGGCGTCGGCATTCTCGAGCGGACCGACATTCAGGAAGAACTCGTAGCCGTTGGGCGTCTCGTAGTCGAACGGCTTCGGATTCTCACGGGTGGGTTTCTCCAGCTTTTGCTCAAAAGACGCGAGGAAGTTGAAGGCGTGCGGCAGGTAGAGCGTGCCGTTGTGGTGAAAATCATCGCCGATGAACCAGTCGGCGATGGGCGCTTGCGGGGACACCGCCTTCAGAGCCGGATGTCCGTCAATGGCCCCGCAAGCCGCGTAGAAACCGGGATAAGAAATGCCGCTCAAACCGACGCGGCCATTGTTGTTCGGGACGTTCTTGACGAGCCAATCGATGGTGTCCCAGGCGTCGGTGCTTTCATCGGTGTCGCTCGGCCCGGCTTTCACCGGCTGGATGGGCCGGGCGTGGCTGAATTGGCCCTCGGAGCCGTTTCGGCCGCGCACGTCCTGCAGGGCAAAAACGAATTTCTCGCGCGCGTAGTACTTCAGCGTGCCATGAGGGTCCGCATACGCGTCCACGCCGTAAGGGCGGACGCCATAGGGAGTGCGCGTGAGCCAGATGGGGTAGTTGGTCGAAGTCTCCTTGGGCGCATAGACGGCGGTGAGAAGCTTCACGCCATCACGCATCGGAATGCGGTATTCGAACTTGGTGTAGTTCTCTTCGAGCCAGGTTTTGTCCACCGGCTCCAGCTTGTCAGCGGCGGCCTGAGTTTTCGAAGGCGCGCCGGCTGTTATAAAAATCATCCCGCACGCCGCAGCGATGCAGTGCGTGAGATCAAAAAAGCGGGATTTGGTCAGCGAAGAGTCTTTCATATATTTCTCGTTTCTGCCGCGTGCTGCAATTGCTTCATTGGGGCCATTAACGCTCCGCCACAACGGGCTTGAGAATGTTCATCAGCAGGTCCGGCTTGCTCGAGTCACGCACGAGTTCCAGATATTTGGGCCCGTCCGCGTAAGGCACCGTGATCGTGCGGAAGCTGTCCCCTTCGAGCACCAGGAATTCGATCGCGCGCCTGGCTACGCTGTCGGCGATGGCGTCCTTCACGCGCTGGCGGCTGAATTTCCGACCGTTCACGCCTTGAACTATCATGCCGGGCGCCAGCCCCGCTTTGTCGCCCGCCATGCCGGGAACGACGCTCGCGATTTTGCCGTCTTCGGCAAACGTCAGCCCGATGGAATCCACGGCGGACACGACTTTCCGGTCACGCTCGTCGTTTTCAAGAAATTCCGAAAGCTTCGCGGCATATTGCAGCCGATAGCCACAGCGCCCGACCACGTCCAGCGGCAGGGCCTCTTGCGGCACATCGACGCGGTCGTGGATGAACTTGTCCCAATCGTAATCGGCCAGCTCCTGGAGGATTTTGACCACGTCGGCCCGTTCGTAGGGCGCGATTTTCTCCGGGCGGCCCGGCCCCATGAACTTTTTGCAGAAGTCATCCAGGCTGCGGCGGCCGTCGGATTCCTGGCGGATGATGGCGTCGGCCTCCAGCCAGAGCAGCAGTCCTTCGTGGTAGTAATCCTGCGAGCGGCGCAAGCTTTCCCAACTGCGGCTGCGGGCGCGCAGCAGGTGGCTGGCGGTGGCGGTGTCTTCGAGCGAACGCCAGCGGCGGCCTTCGGTGCGCATCAGATCATCAATCTTGTTCGCCAGCCCGGGCAGATAATCGTTCGTCGTCACCAACCCGCTGCGCACCATCAGCACTTCACCCAGATACTCGGTGAGACCTTCGTACACCCAGAGCAGCTTGGTCCGCTCGGGGGTGTGGAAATTGGCCGTGACCATCTCGGCGGGCCGTCGGTGTTTGCCGCACCACGAATGGACGAACTCGTGCGGGAGCAGATTGGCCACCCAGCCCTGGCGCTTCTTGTCATCGATCAAATCGCGCTCGCTGACGCCGTTCAGGCTCGAGGAAAGATGCTCCACTCCCATGTGGCCCACTTGATCGCTGCAGACCACCAGGAAGTGATACTCGCTGAAATGCGCGCCGCCAAAGAGCGCGCCGGCTTCGCTGACCACGTTACGGTATTTCTCCACCACCTTGTCTTCGAGTTGAATCGCGGCGGGCGACTCGGAGGTCAGGTGCAGGAAGGTTGGGGGGAAATTTTTCACCTTCAACTCGATGGTCCGAAAATGTTCGCCGCAAATCAGCGGGCAGTCAATGAAGTCGCGCAGCGTCTCAGGCTTGAATTCCACCGACCCTTCCGTTTCCTTCGCCACCGTCAACGCGGTGCCGAAGCGCCACTTCGCCGGCAACAACAGCCGCGCGCTGACTTGGAGCTGATCAATGGACGCGCCCTCCGGGTAGAGCAGGCAAGTATTCCAATCGATGACACCTAACTGCGCATTGCCGAAACTGTCCACGCCCACCGAGTTGACCGTCGGCTGATTGCAGATGTAATCGAGCCGCACGATCACGCGGTCAGTGCTGTCGGGCACGGTGCAGGCGATGCGGTAAGGTTCGGCCTCATCGCGCCGCCAGGGGATCGGCTTGCCCTCGGGCGTTTCGAGGCGCAAGCCGGCGATGTTCTGGACGGGTCCGCCCGGCGCGTGCGTGCCGGGAACCCATTTCGGATACCAGAGCGAGAGCGGGCCGGGCGGGGCGGGGATTTCCTGGCGCGCGTGCAGGAGTTGGCGGGAAATCTCGCGGGCATCCACTTCCAGGCGCAGGGTGGGAGCGGTCTCCGCCGCGCGCGCGCATGCGCCGCCCAGAATCAGGCCCAAGAGGAACTGGCAGAAGAAGAAGTGCTGTTTCATTCGCATATTGACTGGCGAGACTATGAACAACCCTCGTCCAACTTTCAACGCCAATGCAGGAATTGCTGATGGATGGAGTTTGAGCTTCGCTACCCGGGCGGCTGGCGGCTTTCGGTTTTCCTCATGCTTCTGGTGGCGGCAGGCTTTAACAAACAGCAAACTTAAACAATCTTGACTCAATGAGGAACACTTTCTAAAACTTCACCACAAAAGGAAGAACGAATATGAATCGACAATCGCCATCCGCCAGTTCCGATACCGGAAACATGAGCCGGCGCCGTCTGCTGCAGTGTGCCGCGGGACTGACGGCCAGCGGCGCTGTTCTGCTGGCCAGATCCGGACGCGCCAGGGCAGCCGAACCCCGCGGCCAAGTCGTCAAGAATGGCCGCATCCGCCAATCAATTGTGCAATCTCTGCGATGTGTGAGGGGGGAAGGAAAGCGCCGGCCAGGAAGCCAGGACCATTTATGAGCCGGTCGGAAGCACGCCGGGCGGCGAACGAAGCTGCCACTCTGAATCCTGTTTCAGGTAGAGCGTCTGCGTGGGGTAGGCCATGTTGATGCCGGCCTCGTCAAAGCGTTGTTTGATGGCGAGGTTCAATTCCTGCATGCCGGCCAGGTAAGCTTTATAGTCGGTGGAACCCCACCAATGGACGACCAGGATATTCAGTGAAGAATCGGCAAATTCATTGAAGCTGATGAGCACATCCTGGGTCAGGGGATGCTTTCGGTAGATTTCTTCCAGCATGGCCAGAGCCTGTCTCATTTTCGCGGTCGAGGTGTCGTAAGTCAGGCCGATTTTCATCTCGGTCTTGATGTTGGGCCGGCGGGTGACATTGGTAATGGTCGCGTTGCCCATGGTTTTGTTGGGGATGGTGATGAGGTGGCCATCCAAATTGCGCACGCGCGTGCTGCGCATCCCGATCGCTTCCACCACTCCATCGACGCTGTCCAGCTTGATGCGGTCGCCAATGCGAAAAGGTTTGTCTATGAAAACCGAGACGGCTCCGAACAGATTGGCCAGGGTGTCTTGCGCGGCCAGACCCAGGGCCAGTCCCCCGATGGACAGAGAAGCGATCACGCTGGTGATGTTGAGGCCGAGGTTTTGCGAGGTGAGCAGGATGGCCACCATCAGGACAAAGGCTTTCACGCTCTTGCGAACAATGGGGAAGAGCTGTTCATCCAACGACCGGTCGCCCGTAGATTCCTCTCGCCGCTTCCAATGTGCCATGAGCAGATCGATGAGCTTCAGGACCAGGTAGGTCAAGGAACAGGCCACCACCAGTTGCAGACCCGTCTTGAGCCACGATTCCAGCCAGTCTGGCCAGTTGAAGACCTGCAAGCCGATGTGCAGAAGAAAAACGAACGAGACAATTTTGATCGGCCCATGAATCAGGTCGAGGAGGATATCGTCGAGTTCGGTCTTGGTACTCTTGGCCCATTTCATCAGACGGGCGCCGACCAGGAAGTCCAAAAACCTCGAGAGCAGAAACGCGAGCAGAATGTAGATCGCCGATGCGACGTACTGCCAAAGCGGATTGCCAAGGACTGGCTGCTGGAGCGCCTCGATCCGGTTGAGACCGAAGGTCAGCCAAGCCTCGTTTTCGTTGCGGACTTTGCTTGTTATGGCGGGTTCAGCCTGGCCGGCGCCCGGCGTGGTCTTTTCGACGGCAGCCGGGGTAAGATTGGCGCCGGCGGGACTGGTTTGGGCCATCGTCCCAACCGACCACAGGAGCCATCCGGCGCAGATCGCCACATAAGCATGCAAGCAGATGTTAAATCTCAACTTCATAGGCGGGGAAATTAGTCAGGAGGACAAGCGCCTGACAAGCGCATAGCAGCGCTGCGCCAGTCCAATGGCGCGCAGCTATGGCTTCAGTTCCTGCTCCAGACCGGCTCGGACATGGGGGAATTCCTTTTCCAGTTTCTCCAGCAGCACGGAAGTCCCTGTCATCAAGCCGGACCGGCCCAATCCTTCCAACTCTTCACAAAGACGAACCATCTCGCCTGCTCCAAACATGCTCACGCTGCCTTTCAGGTGGTGCGCCGCTGCCCGCAAGGCTGAGGGATCGCCCGCCACGACAGCCGCTCGGATCGTTACCAGCAACGGCGGGGCATCCTCCAAAAAGATGCGGATCAATTCGGAAACGGGATCGGCCTTGCCGGGCTGACGAAGCTCGCGCAAATGAGCCAGGGAGGACAGGTCGATGACGGCGCGCTTGGCCACCGCAGTTTCGCAAATCGGGCTCGGGCCGGCGTTTCGGGCAGCTCGTTCCAGGGCGGCGATCAAGTCCTGCCTTTGCACCGGTTTGGAAACGTAATCGTCCATCCCCGCCGCCAAACATCTTTCCCGGTCGCCTTGCATGGCATTGGCCGTCATGGCGATGATGTAAGCTCTGGGCCTGGCGGGCAGCGTTTTCAACGACTCGTCTTCATGCTGGCGAATGGAACGAGTGGCCGCATAGCCGTCCATTTCCGGCATCTGGCAGTCCATCAGGATGATCTCGTAGCCAATTCGAGCTTGCGCCTCGGCGGCTTCCCGGCCATTGCCGACGACATCAACCCGGTAACCCTGCTTTTCCAATTGGGCAATCGCCACCATTTGATTGATGCGGTTGTCTTCGGCCATTAGAATCCGCTTCTGCCCTTTCGCCACTGTGACGGAGGCATCACTCTGCGTGCTGGCCTCGTCCGGAGAGGGCGGAGAAGGCGCGTCCTGGTGAGGGAGTCCGGCAAACAGATTCGCGAGGCAGTCCCAGAGATGGGATTGCTTGACGGGCTTGGTTAAGCAGGCGGCTATCCCCGTTGAATGCAGCAACTCCGGTGGCAGACCTTGCTCCAATGAAGTCAACAGAATGAGGCGAGTGGTTGAAAGAGCGGGGTCTGATTGGATTGCTTTGGCCAAAGCCAGTCCATCCATTTCCGGCATTTGCATATCCAAAATGGCCAGAACGTAAGGCTCGGTTGTGGCGGCCTGACTGCGCAGACGTTCCAAAGCGGCGGAGCCGCTCGAGGCAGTGTCCGGACGCAGTTGCAGAAAACGGAGTTGCTGCAGCAGGATTTCCCGGTTGATTTGATTATCATCGACGATGAGCGCGCGCAAGCCGGCCAGGTTCGTTTTCTCTGCTGGATGCACAGAGGCGGAGGCGGATTGTTTTTCAAATACGGCCAGAAACCAAAACGTAGAGCCTCGGCCTAAAGTGCTGTCCACTCCGATCCGGCCGTCCATCATTTCCACGAGCTTCTTGGAAATAGCCAGGCCCAGACCGGTGCCGCCAAATTGGCGGGTCGTGGAGTTGTCCGCTTGGGAAAAGGCTTGAAAGAGCCGTCCCTGAACGGCTTCAGCGATGCCAATGCCGGTATCGGCCACAGAAAAGCGAAGTGTCACTTTCTCCTCCGTTTCGATTTCTTTGGCCACCCGGATGATGACTTCGCCGCGCCCGGTGAATTTGATCGCGTTGCCCAGCAGATTGACCAGGACTTGGCGAAGGCGGCCTGGATCACCGCGCAGATGAGTGGGAACATCACTGTAAATCAGGCAGGCCAGCTCCAGCCCTTTGTGATGCGCACGCTCGGCCAGCAGTTCGACCACTCCTTCCACGGCGGCGCGCAGATCGAAATTCGTGCTTTCGAACGAGAGCTTGCCCGCTTCGATTTTGGAAAAATCGAGAATATCATTAATCAGCGTTAAGAGAGCATCGGCGCTGTCGCGGATGGTTTCGGCAAATTGACGCTGTTGCCGGGACAGTCTTGTATCCAGCAGGAGTCCCGTCATCCCAATGATGCCGTTCATGGGCGTCCGAATCTCGTGGCTCATGCTGGCCAGAAACTCGGCTTTGACGCGCTCAGCCTTGACGGCCTCCTGGCGGGCGGCTTTTTCTCGCGCGAGAGCGTTCCTCAGCCGGGCCAAAAGCGTGCTCACCAGCACAAAAATCAGCAGCCGCATGGCCGCATTCCAAATCGGAATGGCCGGATGCACGTCGTCCGGATGAGAGGCGGCTGCCGCATCGGCCCAATACCAGGCGGTGGCGCTCAGGAGAGAAATGAAAATCGCCGGCCACTGTCCGACGTACCAGCTCACCAGCGATACTGGGACGAGATAAAAAATGGAAAAACTCAACTCCCTGCCGGTGACGTAATCAATAAAGCCCAGCAGCAGAACCAGGAATACTCCCAGCGACAGGAAAAGAATCTTCGACCAGGATTGCCTCTGCTTCACCATGGCGGACATAGGTTTTTGATGTCAATTAAACCAGCAGTTTGTCGGACTTTGGCACATCTTGCGGCTTCTGTCTGAATTACACGCCAACGACCATTCTCGCACCAGGAGAGCCAAGTCGGCAAGCGTTTCAGCAACTTGCTATATCTGCCTCTTCACCTGATTCAGTCCGCGCTGGGTCAGAAGGTGGAGGCTAAACCGGTGGAATCACTCCACCAGGAACGCAGCCAGGACCGCGCAGCAATGCATGGTCGCGAAGGCGAAGTGGTGATCCTCTATCCCGGCGACCGCGTGCGCGACGGCCAACGGGTCAAACCAATCCAGGTCTGATTTTCAGGTCATCAACGATCGCCTGCATCATGGGTGCCCTGGAAGAGCGCGAGCGAGAGTCGTTCATCCTCCTGAAAATGATCCGCGATCACTTGGCGCAGCCGGTTAACGACATTTCATCAACGCTTGCACGACCCGTTCGACGGTGAGGCTGGCCATGCAGCGGAAGTCAATGGGGCATTCCCGGAGGAAACAGGGAGCGCACGACACGGCCGCCTGGAGCAAATGATGCCGCGGATCGCCGGGCAGGCCGGGTCCGGTCAATACCGGCGAGGTGCTGCCAAACGGCGCCACCACCGGCGTGCCCACGGCGGCGGCCACGTGCATCGGACCGGTGTCGTTGGTCAGGAGCGCGCGGCAGGCCTTGAGCAAGGCGCAGAGTTCCCGCAAGCCGGTTGAGCCGGCCAGATTCCAGACCGCGCGGTTCATTGACCGTGCAGGGCCGCCCGCTTCTCCCGAACCGGCGGATTCGATCCCGGCCGCGATGCGATTGGCCAGTTCGATGTCACCCTTGCCGCCAAAAATGACCCAACGGCAGTCGGCGCGTTTTCGCATCTCGAGGGCGGCGGCCACAAAACGATCCTCCAGCCAGCGTTTGGCAGGACCGTATTCGGCGCCCGGATTCAGTCCCAACAAAGGCCGCGCTGATGCGCCGTCGGATTCAAGGCCAAAACGGGCCAAAGCATCCTGCACTTCCTCAGTGCTTACCACCAGTTGCGGAGGCAGCGGTTCCGGATTGGCTCCCAAAGCTGCTGCCAAATGCAAATACTGATGGATATGATGAGCCGCAGAGTCACGCCCGGGCGAGGTCAGTGATTCAGGCCGTCGGATCAGTTCCCGTATTTCACTGGCCGAACGCTTGCGCATGCGCACGGCGCCGGGCCTCGGCTTGATGGCTTGAGTCAAGAGTGTCCCCCGTCCCTGGCCGGCGTAACCGAGTCGCTGCGGAATTCGCGCCAGCCAAACCTCGAGCGCCGACCGCCACGAATTCGGCAAAACCACCGCCCAGTGAAATTGCTCCGACCGCAACCGCCGGGCCACCTGCCAGACCGCGTCGTTGCGAGTGAACGTTATGATGGCGTCAATGGCGGGATGATGCCGCCAAAGGTCCGCCAGCTTTTCGAGGGTGAGCAACGTCA
>ERZ1292640.1246-Hain-H43-02um-R1-1246-length-21066-cov-19_pt1 | contig 19138 bp, 21 predicted proteins | sample MGYA00564404_ERZ1292640 | MGnify/ENA primary metagenome ERZ1292640 (study PRJEB36523, sample SAMEA6512636) | groundwater metagenome | collected 2019-01-08 | study: AquaDiva: Metagenomics assemblies of 32 groundwater samples
GCACGATGCCCAGCAGGCAGGCATAGGCCGCGGCATGGTTGGGGCTGTAGACGGCAGCCTTCGAGCCGCGCCCGAGACCGGCCGCCAGCAGCCCGTTGGCGACGCGATGGGTCTGCCCGCGCACCTCGGCATAGGTCCAGCCCTGGGTGCCGTCGTGCAGGCAATGCCGCTCAGGGAAAAGATCGGCGCCGCGGTCGAAGTAGTCGATCAGACGCATTACGCAGCCTCCCGCTTGCGCGGCCGCCCGCCCAGCTTGCCGTTGGCCCTGGCGGCTGCAGCCTTGACTGCGCTTCGCGCGGCGCCGCCCCGCTGGCCGAGCTGCGCCGCCATCCAGCGCCGCGAGCCCAAGTGGCCGGACAAGAGTCCAGGCAGGTAAATGTCGGCATCAATCTTTGGAAAATGAAGACCGAATCCCGACGGACTGATCTCGATCTCTCCAAGATCACGCGGTCGCGCGTCCTGCAGCCCTTCGACCATGCCGGGTGCAAAGACAACGAGCAGCCCGGTATTCAACTGCACGACGATCCGCTGCTGACGGCGGTCGTAGCGTGCGTCGACGGCATAGGGCTCAGCCTCCTTGCGACGTACCGATCGGATCCGGGCCCGTTCAAATTCGTCACGCTTGGCCATGGATCGCCTCCCAGGACGAGCAAAGAAGGCGCAAGTGATCAATGATCGTTGCGCGAATACGCGCGACATCGGCCCTCGTGAGGCCATAGGCCTCTCGCAACACCGGTGGCCCCTTGGGACACTGAAGATTGAACACCGCTTCGCCTCCTCGCCCGATGACGTGAACATGCGCCGGCCGATGATCACCGGGATAGATCACGAATCGCAGCCCGGCGAGTCTCAGGACGGTTGGCATCGACTTGCCACTATAAACCCAAACGATTGGGTTTCCAAGGAAAGGGGATCGGCGACGGTGCCTTACTTCAATCGTCCGGCTTTGGGCACGAGCTTGATGCCTGCACTCGCGAGCCGGCCGGGAATCATTCTCGAGCGATTTATCCCGTTCAGATGCCGGGTCTCAGCCGGCGTCAGAAGCACGAGCTGATAATGGTGTCGCACGAATGCCTCGAATTGGTCAGGAGTTGCGCCCTCCTCGATCTTCTCGATGGCCTTACGCGTGAAGTCTCGAAGGGGAGCGACGTGCTCGATCAGCACTTTTTTCCCGCGCCGGTGCGCCGCCCAAGCGGCATCCGAGAATTGAGCCTTCTCATAGTGCCGGAGATTGTTCCGATGGCCCAGGCCGGGATATTTCAGACGTTGACCCAGCAGGTCCAGAATACGTTCAGCGCTGTGGATGGCTCCGCCATTGTCGGTGAAACCTGCCCTTCTCATCTTCCTACGAAACGCCGCTGCCTCGCGGAACATCGGGACCAGATTGGTCGATTGATATTTGCTGGGACGCGAAACCCTCGCCGCCGCCTTGCGCGCAGCGCTCATCTCGGGCTTTTCTCGCGCCATCCTTATCGCTCGTTCCGCGTCGTCTGGAAGGGATTGAATGTCGGAACGACGAAGGGTTGAAAGTCGCGGACATTGCGCGTCACGACCGTAAGGCCGTGCACGACCGCCGTCGCTGCGATGCGGGCATCGTCGGCCAGCGTGTCCGATTTGCCATGCATCAGCTTCGCCCAGATCCGGTAGATCATCGTATCCATCGACAGGACTTCATAGGCCCGCGAAACCTCGTCAGCCCAACGCTCGATCTCGGCTGCTCGTCCCGGGTCTTGATTCCGGGTCAATTCAATGCCGGCTTGGATCTCGCCCAGGGTGACAGCCGACACCCGCAACAGCCGATGATCGACCGAGCGAAGCCAGGTGACCACGCCACCGTGCGGCTTTGGACGCCGCAACTCCGAGATCACGTTGGTATCGAGCAAATACACGCCGAACTCAATCGAAGCGGGGAACTGGCCGACGTGAGTGCTTGCCGCGCGGCGGAATTGCAAGATCGCCGCGCGCCTCATCCGTCAGCAGCAGTTCCTTCAGCGTCCGCACCGGCGTCCCCCGCAAACGGCGCCACTCCTCCACGGGTACGAGGACGGCCGCATCGCTGCCGCGCTTGGTCACGAGTTGCGGTCCATGCTTGAGACAGGCCTCCAGCATTTCGCTGAACCGGGCCTTGGCATCTTGAACGGGCCATGTCTTCATGAGGCACCTACAGACTAGTTACCTGACTAGTCTACTATATAGACATCCGTCGCACTCATGCAATGGGCGGCGTGGTGTCGCCGACGCCGAGCGGGCGCTGCATCAACACCGAATCGAGCCAGCGGCCGAACTTGAAGCCGATGCTCTTCAGGGTGCCCGTCATCTCGAAGCCGCAGGAGGCATGGAGCCGGATCGACGGCGTCTGCGCGCTGTCGCCGATCACCGCCACCATCTGGCGCTTGCCGGCTGCCGTGCAGTGCTCGATCAGCACCGGCAGCAGCGCCTTGCCGACGCCCTGGCCCACCGCGTCCTTGTCGATGTAGATCGAATCCTCGACCGAGAATTTGTAGGCCGGCCGCGGCCGCCAGTTGCCGGCATAGGCGTAGCCCAGCACCCGGCCGGCGCGCTCGGCCACCAGATGGGGCAACCCGAGATCGAGCACCGCGGCACGGCGCTTCTTCATCTCGGCGAGGTCCGGCGGATCGACCTCGAACGAGGCCGTGCCGTGCCGCACATGGTGTCCGTAGATTTCCGCGCAACGCGCCACATCGGCCTCGCTCGAGGCCCGCACAATCAATTTGCTAGCTGGCAAACCACTCACGTCCGGCAATCCCCCACCTTGTCCAAGTGGGGACTATAGCGCGTCAGTTGCCGCCGCGCCGCATCTCGCCCGGATCGGGGCCGTCGAACTTGAAGAGGGAATCGGCCAGCTGCAGGCCGGACTGGACGTCCTGCAGCGACACGTTCACCTGGTTGCCGCGGTTGTCGATGATGGTCCAGCCGCGCAGCACCATGGGGTTCTCGCCGAGACGGACGATCACCTTGCCCTCCTGCGGCTTCTTCGCCTGGCTCAAGGTGAGCTGAAGCATGCCGTCGCTGCGCTCAGCCTTTTCGACCTGTAGATCGCCGCTCAGCGACAGCGGCTCCTTGACCAGGAACGAGGCCGCGGTCCAGCCGATCGGCCACTGCCCGAAATCCTTGGTGACGGTATCCCACATCGTCACCTGCGAGCCGTCGGCCACGATCTTGAGCTGGGAGGGCGCGTCGTATTCGAAGCGCATGCGGCCCGGCCGCCGCACATAGAGCGTGCCCTGGACCACCGATCCATTGGGATTGCTCTGGACGAACCGCGCCTTCAGCGTGCGGATCGAATTGATGTATTTCTCGGCCTCGGCCGCGGGCGCCTGGCTTTGGGCCAGGCCCTGGGCATTGGCCGGCGCGGCCGCGAGGAGAGCGGTGAAGGACAACAGGAGGGCGGCGAGGAGGATACGCATGGGTCGCATATGACGACCGAATGCGGCGGAATCAAGCAAACTGCCCTCTTCCCAACGAGGTAAACGGCCGTTTACCATGGTCCCGACCCTGCGAGAGGAAGCTTCCATGCATGTCGGAATGGCCGCCGTCTTCCAGAACACCGGCCGCGCGCTGAGCGACCGGCAGATCTATTTGAACGAACTGGCGCTGGCCGACATGGCCGAGCCGCTGGGCTTCGAATCGATCTGGTCGGTCGAACATCATTTCACCGACTACACCATGTGCCCCGACGTGGTGCAGTTCCTGTCCTACATGGCGGGCCGCACCAAGCACGTCCGGCTGGGCTCGATGGTGGTGGTCCTGCCGTGGCACGACCCGATGCGCGTCGCCGAGCAGATCTCCATGCTCGATCACCTGTCGGGCGGTCGCATGATCCTCGGGCTGGGCCGCGGCGCCGGCAAGGTCGAGTTCGATGGCTTCCGCCTCGACATGGGCGACAGCCGCGAGCTGTTCGTCGAATACGGCGAGGCGCTGTTGAAAGGCCTCGAGAGCGGCGTGATGGAATACCAAGGCAAGCATTATAGGCAGCCGCCCGTCGCGATCAGGCCGGCGCCGTTCAAGTCTTTCCGCGGCCGCACTTATGCCGCCGCCGTCAGCCCCGAGAGCGCGCGCATCATGGCGCGACTGGGCGTGGGTCTGCTCATCATCCCGCAGAAGCCGTGGCGCGAGGTCGAGAAGGAACTCACCGAGTACAACACGCTCTATCGCGAGATCAACGGCACCGACGCGCCGCAGCCGATCTCGGCCGGCTGGACCTTCGTCGACGACAGCGCCGAGCGGGCGCGCGAGATGGCGATCAAATACATCGGCGGCTATTACCGCACGGTCCTCGACCACTACCAGTTCGCGGGCGAGCACATGAAGAACCAGCGTGGCTACGAATACTACGCCAAGATGAACGAGAAGCTCGCCGTCTACGGCGACCAGAAGGCGATCGAGTTCTTCGCCGACCTCCAAGTCTACGGCACGCCCGAGCAGGTCTACGACAAGATCATGAAGATCCACCAGCAGACCAACAATTCGGCCTATGTCGGCGTCTTCTCCTATGCCGGCATGCCGCACGAGGAGGCGGCGCGCAACGTGCGCCAGTTCGCGGCGACGGTGATGCCGGAACTGAAGAAGTTCGATGCAGGCGCTGAGATCGACCGTTCGCGGGCGCTTCCCGACTTGCGATTCGCGGCAGCCGCGGAGTAGGAGCGCTCTCCCCGGAGGGAGAAGCATGCATCGGTCTTTGGCTGCGGTCGTGATGGCCGCGACGTTGAGCGTGTCGTACGGCGCCGCCGCGCAGTCGACGGTCGAACGCGGCAAGTACCTGGTGGAAAGCATCATGGGCTGCGGCAACTGCCATACACCGCAGGGACCGAACGGTCCGCTGCCCGGAAAGACCCTGGCCGGCGGCCTCGAATTCGAGCATCCGGGATTCTTCAAAGCCTATTCCACCAACATCACTCCCGATCCGGAAACCGGCATCGGCAAATGGACCGACGCCCAGATCAAGGTCGCGATCCGCGAGGGCCAGCGACCCCCTGGCTTACCGAGTGGCGGAACGCTCATCCGCCCACCGATGCCGTTCGAACTCTATCGCGGCCTGGCCGACGCCGATCTCGATGCGATCGTGGCCTATCTGCGCACGGTGCCCGCAGTGAAGAACCTCGCGCCCAAGTCGACGTACGCGATCCCGCTGCCGCCCTCCTACGGGCCGCCGATCGACAAGCCCATCGCGGCGCCGCCCAGGTCCGACAAGCTCGCGTACGGCGCCTATCTGGCCGGGCCGCTCGGCCATTGCATCGAATGTCATACGCCGCCGGCCGCAAATGGCCGCGCCCAGTACGACACGTTGCTCGGCGCCGGCGGCAGGCATTTCCCAGGCCCGTGGGGCTTGAGCGTGGCCAAGAACATCACGTCCGATCCCGACCAGGGGCTGGGCAAGTGGTCCGATGCCGAGATCGAGCGCGCGATCCGAACAGGTGTCGACCGCCAGGGCCATCCGCTCAAGCCGCCGATGGGCTTCGCCTACTACGACAGGATCTCGGCCGACGACATGGCGGCGCTGATCGCCTATTTGCGCACCCTGCCGCCCAAGAAGACACCCTGACACGGACGCCCTGACGAGGGGCGCCCTGACGAGGGGCGCCGTGACGAGTGACGGCCCGGCCTCTGGCGCGGACACGGTGCTGCGCTAAGGTGACCGGCAATGACAATGGCTCTGCCCGATGCTGAGGCTCTGCCCGATGCTGGGGCTCTGCCCGATGCTGGCTGATCTCAAGGCGGCCTGGCAGTTGCGCGGGCCATCGATCGGCCCTTCCAGGCTCGTCCATGTCGCCATGCTGATCCTTCTCGCGGGATTGAGCGACGGCGTGGGCCTTGCCCTGCTCATCCCGCTGCTGAATTCGCTGGGGGCGCCGACACCCGAGACGACCGGCGCCGCCGCCTGGCTCTTTGCCCGGCTGCCGGGCACGCTGGGCGGGCTGCTGCTGGTATTCCTGGGCGTTGCCGTGTTGCGGGCGATCGTGGGCAGGCTGCGCGAGAACGCGGTCGCCCGCCTGCGCTTCGACTTCGCCGTCGGCCTCAAGATCAAGGCCTATGCCGCAATCGCAAATGCCTCCTGGACCTACCTGCGGCGCAAGCGGACCGCCGATTTCCATGCGATCTTCGCCAACGAGATCGACCGGCTCGAACACGGCACGCAGTTGCTGCTGGAGTTCCCGGCACGGCTCGTCGTCTTCCTGGCGCATATCGCCGTCGCGTTCGTCATCGCCCCCGCCTTCTCGGCACTGGCGATCGCGCTGGGTCTTTGCCTGGCCTGGGGCCTGCGGCGCCGGCTTCTCGAAAGCCGGCGGCTGGGCGACATCGTCTCCGACGCCGGCAGGCGCGTCAGCCACGAGATCACGGAATTTCTCCAGGCACTCAAGCTCACCAAGGCCTACGGCGCCGAGGCGCAGCATGTGCGCGCCTTCGCCGGCGCCGTCGAACAGGCCGAGGGCGCCGATCTGGCGAGCAGCCGTCTGCTGGCCAATACGCGGCTGATCCTCGAGGTGGCAACGGCGGCGGGCCTTGCCGCCCTTCTCTGGCTGGCGGCCGAGTGGATCGGCCTGCCATTGGCAAACCTGCTCGTCCTGATCTTCGTCTTCCAGCGGCTGATGCCGATGTTCCAGGATCTGCAGGATCTCGCTCAGCAATTGGCCCACTGCTCCTCGGCTTTCCCGATCGTGGCCGCGACGATCGCCGACTGCGAGGCCGCCGCCGACCGGACGGAAGCGGCGCCACCGGCGCACCTGCCGTTCGAGCAGGAGTTGCGCTTCGAACGCGTGGACTTCGCCTATGACGCGGCGGCCGGCGACGTGTTGCGCGGCCTCGATCTCGTGCTTCCCGCCGGCTCCCTCACCGTGCTGTCGGGCGTGTCGGGGGCCGGAAAGAGCACGATCCTCGATCTCGCCGGCGGGCTGATCGTCCCAACGGCGGGCCGGATTCTCGTCGACGATGTTGAACTGACCGCCGAGTTCGCGCCGGCCTGGCGCCGCTCCGTCGGCTACATGGCCCAGGAAGCCTTTCTCTTTCACGACACGATTCGGGCCAATCTCGCCTGGGCGGAGCCTGCGGCTTCGGACGAGCGGATTCTGGACGCCATCCGCCTGGCGGGGCTCGCCGAGTTGCTGCAGAGCTTGCCGGCGGGCTTGAACACCGTCGTCGGCGATCGCGGCGCCAACCTGTCGGGTGGTGAGCGTCAACGACTGGCGCTTGCACGAACGCTGCTGCGCCAGCCGCGGTTGATCCTGCTCGACGAGCCGGCCAGTGCCCTCGATGCGCAGAATGAGGGCCGCCTGCTCGACACCATCGCCGGCCTGCACGGAAAGACCACGATCCTGCTGGTCACCCACCGGCCGACGGCGATCGCCGGCGCCGATCGCTACCTCACGCTTGTCGAAGGCAAGTTGATTGCAGCCAGTCCGAGCGCCTCGGAGTCGAAATCCCCATTGGCGTCGTAGGCGAGCCATCCCCTGGCCGGCGGACCGAACGCATCGCCGAGGACGGTTCCGTCACAGAGCAGGCCGGCCACGTAGCTGAACGTGCCGAGTGTCGTGACGAGGATGTCGGCCTCGATCATCTCCCGCATGCTCCAGAGCGGATCGGCATCGAGGAAAAGCGCAGCTTCCGGAATGCCGAGCTCGCAGAACTCCTTGGGCTGTCCCTGGGAGAAAAGGCGCAGCGTATAGTCGATGCCCCGGGCGTCGAGCACGGAGCGAAGCCGCGCGAGCGTGCGGGCCAAGCGCGGCAAGTCGGTCGCATCGTCGGCATGGAAATCGCTACGATTGTGCCTGCGGGCATGGACGCAGACGGAGAAGACCTCGCTCTTCCGCGGCGACTTGTCGGCGCAATACCTGCGGCGGAACTCCCGGAGAATCGCATCGTCGAAGGCAGGCTCGGGCGCTGCGATGCCGAACAGCGCATGCAGCGTCGGAAAGGTGAAGGCGTAGTTGACGGTGTCCTCGCCGTCGCGATCGTTCCGCAACTCGCCATCGCCGAAGTTGAAATGCGATTCCCAGGCATCGGCCCAGGCCTGCATCGGCCGGTCGGCATGATGGATCCGTGAAAAGGGCGTGTGGACATAGGTGAGGCCGACGGCGCGGGCGAAGTCGATCGCCCGCATCATCATGAGCGCCTGCGAGCCGGCGCCTTCGTCCGTGGAGGCAATACAGGTGATCCGCCGGAGCTTCGGTCCGCCACAGAGCTGGCGGAGCCAAGCGCGGAACAGCACGTCGCGCGGGGTGAAATACGGTTTGCGGCCGACCGCTGCCTTCACGATGTTCTTGACCCAGCTTCGGGCGTAGCCCAGCGATCCGCTGGCCAGGAAACCCGGCACGACACCCTTCGAGGCCTGCCCGGGCAGCGTCATTCCCGCGGCGAGGTTTTTTCAAAGATCCGTTCGGCGAGCTGCAGGTGACGCAGCAGAAGGGGCTCGAACTTGGTGTATTCCCGCAGCGCCTTGACGACCGCGAACAGACGCGTCCTGAACGGCGGTAGCGCCGCGTACGGGTCGATCAACGGCCGTTCGAAGCGATTTGTCTTTGCATCCCGTGACCGGAATTCCAGTGCCAGGCTCACGCGGGGCACGGAACTGCCGGAGTTTGCGCCGCCCCAATGAAGCACGTCACCGCGCCAGCCGATCAACGACCCCGCCGGGACCGGCAAGGCGACCACGTCCTGCAGCGTCTTGCGAAACAAAGTATCCGGCAGGCTGTCCTGGGCCTTGATCGTCTCGGCGACCTCGCGCGATCTGCGATCGGGCACGAGGAACATGCAGCCGTTCTCCGCGGTGGCGTCCGAAAGCGGAATCCAGAGCGACAGGAACGTGTCGTCACCTCCCCGGTAGTCGTCATGTGGCCGCCATCCGGCCACCCCCTTCGCATCCGGGACCCAGTGTGCCCACACGACGGTGTTCTGGCGGAAGTCCTCGCCGAGCGACGCCTCGAGGAAGGCGGATATGGACGGCGTTCGCGCGACGCTCCAGAAGTCGTCGTAGACGAAGGCAAAGGCCACCGGCCAGCCATCGGCGCGGACCGCCCTGGCGATGTCATGCATCCGAGCGATCCGCTCGCGATCGAACACCTGCTTCAGGCAGAAATAGCCGTCTTCATCGAGGCGGCTCTTCTCGCGAACGGCATCCGGCGCGGCGATCCGGGCATGATCGCCGGAAACGACCTTCTCCTCGATCGACGCAAAGGGCACCAGCCGTCGCCACCGATCGATGTCGAGCGCCGCTTCAAATCGCTCCGCCACCTCACCGGGCGACAGCTCCGCCTGCTTCAGGAGGGCTTCCGCCGCGCCGGCAAACTTGTCAGGCACGCTCGTCCGATGGTTGCCCGCGGTCAACGACGTAACCCCCTTATCCCCGGAAGGGCTCACCCGGCAGCAAGGCGCTGCGGACGTGCGAAAACAGTGTCCGCATATCCTCGGGAATGCCCTCGATGAATGCCGGTTCGAAAACCAGGCGCTGCTGAGCTGCCTTGATGAAGTTGACGGGATCCTGGTACCAGCGCCTCGCGTAAGTGGCATAGACCATCGGCCGAGGGCGATCGGACCGGTTCGGCGCGCCACTGTGAATGAGCCGGAAATCCCACAGCACGCACGAACCCACCGGAATGACCGGACACTCGGGCGGCACATCCTCCTTGGGGCCCATCCACCGATGGCTGCCCGGCCAAAGGGCGGTGGTTCCGGAAGCCTCGTTCATCTCGACCAGAGGCAGAGCGAAGGTGAGTGCGTGAGCCGGCAGGAGTGCCGAGATCTCCGAACCGAACAGCGGCGGGCCGTCGGGATGGGGGTGCTGGGCTTCCGACCCGACGAGCGAGATGATGGCGCCGAAGGCCTCGAGGACCGCGTCGTTACCGAGGACTTCCCGAACCAGAGCGATCACATAGGGGTTGGCAAAGACCGAAGGGGCGCCCAGGCCGCCGGAGAGGTGGAGCGGGATCATGAAACGCTTGTTGCCGACCTGCAGGGAATCCTCGGGCTCATGATCTGCTATGTAGCCTCTGTATCGGTCGTTGAATTCGTCGTGCAGACCCCTGATCGTATCTTCGGGAAGGACGTGATCGAGGATTGCGTAGCCATGTCGTGTAAAGCAATCGGACGCCGCGCGAATCTGCTCGGATTGTGCGAGTGCGTCGGTCGAGACGCCCTGGCAGTCGATTCTTATCATGCGTACCGCTTACGCCTCCGATATGGCTGTATCAACCATCGGGGAAGTCAAAGCGTTGTGCAATAGCGCCGGAAGATTCCCGGAAGGATGACTGGCAGGAGCCCGAGTGACAGCCCGTTATCGTTACAGAGTCTATGGCCTGGTGGTCGAGAGCGAGTTGCGCCTGACCTCGGTCGAGGAAGCGGCCGGCGGCGAAGGCGCGCCCGCGATCACGCTTGCCTTTGCCTCGCCCGACCATTTCCGGGCGATCGCGCCCAACCGTGCGCCCGACCCCGAGGACTGGATTCACCACGTCGTCCTCGATGACGGCAGTGTCTACGTGAAGGCCGACGGCGTCTTCGAGACCCTGATCTCCACCGACGGACGAAATGTGATCTGCACAAGACTGGGCGACATCGACCAGAGGTCGTTCGAAGCCAACCTGTTGAACTTCGTCGTGAGCGCCTCTCTCACGCTGCAGGGCGAAGAGACGCTTCACTCGACCGTGGTCGAAATCGACGGCCGCGCCGTCGGACTGCTCGGGCTGAGCGGTGCGGGCAAGTCCACGCTTGCCGCCTTCCTCATCAGCCGGGGGGCCGACCTCATCACCGACGACATGCTGCGCATGAGCTTCACCGACGGCGCATTGCTGGCCCATCCTGGCCCCTATCGCCTCAAGCTGCTCGACGAGCCCGGCAGGAGATTCCTCCCCGCGGCGATGGCAGATGGCTATTTCAATTCGCTGAGCGGCAAGGTCATGATCCAGCCCCGCGCCGCCATCCCGTCGCGCCGCGCGCCGGTGCCGCTGGCCGCCCTGTTCCACCTCGGCCACCCAGACGATCAAACCGACATCGAAGGGGTATCACATTCGCGCCTCGGCGGCGTCGACCTCGCCCGGGTCATCATATCGTCGACCATGGACACCCGGTATGCTCTGCCCGGCCGGCTGGCGCGGCAGATCGAGTTTGCGGCCCGTGTCGCCCGAACGCTTGCGGTCTACGAGCTGCGCTATCCCAGGAGCGTCGATGCCATGGACGACGTTGCAGAAGAAATCCGCCGGGCGATCCGGACGTGAGGCGACTGGCCGCCTACTTCGCCTTGCCGCGGGGCGATCGGGCCTTGCTGATCGAGGCGTTCGCAACGCTCGCCATTGTCCGGGGAGCGTTGCATCTGGTCACGATTGAGCGCCTGCGCGCCTGGGCCGGCCATCTCAAGCGCGGGACCAAGCCGATCGACCGCGTCGTCTGGTCCGTCCGCACGGCCTCCCGCTGGATGCCCGGCGCGACGTGCCTGTGCTCGGCGCTCGCCCTGCAGCGTCTGCTCTCGGCGCAGGGACACACTTCGGAGCTTCACATCGGCGTCGCGCACGAACCGCAGGGCATTGCCGCCCATGCCTGGATCCTTCACGAAGGCCGCGTGCTGATCGGCGAAGAGGGCCAGGACCGCTATACGATCCTCACGACCTGGCGCGCCGGCGATCCTTCGGGCGACGCGCGCGCCCGCAACCTCACGCCGGGCTAGCGTTGTTCGCCTCAATCTTCAATCTCCACGCCGAGTCGATCGATGCGCGGCAGCTCGACGTGGGCACGAGCGACTCGCCGGATATCAAGCTGTTCGGCGATGCCGGCCGGGCCGCCTTCATCTGTTCCGGTGCCGATTCGTCCGGTACTCCCGGCGAAAGGTGCGCCATTCATTCCCTGGGCGGCCGCTACTGGATCGTCGGGCGTATCCGGCTCGATGGGCGCCGCGAGCTTCAGGCAAGGCTTGCCGAGCAGATCGGGGAGCAACCAGAGGCGATCCCGGATGCACTCCTGTGCCTGCATGCCTATGCCAAATGGGGCGAACGCTTCGTCGAGTTTCTCGCCGGCGATTTTTCCTTTGCCCTGTGGGACGACGAACGCCAATGCCTGATCGGCGCCCGCGACCAGATGGGCGTGCGGCTGCTGTTCCATGCCAGGGCGGGGAACACCTGGTTTGTCAGCGATTCGCTGGACTGGATGGCCGCCCGGCCCTCGATCAGCCGCGAACTCGACGACTACTGGGTGGCCGATTTCCTGACCAGCGGCTGCTCCCGCGAATTCGAGCGGACCGTTTACCGCGACATCCACCGGCTCGCTCCCGCCCACGTCATCAAGCTCGGCGATAGTGGCGACACCATCCGGAGCTATTGGCGGCTCAACATCGTCGAGCCGATTCATTTCCGCGATCCGCGGACCTACGCCGAGCGCTTTCGGGAATTGCTGTCGCTTGCCATCGCCGACCGGCTGCCGGCCGGCAAGGTGGGCATCTCCATGAGCGGCGGCCTCGATTCCACGACCCTCGCGGCCTGCACCGTGGACACGACCGGCGACACCGCACGGATTATCGCGGAGTGTGAACACTACGAGGAAGTGATGCACATCCGGGAGGATTACTTCGCCTCGCTCGCCGCGCGCTGTCTCGGAATCGAACTGCGCATCAGGGTCGTCGACGACCTCGTCTACGATCCGCAGTGGCGTTCGCGTGGCATAAGATCTCCCGAGCCGTCGATATCGCTCCTCAACGCTCACAACCTCCGCCAGATCGACGGCGACCTCGCGCGTGCCGCGTCCGTCTGGTTCGAAGGCGAAGGGCCGGACAACGCGCTCACCCTGGAACGGAACAGCTACCTCGAATGGCTGTTCAGGCGCGGATCATGGCGCCGGCTCGCCGGGGCGCTGTTCCAGTACGCCCGGGTCAAGGGCGCGGCCGGATGGGCCCAGACCTTCAGGCGTCATACCGACCCGCGGCGGGAGGCCGAAGGCCCTGATGCGCTGCCACCCTGGCTCAACCGGGATTTCGCCGATCACCTGGGTTTGGCGGAGCGCATTGCGACCTTGGGCGAAGGCGGCGACACATCTCACCCGTGGCGCCCCCAGGCGATGGCTTCCTTCACGAGTCCTTTCTGGCAGGGCGACCTCGACAACATGAATTTCATGGAGTCGCTGACACCGATCGTGCGGCGGCATCCCTACCTCGACCTCCGCGTCGCCGAATTCATGCTCTCCGCGCCGCCGATTCCCTGGGGCTGGAAAAAACACCTGATGCGCGAGGCAATGCGGGGGCGGCTGCCCGCCGAAGTGCTTGGTCGCGAAAAGACGCCACTGGCCCGTTACCCAGACGTGGCCACGATGCGGAAACACGGCCTCCCCGAACTTTCGCGGGCAAGTCTGGTCGAACGCTATGTTGATGCGCAGTACCTGCCGACAGTGCAGGCCTCGGATTCGGAGCTTTTCTTCGCCATGGGGGCCTACGCCCTCGATCATTGGCTGACCCTCGGGCGGCCCGACGCTTCCGGATCAAAAATTATTGCATTTGATCTGCAGGGAAACACTTGATAAATTCGAAGCAGCGCTTGGAATGAACTATCCAGCGATTTCTTGCTCGTCCGCTCGACGGGCTTCAGGATGAATTGGCATGATCCAGTCCACCGTAGTTTTCAAGCGATCGACACGACAGGTTTCCTGCAAGATCAACGACGAAGTCGCGATTCTCGATCTTGATCGTGCGATCTATTTCGGGCTCCAGGGCGTTGGCGTCCACATCTGGAGTGCCCTCGAGGAACCCAGATCGCTGGCTGATCTTTGTGCTTCGATCCAGGCGGAGTTCGATGTATCGGAAGCTGCTTGCCGCGCGGACGTCGTGCAGATCCTGGCGAGCCTGGAGGAAGAGCGCCTCGTTGAGAAGACAGGATGAATGCGATCCGCCTACCGGCGGGATCAGGCCGGCCGGGCGACCGTCAAAGTGAAAGGCCATGCATGATGGACAAATCAATGAACAAGACTGAAGGGGCTTCCGCGTCGGCCCCGCCGCTGACAAAGAAGCCGTACGAGAAGCCTGTCCTCACCAAGCTGGGCGCGCTGCGCGACCTCACCATGACCAAGAGTTCCAAGGGCGCCAAAGACGGAAAGAGCTTCCGGTTCACCGGTCGCGGCGGCCATCATCTGGTCAGCGATCTTCGATCCTGATCCTGCGTGGATCGTCGCCGAGCTTGCCCCCTGCCGTGACGACAGCCGAGATCCTTCTCGGCGCGCGCGATCGCTAGTTTCAGCTCACGCATAATTGGGGCCGCCGATGCCGGGCGTTCGAACAGGCAACGCTGAATTCGACCTGCTCTGCCTGGCGGCATGGCCGAAGCCGGATCTGATGCGCATCCGCGACCTGCTGCGCAACGAAATCGATCACCCGTTCCTGGTCCGACTCGCCGAAGGCCACGGCGTGCGGCCCCAACTGTTCCAATGCCTGAGCGAACTTTCGTGGGAAGCCGTGCCCGAACTCGCGCGAGGCTCGCTCGAGCTCTTTCGCCAGCAGCATCTTGTGCGAACGCTGACGATGTCCAGCGACCTCCACCGCCTGGCGGCGGCATTCGAAGGCAAGGCTATTCCCTTCGTCGCCTTCAAGGGCCCTGCCCTGGCCATCGCTCTCTACGGCGACCTGGCCTTGCGCGAGTTCAACGACATCGACGTGCTGGTGCCGGAACACCGGCTGGACGATGCCGAGGACGTTCTGGCCTTGCTGGGATACCGGAGCGGCCAGGGCGACCGGGCCTTCCGGCGGGCATTCCTAGCTCATCTGCGACAACACGCCTTCGCGCGCACCGACGGCGAGGCCGCGATCGACCTGCATTGGGCGTTGAGCGGCACTCACGTGCCCTTTCCCCTGAAGACGGCCGATGTCTGGAATGACCTTTGGCGGATGTCGATCGGCGATCGCGACATTCCGACCATCGCGGGTGCGAACCTGGCGCTGCTGCTCGCCGGTCATGGAACGAAGGAGGCGTGGAAGCTGCTGAAATGGGTGCGCGACTTTGCCCTGATGATCGATCGCCACCGCGATCTCGACTGGTCCGAGATCCATCGACGCGCCCTGGCGCAGGGCTGCGGCGATGCGGTTCTTCTCGGATGCGCGATGACGCAGGGGCTGCTCGATGTCGCGGTCCCCGGCGAACTCGCAGGCCTCGTCGCGCAAAGCGATCGGGTCCGCTCCCGCGCACTGTTGCTGATCAGCTGCATGCGCGCCGGGCATCTGCCATCGCCGCAGGGAGAAAATTTTTCGGATCTCGGTCTTTGCGATCGGCGGCTGGACCGGATCAAAGGGACCCTGAGGCTCTGTTTTACGCCGACCCCCGGCGACTACGCTGCCCTGAAGCTCCCGCCGGCCCTTTGGGGAGCGTACTATGCGACGCGCCCGTTCCGACTCGCCTTCAAGGCCGTGACCGGAACCGGCTGATGCAGTCGACGAGGCGTGGCGACAATTGCGGACACCGAGCATGAACGACGGCGCCGACGGATATCGGACCGACATCGGCTACACCTACAGCTATCACGGCGAACTCAATCCGCTTCGGCTGCGACTTGCCTTGCTGAATGCCGGCCTGAAGGTGCCGATGGTCGCCACGGCCTGCGAGTTGGGTTTCGGCCAGGGCGTCAGCCTCGGCATCCATGCCGCGGCATCGGCGGTGCATTGGCACGGCACGGACATCAATCCCGTCCATGCCGGCTTTGCCCGGGCCCTCGCCGCGGCCTCGGGCGCCGAGGCCGGCCTCCACAGCGACTCCTTCGTCGACTTTTCCGGTCGCGACCTGCCGATGTTCGACTACATCGGCCTGCATGGTGTCTGGAGCTGGATCTCGGACGGCAATCGCGCGCAGATCGTGGCCTTCGTCCAGCGCCGGTTGCGGCCGGGCGGCGTCCTCTACATGGGCTACAATGCCCTGCCCGGCTGGGCGGCCTTTTCGCCACTGCGCCATCTGCTCGTCGAACACGCAAACCGCACCGGCAGCGAGGGCACGCCGATTGCCGTTCGCATCGGGGAGGCCATGAATTTCTCGCAACGACTGCTGGCGGCCAACCCGGGCTTCGCCCGCGACAATCCCGGGATTGTCGAGTTCTTCAAGGACCTGAACGAGGAGGATCGCCGCTACCTGGCGCACGAATTCTTCAACCGCGACTGGCAGCCGATGCACTTCGCGACCGTCGCCCGCTGGCTGGCGCCGGCCGACGTGAGCTATGCCTGCTCGACGGACTTTGCCGATCACATCGATGCAATGGGCCTGTCCGCCACGCAACGCAACCTGCTTGCGGAGGTTAGTGATGCCGGGTTGCGGCAGACGGTCCGGGACCTGATCGTCAACCAGCGCTTCCGACGCGACTACTGGATCAGGGGAGCCGAACGGCTCTCCACCGCCGACCGCGCCGAAGCGCTCCGCTGTGAACGGGTGATCGCCGTGACGCGGCCTCTGGAATTGCCGCTCAAGCTGCGCGCCGCCCTGACGCTCAGTCAGGCCGGTCCAGGCGACGTGGCGTGCGGGTCGGTCCTCGAAATCCTGGGCGACGGCAAGATCTGGTCGCTCGGCCGGATCGAGCAGGCGTTGCGGCCCCGAGGCATTTCGCTCGGCCAAGTCGCGGAGGCCGTGATCCTCATTGCCAGCTGTGAACTGATCCAGGCCGCGCAGGACGATCCGGTCACGGCCCTGGTCCGGCCGCGCACTGACCGGCTCAACGCCCACCTGACCGACTGCGCCCGCACCTCCGACGACGTCCACGACCTCGCCAGTCCCGTCACCGGCGGGGGTATTCACGTCGGGCGTATTCAACAGCTCTTCCTGGCTGCGCGCCGGCGGGGCAAGACGCAACCGGAGGATTGGGCGTGCGAAGCCTCAAAAATCGTTGCCGACGAGGGCGATCTGGCGGAGCGAGCACGAACCTTCGCCGACGAGACGCTGCCCACGCTCCTGGCGCTGCAAGTCGCCTGACCCACCTTGGATCAGCATTTTCCTTACATATCAATCACTTGACGGGAAATGAACGGCCGGGCCGGTGGTGCGCCGGAAATGGTCCGCTTTTGGCAAGGTATCGGACAATCGTCATTGCCGTCGCGTAGACGGCAGGTCAGAAGTCATCGCCGCGGCGATCCGGCCGCCAGGGAGAAGCGCCATGAGTTCCACGTCTGATGCGGCCTCCGCACCGAACGGACCGCGACCGCGCCCCGATTTCGAGCGAATTGCGCTCCTGCTCCAGGGCGGCGGCGCGCTGGGTGCCTACCAGGCTGGCGCCTACCAGGCGCTGGCCGAATGCAATCTTCAGCCCGACTGGGTGGCCGGCATCTCCATCGGCTCCATCAACTGCGCGCTGATCGCCGGCAATGCACCCGAGCGGCGGGTCGAGAAGCTCCGCACCTTCTGGGAGACCATCACCGCACCGCCGCTCGGCATCCCCCACTTTGCCGGCCTCGAGATCAAAAACGACCTGCAACACCAACTGATCAACCAGTGGCGCGCCTTGGGCACGCTGATGTGGGGCGCCCCCAGCTTCTTCAAGCCGCGCTTTCCGCCGCCGATGTTCATGCCGGCGGGCAATCCCGGAAACCTCGCCTTCTACGACGTCTCGCCACTCAAGGCGCTGCTCGAAAGCCTGGTCGACTTCGACCGCATCAACGCGGCTGAAATGCGCTTCAGCGTCGGCGCCACCAACGTCAGGACGGGGAACTTCGCCTACTTCGACACCAAGACCCACAAGATCGACGCGGCGCACGTCATGGCGAGCGGCTCCCTGCCACCGGGCTTTCCCGCCACCGAGATCGACGGCGAGTTCTACTGGGACGGCGGCGTCGTCTCCAACACGCCGCTGCAATGGGTGCTCGACGAGCGGCCGCGCGGCGACACGCTCGCCTTCCAGGTCGATCTGTGGAGCGCACGCGGCGAGCTGCCGCGCGACATGATCGAGGTCGACGTCCGCCAGAAGGACATCCGCTATTCGAGCCGCACCCGCGCCGGCACCGACCAGTTCCGCAAGCTGCAGGCGGTGCGCCGCGCCGCCGCCAAGCTGCTGGCCGACATGCGGCCCGAGCTGCGCCAGACTGCGGAGGCCGAGATCCTCGCCCAGGAGGCGGACAGCAAGGTCTACAACATCATTCACCTGATCTATCACGCCAAGAACTACGAAGGCGCGTCGAAGGATTACGAGTTCTCGCGCCGCACGATGGAAGAGCACTGGAAGTCCGGCTACGACGACATGGTGAACACGCTGCGCCATCCCGAGGTTCTGCAGCGCCCGCAAAGCGCCGACGGCGTGTTCACCTTCGATCTCGCCCGACAAGGCCGCGAACAGGAGACCAAGAAATGAAGATTGCCGATGTCCGCAAGAACGCCTTCGCGATGCCGCTCAACAACCCGGCGTATCCGCGGCCGCCCTACAAATTCTACAACCGCGAATTCATCGTCATCAGCTACCGCACCGACCCCGACCTTTTGAGGGCCGTCGTTCCCGAGCCGCTCGAGCCGCTCGGCGACACGGTGAGCTACGAATTCATCCGCATGCCCGACTCGACCGGCTTCGGCGACTACACCGAAACCGGCCAGGTAATCCCGGTCCGTTTCACGGGCAAGGACGGCGTGGTACAGGAAGGCGGCTACGTCCACGCCATGTATCTCGACGACAATTCGCCGATCGCCGGCGGCCGCGAGATCTGGGGTTTTCCCAAGAAGCTCGCGACTCCCAAGGTTGTCCATGAGAACGAGACGCTGCTCGGCACGCTCCACTACGGCTCGGTGCTCTGCGTCACCGCGACCATGGGATACAAGCACCGCGAGATCGACCATGCGCCGATCCTGGCCGGCCTCGCCAAGCCTGCCTTCATGGTAAAAATCATCCCCCACGTCGATTGCACGCCGCGCATCTGCGAGCTGGTCCGCTACTATTGCCAGGACGTGACCCTGAAGGGCGCCTGGTCCGGCCCCGCGGCCCTGCAGCTCTTCGACCATGCCCAGTGCGACGTCGCCCGCCTGCCGGTGCGCGAGGTCCTTTCGGCCACCCACTACGTCACCGACCTGACATTGGGTCTTGGTGAAGTGGTGTTCGACTACCTCGCCCAGTAACGCGCCAAGACATAAATCGCCACAGAGAAGGAACGAACCATGTCCCGCTTCACAGGAAGAGTTGCCATCGTCACCGGCGCCGCGAGCGGCATCGGCAA
>ERZ1292640.1334-Hain-H43-02um-R1-1334-length-20436-cov-9_pt2 | contig 19134 bp, 26 predicted proteins | sample MGYA00564404_ERZ1292640 | MGnify/ENA primary metagenome ERZ1292640 (study PRJEB36523, sample SAMEA6512636) | groundwater metagenome | collected 2019-01-08 | study: AquaDiva: Metagenomics assemblies of 32 groundwater samples
TGACAGCTATATCTGATTCCTGATTCTGCGCTGTGACGTTTTCCTCTATAAATATATCTGTGATGGTTTTTACTGTAAGCTGGGCCATGTCAGGGTTCTTTCCCTGGAAAGCAATCCTCACAAGGCTCGGCCCGCGCATATTAACAACGATATTTTTTCTCAGGTCTCCTAATATAAGGCCTTCAAACTGCTGCTGGGTTTTAATGTCTTTGGTAAGGTTTAGTTTTTCAGCGAGTTTTACAAGGCGGTTCCAGCCTAAGATCTGCTCGCGAAGGTTGGAAAGCCGCTGAGCCGCTGTAGTGGAAATCGCCAGGCCGCTTATAATAGGGTTATCGTATTTTTCTTCCTGGACAAGCATGACTGTGTAAGATTCGTAAATCTTAGGAAGCGTGTTGGCTACTAAAAACCCCACGCATAGCCCTGCCGCAAGCGGTATGATAAAAAACCACTTGCGCCTTAAAAAGATCTGTAAATAACCCACTAAGTTTACTTGGCTGGTACTCTGTTCAGTAGTCATGCAAATTCTCCTTTATATTATCTTACGTTACCTTACTCCTCCTGTTACTCCGCCTGTGGCGGCGCGTTCAATGGTAGTAGCAGGCGCAATAGGCTCTGCCACAGGATTTACAATTCTCATTACCTTCGCGAACACGGTTGCAGGGACGTATAAAACGTCACCAGGCAGCATTTCCCTGTCTAAATCAAGCTTTCCTTCATATATAAGTTTATACAAATCTACGGTTTCTGATTTTGGCTTTCCACTTGTACTGGGATGGATAAGGTTAGTCCTGCGCATTGCCGCCGCAAGCGTAGGAAGCCCTGCCTGCACTACCGCATCCCTTAATGAAATAATATCCGCCTTCATGTAATATTTGCCGGGCGCGCCTACTTCCCCTACTATAAAAATAACCTTACTTCTATATTGCGATATGGTTACGTCCACATCAGGGTCAATAACGTATTTCGCGAGTATACTTATAAGCTTATCCTTTAACTCTAGCTTTGTAAGGCCGCCCACAGGGATATCGCCTACGAATTTATACTGGATCTTGCCTTCTGAGTTTATGGTGTATTCGCCGCTAAACTCAGGATGCCTGCGGACATCTATCAGTATCACGTCATCAGGCCCTACAGTATACTTTAAAGGTTCCTGCTCTACTTTCTGGGAGATGGCCTTCTGGTCGCTTGTCTCATCCGCAGAAGATACCTGCCCTAAGACACACATTAAAGCTAAAAACATGATCATTATTCTCATGGTTTTCATGGTAAGCCTCCTATAAATCATATAGTGAATCGTGGAATTCTTTGATGTTCGACACATCTTCTTCAGCATAAGACCTCCAGCCGCGCCAGTCTCTCTTAGACTTTACGATCTTGCCGGATTTTTCCCAGCGGGCAATGGTTTTGGTAGTTACGCCTAGAAGTTCTGCGACTTCTGTAATTGTCTTTCGTCCATTTGTTCCCATCTTCCTTCCTCCTTGATAATATTTCTAACAGGTTTGTCTTGGTGCTTACTGTTTTGTCCGTGAATGTCTATACTTATCCTAGTAGCATTTTCCATGCCAAGATTCATTTTAAATTAAAAAAAAGCTTTACAAATGTCTTTAACATGATATACTATACAGTAATGTGAGTTATATTATATCTTTAAATTTTTGTTAGGCAGGCGGATTTTAGCGTTGAAACAGATTAAATGTGTTGAATTAAGTGAACAGATTTTAAGAAAGTGTACATTTTTTAGACATATTACAGGAAAGCTGGAGTAGCGGAGCGAAGCTCCGCGCAGAAATGTTTAGCGCGAAGCTCACTACGTTCGCTTCGCTACTCCAATTACACCATGGCTGACCAGAAATTAGTCCAGAAACAATCCCAGAAAGTACTCTTTAGCCCCAGGATGCAGGAGTCTATGCATATACTCCAGATGTCTATCATTGAGCTCAAAGGGCTTATAGAAGATGAGATGGAGTCTAACCCGACCATAGAGGAAGAGCAGTATTCCGGCCCCAGCCTGTCCCGGCCTAATGATGATGAAAATCCAAATATGGAAAGCTTCCTTACAAAACCCCCTACTTTAAGGGAACATCTGATAAGGCAATTAATGATAGAGGCGAAGACACCTATATATATAGAGATAGGCCAGGAGGTTATAGGGAATATTGATGATGACGGCTATCTAAAGGCCACAGCCGAAGAGATGGCAGAGTCTCTGGGTAAGGCCCTGGCTGAAGTAGAGGAGGTAATAGCAATGGTTCAGGGCTTTGAGCCATACGGCATATGCGCCAATGACCTGAGAGAATGCCTTTTATTACAGCTTAAGGCCCAAGGTAAAAAAGACAGCCTTTGCTGGAAGATAATAGAAAGCTATCTCATGGAATGCGGTAAAAAACAATTTTTAAACATAGCTAAAATCCTGGGCGTCTCAGTGGAAGAAGTAAAAAAATGTATTCATAAGATCTCTGGCTTAGAGCCGAAACCTGGCAGAAAATACCAGGATAGCCGCAATGATCAGCGCATAGTGCCTGATATATACATAAAAAAGATTGATGACGAATATAGCGTATCGACAAACCAGCTTGATTTACGGCCTTTACGCGTCAATTCTTCTTATAAAAACATGCTCAAGGACGCGAATTGCGACCAAAAGACCAGGGATTATATCAATGAAAAGCTCAAATCCGCGAATTTCCTGATCAAATGCATACGAGAGCGCCAGGAAACAATGCAGAGGATAATGGAGTTTTTACTGCGGGAACAGATTGAGTGCATAGAAAAAGGCCGTTCATACCTGAGGCCTCTTACGTTTAAAGACATGGCAAAGTCCATAGGAAGGCACGAATCCACTGTATCCAGGGCAATAGCCAATAAATACGTGGACACCCCTTCCGGCATATATGAACTCAGGGAATTTTTCAGCGGCAAAGTAGCGCCAGAGGATAAAAACAAAAAAGATTCGTCAGTTGCCAGCGCCAAGACAGAACTGAAGGATATCGTGAATAATGAGTGTAAGGGAAAACCACTGAGCGATCAGAAACTGCAGAAAATACTGCTTGAAAAAGACATGCGCATCTCAAGAAGGACTATCGCCAAATACCGCGAAGAGCTCAAGATCCTCCCCTCCCATCTTCGAAAAACCTAACCCAAAGCAGAGACGTCTACCAATCTATAGCGGAACCTGCCTTAACGAAAATACAGATTTTTTATAGTCTATAGTCAGAATAAAATTACTCAAGAAGCTTTTGACTCCAAGAAGTACAACATTCAGATTCGGCATAAAGTCTATCAATACATCTTCAACCTTAATACCTTGTGTTTCGAAACAGAGCGTATGCGCATAAGCAATTGTAACACCGTTGCCCGTATTGATTGATTTCTGAACGCCTGCCTGAAGATTATGACCTATTATCTGGGCATAATAAGCTGGTACAGCACACTCATCCGCACCTGTATCGATAAGACCATAAACATTTATTGTTTGGTTTGTATGAGGGTTTCTAATGATGAGCGGCAACTACGGTCGCGGCAAATCGTCAGGAGAGAACTTTAAAAACGGAGAATCAATAATATCCATTAATAAATCTGCACCATGTCTTTAATCGGAATGAACGTCACGACAGGATCTTTATAACCATTTTTTGCCGCTTTTTCATAAGCTTCTTGAGGAGTTTCACCATCAGCTATAACGGTATGATCGAAAAAAGTCTTCATTGCAACATACTTACCGTTGAAGTTATTGTTTTTCAGGAGAGTTTTAATCATATTTCACCTCTTGAGATATCTTTCAAGTAATCGAATTATACCACATGAACACGCCTCTGTCAATTTATGAGTACCGCGAAAACCTGAAAATCCTCCCCTCCCATCTTCGAAAAACATAACCCTAACCCAAAGCAGAGACGTCTACCAATCTATAGCGGAACCTGTCTTGCGGTTATATATTTTTTTCTATTTCTCTTCGAAGGGTTGATTTAAAATTTTTGATAACAGTTTGATGGCTTTTAGGCAGGAAAATCTTTAATTCTTTACTAAAATCATAATCTTTCTCTTTTAGCTTCTCTAACACCTCATGAAGGACTTTCTTCTGCTCTGTTGCCAGAAGATTTCTGCGCAGGATAAAATACAGATCAAAAAAATCTCTGGCCTTAGCTCTTGTTAAAAGCGCCGCTATCTTTTCATTCACTAATTCCTTCTGCGGAAGCTGGACTAAATTATAAGATGGAATAAAATCATTGGAAATTAAGACAACTTCGCCTTTTTTATGCCTGGCTATACGTTTTGAAATATTAAGCTCTATAGAGACCTTTTCATCCAAAACATCTAAACTTGCAAAGGCTATATACCCTCCTGATGTTGCAGAAAATTCGCCTATTCCCACGCGTATATCCAGTCTTTCTATTTCAACTAAAACATCTTGCAGCAAATTTTCTATTTCTAATTTGGATATATTCACAGCTGTGAAATCAAGATCTTCTGAAAAACGAGGGCTGTTATAAATAAGCCTCAAAGCTGTGCCGCCTTTAAAAAACATACACTCAGAACCTCTTAGTAAGTATAGCTGAGATAGAAAAAGATTCTGAGAATATTCTCTTAACACATTAAAAATAGTAGTCTGGTATTTAGCGGCTATTCTTTTAATGAATTCTTTTTCTATCATAATAAATCTCCAATAACTTTACCAATGCTTCTCTTTTAAATTTTTTAGCATACGAAAAAATTCTGTGTTTATCAAGCAACCTTACATTTATCCTATCGCTTATCGCCTTTTTTTTAAGCGATACAAAATATAAATAATCTATAAATGCCTTTTCTGGCGTTGCCATTAATATTACCGCGCCGTCTCTTTTTATGGGTTCATATCCGAAAAACGCATCTTTCTTTATAGTATAATAATGATACGCTATTCCTGAAACCGTAAATTCTCTTGTAGGCTTAGTAGTAGCGCAGGTAACAGTATATACAGTCTCTGGGATAATCTTATGGAAGCTCAAGGCATATTCAAAAGATATATAGGAAGGCTGATAGAGTTTATTTGCTATTTCTAACTCACTTGGAACATTATCTGCCAGAGCATATAAGCCATTTTTTAACCGTAGCATAGTTCCATTTTTTGCATGCCTGTGTAGAAAAAATCTGACACTTACCTCAGAGCTATTCATTATGCGAATGACATCCAGAGGCGTAAATATCCTTTGGCCATTCATATTCAATTTTCTATCAAATTCTATCCAATTCATTTTATTAGCATTTTTGCTAATTTAGTGAAACGTGTCTAATAATAGTATATACTATATTCCTGGCTTGTCAAGAGCAGACAGACCCTGTCTACGGGGTTGGAGTACGTACACCGAGACGTCTACCGATACATAGCGGAACCTGTCTTTGCCTGCCAGTCATCTTTTTCTGCCCTTTTTCGCATTGACAACTTTTTACCTCTGGACTAAACTAATATTCATGATATACTATAAGAAAATAGTTACGTTCGATTTAAACCGAAGAGAATTTATCGCCAAAATTATAGCTGATCTTGGAAAAGCTATGTTTACTATTGGCCTTGCAAGCTACTTTTTTGAAAGATTCTCTTCTGTCTTAAAAATAATTCTTTGGTTCGTTTGTATATTTTTACTTATACTCAGTATTTTTATTCACCCAGCAATAAAAGGAGAATAATATGTTAATGGTATCTGCAGCTTTAATATTCGTGGCTTTCGTGCTCATCGTAATGTACATCGACCGCCGCAGAGCAAAAAAACAAACTCACTAATACGCCCAGAGACGTCTACCAATCTATAGCGGAACCTGCCACCCAGTCATTTTTTTCTGACTTTTTTCACATTGACAATTTACATCTATAGTAGTAAACTTAAAGAACATTAAGGAACCTAAATTGAAAAATAAAGAACCGAATCTAAATAGAGACAGAGAATTTGCAGTTATTTTAGAGTCTATACATTCCGATTTTAGAATATTTGGCGAAGGATTATCGGCCATACAAGAAAAAGTAGGCGGATTATCCGGCAAAGTAGGCAGCCTATCGGACAAAGTAGATGGTATCTTTGAAATGACAGGCAAGAATACAGAAAATATCGCATTTATTAAAACTGATATCCGCATCATTAGAACTGATCTTAAAGCATTCGAAAAACGCACATCTCTCCTTGAACAAAATTTCTCCAATAATTAAATCTTATAACCCAGAGACGTCTCTATCTAAACATTTTCCATCGCCTTATTAATTTTCTCTAACGCTTTATCAAGTTCGAAATTCTCGCGCTCGCCCGGAGTTAAAACGTCGAATAATTCATTTTCTATTCTCGAGCGCATATCCTTGACTTCAGCATCCGAGCGGCCAAGATTGACTCGGTATTTCGATAAATCTGTATCTGCGCCATCTTCAGCAAGTTTTTTCTGAAAAAGCGCCATTACCTCTTGGTTCGCAAGATTAAACTTGTTGCGCAGGATAAAATCAAGGTCATAAAAATCACGCGGCGCAATCTTCTTACGGATGGATCCTGCGCGTAATTTCTCTGATACTAATTCATTGAGAGATAAACAAGCAACTTTCCCGCCATCAAAAAGCGGTTCTCCTGTAAATGGATGCAGGAAATTATGCTGAACCTGACGCTTTTCTATCGAAGAAATTGGATTATACCTGAGCCCGATTTCTAATTTAATTTTTGCTTCGATTGGGCGCAAGGCTGATTGATAAATAAGATAATACACATACTGCTTAGATTCATTCCGTCCGGGATTATCTGAGTCATCAATTTTTATCTCAAATTGCTCTGCAAATTTTTTAATATTATCCTTCACCGGCTGGATGCATTTACGCCTTTCGCCGCGTGTCGCCTCGTACCGAGGAAGTTTCATGCTAAAATCAAGGTCTTCGCTCAAGCGATAATACGCATAATAAACCTTATTCAGGCATGTCCCGCCTTTAAAAATAAGGCCATCCGAAAGTTCATGCACCCGGGAAAGAACTAGTGTCAAATAATAATCTTTCTCCAATAGAGGCAATAAGAATTCCTTTTTCTTTGATGTCCTTTCAAGGATTTTTATAAATTCTTCTTTATTTTTGTGAATCATCAACGATAACTCTCCAAATCTTATTGAGCTTTCCTTTACGTGACCCATTAAAAGAACTAACTGCCGTTTTTTTCACGCTTTTCATAAGCGGGCTTAGTGCGGCACTGACTATACCTAAATCATCCAGTACCAAACCTATACGCTTTCTGGTTGTAATATTCGGAAAACGTGCGGCATATTCTACGAGCTTTTTGATATTGCATTTCTTCTCTCTAATGATTTGCATAAATATTTGGATAGCGTTATTAATACCGCCGACCGACTTGTTAAAATAAATAAGGTCTATAAGCGTCTTCTCTTTAGAGCTAACGACCACATCCGTATCTTTAACTTTTATGACTTCCTGGCCATATATGCGATTTTCCGGAACCCTGATGAACTTGTAGGAGATACCGCAAATAATTCTTTCCATACGCATAGTTGTATTAAGAACATATACAGTTTGAAAAAGCTGCTCCGTAAAACCGTAGTAATTAAACATGGTTGAATATCCAATATAATAATTCTTTTGGGGGAAGAAAAGTGGAGGAATAAGCAGCTCATCAATCCCTGTCCCTTCAGGGCCGGATTCAAGAGGAGAAAAGGCATATGCGCCGCGCTTTATAGGCGTCAGTATTTTCTTCTTTTTAAGCCTGAAAACGACCTGTTTTCTATCCTCAGGAGACAGTTTAAACAACTGATCAAGATCCCCTGTTGTGACAATCGTCTTTTTTTCATACGTTAAACGAGCTACTATATTAGTCTCAATCGGACCTAAAGTCTTTGATGTATTTTTAGGTGTCATAGGTTATCTCCAAAATAACTTTCATATACTTTTTATACATATAAGTTTATCACAACTTTTCCCATTGTCAATAAAAATATGGGTTTCCAGAGACGTCTACCAATCTATAGCGGAACCTGCCCTCCCACCCAGTCATTTTTTAGTGCCTTTTTTCGCATTGACAATCTACATCTACAGTAGTAAACTTATTCTTAATGCTAATAAAAGATAAATCCAGCGTAGTATCTGATTTCTTTTTAGACAGTTCCAAAATCACATTTGGCTCCCTGGTAGTAGGTATTTTTGCCCCTGGCGCAACTGTCAAAACACCCTTTTCTACATTTTTAAGCGGTTTATTCATAAGCATTATATTTTTAACCTTGGCAGTAAAATTAGAAAAAACTAATTCAAATAAACTATGAGTCTTTCTTTGTTCTATCTTGCCGGAGCGGTTCTTGCTTTTATTATCTTGATTGGGCTTATAATAACCAAAAAGAGTTCAAAATGACATTAACTGAAACTCAAATCACCATTCTTATATTAATCATCGGAACAGCCGACCTCATTCTTCTTCACATCTACGATAAAAAATAACAGAGACGTCTACCGATCTATAGCGGAACCTGCCTTAATAGATTGGTAGACGTCTCTATAAGTTTTTTCTGGACATAGGACCTTATTTTAGGATCTGGTATAAGAGCTGCCCATTTTTTAGCTTTTTTAAAACTAAATTTCCTGGAAAAGCGCAGTTCTGGAAAATAGTTAAATTGCCTTTTTCTGCGGCCTGAAAGATACAAACAGTCCACAAGCGCCTTTTCTGGTTCTGCTATTAAAAAGCCCCCTGTTTTTTCATACCAGTCAAACCCTTTAAAAAATGACGGGGCTATCCTGTGAACAGAAAAAACCCCTATCTTGGTCATGATCACTTTTGTATGCGCTGTTGAGGCAAGGGTGATTACTTGAGGTATCTGTTCAATTATGCCGTAGAGATGCAATGCGCTGATAAAGGAAACATAGGCGCGGTGCCTCGGAAATAAAAATGGTATTACGCGGTACGGGCTTAAAGATTCATTGCCCTCTTCTGCCCATACCCCCCTGGATATCTTAAAAATCAAGCCCTGGCTTTCAAGATAATTAAGCGCCTGAGTTACCGCTGATAGGGATTTCCCTGACACAGATGCTAATTCATGCGTGGTAAAAACAGGCCGTTTTAATTGTTTAATAAATACTAGTATATTCATCGATAAAATTTAATGCCTTTAATTTAATCTCATCCCATGAAGATGAGCTGCCGTACACTGCCTGGTCTTCGAAAGATAAGTAGGAAACCACTGTATCTCTGAATTGTTCAAAACCAATTTCCAAAATACCTTCCCGCGCCTTTGTCAGTCTTTCATTACCTATTTTAGCCCCGCCTGTTTTTACAGGCTTATACTGGGAGCTTAAGACATAAAGATCAAAGATATCTCTTGCCTGAAGCACAGCTCTGTCGCTAATGGCTCTTATTTTTTGAATAATTGCCGACTCTGTATCATAATGCGGTATTAATAGCGGCGGCAACTTATATAAGCGCAGGATAGTATCTGTTATGGGCTGCACGATAACTTTCCCTTCATTGCGGCCTCTGCGCGAAAACTCAACTTTTGTAAAAAGGTCTTCCCCTGCGGCTGTTATCAAATGAACCTTAAAATGCTGGGTTGGATTCACAAGCCTTTCTATGCCAAACGGTTTAAGTATGTCTTGAAAAGACTGATTACTCAGTATCTGCATAACTATATCCTTAAGCATGTCTACTCTTATATTGGAAACATCCAAATCCATATCCTCTGAATATCTGAAGCTATTAAAGAAAAATCGTAGATTTGCCCCTCCTTTAAGCGCATAAAATTCTGACTTAACCTTTCTTGACATCCATCTTAAAAACTCTAGATGAAAAACCTCTCTCATTTGTAATGAATCATAAATAATGTTATCCATAAATATGTCCTATAACTTAGCTAAAACTAAACTACAATACATTATTAATACCTATTTAAAGTATACACTCTAACTGGCCGTTTGTCAAGCTCCCAGAGACGTCCTGGAGTAGATATAACGCATTACTGCCCTGGATATTAAATGTCTTACTGATTTGCCTGATTTTATTCTTTTGCGGATGTCTGTTGCGGAAATGTCTTTGGCGTTTATTCTTAAGAGGATAAAGCTTCCAGGCGCTTTTTTCACCCTGAAGCCGGGCCTTGCTACTATTACAAATTTACACAGGCTAAGGATTTCCTCCAGATTCTTCCATTTATTAAGCTCTTTCAGAGAATCAGAACCTGCGATGAAGAACAATTCTGCTTTTTTGCCGTATTTTTTCCTAAGGCGCCTCAAGGTTTCTACGGAATAAGATCTCCCCTTCCTTCTTATCTCCATGTCTGATATCTTGAACTTTTTATTGCCGTGGATGGCAAGTTTAAGCATATTGAACCTGTGTCTTGCAGGCGTGACTTTAACGCCTTTTTTGTGCGGGGGAAGATACGATGGTATGAAAACTATTTTATCAAGGCGCAGTTTAGCGCATGCCTTTTTCGCAAGGTAAATATGCCCATTATGCACAGGATCAAATGTCCCGCCTAATATGCCAATTTTCATATTGCCTGTTTTATTTATAGATAGCATGCGTGCCGATATCATAATAGATAACTGATTCACTATTTATAAATCCAAAAATAATCCTGTACTGATGATCTATAGAATATGACCAGCAATCGCCTAACCTGCCTTTAAGTTTATGGGTTTTTAACATAGGGTTAAAAGGATTGGCCTTAAACATTGCTTCCTTGCGCTTAGCGAATAATTTGATATCTTCCGGCAAACCCTTGTACGCTTTTATGAAATGCGTGGTAGGATAAATAGCTGTGATTGTCATTATTTATCCAGATCCGACAATGACTTAATTGGTTTTAGTTTTCCGTTGCGATATTCTTTATTTCCCTCTCTAATAATCTTTAGCGCTTTATCTTCCTCGGTTTCCTGGAGCCTTTCCTTAATTGCCTGGGCAATGAAATAATTTATCTTAATACCATTGCTTACGCAGTATTTCGAGAGCTTTTCTTTAAGAGTAACCGGTATTCTTGCGCCTATCAGGGTCTGCTGTTTATAGGTATGCATAATATAAACCTCCTTCTGTTAACAAAGTATATCATTTGTTAACATTTCTGTCAAGAAAATACGCTATGGGAGTCGCACTCCCATAGCGCTTACTTCGCAGATTATTTCTGAAAGCGTTGGATGGGCGTGGATTACGCTCGCCAGCTTCTCGGAAGTTATGCCGAACTGGACGCATACTGAAATCTCCGCTATAAGCTCTGTGGCATGCGGCCCGATTATCTGACAGCCAAGGATTTTATCGCTTTTAGCGTCAACTACAAGCTTTATAAATCCGTCTGTTTCACCCATAGCATGGGATTTGCCAATAGCGCCAAATAAGAATTTCCTGGCCTTTACATCCATGCCTTTATTCTTTGCAGTCTTTTCATTAAGCCCGACGCTCGCAATCTCAGGATGGGTAAAAATACAACTGGGCACAACATTGTAATCGATAGGATATTTGTTGCCGCAAATGCCTTCTACGCAGGATATGCCTTCTTTTGAAGCCAGGTGAGCTAATAACATGCCGCCTTTTATGTCTCCTGCGGCATAAATATCTTTAATATTTGTCCTGAAAGATTCATCTACTTTGATCCAGCCTTTATTGCGCTCTATGCCCAGCGCCTCAAGGCCAAGGCCTTTTGAATTAGGCGAACGGCCCACGCAAATAAGCGCTTTTTCTCCTTTATCTACCTTATCAATTTTTGTATTTGTAAGAATCTTTATGCCGCGTTTTTTAAATAACTGCTCTATCTTTCTGGCTACTTCTTCGTCTTCATTAGGCAAAAGCTGGGGCATTGCCTCGATTATGGTGATTTCTGAGCCAAAAGACCTGAATATGGACGCGAATTCGCACCCTATTACGCCGCCGCCTATTATTATAAGTTTTTTAGGTATGGCCTTAAATTCCAGGATGTCTGTGCTGGATAAAATATTAGTGTGATCAAAAGGGATATTGGGGATTTCAAAAGGAATTGAGCCTGTGGCAATAAGTATATTTTTTACTTCTATTTCTAAGTCGCCGGCTTTTATGCTGGTGGGGTTTTTTATTTCCGCCTTTTTCCTGATTATTTCAAGCTTTCCGGCTTTTAAAAGCATTTCTATGCCGCTTGCAAGCTTTTTTACAATAGATTCTTTTCTTTCATATACCTTTAAGAAATCCAGGTCAAAACCTTTTACATTTATTCCAAACTCAGACGCGCGTTCTATGTTGTACAGGGCATTAGCTGACACTGAAAGCGCTTTGGTGGGAATACAGCCCCAGTTAAGACATACCCCGCCTATTCTATCTTTCTCAAATATGCATGTTTTCAGGCCTAGCTGGCTAGCCCTTATAGCTGCCACATAACCGCACGGCCCAGAACCAATTATCGCTAAATCATATTTATTCATAGCATTATGGTGGTAATGCCTTCGCGAATCTGGAGAGCGGATTTCTTAAAAGCCTGTTTTTCTTCTTTGGTAAGCTCTATTTCTATTATCTTTTCAATGCCAAGACTGCCTAAAACAACAGGAACGCCTATGTAAATGTCTTTTTCGCCATACTGGCCTTCAAGATACGCGCTGGCGCACATTGCGCTTTTTTCGTTCTTAACTATGGCTTTCAACATGGCGAATACAGACGCTGAAGGCGCGAAATAAGCGCTTCCTGTGCCAAGATGTTTTACTATCTCTGCCCCGCGATTCCTGGCAAGCTCAGAGGTTTCAGAGAATACTTCTGAAGAAATATTCTCTGACCTGTTTACAGGAACCATTGTGTCGCCATGGCTTCCCATCATTAAAACCTTATCCCGATCAATATCCTGATTTCTTTCCCATAAAGCATTTATAAATCTCGCAGTATCCAGGACGCCTGCCATGCCAATAACCTTTTTCGGGTTAAAACCGGTTGTTTTCATGACAAAATAGGTCATCACGTCCAAAGGATTTGTAACCACTATGATTATGGAAGACGGGCAGTATTTTTTAACCTGGATAGATACTTCTTTTATTATCTCTGTATTTTTTTTAAGGAGGTCTTCGCGGGACATGCCTGGTTTTCTTGCCAGGCCTGCTGTAATAACAACTATATCAGAGCCTTTTATATCCGCAAAATTATCAGTCCCTGTTATGCCTGACCTGGAGCTAAAAATGGGCCTTGCGTCAGAGATATCCAAGGCCTTGCCCTTTGCCATGCCAGGCACTACATCAACCAGTACTACATCTGCAAGGCCGCTATCTATAACCCTTGAAGCAACCATTGCGCCTACGTTGCCAGCGCCTATAATAGCTATTTTCATTTTTTCAACCTTGCGATTATTGCATCTGCCATTTGACTGGTGCCAACAGCTGTAGGATCATCGCGGTCTTTTTTCAGGTCGTAAGTAACATGCGCGCCTTCTGCTATTACTTCTGCAGTGGCTTTTTCCAGCCTGTTGGCGGCTTCTTCTTCTTTTAAATAGCGGAGCATCAACACGCCTGACAATATCATCGCTGTAGGATTTACCTTATTCAGGCCTGTGTATTTTGGCGCGCTTCCATGAACTGCTTCAAATAATGCCATGTTATCGCCTATATTGGCGCCAGGCGCAATGCCTAATCCGCCTATCAGGCCAGCGCACAGGTCTGATAAAATATCTCCATATAAATTCGGCAATACAAGCACATCATAAAGCTCAGGCTTCTGCACAAGCTGCATGCACATATTGTCAACGATTCTGTCTTCAAACTCTATTTTGCCTTTATATTCTTCAGACACTTCTCTTGCGCATTTCAGGAAAAGCCCGTCTGTTTCTTTCATTATATTTGCCTTATGGACAACTGTAACTTTTCTTCTGTTATTTTTAACAGCGTAATCAAAGGCAAACCTGACTATCCTCTTGGACGCGCTTATTGAAATAGGCTTTATGCCTATGGCAGAATCTGTTTTTATTGAAACACCACTCTCTGCTTCAAGATATTTTATCATCTCTTCTGTTCTTTTAAGGCCCTGGCTGAATTCTATGCCTGCGTATAAATCTTCTGTATTCTCCCTTACCACCACAAGATCTATATTCGCATACCTGCTTTTCACGCCTTTTATAAGCTTGCAGGGCCTGAGGCACGCGTACAGATCAAGCGCCTTTCTAAGCTGGACATTCACTGATCTAAAACCCTTGCCAACGGGCGTGATTATGGGGCCTTTTATGGCAACCTTGTTTTTTCTTACAGAATCCAGGACCTTCATCGGCAAAACCGCGCCGTATTTGGCAATAGCCTCTTCGCCCGCTATCTGCTCTTCCCAGGTTATCTTCACGCCTGTGGCGTCAACGCATCTCTGAGCAGCAAGGCTGACTTCCCTGCCTATGCCATCGCCTGGAATCAAAGTAACTTTATGGCTCAATTTTCAGCTCCCCATATTTTTTATAATAATTTACAATGCCGCCAACATCTATAAGGTCTTTCTGGAATTTTGTAAACGGCTTTATGTGAAGGGTGTATGATTTTGCCGGGCCTGTAACAACGCCTTTCTCAATATCCACCCCTATAACATCTTCGCTCTTTATCTTATCAGTATCGCACTCTACCAGAGGCAGGCCTAAATTAAACGCATTCCTGTAAAATATCCTTGCGAAGCTCTTGGCAAGGATTGCCTGGCATCCGGCGTATTTAAGGGCCATGGGCGCCTGTTCTCTTGAAGAACCGCATCCGAAATTAGTTCCGGCTATCACAAAAAATTTGCCCTTGCCTGCCTTTTTATGAAATTCAGGGTCTATGTCTTCGAAAACGTGTTTCGCAAGCTGGTTCGGGTCTGTTATTGAAAATTTATACCTTCCGGAAATAATAAGATCTGTATTTATGTCGTTTCCGAATTTATACGTTATAGCATTCATATATTAAACTTCTTATCAAGATTGCTTCGTCGTCCTTCGGACTCCTCACAATGACATGCATAAATACGTCATTGCGATCCGCCGCAGGCGGAGAAGCAATCTCTAAAGATTCCTTACTTCATCGGGATTTTTTATATAAGTCTTAAAAACATCTTCCGCTATAAGCCCTTTCTGGTAAAGCGCCTTCAGGGATTTATCCATTGTATGCATGCCGTATTGAGCGCCTGTCTGAATGTGCGTAAGCAGCTGTTCTGTTTCATGCTCGCGTATAAGATTTCTTACCGCATTTGTAGCTATCATTATCTCCGTTGAAATAACCCTTCCAGGCCTGTCCCTTCTCGGCAAAAGCTGTTGGGAAACAACTCCCTGAAGAGTCGTGGAAAGCTGAATCTTAACCTGTTCCTGCTGATAAGGAGGAAAAACATCTATAATCCTGTCTACAGTCTGCGACGCATCCGGGGTATGCAGAGTCGCGAGCACAAGATGCCCTGTTTCCGCGGCTGTAAGGGCGGTGGATATGGTGTCAATATCTCTCATCTCGCCTACTACTATAACATTCGGATCCTGCCTCAGCGCGTGAATCAACGCATTCGCAAAAGACTTTGTATCAGCGTAAACTTCTCTCTGTTTAATTATACTGCGTTTATTAATATGCACATATTCTATAGGGTCTTCTATGACTATGACTATTGCCTGGCGCTCTGTATTTATAAGGTCTACCATTGCGGCAAGCGTGGTGGTTTTGCCCACGCCTGTAGGACCTGTTACAAGCACAAGGCCCTGGGTTTTGCGGCAAAGTTCCGCAGCCGCAGGGGGCAGGCCCAGTTCCTGCATAGTCCTTATTTTTAAAGACACGAGCCTGAACGCCGCCTCAACGCTTCCTCTCTGCATGTGCACGTTTACCCTGAACCTGTTTAATCCAGGAACTTCAAGAGAAAGGTCCAGCTCCAGCTCTTTTTCAAACACAGCCTTCTGTTTATCATCCAGTATGCTGTAGACAAGCAGTTTGCAATGGTCTTTATCGAGCCTGGGAAAATTCAAAGGGATCAATCTGCCGTCTATTCTTACAATAGGCGCTGAATCCGCAGTAAGATGAAGGTCAGATGCGCCTTTCTCAACAGCGGTTCTTAGCAGGTCTCTTATTTCCATATAATTTTATCCTTGTTGTAGGGGACAGGCATGCCTGTCCCCTACTATATATATTTCCTCGGATCGGTTATTTTCCCTTTTATTGCCGACGCCGCTACAGTAGCGGGCGAGCCAAGATAGATAAACCCTTCAGGGTTTCCCATCCTGCCTTTAAAATTCCTGTTTGCAGTTGAAATACAAACTTCGCCGGAAGATAAAACGCCGTTATGCGTCCCGACGCACGGCCCGCAGCCAGGAGCGACCACGCACGCCCCTGCTTTTACGAATTCCGATATCACGCCCTTCTGCATCGCCTTCTGGAAAATATCCTTTGAAGCAGGCGCTATTATCATCTTTACATCCTTGTGTATCTTTTTATTTTTTAAAATAGAGTGCGCGATTTGCAAGTCTTCCAGCCTTCCGTTAGTGCAGGTTCCTAAAAACGCCTGGTCTATTTTTACGTTTTTCAGTTTATTCACAGGCTCGACATTATCCACTGTATGAGGCTTTGCAACCTGCGGCGCAATCTTATCCACATTAAACTCCAATACCTCTTTAAACACCGCGTCTTTATCACTCTTTACCCCACTTGCCCCGTACCTGAGCGAAGCAAATGGTGCGGGGTGCGCTTTTAGCCACTTATATGTTTTTTCATCAGGCTCAATAATTCCAGCCTTTGCGCCCATTTCAATAGCCATGTTGGTTATAGTAAAGCGGCTGTCCATGGTCAGATTTTTTATATAATCCCCCGCGAATTCCACTGCGTCATAAGTGCAGTAATCAGCCCCCAGACTGCCTATGACATAAAGTATAACATCCTTGGAATAAACGCCTTTTTGGGTTTTTCCTTTTAAGATTATCTTTATTGTTTCAGGTACTTTAAACCAGTTCTTGCCTGAAGCCAGTGCTACTGCAACGTCAGTTGAACCCATGCCTGTTGAAAAAGCGCCGAGGGCTCCATATGTGCACGTGTGAGAATCAGCCCCTACAACGAGGTCTCCTGGCAGTACAAGGCCTGCCTCAGGTATAACCTGATGGCATACCCCGCAGCCTATATCAAAAATCTTCAAATCGTGCTCTTTCGCGAAATTACGCATCTTTTTATGGACCTCTGACACGCCGATGCTCGGGCTGGGAGAGCTATGGTCTATGACCATGCGAAATTTATCTTTATTGAAAACTTTTTTTGCGCCGAGATCCATGAATGAGTCTATGACGAGCATGCTCGTACCGTCCTGACCGAAACAAAAATCTATTTTCGCGACAGTCACATCCCCGGCCTTTACGTCTCTCCCGCTATGCGCGGTGAATATTTTTTCTACTAAAGTTTTACCCATTTTTATTAAACCACTCTTCTATTCTATCTATTCCTTTTTTAATATTCTCCATGCTTGTGGCAAAGCTGAGCCTCATATGATTATCAGAGCCGAAAACCTTGCCCGGCACAACAGCCACCTTTGCCTCGCTCAACAGCCTGTCTGCGACATCCATGCTGGACAGGCCGGCTTTGCGTATCTTGCAGAACACATAAAAAGCGCCTTCAGGCTTCAAACAGGAAAGGCCCTTTATTTTATTTATCCTTTCCACAATATAATTTCTTCTTTTTTCAAATTCATCCCTCATCTCATTTACAATAGCGTCGCTGCCTTTAAGCGCTTTGAGGCCGGCTGCCTGGCTTATGGAAGCGGGGTTCGACGTGGAATGGCTTTGTATATTTTTAACAGCTGTCACCAGGCTGGCATCATAAGCGGCGAGATATCCTATCCTCCACCCTGTCATGGCGGAACTTTTCGAAACTCCATTCACGACAACTGTATTTTTAAATATATCTTCTCCAAGTGACGCTATGGAAACATGTGCATTGCCGCCAAATATGATTTTCTCATAAATCTCGTCGCTGATAATAAGAATCTCTCTTTCAGCGCAGAGTTTTCCTATCTCCAGCAGTTCGTCCCTGGAATATATGGACCCTGTGGGATTGGAAGGGCTGTTGATTATTACAATCTTTGTCTTTTTTGTAATCGCTTTTTTAAGGTCTGATAGTTTTATCCTGAATCCGGAAGAATCGTCTGTTTTAATAAAAACGGGCTTCGCCTCCGCAAGGATAACCATTTCAGGATAGCTAAGCCAGTAAGGAGACGGTATTATGACCTCATCGCCTTCTTCGCAGACAGCCTGGATAATATTATAGAGCGAGTGCTTTGCCCCGCAGGATACGACTATCTGTGAAGGGCTGTAGACAAGCCCGTTATCTTTTTGAAATTTTTCGCAGATTGCTTTTTTCAGGTCATCAGTGCCTGATTCAGGGGTATATTTTGTAAAACCCTGCTGGATGGCTTTTATTGCGGCTGCTTTTATATGGTCCGGAGTGTCAAAGTCAGGTTCGCCTGAGCCAAAGCCTATAACATCTATGCCTTCCTGCTTCATCTTCTTGGCTTTGGCTGTAATTGCAAGAGTTAACGACGGGGATACATTTTTTGCGCGGGAAGAAAGTCTCATAATAGTCTAGTCTAATATGCCGTTAATTCACAAAACGAGTCATACTCGTTTTGTGAATTAACGTTAGTCACCTTTGCGTCCGAAAAACTTCTTGAAGAACCCTGGTCTCTGAATCGGCCCCCCTTGCTTCTTTGGCTGCGGCGTTTCTTTTTTGCGCTCTTCTTTCCTGTGTTCTTCTTTTTTCTCTTTTACTATTATGTCTTCTTTCGCAGGCTCTGCCTGAGGCTCGGATTTTTCGTGTTTTTCTGTTTTAACATCCGCTTCCGGGACAGCCTTTATTTTTATTTTCTTTTCAGCTTTCTTTTTAGGCTCAACAGATTTTGGTTTTTCAACAAACTCAAGTATCGCCATCTGGGCGTTGTCTCCGCGCCTTTTATTAATCAGCATAACCCTGGTGTAACCGCCAACCCTGTCCTTGAACAAAGGCGCCAGCTCATTAAAAAGAATGGCTACGAGCTTTCTGTCCCTGAGAACAGAATAAGCCTTCCTCTGGTTCGTGACAGTCTTCTCTTTTCCCAGCGTGATCAATTTATCCGCCAGGCGGGAAGCCTCTTTCGCCTTTGTCTTTGTTGTGCGTATAGTCTTATTGATTATGAGGCCTAAAACCAGACTGCGCAATGTTGCTTTATAATGGCTTCTCTGCCTTCCGAATGTTACGCTGTGTTTATGATGTCTCATTAA
>ERZ1292640.1517-Hain-H43-02um-R1-1517-length-19132-cov-44_pt1 | contig 19132 bp, 17 predicted proteins | sample MGYA00564404_ERZ1292640 | MGnify/ENA primary metagenome ERZ1292640 (study PRJEB36523, sample SAMEA6512636) | groundwater metagenome | collected 2019-01-08 | study: AquaDiva: Metagenomics assemblies of 32 groundwater samples
AATTGAAACTGACCCGTTCTGAGCGGCTACCCGCCGCGGCTGGCCGGTGACCGTGCGCCGGGTGGAGGCGTGGGCGCGATTGCGGACCGGATATAATCGCCGGTTGTGGGACCTTCGCGGATCGGCGAACCGGCTGCGCCAGCCGACTTCGTCGTCGGTGGATGGCTGGTGCGGCCCTCGCTGAACGAGATCTCCAGGCGGGGGGCGAGCCGCCGTCTGCGGCGCCAACTGATGGATCTGCTCGTCCTGCTTGCAGACCGGGCCGGCCGAGTCGTCTCCAGGGAGGAAATCCTACAGGAGATCTGGAAAAGGCGCTTTGTCGCCGAAACCGTGCTGCACCGGTCGATTGCCGAGCTCCGGGACTCACTGGACGACGACCGCGAGCACCCGGTGTTCATCGAGACGATCCCCAAGCGGGGATACCGCCTGGTCGCTCCGGTCCTCAATTCCACCGCGGCGCTGGTCAAGACCAGGCAGCCGTCGGTACTCGTACTACCCTTCCGCGATTTGAGCGAAAAGGGAGACCAGCAGTATTTCTGCGACGGCCTCGCCGAGCAGATCATCAATGCGCTGGCCCGCGTGCGGGGACTACGAGTCATCGCGCGCAGTTCCGCCTTCCGGGTTCGCCGTGAAGCGGCCGACCTGAGCGAAATAAAGAAGCTGGTCAACGTCGATCTGGTTCTGGAGGGCAGTGTGCGCAAGGCGGGGGACCAGATTCGGATCACGGTGGAGCTGATCGACGTGGCCGGCGAATGTTACATGTGGTCCGAATGCTACGATCGGACAGCCGGCAGCATCCTGGACCTGCAAGGCGAAATCGCCCTGGGCATCGTTGAGAAGTTGAGGGTGGAGTTACTGGCGCACGAAAGAAACGGTGTAGTCAAGAGACACACCGAGGATGTAGAGGCGCACACCTCGTATCTGAAGGGCCTCTACTACTGGAACCAGCGGACCCGCGAGGGCACGCGCCTGTCCCGGCAGTGTTTCGAACAGGCCATCCAACAGGATCCCGGGTATGCGCTGCCTTACGTGGCGCTGGCCAATTCATACAGCATCGCCGCTTTTTACGGCCTCGCCCCGGCGGGGAAGTGTTTCCCCGAAGCGCGAAGGCTGGCCGGCAGGGCGCTGGAGATCGATCCCGGCCTGGGGGAGTCGCAGGCGGCGCTGGGTTTTATCGCTTTCCTGTACGACTGGGACTGGCCGGCCAGTGAAGCCTGTTTCAAACAGGCTTTGGCGCTCAACCCGAATTACTCCACCGCATACGCATGGTACGCGTTGTGCCTCTCCTGGGCGGGGCAGCCGGAGAGGGCCGCCGACACACTGGAGCGGGCGTATGTATCCGACCCGCTCTCGCCGCTCCTGGCCACCACCAGAGGCGTGCTCCTGTACCAGCAGGAGCAGTACGAGCCGGCTTGCCGGCAATTCCGGCAGGTACTCGAGGTGGATTCCGACTACACTTTGGCGCACGCTCACCTCAGCCGAACTCTGATCGCGCTCGGAGAATACGACCAGGCAGTTGCGCATGCGACAAAAGCCGCGATCGGCCTGCCCGTCGCTCTTTTATGGGCCGGATTCGCCCACGCGAGAGCCGGGCGTAGGGCGGAGGCGGAGGCGATCCTGAGCCAAATGCTGGAAGCATTCGGCAAGGACTGCTTTTCCCCGGTCCTGATCGGTTACCTCTACCTCGCTCTCCACGATTCCGAGCGCGCCCTCCACTGGTTTGCGGAGGCGAGGCGGCTCCGGGATCCGCTGCTGCCCCAGGTTCGCAGCGATCCGCTGGCGAGCGAGGTCCACTCGGCGGCGGAAGTGCTCACCATGTCACCGGCGCCGGAGCGGGGCTGATTCGCTTGGCGGTAGTGAGCCACATTGGCTTCGATAGCGGGCTCTGGACCGAGACGGACGCCATCTCGTGCTTCTCGGGGATGATGATCATCCGTTCGATGTATTGACCGGGTACGGGCGCCGGGGCCCCCTTAAGCTTGACTCCGTACTTGAGAGTGCCGGTGCAGTCTGCGTTCACCTGGACGGTTCCATCGACCAGTTCATAATCGAGTACCTGTCCGCCCCAGACGGCGGTCCCGGGTCCGGTCATTCTTCCCGTGTGGTCGATAACTGCCACGCCAATCATCACGATGGGGACCGGGCCGGCCTCAGGCGTCTGCAACGGAGTTGCCCACCCCAGGGCGGTCATCGCCCACGTCCCGCGCACACTGTGCAGCCCGCATTCGCCCTGCGCCGGGAGCGCGGAGCACACCATGATCGCCCCCAACAGGGCGCAGCTCAGATTCCGAGTAAGCATTGCTTCACACCTCCTGTGGGGATTATCGCCGCGAACACGCGTCAACGGTCCTTACTAAAAGCTTCCATTTTCCTTCCGGCTGCGGAGACCGACAGGAATGCCGGTCCCACTATAATGAAGGCTTGGAAGAACAGGCACGCCAGTGGCTGAGCGCCGCCGCCTCGGTGGCGGTCCTGACCGGCGCCGGGATCTCGGCCGAGAGCGGCATTCCCACGTTCCGTGGCGCCGGCGGCTTATGGAAGCAGTTCCGCGCTGAGGAGCTGGCCACGCCGGAGGCCTTCAGGCGCGATCCGCGGCTGGTCTGGGAGTGGTATGACTGGCGGCGCGGCGTGATCGCGGCGGCCAAGCCGAACGCGGGTCACTATGCGCTGGTAGAGCTGGAGCGGCGGAAGCCGCGCTTCACGCTGATCACGCAGAACGTGGACGGGCTGCACGACCGGGCCGGCAGCCGCAACGTGGTCAAGCTGCACGGCGACATCTGGCTGGTGCGGTGCATGGGGTGCGGGCGCGAGGCGCGGGACGAGCGCGTGCCGCTGGCGGAGCTGCCGCCGCGCTGCCCCTGCGGCGGGCTGCTGCGCCCGGGCGTGGTGTGGTTCGGCGAGGCGCTGCCGCCGCGGGCCTGGGAAGCGGCCGAGGAAGCGACCCAGTCCGCCGAGGTGTTCCTTGTTGTAGGAACATCAGCGGTGGTTTATCCGGCGGCGGGGCTGGTGCCCCTGGCCAAGGCCGCGGGCGCGCGGGTGATCGAGATCAACATGGAGGAAACGCCCTTTTCGGCGGGGCTGGACTGCTCGTTGCGAGGGCCGGCTGGTGAGTTGCTGCCGCGGCTGGTGGTGTCATGAAGATCTGCTACCTGGACGCATTCTCGGGGATCAGCGGCGACATGCTGGTGGGCGCGCTGGCCGATGCCGGCGCGAGCACGCAGTCCCTCATCGGGGCGCTCGCGGCGCTGGGCACCGGGGCCGCGTTCTCGTTCGAGAAGACGACCCGCGGCGGGATCGCAGCCACAAAGTTCCGTGTCGAGGGCGGCGACCAGCGCGGGCACCGGCACCTGAGCGACATCCTGCGGCTGATCGAGGCGGCGGCCCTGCCGGCGCGTGTAAAACAAAACGCGGCGGATGTGTTTCGGCGGCTGGGGGAAGTCGAGGCGGCCGTTCACCAGGCGCCGCTGGAGAAGGTCCATTTCCACGAGGTGGGCGCGGTGGACTCGATCGCCGACGTAGTTGGCGCCTGCCTGGGTTTCGAGCTGCTGGGGGTGGAGGAGATCCACTGCTCGCCGCTGAACCTGGGGAGCGGAACGGTCAGCACGGACCACGGGGTATTGCCGGTGCCGGCGCCGGCTACGGCGGCGCTGTTGGAGGGCAAGCCGGTGTACGCGCGCGGCCCGGCGGTGGAGCTGACCACGCCTACGGGGGCGGCGATCGCCACCACGCTGGCGCGCTCGTTCGGGCCGCTGCCGCCGATGAAGCTCACTTCGACGGGCTACGGCGCCGGCGAGCGCGATTTCCCCGGGCAGGCGAACGTGCTGCGGGTGCTGGTCGGCGAGGCGAGCGGAGCGACGGAGGCGGCCACGGTCGCGGTGCTGGAAGCCAATATCGACGACTCCAGCCCCGAGGTGCTCGGCTACGCGATGGAGCGGTTGCTCGAAGCGGGCGCGCTGGACGTGACGCTGGCGCCGCTACTGATGAAAAAGGGCCGCCCGGGCACGCTGTTGACGGTGATCGCGCGCCCCGAGCACCAGGAGGCGCTGGCGGCGCTCGTCTTTGCCGAGACTTCGACACTGGGCCTGCGTATCTACGCGGCCGAGCGGCGCGTGCAGGCGCGGCGCACCGTCGAAGTGGAAACACCCCACGGCAAAGTGCGCGTCAAGGTTGCGCAGGACGGCAGCTATGCGCCGGAATACGAGGACTGCCGCAAGCTTGCGCACCAGACCGGCGCGCCGCTGAGACAGATCATGACGGAGGCGGCCCACGCCTACCGAGAGAGCCTGGAATGAAGTACTACCTGACCACGCCAATCTACTATGTGAACGCGGCGCCGCACCTGGGCACCGCCTATACGACGATCGCGGCCGACACCATCCGGAGCTTCAAGCGGATGCAGGGCTACGAGGCGGTGCTGACGACCGGCTCCGACGAGCACGGCCAGAGCGTGGAGCGGGCGGCGCGGGCGGCCGGCGTGGCGCCGCTGGACTACGCGACGCTGGTGCAGGCCGAGTTCCGCCGCCAGTGGGACGCGCTGGGGCTGGACATCGACCGTTTCGAGCGGACCTCCGACCCCAAGCATCACCGCGCCGTGCGGTGGCTGTTCGAGCGCTGCCTGAAGAACGGCTACATCTACAAGGGCGCTTACTGCGGCCAGTACTGCTTCAAGTGCGAGCTTTACGTGGGCGAGGCCGAGGCGGGCGCGCCCTGCCCCGACTGCCGCCGCCCCACCGAGACCGTCACCGAGGAGAATTACTTCTTCAAGCTCTCGGCGTTCAAGGACCGTCTGCTGGAGCATTACCAGAAGCACCCGGAGTTCATCCTGCCGGAGAGCCGGCGCAACGAGGTGATCGCCTTTGTCAGCCAGGGGCTGAACGACCTGTCGATCACGCGCACCAACATCCAGTGGGGCATCCCGGCGCCGGTGGAGGGCCACCACGTCTTCTACGTCTGGTTCGACGCGCTGATCGCCTACTTTAGCGCGGTGGAGGGCGAAGGCCTCTGGCCGGCCGATCTGCACCTGATCGGCAAGGACATCCTGCGCTTCCACGCCATCTACTGGCCGGCGTTCCTGATGGCCGGCGACGTGCCGCTGCCCAAGCAGGTCTTCGCCCACGGCTGGATCATGTTCGAGAAGGACAAGATGAGCAAGTCGCGCGGCAACATCGTGCGGCCGGATCCGATCCGCCGGGTGATGGGGACCGAGGGGCTGCGCTACTTCCTGCTGCGCGAGATGATCTTCGGCCAGGACGGCAGCTTCAGCTATGACGCGCTGGTGGGGCGCTACAACTCCGATCTGGCCAACGGGCTGGGCAACCTGGTGAGCCGCACGCTGACGATGATCCAGCAATACTGCGGCGGCCTGATCCCGGCGGGACAGGCCGACGCGGCGCTGGGACCGGTGGCCGCCGAGACCATCGCGACCGCGGTGGCCGCGTTTGAGAACTTCGAGTTCTCGCGCGGGCTGGAGGCCATCTGGGGGCTGCTCGGGACGGCGGACAAGTTCATCGTCGAGCAGGCGCCGTGGGCGCTGGCGAAGAAGGACGACGAGGAGTCGCGCCAGAAGCTGGCGACGGCGCTGTACAGCGCGGCCGAAGTGCTGCGTATCGCCACCGCGCTGGTGGCGCCGGCGCTGCCGGCCTCGGCGGCGCGCATCTGGCGGCAGCTCGGGATGAGGGAGCCGCTGGAATCGCTGCGGCTGGGCGAGCTGGCTTGGGGACAGTTGAAGCCTGGCCAGAAGACCGGCGAGGTGAGCCAGTTGTTCCCGCGGCTGGAGACGGAGCGTGCGATCGAGGAGATGCGCGCGCTCGAAGTGGAAGAGACGGCGCGGCAGAAAGCGCTGTTGGAAGGGAGGACTGCTGTGAGCACTGCACCGCCGGCGCCGCTGGCGCCGATGATCACCATCGAGGAGTTCGCCAAGGTCAATATGCGAGTGGGCCGGGTGCTGGCGGCCGAGGCGGTGAAAGGCGCCAACAAGCTGCTGCTGCTGAAGGTGGACGTCGGCGAGCCCGGGCCGCGCACCCTGGTGGCCGGCATCGCCGAGGCTTACAAGCCCGAGCAGTTGGTGGGGCGCAAGGTCGTCGTGGTCGCCAACCTGCAACCGCGGAAGGTGCGCGGGATTGAGTCGAACGGGATGATCGTGGCGGCGACGACGGAAGGCGGCCAACCGGTGCTGGTGGGTTTCGTGGAGGACGTGCCGGTCGGGGCGCGCCTTACGTGAGGCTGGTCGATTCTCATTGCCACCTCGACGACCGGCAGTTCGACGCCGACCGCGAGGCGGTGATCGAGCGGGCGCTGGCGGCCGGCGTCGAGCTGATGCTGGCCATCGGCTCGGGCGACGGGCCGCCGGACCTGGAAGCGGCCATCCGCCTGGCCGAGGCGCACGCGCCCGTGTATGCGACCGTGGGCGTGCATCCCCACGACGCGTCGAAAGCGACCCCGGAGACGTACCGGCGCCTGGAGGAGATGCTGGCGCATCCCAAGGTGACGGCGGTCGGGGAGATCGGCCTGGACTACCACTACGACTTTTCCCCGCGCGAGGTGCAGCGCGAGGTGTTCATCCGGCAGCTCCGGCTGGCGCGCGAGGCCGCCAAGCCGGTCATCATTCACACCCGCGAGGCCTGGGAAGACACGCTGCGGCTGCTCGGCGAGCACGCGCCGCGGGCCGGAATCATGCACTGCTTTTCCGGCGGGCCGGAGGAAGCGCGCGAGTGCCTCGAGCTGGGGTTACACCTGAGCTTTGCGGGAGTGGTGACGTTCCCCAAGGCGCTGCGGGTGCAGGCGGCGGCGCGCGCGACGCCGCTCGAACGGCTGCTGGCGGAGACCGATGCGCCGTACCTGGCCCCGGTTCCGGTGCGCGGCAAGCGCAACGAGCCGGCGTTTGTGGTGCACACCGCGCGCAAGCTGGCCGAGTTGCGGGGCGAGACGTTCGAGCAGGTGGCGGCGGCGACCACCGCCAACTTCCGGCGGCTGTGCCGGCCGGTGGTAGACTGAGAGTTTCCATGGCTTCCGGCAAAGTCGGGTCTCTGATCAACGGCGCCGAGATTCTCGCCCTGGTGCGGGAGGAGCTGGAGCGCGTGGAGGAGGAGATCCGCCTGGAGTCGGTGGCCCCGGTGGAGGCGATCACCACCATCGGCCAGTACCTGCACGCGAGCGGCGGCAAGCGGCTGCGTCCGGCGCTGGTGCTGCTCTCCTCCAAGCTGGCCGGCAACGGCGGCGAGAGCGCCATCCGGCTGGCGGCGGTGGGCGAGCTGGTCCACACCGCCACGCTGGTGCACGATGACGTGATCGACAGCGCCGAGCTGCGGCGGGGCCGGCCCTCCCCCAACGCCCGGTGGGGCAACCACACTTCGGTGCTGGCGGGTGACTGGCTGTACATGAAGGCGTTCCAGATCGCTCTCCGCGAAGAGAACTTCCACATCCTGGACCTGCTGATCGTGGTGACGCAGATGATGGTGGAAGGCGAGCTGATCCAGCTCGAGCGGCTGGGATCGATCGCCGTCAGCGAAGCCGAGTACATGGACCTGGTCTACCGCAAGACCGCGTGCCTGTTCGCCGCCTGCGCACGGCTGGGGGCGGCGGTGGGCGGCGCCGACCAGAGCACGGAACGCGAGTTGGGTGAATACGCCCGCAACCTGGGCATGGCCTTCCAGCTCGTCGATGACGTGCTGGACTTCACCGCCGACGAGGAGGTCCTGGGCAAGCCAGTGGGCGGCGACCTGCGGGAAGGCAAGGTGACCCTGCCGCTGATCTACGCGCTGGAAGGCGCCGGGCCTCACGAGCGCCGGCTGGTGGAGACGGTGCTGGCCGACCGCAGCTACGAGCGGGTGCCGTTCGCCGGCATCCTCAGCTTCATCCGCAAGCGCGGCGGCATCGAGCGCACGCGAGAGCGGGCGCAGCGGTTCACCGACGAGGCGCGGGCGATCATGGCCGCGTTCCCCGACTCGCCTTACCAGCGCGCGCTCTACGGGCTGGCGGAGCTGGTGACCGAACGGGAGTACTAGCATCTCCTAGGGAAGTGCTAGTATAGCCCTATGTCAACCTTGTACGTGGAAAACGTGCCCGATGAACTTTACGGGGCGTTGCGCGAGCGGGCGCGCCACAACCGGCGTTCCATCGCGGCGGAAACGATTCACATCCTCGAGCAATCCGTTCCCACGCCCGCTGAGTTGAAGCGCAGGGCGGAGCTGTACCGCGAGGTCCGCAGGATCCGGGGAAAGAGACTTTGGCGCGGCGCCGGGCCTTCCACCGAGGAGATGCTGCGAGAGGACCGCTCCCGTTGACGCGCTACGTCCTGGACGCCAGTGTTGCGGTGAAGTGGTACCTGATCTCATCCTCGGAGCCGCTGCTGGCCGAGGCGGATTCGGTTCTGAAGGCCTACCTGTCCGGAGAGGCAGAGCTGATCGTCCCGGAACTGTTCTTTGCCGAGTTTGCCAATGTCTTTTGGAAGGCGGAGCGGCAAGGCCGCTGCGACTCCCGGACGAGCACCCGGGCGTTGCGTTCCATCCTGGCGCACAGGCTGGAAAGCGCTCCGATCGTGCCGCTGCTTGCGGAGGCCGCTCGAATCGCGCGGAGTTACAGTTGCAGCGTCTACGACGCCATTTATCTGGCGCTGGCCATCGAGAGGAACGCGACGCTGATTACCGCGGACCGGCGGCTGGTCGCTGCCGTCAGCACGCGGTTACCGGTCACCTGGCTGGGTGCGTTCCGGGCGACGGTCCCGCCTGTCCCCGGTTTTACCAAGTCAGGCGGACGGTGAGCTGCAATTCCCGCGCGCCGGAGCCGGAGGAGCGTGTGCTCAGGATACCCGTTCCGCCGATATCGTTGGGGTTATTGGGGTGGTTGAAAACGTTGAACAGGTCCACGTTGATGCGGGCCGAAACCCTTTCGGTGATGGCGACGCGCTTGAACAGCGACGCGTCCAGGCCCCATTGCCGCACGCCCGGCAGATACTGGTTCCGCCAGGGGTGCAGGTTGTCGTCGAAGGCGATTCGTTGCTGTATGCCGGTCTTCAGGGGAACCCAGACGGTGTTGGACCCGTAGTAAGAGTACATCGGATCCCGCGGGTCGGGGACCTTCGGCCACGGAATCAGCGGCTGCGTCGCCGGCTTGTAATTCTCGGGGACCCCCATCACCCCGTTGGGGTTGCCCCTGGCGTCCACGCTGTTGATCTGGTTAGCCGGGAGGTAGCCGTTCCACCACAGGTAGCCCGGGCGGCAGGCGCCGCCGCGGCAGTCCTGAATGGGGTACTTGTAGCCGTAGATCTCGACGTTCTCTCCCGTCGGGTAAGTGCCGGTGGGCAGATCGAAGTAGTTGCTCCGTAACCAGCCCATTCCCGCCACCTGCCAGCCGCCAACAATCTTATCCAACCAGCGGGAACCAGCGCCGGCCAGCCACTTGCCCTGGCCGATCGGCAGATCGACAATCCAGTTCCACCTTACGCGGTGCTTCGGGGTGGTCGTGTCCCGCCGGTAGTTCAGAAAGCGGTTGCGCTCCTTGATGTCGGCGGGCACGCGGCCGGGCAGGTACGTGTTCAACTCGGGAATCTCGAAGCCCCAGTCGGTGAATAGCGCGCCGGCGGCCAGCGCGTTGTTCATGTTGTAGAAGATCTGGTAGCCGTAGCCCTTGCTGTAGCGCCGCTCCAGCTCCAACTGGATCCCGCTGTAATTGGACCAGCCGGTCTTGGCGTACTCTTCCAGCCGGCCGTAGACCACCTGGTCATAGGGGCGCCGCGCCACGCCCGAGTACTCGCCGGTGGGCAGCGGCGTGCCGGTGGTGACGTACCAGATGTAGGCCGGCGTAGCCTCGTTGTAGCGGTAGAACTGGTCGAGGCCGGTGGTGTGGTTTCCGACGTAGGCCACGCGCGCCACCGTGTCGGCCATGACCTCTTTCTCCAGCGTAAGGTTCCAGTCGTGCGCGCGCGGGTCCGGCTGGCGCGGGCGCATGTAAGAGAACTGCGGCTCGCCGCGCACGATGGCCGGGTCCTTCTGGACGTCGATCACGTCCTTGCTGTTCACGCCGGCAATCACGGCCGGCACGGTGCGCAGGTTATAGGCCGGCAAGGCATCCGGCGAATAGGCGGAATTGTCCAGGTCGTAATAGAAGAACGCATGGGCGGGCGAATTCGACCTCTGGTTGCCGGCGGCGACTCGCGCCGGGACGGCGAAGTACGAGATGCGGTAGCCGCCGCGCAGAACCAGCGGGCGGGCGCCGAAAGGACTCCGCCAGGCGAAGCCGAACCGCGGCCCGAGGTTCTTCTTGTTGTCGTACATCAGGTTGGGCGGCAGCCCTACGTCCTTGTGGCTCACCAGTTTCCCGCCCAGTTGCTGGAACTTCCGCACGATGGAGGGGTAAGTGTGGCCCAGGGCGTAGAACGTCTCGATATCGGTGCCCAGCACCGCGGCCCGCTTGTCCCGGTCAAACCCGATCCAGGTGTTGAACTTCTCGGCATAGGCCGGCCAGTAGTCCCAGCGCAAGCCGAGGTTCAAGGTTAGGCGCGGCGTGACCTTGAAATCATCCTGGAAATACAGCGCATACTCCTGGTAGCGGAGGTACCAGTAACGGCGAATGAAACGATTGGAGTATTGCATCGAACCGATGTAAAGACTCCCTAGTTGGTGGCCGGTGTAGGGCGTGGAGAGCGGGTTGGTCCGGGATGTGGACGGATCATACAGCGCGGTCCCGTAAGTGGCCGGAACGGGAGTGCCGGAAACCTGCTGCTGGTCGGGAAGGTTGTTGACGTAGTCCTTCCGTAAGTGCACACCGAACTGCAAGGTATGGTTGCCGGTGATCTTGGTGGCGTTGTCGTCCACGAGATAGTAAGTGTTGGCGGTGTCGCGGGTGTTGGGCGAGTAGAAAACCCAACCGTTCAGCCCAGTCGTGTAGATGCGCGGGAAGCCGGTGGCGTTGAAAGGGTTGGGCAGGCCCATCTGGGTGGCGAAGTTGCGCTCGTCGTAGCTGCGGTACCACCAGTTCTCGTGCGAGCCGCTCAGCAGCACTTCGTTGAAGAAAGTAGGGGAGAAGGTCCGGACCCAGGAAAGCACCAGGCTGAAATTGGGCGCGGTTTCCTTGTCGTAGTTGGCTTCGAAGCCGAGCGAGGGCACGCCGAACTCCGGGAACTCCCGGTAGCGGGAGCCGCGGGTGAGGCGGCCATAAAACTGGTCGTTGTCGGTGAAGCGGTGATCGAAGCGGGTGGTAATGGTCCAGTCGCGGTTTCGGGTGGGCACGGGGCCCCACCAGTTGTTGTCCACCAGCGGGTTGATCTCCGGCAGCGTGGGCAGCGGGGTGATGTCGAACAGGTACTTGGCGACCGGGCTCAAGCGTCTCGGGTCGATTACATTGATGCGCCCGCCATAGGAGAACGGCTGGCGGGACCAGGTGGCGGCGTCGGTCGTCCAGGGATCGTAGAGCCGCTGGAGCCGGCCCTGCGAGTCAACCAGCCCGGACAAATCGCCGCGCCGCATGGCCTCGGTGGGCACCGACCTCCCTTGAGTGACCGCGCTCACCTGCCGCTGGGCCTCGTAGGCGAAGAACCAGAAGGTGCGGTTCTTGACGAGCGGGCCGCCGGAGGAAGCGCCGAACTCGTTGCGGATCAACTGCGGCGGCTTGGCGTAGTAGTCGGTGCGGGTGCGCGCCTTGCCGAAGGCGTTGTTGCGGTGGGTCTCGAACACCGCGCCGTGGAACTGGTTGGTCCCCCCCTTGGTGGCCATGACGATGGTGGTGGGCCGCGTGAACTTGGCCGAGGAGTTGTTCACCTCGACCTTGAATTCCTGAATGGTGTCCAGGCCGGGCAGGCGCAACAGGTTGTTGCCCCAGACGCGGTTCATCAGCGGCGTGCCGTCCAGCACCATGTCGTGCGTGCCGGCCCGCTGGCCGTAAGCGCGCAGCCCCTCCATGCCCGGCACCGTCACCAGCAGGCTCTCCACCGAGCGCCCGTTGATGGGCAACTGCTCGATGCGCTCCTGCTCCAGAACGTGGCCGAGCGTCGGAGAGCTGCTGACAATCATCGGGGTGACGTCGCGGACTTCCACCGTGGCCGTGATCGCGCCCGGCTTGAGCACCGGGTCTACCACCACGGCCTGCTGAACTTGCACCGTCAGGACGGCCTCGAACTTCTCCATGCCGGGCGCTTCGATCGCCAGCCGGTAAGGGCCGGGCCGGACGCCGGGAAACATGTAAAAGCCCACCTGGTTGGTGTTGGTGCGCAAGGCGACGCCGGTGGCGGTGTTCGTGAGTTCGACCGTCACATTGGGAATGACCGCGGCGCTCTGGTCGTGGACGGTTCCGCTGACGGTGGTCGTGCTCGCCTGCGGCCAGGCGGGCAACGAGACAGCGAGAATGGTTGCGATGACAATTGACAACCTGCCCATAGTGGACCCCTTTCCGGCCGGTGGCCTCTCCCGTGCGAGCCGCCCGGCTCGGGAGCAGTATACACCAAACCGGCCTCTCCGGGGCCGGCTTTTTCTATGCACTACTTGACACTGGCTAGTTTCTCGGGCATACTGGTGTTCTAGCATGAGGGCCGATCGGGAACTGACGTTGGCGGAGCTGGCCGAGGAGGCCGGGCTGCCGGCGCGCACGGTGCGCTATTACATTGCGCGCGAGCTGCTGCCGGGCCCGCTGCGCGGCGGGCGCGGCGCGGCGTACGGCCGGGAGCACCTGGAGCGGCTGGGGACGATCCGGCGGCTTCAGGCCAAAGGGCTGACGCTGGTGGAGATCGCGCGGCGGCTCAGCGGAGAGAAACCGGGCGAGGCGCTGCCCGCGCCGGCGGCGTGGTGGAGCTACCCCGTGGGCGAGGACGTGCAGGTATGGGTGCGGGCGGACGCTAGCCCGTGGCGGCTTAGACAGGTGCGCAAGGCGCTGGGGCGCCTGGCGGCGGAGTTGACCAAGGAGAGTGAGGAAAGCGATGGCAACGGCTGAGACGGTGACGAGATTTGCGGCGGTTGAGGCCAGGACCGGCAAGGAAATCAAGCTGGCCATGCAGAAGCTCTGGCTCACCGGGCGGGTGGTGCCGGTGGGAGCGCGGCTGTGGGTGCATCATCTGTTTCGTTCCAGCGAGAAGAAGCCGCTGGAAGTGATCTACGCGTTCGGGCTGCCGCGCGACGCGGCCCTGCGGCGGTTCCGGGTGAAGGGCGAGGGATTCTCGGTGCACTCGGAGCTGAAGGTGGTCGAGGAGGCGGTGAAGGCTTACGAGGCCGGCATCGAGGCCGGGCGCCTTTCGACGCTGGCGCGACAGCACGGCGACGGCATCGTGAACCTGACCCTCGGCAACCTGCGGCCGGGCGAGACGGTCGAGGTCGCACTGGAGATCCTGGCCGGGGTGGAGATGCGCGACGACGGTCTGCGGTTCCGCTTCCCGTTTACGCTGGCGCCCGGCTACCACCGCCAGGCGCGGGCGGTGGAAGCCGCTCCTGGCTTCGGGGAGATGGAGCTGCCCGAGGAGGAGTTCGGCGACGTGATCCTGCCGCGGTGGGCGACGGACACTTCTTCGCTGCACGAGGTGGGCTTTGACCTTTCCGTGTGGATGGGCGAGGCGATCGAAGAGGCGGGCTCGCCGTCGCATGCGGTGCGGATTGTGTCAGAGGACGGGCAGCGGAGCCGGGTCAGGCTGGCGCCCGGCGCCGACGTACCGGATCGCGACCTGGTGCTGGACGTGCGCACGCGGGGCCGGTTTGCCGGCGCCCTGGCGGGGGTGGGACGAGACGGCAAGGGGCACTTCGCGGCAGTGGCGCCTTCGTCGAGTTTCGGCGAGGCGCTGGCGGGGCCGCGGCGGGTGGTGCTGGTGCTGGACCGCTCGGGCTCGATGAGCGGCACGCCGATCAGGCAGGCGCTCAAGGCGGCCGAGGCGTGCCTGGGCGCGCTGGCGCCGGAGGATCGCTTCGGGGTGGTGGCGTTTGACGACAAGGTGGAGAGCTTCCGTCCGGCGGTGGTCGAGGGGAGCCGGGAGAACCGCGAGGCGGCGCGCGAGTTCCTGAGGGGCATCGACGCCCGCGGTGGAACCGAGCTGGCGGCGGGTATCCAGCGGGCGGCGGCGCTGCTCAGCGGCGAGGGCGGCGACGTGCTTGTGCTGACCGACGGGCAAGTGTTCGGGACCGAGAAGATCCTCGAGTCGGCCCGCGCGGCGGGCATCCGCATCCACTGCCTCGGCATCGGCGGCGCGAGCCAGGACCGCTTCCTGGCGCTGCTGGCGCGCGAGACCGGCGGCGTCAGCCGCTTTCTCACCCCCCGGGAGCGGGTGGACATGGAAGTGGTCGAGATGTTCGCGTCGATCAGCAGGCCGGTGGCCTCCAACCTGGAGGCGAAGACGGAGGGCCTGGCAGGAGCGCGCATCGAGCCGGAGCCGCCGCGGGTGGTGTTCGCCGGCACGCCGCTCGTCGTGTTCGGAGAGAGCGATGGCGCCGGAGAAGGCCGGCTGGCGCTGGCCTGGGATGCGGACGGCGGGCGCCGGAGCCTTGAAGTCCCTGTGACGATCAAGGAGGGCAGGCTGGGCGAGACGCTTCGGCTGCTGCGCGGCGCCCGGCTGATCACGGATCTGGAGAGCCGCGTCGCTCCCGAGGGGACGGCTGTCGGCCGGCGCGAGCGGCAGCGGATCGAGAAGCGCCTGGAGACGTTGAGCGAGGCGTACGGGCTGGCCAGCCGGCGCATGTCGCTGGTGGCCGTGGTCGAGCGGGCCGGCGATCAGCCGGGCGTGCTGCCGCAGACCCTGGTCGTTCCGGTCGGGATGCCGCAGGACACGGAGTTCACCAGTTACTTCGGAGGGCTGGCGCCAACGGCGAGGCCCATGAGGGCAGCGCTCTCGTTGACAAGCGCTTTGTTCTCGCTGCGCCACGCTGCTGATGACCTGACAATAGAGGGCGCTTCGGCGGGGCCTGAACTCGAGGTCGAGGAGGACCTCCTGCTGGAGCTGGCCGCCCATATCGATCCCGACGGAGGGATGCCCGGCGACGACGACGAGGATCGCGTCCTGGCAAGCATCGTCACCCTGCTGGCGTTCCTGGCCGAGGGGCACACCAGCCGGAGTGGCGCTTTCCGCCGCCACGTGCAGCGGCTCATTGCGTTCCTGGAGTCTGCACAGGCGCCCGCCGACCGGCAGGCGCTAGTCGGGTCGGTCCTCGCGCTGGCCAGGAGGGGGCAAGCCCTGCCCGGTGAATGGCTTGCGGCCGCGCTGGACTCTGGCCGGAGCGCGGCGGTCTGGGGTCAGATAGAGCGTGCGGTACAGGGCTGAAAACTCCTCTTGACATTGTACTAGTGAACTAGTACACTAGCAATGTGAATGAGTAATAGCAAGCGAGACCCGGCCGGCCCGTTCCAGTTTCAGTTGAACGCAGCCAGCGGCGTGCCCATCTTCCGCCAGATCATCGACCAGGTGCTGGTGGCGATCGCTTCGGGCGCGCTGAAGGAGGGCAACCAGTTGCCCACCGTGCGGCAGGTGGCGGTGGATCTGTCGATCAACCCCAACACGGTAATGCGCGCCTACCGGGAGCTGGAGATCCGTGGCATCCTGGCCACCCAGCAGGGCACGGGGACGTTCATCGCCCCGGCCAAGGTGCAGCCGGACGAGGCGGAACGGCAGCGCCGGCTCAGCACGCTGGTGGGCGAGTTCCTGGCCCGGGCCGCCGGCGAGGGTTTCAGAGTGCAGGAAGTTGTGGAGCGGTTGAACGAGGTGATGTCCGAACAGGACAAGAGGAGATGATTCGATGCCGATTGCGACAACAGTTGCCGCCGCGCTAGCAGCGAAAGTGAAGGACCATGTGACGCCCCGCCAGAAGGCCAAGCGGGAGACGGTCAGCCCCGTGGGCGTGGCGGTGTTTGTGATCTGCGCCGTGCCGGGCGCCGTCTGGAGCCACTACCTGGACCACCCAGGTCCGGTGATCGGAGCGATCCTGGTCGGCCTGTACTTCATGTTTGCCATCAAGGTAGCCAACCAGTGGGAGAAGGCGGTCGTGCTGCGGCTCGGGCGCTACCGGGGCCTGCGCGGGCCGGGGCCGTTCATGATCATACCGGTGGTGGACACGGTGACCCGGTTCATCGACCAGCGGGTGCGGGTGACCGACGTCACCGCCGAGTGCGCGCTGACGCGCGACACGGTGCCGGTGAACGTCGATGCGATCGTGTTCTGGGTGGTGTGGAACGCCGAGAAGAGCATACTGGAGGTGCAAGACTTCTACGACGCGATCACGCTGAGCGCCCAGACGGCGCTGCGGGAGTCGATCGGGCGGCACGAACTGGCCCAGATGATCACCGAGCGGGAGACGCTCGGCCATGAGTTGCAGCGCATCCTGGACGAGAAAACCAATTCGTGGGGGATCACGGTGCAGTCGGTGGAGATCCGCGACGTGCGGATTCCGCCGGAACTGGAGGACGCCATGTCGCGGCAGGCGCAGGCGGAGCGGGAGCGCCAGGCGCGCATCATTCTGGGCACGGCGGAGACGGAGATCTCCGACAAGTTCGCCAAGGCTTCCGAGGTCTACCAAACCAACCCGATCGCCCTTCATCTGCGGGCGATGAACATGCTCTACGAGGCCATCAAGGAGAAGGGATCGATGGTGATCGTGCCCTCCTCGGCGGTGGAGACGATGGGCTTAGGGGGACTGCTGGCGACGACCGCGCTGGCGGGCAAGCCGCGGGAGTGAGCGGAGGCGGGCGATGATGTCGGACCGATGGCTGCTGGCGCTGGCCGCGCTGGTGCTGGTGGCGGCCAGCGTTGTCGCGGTTGGGCAGGAAGCTCTGATTGACTCCGCGCCCGGCGCCTGGAAAGGCGAGGTGCTGGGCCTGGTGACGGTGAGCCTGACCTGGGGTGACGGCTCCCTGAGCGGCGCCGTTGCCGTGCCGGGCGCCGGCGAGGGCTTCGCGGGCGGCGCTGGGCCGGCGAGACCGGATGCTCCTGGCAAACTGGAAGTCCGCGCGAAGCACGCCGCTCACGTGGTTTGTGTGGAGATCGCGCTCGACCGGTAGGAATTCGGAGAGAATAGGATTCATGAAAGTTGCCGTCTGGGCGGTGCTATGCGCTGCCGCCTTGGGGTCCCAGGTCCCCCAGCCCGATTGGAGCCGCCTGGAGGACGAGACGATGCGCCATTTCCAGGCGCTGCTGCGCTTCGACACCAGCGATCCGCCCGGCCACGAGGCCCCCGCCGTCGAATACTTGAAACAGGTCCTTGAACGTGAAGGCATTCCCGCCAGGATCTTCGCGCTCGATCCCAAGCGTCCCAACCTGGTGGCGCGGATCAAAGGCAGCGGCAAGAAGCGCCCGCTGCTGATCATGGCCCACACGGACGTGGTCAATGTCGACCCTGCCAAATGGGTTCATCCGCCCTTTTCCGCCACCCGGCAAGGCGGCTACGTGTACGGCCGCGGCGCCGTGGACGACAAGGACAACGTGGTCGCTTGTCTAATGGTGATGCTGGAACTGAAGCGGCGGAAGGTCCTCCTGGACCGCGACGTCATCTTTCTCGCCGAGGCCGGCGAAGAAGGCAGTGTCCGTTACGGCATCAAGTTCATGGTCGAGAACCACTGGCCCGAGATCGAGGCGGAGTTTTGTTTCGCCGAGGGGGGTGGGGTGGTGCGCAGGGGCGGGGAGGTGCGCTATGCCCAGGTGCAAACCTCCGAGAAGATCCCCTACGCCGTGCGTCTGGTGGCGCGCGGGCCGGCTGGGCACGGGTCGGTGCCGCTGCGCACCAATGCGATTGTGCGACTCTCGCAAGCGGTGGCCAAAGTCGCGGCGTGGCAAACGCCCATGCGGTTGAACGACACCACCCGCACCTACTTCGAGCGGCTGGCCACTATCAGCACACCGGAGGAAGCGGCGCGCTATAACAACCTGGTTCATCCCGAGAAAGCCGCCGAAATTCAGGAATACCTCGCCGTCCATGAGCCGCGGCATTACTCGATGCTCCGCACGTCGATTTCGCCCAATATCGTCAAGGCCGGCTACCGGGTCAACGTGATCCCGTCCGAAGCGGAGGCGACGCTGGACATCCGCGCGCTGCCCGACGAGGACCTGCCCCGCCTGTTCGAGCAGATTCGCGGGGTGATCAATGATCCAGCGGTGAGCCTGGCGCCCGTTGAGCGCGAAACCCGTCCGCCCGCCAAACCGTCCCACCTGGGCAGCGAAGCGTTTCAGGCGGTCGAGGCCGCGGTGAAGGGCGTTTATGGGGTGGTCACGCTGCCCACCATGAGCACCGGCGCTACCGACATGGCGTATCTGCGCGGCCGCGGCGTCGAGTGCTACGGCGTGGGTCCCGCCACGGATACGGAGGACGGCCCCAAAGGCTTCGGCGCCCACAGCGACCAGGAGCGCATTCTCGAAGCCGAACTGCACCGCTTTGTCCGCTATCACTGGGACATCGTGGCCGCCGTGGCTGGCACGCGGTAGCTCGCTCGCTTGGCGCCGGCCGGCGCCGACTTGGAACTGCTGCCGTACACGTCCGGCGCGCCGATCGTTCCGTTCGACCCGGCGCAGGGGAGCCTTGCCGTTGGGGCATGGAAGAAGTACGGCAAGAGGAGACACACCGCCGCCCTCGGGCACGCGGTCCTAGTGGAATCCGCGCCCGGCGCCTTGTGTTATCATGTGTACACATGAGGCGCCGAGCGACGGAAACGGTAAGGGTTGGCATCCGGGAGTTCCGCGAGAAGCTGGCCCGCTTTCTCGAATCCCCCAGCCCCGTAGCGATCACCCGACACGGCGAGACAGTGGGCTTCTACATCCCGGCCTGGCCGAGGCGCAAGGACGCTGACTTGGAAGCGCTCCGCCGTGCGGCGGCCCAACTCGATGCGCTCGTTGAGGCAGCCGGCGCCAGCGAGGACGAACTAGTAAAGGAGTTCAAAGAGCTGCGCCGGGGGAGCCGCAAAGCGCGTTGAGATGCTGGTGCTCGACGCGAACATCCTGGTGCGGGCTGTGTTGGGCCGGCGGCGAGCCAGGCTCAGCAGATCCTTGGCAACTGCTCGCCGCTGAGCAGGTCCAGCACCGGTTGGCCGCCGATGCGGCTGTGGAGGATGACCACCGCTGAGGGATCGTCCAGGACCGTGGCGATGCGGACGGCGCGGCGGCCGAGCGCCGCGAGCGCGGCCTCGGCCTGGGTCCCTAGCGCATGTTTGCGCTTTGGCCTCGTAAGTGATTGGGAATAGGGAGGCGGCA
>ERZ1292640.1519-Hain-H43-02um-R1-1519-length-19116-cov-7_pt1 | contig 19116 bp, 12 predicted proteins | sample MGYA00564404_ERZ1292640 | MGnify/ENA primary metagenome ERZ1292640 (study PRJEB36523, sample SAMEA6512636) | groundwater metagenome | collected 2019-01-08 | study: AquaDiva: Metagenomics assemblies of 32 groundwater samples
TTGCCGCGCAGGGCGGCGCAAATTCGTTCGTGAAGTTCGTCGAAAGTCATGCGGGCATATTCCTGCCCGGGCAGCAGCAGCAGAGGGCTGAGGTATTCCTGGCCGCTGCGTTCCGTGCCTTTGATCGAGTGCTCCGTCACAATGATCACGGCACGGTGAAACGAGGCGTTGCCTTCAGCATCGGTTTCCACTGCGGGCGGCAGGAATGCAGCGTAGGGATCGCCGGATTCATAGCCCATGCCCGGCGTGGGTGCGCCGACGTGCGCGGGCACGGCCTGTGCGCTGACCTTGATCCACTCGCACTCGAAGTAATCGTCGCCTTCCTTGGGGAACTTCAAGGTCCAAAGCGTGGCGTAAATGCTCATTCAAGTTTTTTCCGGCTTGGGCGGTTCTTCGTTGAGCGACAAGGCTGGTTGTCCAGCACGCTGGCGTTCCTTCTCGGCGATGAGTTGCCGCAATTCCTCCACGTTGTGGACCACCGGTCCGTTATGCGGGTGTTCGGCCGCCCAGCGGCGGGTGTTCTCGCAGAACTGGTGAATGTCGTAATTGGCTTCCCGCGCCAATTCATCCTTGATGCGCCAGACTTCCTCGAGGATTGGATTCGATTTCATGGTTCATTGTCCTCCAAGTTCAATCGGGGTGCAAATCTCCGGCAGTGTGAGGCCGCGCGTCGTCATGAGCGCCCGGAGTTGCTTCTGGAGATGAGGATTGGCGAGATGCCGGCAATTCCACGTCAGCAGAAAATCAACCCCGGCGAGCGTGGCCGCCGCCACATGAATGGCATCGGACCGCGCCGTCGCCGGCAGCGACCCACTCTGGAGAATTGCGTCCGCGAGATGCTCGACTTCCGGCGTGATCGGCAGAGTCGGCAGGCTTTGCAGCGCTGCCAACCGCAATCGCGCCTGCTCGGCGTCGCCGCGCGCTGCCTCGGTCAGGGTTTCGTCCGAAACGAGACATTGATAGGCCGGCCTTTGATTCTGCCACCATTGCCGGGTGAGTTGCTGATGAGCGGCCAGAATGGCATCGCGGCTCGGATTCGCCACTAGGAAGCTGACAATCGTCGTTTCGATGTAAACGGTTTCCATGGTTCAACTGCGCAGCATCCTGACCGCGCGTTCGATGGCGTTTAAGGCGGCTTTGACCTCGGCCACTGTGTTCGCCGGGCCGAGCGAGAACCGGATCATCTGTCGCGAGGCGGCGGATTCCGGTTTCATCGCCTTGACGACGTGCGACGGCTCGTCGGAATCGGCGAGGCATGCCGAGCCGGAGGAGGCGCAGATGCCCTCTTGATCGAGCAGGATGAGCAGTGCTTCGGATTCGATGCCGTGGAATGTGATGTTGGTTGTGTTGGCCAGCCGCTGCAATCTGTGCCCGTTCAACTCCGTGTTCGGAATTGAGTTCAGAATTCCTTCCTCCAGCGTATCTCGCAGCGGACGAACTTTTTTCTCGTAGTCCGGCAGGTGTTTGCGCGCCAGTTCCGCCGCCTTGCCCATGCCGACAATCAGCGCAACGTTCTCCGTCCCGCCGCGCAGGTTCCGCTCCTGATGCCCGCCGTGAATCAGCGGCGAGAACGGCGCTTTCCGCCGCACGTAAAGCGCGCCGACCCCTTTTGCCGCATGAAACTTGTGGCCGGCGAGCGAAAGGTAGTCGGCCCGCAACCCGCCGTCACGGGACACGTTCATTTCCACCTTGCCGGCCGCTTGCACGGCGTCGCAGTGATAGAGCACGCCACGCGCGCGGCAAATCCCGGCAATCTCCTTCACCGGGAACAACACGCCGGTCTCGTTGTTCGCCCACATCAGCGACACGACGGCGGCTTCATCCGTGATCGCGTTTTCCAAGTCCGCCAGCTTCAGCAACCCGTCCCTGTCCACCGGCAGATACGTCACCCGGAAGCCGTCCTTCTCCAGCGCCATGCAATAGTTGAGCACCGACGAATGTTCCACCGCCGACGTGACGATGTGCCGCTTGCCGGGATTGGCCTTGAGCGCCGCATGAATCGCCGCATTGTTGCTCTCCGTCGCGCACGACGTAAAAATCACGTCGCGCGGCTGCGCCCCGATCAATTCCGCCACCTGCACCCGCGCCGTCTCGATCACCGTTTTCAACTTGGCCCCAAACTTGTAGCTGCTGGACGGATTGCCCCATTGCTCCGTGAAGTAAGGACGCATGGCCTCGAAAACTTCCGGCAACACCGGCGTCGTCGCATTGTGGTCCAAATAAATCACGCACGCATTTTGCCGCCAGCGCACCCAAGACGCAAGACACGCCGCTGGATGCTGCGCAAACTGCCCAAAATCCGCATCCGAGCTAAGGACAATTCGACACCTCACCCCGGCCCTCTCTCCACTCTCCCAGTGCTCACCTCATCCGGCCTGCGGCCACCTTCTCCCCATCCGATGCGGAGAAGGGAAATCGAGTTCGAGAGGGAGAACGCGTTCGGAACTCGCACTTCGGACTTCGGACTTCCGGCTACCCGCCCGACAAGCAGGAGAAGGCCACGCAAACGGTGCTGCAACGAGCCGGGTTGCTTTGTGCGGATTGGGCAGACCCAGCCTGACCCCACAAAGGAAAGGAAACTGTCTCTTTTTGACCACCGGCCAGTGTTTTCAACCTAAATTACTGTCCCAAAACGTCTTCCGCGCGGTCGGCAGGGGTTTTAGGGAGCCAAAAAAGTCATCCGACGCGGTCGGGAAAGATTTTGGGGAGCCAAAAATGTTACCCGACGCCGTCGGTAGGGTTTTTGGGGAGCCCAAAAAGTCACCGGACGCGGTTGGCAAGGATTTTGGGGGGCTAAAAATGTAATCCGATGCGGTCGGCAAGGTTTTTCGGGAGCCAAAAATGTCGCCCGGCACGGTCGGCAGGGATTTTTTGGAGCCGAAAAAGGCAGTTGACGTGGTCAGCAGGACTTTTGGGGAGCCAACACTAGGCAGTTGACGCCGTCGGCGCGGTTGTTGGGGAGCCGGAAGAGCAAGCCGACGCGGTCGGGTTGGGTTTCAAAGGTCCCCAAAAGCGTCCCGGAGCATTTGGCTTGGGCTGAATAGGCTTCAAAACGGGGCAGGCGTGGACCGTGGGAATGTCGAATGACTATGTTCGAGTGTCGCAAGATACGAAATGCGAATTGCGAGCTTCGATTGTCGGACTACAGTTTGGCAGTCCATTCAAGCCAAAGCGCCAGCCAAACCGCTTCTTGATCTTCAGGAAAACCGTCAGCACCGGCTCCATTGTCAAACTGAGGCTGAGCTAGATGCTGCTGGAGCTTCCTGAGCGTTTTCAGTCCTGCTTTTTATGGCAATGGTGCCTGTCCCGTTGCAGGTTTCAGATCAGTTTTCACTAAGATGAGTCGATCATTCTGGCGATCTATCTGCAAAATATCGCCTATGCGGTGTACTGGAATTGCCGCCAAATAATCTGAAATGTCCTTGAGTGTCTTTTCCACAGATTGTATGCGCTTGCCCGTCTCCACGAGACGTGCAAATAGATCATTCTCATTTATTTCCTTCCCGATGAACACAACTCTTCCAAACTGGTACAGTTTCTTACTCTTAGTACCCAGGAAGAATGGCGTGTCGTTTTCCCATACTGGAACCAGAAAATCTCCTGAACCGATTCTAGGCTTCGATGGGTCAAACGCGACTAATAGCTTTTTTGTTTTCATTTTACCAGTTCCATGGATCGTAGTGCCTGTGATGGATATCATGGATATCGGCTCCTTGCAGGCGCATATTGGCAGGAATGTCCTCACCGCCTATCGACAGCGGCTTAATGTGATCGACCTCGTAACCTGGAGGGGGGCGACCTTCTCTGAGCCACGGCTTCATCCATGATGGAGTTCGATAGTCATCAACAAGTGATTTGAGATACTGAGCCCTAGCGCCTTGGCTGCGGGTGGATCCTGTAGCAATTCCATTCGCTTGCTTGTAAATCTCCCAAGCCTTTGCTGCTTCGGCCCTGCTACTGAATTGCCCCTTCGTTCCGGCCTGGAATTGGTTCCATGACTTGAACGCTGGACTTTTTGAAGCATAATGGCTTTGAAAAAGTATCGCCAGTTGACTGGAGGTTAACGCCAACGGTGCAACTGAGAACACCATTTGAATGGCGGCAAGATCATAATGCCCCTCTCCAGCATTGATTGCTGCTTCTCTTACTCCAAGTGCCGCGAATAATCCTAAAAGTCCTTGTCCTGACGCGGTCGTCCAAAACACGGGGGCAATGGGACCCATAATGGCCCCAAATACCCCTCCTGAAATCGCGCCAAAGGCAATCCCTTGAGCGATGTTTCCTCGTCGCCGGTATGCATCGTATCCTCCCAACACCGAGCCGATGGAAGCACCAAGCGCTGCTGAATGGGTGACTTCTGTCAAAGTAAAACTCCCGCTTGGATCAATGGCATTAACCGGATCGTTCCCGCAATACGTGTATTTATGCAGGCTTTGGGGATCGCCCCCAAAACCCTCGAAGGAATCCATCGTCCAGAAGCGCCCTGTGTCCGGGTTATGGTAGCGGGCGCGCAAATAGTAGAGGCCAAGATCGGGATCGAATTGCTCGCCCGTGTAAAGATAATCATTCGGCGTGTTGCCCGTGCGGGAGATCAGGTTGCCAAAAGCATCGTAATCGTAGGTGTCGGTAATCTGACCCAAGGAATCGGTCAGGAACCGCACGCTCCCATGGCCGTCGTAGCCGTAGAAGTAGGTTGAGGGGGGTTGGCTGAGGGCTGAGTGATCGGTGAAGGAGATCAAGTCGTGGCCGTAGGTGAAGCAACGGATTACCGTTGCAGTGACCAGTGACAAGTGATCAGTGATTAGTTCTTCCAGAACTTGCGGGTAGCCGGTCGGATTCAGGTCATCGACCAGGTAAACGGTCGTGACCGTGGCAGCCTCGGTGTTGACGGTTTTGCTGACGCGGTTGCCGTCGCCATCGTAAAGGATCGTGACCACGCCCGACGGGGTCGTGGCTGAAACGAGACGATTTTCAAAGTCATACGCGCTGGACAAAGTCGGCGGCGAGACGCTGCCGACGGCACCCGGGACGGGTGCGCTCCCCCAAAGGGTGTTGCCGTTGGCGTCGTAGGCGTCGGTCAGAAGACGGTCGTTGGCGTCGTAACCGTAAGTGGCAGGCAGGATCGGATTGAGATTGGATGCGCGCGCGAGCCGGTTGCCGACGGGATCGTAGGAGTAGGTCACGGACGCTGTGGAAAGCGTCCCTACCGCAATCTGTTCGCCCGTCAGCCGGTAAAGCGCGTCGTAGTTGTAGAGACGGTTGAGGGTGGAAGGTTGAGCGTTGACGGTGATGGTTTCGGTGGCGCTCAAGCGGTTGCCGGCCGGGCCAACGGTATAGGCGTAACGGGCGAGCCTTTCCAATACCGTGCTGGCCGCCAGATTCGTTAACCGGTTGAGGGCGTCGTATTCGTAGGAACTGTTGACGTTGTTCGGATAGGTGTAGCTCTGGAGATTGCCGACCGCGTCGTAGTTGTAAGCGGTGCGCCCGGTGTGGACATCGGTCACAGCGCTGAGTCGGTTGAGAGTGTCATATTCGTAGCGGAGATCGGTTCCGTTGAGATGCGACGATTGGATCGAGGTGACGTTGCCATTCTCGTCGTAAGCATAATTCAGGGACGAGGTGGAACTCGTCCCTCCCCAGGCGATGGTCTTTTGAATCAGCCGGTCGCGCTGGTCATACGCATAAGTCGTGACCCCGCTGGCGTCGGTCATGGCCGTCCGTTCGCCCAGGGCGTTGTACTCGAATGTGACCGGTGAGGAGCCGGAAGCCAGGAGCCGGGCGTCGGGCGACTTTTGCAGCAACCGATTGAGCGCATCGTAGCTGTACGTGGTGGTGAACCCGTTGAAATCCGTCTTGCTGATGAGATTACCGGCTGTGTTGTAACCGTAAGTTTCGACTTGGCCACCCGGCAAAATGCGTTGGATGCGGCGGCCCAGTTGATCGTGGGCAAAAGTCGTGGTGTGCTGATTGGCGTCGATTTGGGCAACTTGCTGGCCTAACTCGTCGTAGGCATAGCGTGTGACATGGCCGAGCGCATTGGTGACACTGGTCAACCGCCCCAGCGCATCGTAGCCAAACCAGGTGGTGATGTTGGCCTGGTCGGTTTCAGCCACGCGGCGGCCCAGCGCGTCGTAAAAGGTGGTTTGCGTCGATTGATCGGGAAAGACCACTTGCACACGGCGATTGAGCGCATCGTAAACGTAACTGGTGGCGCGGCCCAAAGCGTCCGTGGTGGAGGTGAGATTGCCGCTGGCATCGTACTCATTGCGGCTGACTTGGCCGAGGGCATTGGTCACGGCGGTGCTGCGACCGGCAGCATCGTAGCCGTAGAAAGTGCTGTTCCCGCGCGCATCGGTGGTGACAATCAACTGTCGCGCCAGTGCCTTGCGGATGATCGGGTATTCCTTGTCGTCGCTTCGGTTCTCTGGCTATACTCTCGCCTGTCGGAAAAAGAAAAACGATGTAGCAAAACCAATCACAACTGATTTCGCGTAGCTTCGGCTGCTGCCCCTACGAAACTGGCAATTTCACTTCAAGGACGGCTTTCGAGGCACGCCCGTCACTGGGCGTGCCCGAAAGCGTTCCTTGAAGGGCATGCCAGTGCCTGTGGGGGAGCGTGATTAGGTCACGCCCCTTCGTTTCAGGCACCGCATCTCTTCAGGGAACCAAGCCATCCCGACAGGGCTGAACGCACACGCGAGCGTTTCAGCCCATGCCGCGCATCTTTGACAATATCGCGCAGGAGCTTCTGCCCGCCTTGCGGCAGACGCTCGATCTCTCCGCACGCTGCGACTTCTGCGTCGGCTACTTCAACCTGCGCGGATGGAAGGCCATTGACGCGCAGATCGAGAAATGGGCCGGTGGCCAGGGACGCCAGTGCCGCCTCCTCGTCGGAATGCAGCGGTTGCCTCAGGAGGAATTGCGCCTGGCCTACAGCCTCCTGCCGCAGGATGGCCAGATGAGCAATCAGGCGGTGATTCGGCTCAAGCGCCGCCTGGCAGAGGAGTTCCGCGACCAACTCACCTTTGGCGCCCCCACCGACGAGGACGAAGCAGGTCTGCGTCGTCTTGCCGTCCAACTCAAGGCGGGAAAGGTCACGGTGAGGCTCTTCCTCCGCCATCCGCTCCACGCCAAGCTCTATCTCTGCTTCCGTCCCGACCCCATCAATCCCATCGTCGGTTTTCTCGGCTCCAGCAACCTTACGCTCGCCGGACTTTCTCATCAGGGCGAACTCAACGTGGATGTCCTCGATCACGACGCCACAGAAAAGCTGGCGCGCTGGTTCGAGGACCGCTGGAACGACCGGTGGTGTATTGATATCACGAAGGAACTCATTCAAGTCATTGATGAAAGCTGGGCGCGGGCTGATGCGCTCCCGCCTTACTGGATTTACATCAAGATGGCCTACCACCTGGCCGAAGAAGCGCGGGCCGGCCTGTCGGAGTTCACCATCCCCACCGACATGCGTGGCACGCTGCTCGACTTCCAATCCGCGGCCGTCCGCATTGCCGCCCGCCACCTCGAAAAACGCGGCGGCGTCATCCTTGGCGATGTCGTCGGCCTCGGCAAGACTCTCATGGCGACGGCGCTCGCTCGCGTTTTCCAGGACCCGCCGCGTTCGCTCGAAACGCTCATCATCTGCCCCAAGAACATCGTCGGCATGTGGGAAGACTACGCCCACCGCTACCGCCTCATTGCGAAGGTCGTTTCCATCACCCAGGCGCAGGCCGTTCTGCCTGACCTTCGCCGCTACCGCGTCGTCATCATTGACGAGAGCCACAACCTGCGGAACCGCGAGGGCCACCGCTGGGCTGCCCTGCGCGACTACATCTCCCGAAACGCCAGCCGCTGTATCCTCCTTTCCGCCACGCCCTACAACAAAGCCTACCTCGACCTCGCCAATCAGCTCCGGCTCTTCCTCAATCCCGACGATGTGGTTGGCATCCGCCCGGAAGAGTATCTGCGGCGTGATTGCGACGGTCGCGTGGACGAGTTTACCCGCCGGCACCAGTGCCCGGTGAACTGCCTCTCGGCCTTCGAGAAAAGCGAGCATGCCGATGACTGGCGCGAGTTGATGCGCCTGTTCATGGTTCGCCGCACGCGCAGTTTCGTGGAGCGGAACTACGCCCTCACGGAGTGTCCGGCTTGCCAGACGGTCCTCATCGCCACGCAGGACAAGTGTCCCGGTTGCGGTCGCCCGAAGGCCAAGGACGACCGCCGGTTTCTCGTCCTCGAAGGCGGCAGCCGCTTCCATTTCCCCAAGCGTCAGCCCAAGGCCCTCGCCTTCCGCATCCGCGACAACGATCCGGACGACCAGTACGCCCGGCTCTACTCCGACCGCGTGGTGGATACCATCCGCCTGCTCCACCTGCCGCGCTACGGCTTGGCCAACTACCTCAAGCCCACACCCGACCAACCGCCGACGACGGAAGAGGCGGAGGTGATGAAGAATCTCTCCCGGGCGGGCAAGCGCCTCATCGGTTTCTGCCGGACCAACCTCTTCAAGCGCCTCGAAAGCAGCGGCTACGCTTTCCTTCTCTCCGTGCGCCGCCACATCCTGCGTAACTTCATTTGCCTTCACGCCCTGGAGAACGACCTGCCGTTGCCGGTCGGCACGCAGGATTCTGCGCTGTTCGACACCCGCGCGGACGACGCCGACAACGACGCCCAAACAACCGGCCGGCTTTTCCAGGACGAGGACGGCGCTGGCTCGGCCGCCCCTGCCGCGCAGGCAAACAACCTCTCAGCCTTCGCCGCCGAAGCTGCCGTCGGCTACCAGCGGTTGGTGCAGGAACACAAACGGCTGTTCGACTGGCTCCGCCCGGACCTTTTCGTCGAAGACCTGTCGAAGCATCTGCGGCAAGACGGCGAGCGGCTGTTCTCTATTCTTCAGCTTGCCGGCGAATGGCAGCCGGACAAGGACCACAAACTCGCGGAACTTCAGAAACTCCTGGCGAAAAAACACCCTGGCCAAAAGGTCCTCGTCTTTTCCCAGTTCGCCGACACAGTGCTTTACCTCACCGACCAATTGCGCGAGCGCGGCCTCAAGCAACTGGCCGATGTGACCGGCGACACCGAAGACCCGTCCGCTTACGCGCGCCGCTTCAGCCCGGAAAGCAACCAGGCTCGCGATAAGGTATCGGTTTCCGACGAACTGCGCGTCCTTGTCGCCACGGACGTCCTCAGCGAAGGCCAAAACCTCCAGGACGCTGCCATCGTGGTAAATTTCGACCTTCCGTGGGCTATCATCCGGCTGATCCAGCGGGCGGGCCGCGTGGACCGCATCGGGCAGAACGCTGAGGAAATCCTCTGTTATTCGTTTCTGCCAGCCGACGGTGTCGAACGGCTCATCCGCCTGCGCTCGCGCGTCCGGCGCCGCCTCCAGGAAAACGCCGAGGTTGTCGGCACCGACGAAACCTTTTTCGAGGACGAACACCACGACGACCTCATCCGCGACCTGTTCACTGAAAAATCCGGCATCCTCGATGACCCGGAAGACAACGAAGTGGACCTCGCCTCTCTCGCCTACCAGGTCTGGAAGAACGCCAGCGACGCGGACCCAACACTCAAGAAAACCATCCCAGATTTGGCGAACGTCGTCTTCTCCACCAAGTCGCTTTCGGCCGTGCCGCCCAAACCCGCTGGCGCGACTGGCGCGAAACCAGCCACCGGCGTCATGGTTTATGTCCGCACCGCCGACGGCAACGACGCGCTGGCCTGGGTGGACGAAGAAGGTCACACCGTCACCGAATCCCAGCACGAAATCCTCCGAGCCGCCGCGTGCCTGCCTGCCACGCCCGCACTGCCGCGCCTCGCCAATCATCACGCGCTTGTCCAGCAAGCCGTCGCCGGCATCCAGACCGAGCACATCACAACCGGCGGACAGCTTGGCAGACCCTCCAGCGCCCGCCGTCGCGTCTATGAGCGGCTCAAGGACTACGCGGCGCACGTGAAGGACACCCTTTTTGACATCAAGCCGCTTCACGCCGCCATTGACGCCATCTACGATCAGCCGCTCACCGAAGCCGCGCGCGATCTCCTCAATCGCGAACTCCGCGCCGGGATCACCGACGAAAAACTCGCTGACCTTGTGCTGTCCCTGCACGAAGACGACCGCCTGTGTATCGCCAAGGATGACCCCCAGGCCCGTGAGCCGGAAATCATCTGCTCGCTCGGAATTCGCAAGGATTAAGCCATGCCCCTCGATTTTTCCCGAGCCCGCCCGTTGCTCCAAAGCTGCGATCTTACAAAGCTTTTTGTCGAGGAACTGGGCTGGGAACCGTGCCGCCAGAAGCTCACACTGCGCGCAAGTGACCGCGATCACGCCTTCGCTGCCATCGCCGAAAAACGCGGCTTTACCGCGTGGCTCTGCGACAGCCCCGACGGTCGTCTGCCTGACCACACCACGCGCCTCAGACTCGACCGCGCCCTCGCTCAAACGAGCTTCGAGCACCTCATCGTCTTCGCCACGCCTGATCACTCCCGCCAGTCGTGGATGTGGGTCAGGCGCGAACCGGGCCGGCCGTTGAGTGCACGCACTCACGAGTTCTCGCGTGGCCAGCCCGGCGACTCCCTGCTCCAGAAACTCCAGCACCTTTTCATCTCGCTCGAAGAGGAGGAAGCCGGCCTCTCCGTCACAGAAATCGCCGGACGCGCTCGCGCCGCCTTCGACCTCGACCGCGTCACCAAGGCTTTCTACCGCAACTTCGACACGCGCCGGAAGGACTTCCTGAGGTTCATTGAAGGGATCGAAGACGTGGCCGACCGGCAGTGGTATGCGTCCGCCATGCTGAACCGCCTGATGTTCGTCTATTTCATCCAGCGCAAGGGTTTCCTCGATGACGACCCGCATTACCTGCGCAGCCGGCTCCGCCGTTGCCAGCAGGAGGAGGGCAACGACAAGTTCTACTCGTTCTACCGCCATTTCCTGGTTCGCCTGTTCCATGAGGGACTGGGCGGACGGCCCCCACGTGGGGACGGTCTTGACCAACTCCTTGGCCGCATCCCCTACCTCAACGGCGGCATGTTCGACAAGCATCCCATCGAGGAGCGCTACGCCGACATCTGCATCGCAGACAAGGCGTTCGAGCAGGTCTTCGATTACTTCGATCAATACCAGTGGCACCTCGACGAGCGTCCGCTCCGCGCCGACAATGAGATCAATCCCGACGTCCTTGGTTACATCTTCGAGAAATACATCAACCAGAAACAGATGGGGGCCTACTACACCAAGGAGGACATCACCGAATACATCGGCAAAAACACCGTCATCCCTTTCCTTTTCGACGCGGCGCGCGCCAAGTGCAAGACGGCGTTTGATGTGGGGCAGGCGTCTTCGCCTGCCGGTTCTGGCGGCGTCCCCGCCGTCAGTTCCACCGTCTGGGATCTGCTCCGCGAAGACCCCGACCGCTACATCTATCCAGCCGTCCGCCACGGCGTGGACAAACCGCTTCCACCCGACATCGCCGCCGGACTCAACGACGTTGCCAAACGCACCGGCTGGAACAAACCCGCTCCCGGCGAATACGCGCTGCCCACGGAAATCTGGCGCGAAGTCGTCGCGCGCCGGCAGCGTTGCGAGGAAATCAGAAAGAAACTCGCCGCCGGTGAAGTCCACGACATCAACGACCTCATCACCCTGAACCTCGACATCCGCCAGTTCGCACAGGACGTGATTGTCACCTGCCGGGACCCCGCGTTGCTCGCGGCCTTCTGGCACGCCATCAACTCCATCACCGTGCTCGACCCGACCGGCGGCTCCGGCGCGTTCGTCTTCGCCGCGCTCAACATCCTCGAACCGCTCTACGAAGCCTGCCTTGACCGCATGGAGGCCATGTTGGAGGACGAAACAGCTAAACTCGACAGGGCCAGGCTCACGTTCACTGAGCACGGATTTCCGCTCCTGCCGCACAAGAAGCTCGAGAACTTCTCCCGGGTGCTGGAACACGTTGCCCAGCATCCAAACCGCCGCTACTTCGTCCTCAAGAGCATCATCGTCAACAACCTCTACGCCGTGGACATCATGGAGGAGGCCACAGAAATCTGTAAGCTCCGCCTATTCCTTAAGCTCGCCGCGCAGATTGATCCTGATCCGACGAAAGAAAACCTCGGCATCGAACCGCTGCCCGACATTGACTTCAACATCCGCACCGGCAACACGCTTGTCGGCTACGCCACCGCCGACGAAGTGCGCAAGTGCCTGACTTCAGAGAAAACTTCCGGCCACGACCAGATGCGCCTCGGCGTGCTCGGCGAAAAGGACGCCTACGCCGCTTTCGAGGACAAACTTCAGATCGCCGATGCCGCCTTCCGCAGCTTCCGCCAGCAACAGACCACCCTTGGCGGCGCCGTGACCGCACAGGACAAGGCCGCGCTCAGGTCTCGACTCAGGGCGCTGGAGGACGAACTGAACCGCTACCTCGCCCGCGACTACGGCGTGCAGGTGGACGCGGATTCATTCTGCAATCCGCATTCCGCATTCCACAATTGGCAGCGGTCCCACCAACCCTTCCACTGGTTCGTCGAGTTCTACGGCATCGTCAACAGCGGTGGCTTTGATGTCATCATCGGCAATCCGCCGTATGTAGCCGCAGCGAAAGTGCGAAAGAGCTACGCGGTCAAGGATCTGGCGACTAACGACTGCACGGACATCTACGCGTGGGTGCTGGAGCGCAGCCAGAATCTCCTGCGTACCAACGGCAGAACTGGAATGATTGTCCCGTTGAGCATCGGATTCAGTTCCGATTTCGATTCGTGCCGCCGGTTGCTGTTCGCGGGATACAGCGACAATTGGTTTTCCTCGTTTGGTCGAATCCCGGCCGCGTTGTTCAGCTTCGATGTGCGAGTCAGAAACACGATTCATCTCGCGCTCAAATCCAAGCGACCGGCTCAAGCCCACACAACGCACCTGCACCGCTGGTTTGAGGCGGCGCGACCAACGCTTTTCCAAACGCTTGAATACGCGCCGTTCCAGCCCGTTCTGTGGAAGTATCGTATCCCGAAGCTGAACACCGCCGCGCTCGCTCACGCTTTCGAGCGCGCGCTGGCGGGAACCACCCGCACACTGGACTTCGTCACCTCGCCACGCGCGACCAAGCACGTCCTTCATTTCAAGAAGACCGCTTACAACTGGCTGAACTTCTGTCGCGAAATGCCGCCGTGCTACGAAGGCAGCCGGCGTGTTGAACACACGCAATTTGACTCGGTGTATTTTCCGGAAGCCGCGACGCAAGAGATCTTCGAACTCATCTGCGTCGGAAAGCTGATGATGGTTTTCTGGTTCGTTGTTGGCGACGACTTCCACGTTACACGGTGGAGTTTCGGAGATTTCCCAGCAGACGTCTCCACGTTGCCCGAGCAACCCCGCGCAGCGTTGCTGGCTCACATGCCGAAATTGGAACAGGCGATGGAAGCCGCCGTTCAATTCAAGCTCAACGCGGGTCGGCGCGTCGGGAATTACAACCTCGCCAAGTGCCGCGACGTGACCGACAAGAGCGACCGCATTCTCGCTGAAGCACTTGGCTTCGCCGACGTTTGGGAAGACATCGAGCTTTACTATGCCCAAACCATGAAAACAGACTTCTCCGACGACGATGAAGAATAAAACCATCCTCGACGAAATAGACCGGATGCTGGCGCGGCACTACGGGTTCACGGCGGAGGAGTTGGACTTCATCCTGAACTACGACATCAAATACCGCCTCGGCCGCGGCACCGAACAGGGGGAGGACTGATCCATGCTCGAATTCCAATTGTTTCGAACTAAGGTTTACCCTTCGCAGCAGCGCGAACTGTTCGCGAGGGAAGGAACTCGCCCGCAAATGCTCCGGGAAACGATTCAATCGCTTCCGTCCGGCGAATTTCGCCGCGGTTTGATCTGGCATATCGGGAATGTGACGCCAATTGATGAGAGCGGACTCTACTTCCGATTGGGCCGGACCTCGACTTCGACTCTGGAGATATACGACGAAGGAGAGGGCGGGTTCATTGATCAAGAGTTCGAGACCGCGCCCTACACGCACGCCATTGTCGATGTGGAATTGGAAGTCTGCGCGATAGCGAAAAAGACACGGCTTTCCCCCACCACGGCGGGCATCGCCAGGCAGTTCGTGCGCTTGTTGAACGAATCGGAGAAAGCGGTCGAGTTTCAGGCGCTCTTTGAAATCGACGACGTCAAAGACCCTGAAGACTTTATCGCTCACCTGAAGCGGGCATATTCAATTTCCAAGTTTTGGGTGCTTTTCTCCCGGCCCAACGCTTTTGATGCTAACGAGCATTTCGTGAAGCCCTTTCAACGAATGGTGGAGGAATCCAACGGCGAAAAGGGGAAAGCCGAGTTGAAAGGGCAAAGTCTGAATTCGGAGACGCTCGAAACAGTCGCGCGTTCCGCTGCCGCCACAGGCGACGACGCTGGCGCATGGATCAAACCCAGTCAGCATGCAAGGCGAGTGAAGAAGCAACTGAGTGGCAGTTCCGTCAACACTTCACAGGAAGATGTTGCCGATGAAAGACAGAGGCAAACTCTTCTGGATCGAGTGAGGGAGCTTTACCGAAGAATCCGTGGCGATGGACACGATCAATGAACGATGAAACGTCCATCAGCTTTTGGCGCTGGCTGGCAAAGGGCAGCGGCGGCAAACCCGGCTATCGCCGATTGATCGACCGCTGGCTGATTCTTCACTTCGGAATCGGGGTGCTTCTCGGATTCATTGTTCGAGTGAATCTGCAAACTGCTGCCAACACAGTGCTGCTCCCTTTGGTCGGAATCCTCATCGGCTTGTGCTTTGCATGGGCTGGTAACGCACAAGCCCTGCTGCAGGCGGGAGAAATTGAGGAGATGACGCAATTCCATAAAGGGGGCTTCGCCGAATATGTGTTCACCTACCAGGCGGCGATTCTCACGATTCTGGTGACGTTGGTGACATGGGCGCTGGCAGGCTTTGAGATTTTTGACAAGGCGTGGCCGTCTGAAGCTCGCCAGCCGTGGTATTTCGTTGTGAAAGCTATCCTGTTCACGCTCTCCAGCCTGACTCTCCGCGAGTGCTGGCACGTCGTTCTCGGCGCGCAGTGGATGCTGTTGATGCAGCATAAAATCAAACGATCCAAGAAAGGCGAGAAGGAGTGAATCCCATCGTGCTCGACGCCCGCGACACCCGTTATCCAGCGCGTTTGCGCGAGCGTTTGGGCGGCGATGCGCCTGATCAAGTGACCGCCGTCGGCAATCTCGACCTGCTGGCACTACCCAAGACCGCGCTCTTCTGCTCCGCCCGCTGCCCCGGCGACGCCATCCTCCGGGCCTACGATCAGGCCGCCAAGTGGCGCGACGAAGGTCGCTGCGTCATCAGCGGCTTCCACTCGCCGGTGGAGAAGGAATGTCTCCGCATCCTCCTGCGCGGCGAGCAACCTATCATTATCTGTCCTGCTCGCAGTCTGGAGAACATGCGCCTGCCTTCCACCTGGAAACAAGCTCTGGCTATTGGTCGTCTTTTGATTCTCTCCCGCTTCACCGTCACCCACTGCCGCGCCACCGCAGACCTCGCCGTCCGCCGCAACGAACTCGTCGCCGCCTTAGCCGATGAAGTCTGGTTCGCCCACATCACCCCCGGCGGCCAGATGCAGCGCCTTGCAAACACGGTGGCGGCCTGGACAAGGACGAATTTGCCGTAAGCCAGGATGTCAAAGGGCTTTTCACACGATAGCGCCGTCATTGCATACTTCTTGGTATTTCGCGGTTAAAAATATCATGCAACATCTCTTGGCCACGTTCGCCTGTCAGCAGCATTGACGTATCTCCCTTAACATAGCGAAGTTCCAGTCTTCCTTTTTCATCTGAATCTTCTATTGCCTGAACGCCATCAAGAATGCAGAGAAGATTAAATACAGCAGCATGAGCTGCATTTTCAATGGCCATTTCAACCTTAGCCTGGTCATCACGATTCAGAGCATTGAAATGTTGCGACATTTCGATCAATCGAGGAAGACGTGGCTTGAGCGGTGGTGAACGCAGTTCTTCAATGGTCCCTTCCACAGCTCTTTGGAATGCAGCGATTCTGACGATTTCAATGAATTGATCGGCGTTCATGATTATCGTTTACTTATTTAATTCGACTCGGACGAGCAAACTCTTTATTGAACATACTCTTGTTCAGTGAACTCAGTTCCCTGAGCGATTTGTTGGGCGCACCAAGCCTTCGCAGGTCACGGAGGTCTTTTGCAAGCTGATCTCTGGCGCTGCCCAAGCAGGTTCCCTTCCTGGTTGGTATTTTGCGGTGTAAGGTATCGGGAACCGCAATTGCAGGCCCTGTTTGGCGATTATACCCAGGAATAATCTGCTCCAAAGCGTGCGCTTGGCCGGCATGGTGAATGTGAATGTTATCAAATGGATTCTGAAGGGATCCAAGCACATTTGCCGGTCCCACTTGCCATGGTGTTACGCCCGGCTTTGTTCCCCAGGTGTTATGCACGGACACACGGCACCCGCCCACATAATACGTGTTCCACCCTTCCACCTCGAAGTTGAACACGGTGAACTGACCCTGGCGCGGTTCGAGCGCGATGATCGGCAGCCACGCGCCGCTGCGGATCAGCAGTTCGTCGCCTGCCTTGAGTTGTCCGGCGCGAACCCACCCCTCATTCCGCACCCAGAAGGGATGCTCCGGCGTTGTCTCGATCACCTCCCCGCCTACCGTCAGCACCACCAGATTCGTGACCTCGTGGCGGAAGACCTCCGTGATGGGTTTCAACCCCACCTCCACTGTCCCCTGTCCCAAGGCCCACACCCTGTCGCCCACCTTCAGATCCTCAATCGGCCGCAAGCCCTGCTCCGTACTCACCAGCGTCCCCGCGGTGAAACAGGGTGTGTCGAAGCTGTCCAAGACTTCTTCCAGATCAAACTGCCGCAGCCGCCGCACGTCCAGGCCCCGCAATTCAAACGCCTCCTCGATCACCATCAGCGCGACTTCGGCGCCCGGCAGTCCGCCCCCGGCCACCCCGCCCGCCGCCGCCGCCCCCGCCGCTACTCCGGCAGCCAGTTGCCGGGCTGTCTGCACCGTGTCGTAGGCGTTCTGCGCCTTGTCCACCGTGCGCACGACGCGACAGGCCGCCTGCGCGGCTTTGCGGAGCCGGGGCGCCTGATGCGTCAGCCGCAACTGCGCGCTGATCCCCGAACTTTGTTGTACTTCCGCCAGTGTCGTGAACCCGCTGGGGTCCCAGTTGTTGACCGGGTCGCTGTTGGCGTAGAGGTAGCCGTTGAGGCTCAACGGATCGTCCAGGAACCCCTCAAACGGATCGCGCGTCCAAAACCGGCCCGTGTCCGGGTTCAAATACCGCGCCCGCAGGTAATAGAGTTGCAGGTCCGGGTCGAACTGTTCCCCGGCATACAGGTAAAGGTTCGGCGTGTTGCCGCCCTGTTGGATCAGATTGCCGAAGGCGTCGTAATCGTAGAGGTCGGTAACATTGCCCGCCGCATCCGTGAGATAACGGACGCTGCCGTGATCGTCGTAGCCGTAGAAGCTGGCGACCCAACGGAGGTTACCCTGCCCGTCGTCCAGCAACTGGTCCTAGCTGGCGAGCGCGTAATCGTAAGTGTAAACGCGGTTGAGGGTCGGTTGTCCGTTGTCCGTGGTCAGTTCTTCCAACACCTGAGTGTAGCCGCTGGGGTTAAGTTCGTCCACCAGGTAATAAATCGTGACCCCGTTGACGGTCTTGCTTACCCGGTTGCCATCGCCGTCATACACGATGGCGATCTGGCCGTTGTTCCGGTTCTTGAGCCGGTCTTCGAAGTCGTACTGGTCAATGACTGGATTCGGGATACCGGATACTGGATTCTGGATCAAAGCGGAAACCGTGTTGCCGTTGGCATCATACGTCGCGCCGCCGACGCGGTCGTTGTCATCATAGCCGTAAGGTTGCGTGTCGCGCGTGAGCCGGTTGCCCACGGCATCGTAGCTGTAATTGACCCCCAGCGTGCCTTGGGCACCGGTGATCGCCTCGCGCGTCAGGCGGTAGAGATTGTCATAGGTGTAATCCACCCGCCGGCGGCCCGGTTCCTCCACCGCCAGCCGCTTGCCCGAAGCGTTAAGCGTGTAGTTGTAACGATTGATCAGGGCCAGTTGATCATTGACGCTGGCCACGCCAGTCACCCGGTGCAGCCGGTCGAACTGGTTGGTCGTAAGGATGCCGTTGGGATAAACGTAACCGTTCAGATTGCCCACGGCGTCGTAACTGAAGGTGGTCTGGCCCAGCCGCGCGTCGTTGGCCGTTACCAACCGGTTCAGGCCGTCATATTCGTAGCCCACGTCCGCGCCGTTCGGGCTGGCGGAGCGGAGGGAGGCGACGTTGCCCGCCGCGTCATAGGTGTAGGCCAGCGACAGGCTGAACGTCTGCCCGGCGGGCGTCCCGGTCTTCTGCGTCAACCGGTCGCGCTGGTCATAAGCGTACGCCGTGACACCGCTCGCATCCGTCATGCTGGCGCGCCGATCCGTCGCCGTGTAGGTGAACGTCACCGCCGGTTCGCCCGTAGCGGCGTCCGGCGTGCGCCGGATCAGGCGGTTGAGCGCGTCGTAATTGTAGGCAGTGGTGCGGCCGTTGAAGTCGGTGAGCGCCGTCAGGTTGCCAACCAGGTTGTACTCATAAGTCTCGCTTTGACCGCCGGGCAGGGTGCGCCGGGTGCGCCGCCCCAGGGCGTCGTATTCAAAGTGCGTGGTGCGGCCCTCGGCATCGGTCTGCGACAGCAGATTGCCTACTTCGTCATAGGCGTAACCCGTCACGTGGCCGAGGGCGTTGGTCACACTCAGCAGGCGGTCCTTGGCGTCGTAACGGAACCACGTCGTCAGTCCGGCCTGATCGGTCTGGGCGATCAACTGGTTCAGTACGTCGTAGAAGAACTGCTCGCCGGTGCCATCGGCAAAGACCGTCTGCACCTGCCGGTCGTTGGCGTCATAGACCAACGTCGTCACCAGGCCCAAGGCGTCGATCACCGCCGTCTGGTTGCCATTGGCGTCGTAGGTGAACTGGGTTTCCTGGCCCAGCGGGTCAATGATTTTCGTCACGCGCCGGCTGCACCGGGCGCATTCGCGAGATGTCGGTAGCTTCTCGGTGATTTCACGAGAGATTTTG
>ERZ1292640.501-Hain-H43-02um-R1-501-length-31935-cov-9_pt2 | contig 19109 bp, 19 predicted proteins | sample MGYA00564404_ERZ1292640 | MGnify/ENA primary metagenome ERZ1292640 (study PRJEB36523, sample SAMEA6512636) | groundwater metagenome | collected 2019-01-08 | study: AquaDiva: Metagenomics assemblies of 32 groundwater samples
TCGGGGCGGTGACCGGCATGGCCGACTCCAACGCAGAGTTCTGGAACAAGCAGGGTGCGGCGTTTACCGCGCACGACGGCCTGCGGCGCTCTTACCATTCGGAGTTCGCCGCCATCCTCAATCGCGAACTGGCCGGTGACGTGCTGTGCGTGGGCGGCCTCTACCAGAACGCGGAGCCGGGCGGTGGCCGGCAATTCTCGGTGGTCGACGTGTCCGAGCAGATGCTGCAGACGTGGGCCTCGCGCGGCGCCAGGGTCCAGGTCGGGGATGCGCGCAGCCTGCCGGTGGCGCCGGCCACTGTCGACCACGTCGTGTTCCCGCTCGTGCTTCACCACATCACCGACGGGCGGGCCGGGGCGTCGCGGCAGAACGTCACCGCGTGCCTGCGCGAAGCGCACCGGGTGCTACGACCGGGCGGCACGGTGTGGGCGATCGAGATCCTCGTGTCGGACGCGGTCTACTGGACGGAGCTGGCCCTGGCGCCGCTGACTCGTGGCGCGCTTGCGGCCAGGGGCATCCCGCTCGTGATCTTCCACTCCCGGCGCTTTTATCTCTCACAGCTCGACGCCACCGGGTTTTCGGAGGGCGCGTTGAGCTACAGCCACGCCGACCAGGGCCGCTGGTACGACATGGTTCAACCCGTTGTCGGCCTGGGTCTTCGTGTGCCGAAGGTCATGGTGCCGGTGAAGTACGGACTGCTCCGTGGCGTCAAACCCCGCTGATCCTGACGGTGTCTGGATAGTCATGGCCGCCTACAACGAAGGCGGTGTGATTGCCGGCGTCGTGCGTCCGCTGGTTGAACTGGGCTACGGCGTGGTCGTGGTCGACGATGGCTCGAGCGATGAGACGGCGGCGTGCGCGCGCGCCGCCGGCGCGGCGGTCGTGAGGCACGCGATCAATCGCGGCCAGGGGGCGGCACTGCAGTCGGGGCTCCGCTACGCCCTTCGCCAGGGGGCGCGGATCCTGGTCACCTTCGACGCCGATGGCCAGCACTGTGCCGAAGATATTCCCCGGCTCGTTCGGCCGATTGCCGGGCGGGCCGCCGACATCGTGCTCGGCTCGAGGTTCCTGGAGCATGCCGAGGATGTCCCCGCCGCCCGCCGCCTCCTGCTGCGCCTTGCCGTCGTCTTCACCGGTGTCGTGTCGGGCGTTCGCCTGACCGACGCACACAACGGCCTGCGGGCGCTGTCGCGGCGCGCCGCCGAGCAGGTGGACCTGCACCTCGACCGGATGGCCCACGCCAGTGAGATCATCGACCAGCTAGTGCGCACGGGGCTGCCCCTTGTCGAAGTCTCGGTGACGGTCCGCTACACTTCGTACTCGCTCCAGAAGGGCCAGCGCGCCGGCAATGCGGCGCGCATTGTCTGGGACTATCTACTTAACAAGATCTCCAGGTGAGCGCATGAGACTGTTCCAACTGATCGCCCTGCCGTGCATGGCCGCCATGCTGCTGGTGAGCGCCCGCAGCCTGGTCAAGACGCCGGCGCGGCCGCTGGCCCCCCTGGCGTGGATCGCCCTGTGGCTGACCGGCATGGTCGCGGTCATCTACCCGGACTCCACCACGCAGCTGGCACGAATGCTCGGCATTCGCCGCGGCGCCGACCTGCTGGTTTACTCCGCGGTCCTGGCGTCGATTGCCGGCTTCTACGTCATGTCGGTGCGGCTGCGCCAGTTGTCGCGTGAAATCACCGTGTTGACGCGCGAGGTGGCGCTGCTGGAAGCCGAACGCAAGAAAGAGATCCCGCCGGGTCCGACGGCATGACCACGCCGCTGGTTTCGATCGTGGTGCCGGTGTTCGAGCCTCACCCCTCCTTCTTTCGTCAGGCAATCGACAGCCTGTTCGCGCAAACCTTCACCGACTTCGAGGTGATCATCGTCGAGGATCCGTCGACGGCACAGGGGCGGGCCATGTTGGCCGGCATCGACGACCCGCGGCTGATCTACATCCTCAATCAGGAACGCACGTCGCTGCCGCGGCAGCACAACCGTGGCCTCGCCGAGGCGCGCGGCCGGTTCATCTGCCGCTTCGACGCCGACGACATTTGCGAGCCGCAGCGCCTCGAGCGCGAGCTGGCGTTCCTCCACGCTAATCCAGGGATCGATGTCGTCGGCAGCTGGTTGACGGTTATCGACGAGCAGGGAGCCGTAGTTGGTTCGCGACGATATCCGGCCGACCATGCGTCGATCGTGGCGGCGATGCGCCGTTTCAACCCGGTCGCCAACTCCACGGTGATGTTCCGGCGCGAGGTTTACGAGCGCTTCGGCGGCTGGCGCGACTCGGCGCTGCCGGCGCAGGACTACGAGTGGTATAGCCGGCTCGGCGCCGGTGGCGCGCGGTTCGCCAATCTCGAGGAACCGCTGGTGCGCTACCGCCTGCACGGCGGCTCGATCAAGAGCTCGCAGTTGCGCGGCACGATTCGCACGACGATCGACGTCAAGCGGACATACTGGTTGCCGCAGATGGACATGACGTCGCGGGCGATGCTGTGGGCGGAGCAGGCGCTGCTGTTCTTGCCGTCGTGGCTCGTGCTCAAGCTGTTCGTGGCCATTCGCTACGGCAGGCGGACGTGACCATCAAGACCGGCGAGCGCATGGTGCCGGAGTTGTACCGCTCAGAGGCGGACTACATCCTTTACCTGCGGCATCTCTTTGCGTACGAGACCGCTGCTGCCCGGCTCGAGCCCGCAGGCGCGGTCCTCGACATCGGTTGCGGCGCGGGATACGGCACGCGCCTGCTGTCGAATCATGCGCGGCATGTGACCGGCGTTGACGTGTCGGCCGACGCCGTGGCCGCGGCCGCCGCGGCCTATGCGTCCAACACCTGCGCCTTCATGGCCTACGACGGCACCCGGCTGCCATTCGCGGACGGCCAGTTCGACGCTGCCACCTCGTTCCAGACCATCGAGCATGTGGAAGACGACGGGCGCTTTGTCGCGGAAGCGGCGCGGGTCCTGAAGCCCGGAGCCCTGTTCGTGTTGACCACGCCCAACCGCGCGACCCGCCTTCGCGAGGGGCAACGGCCGTGGAACCGCTTTCACGTCCGCGAATATTCGTCTGCCCAGTTGGCGGCCGTGCTCTCGAAATCATTCAGCGAAGTGGAGGTCCACGGCGTCCGCGCGAGCGAGCCGATTGAACGGATCGAACGCGCGCGGGTGGCATCGGCGCAGCGGCTGGTGGCACTCGATCCGCTTGGCCTCAGGCACCTGGTTGCCGCCCCGCTGATGTCGTTGCTGTCGCGGTTCCGGCCGGCGCCGGTGTCCGGCTCGTGGCCGCACACGGTCCAGGATTTCCATGCGACGCCCGCGGATCGCGATGCCGGCTGCGACCTGCTCGCGATTTGCCGTCGCTGATGTCTCGAACCAGGCCGGCCGAGGATGATGCTGGTTCTGCCGACTACTTGTTAGGCAGACAAACTCGAAGGTCTGGTCCAAAAGCCTACGCTGTTGCGAGGGTCACGCGATTCCGCAAGCCTTGGGTTGTAGCCGCAGCCTAACACCTATCAGCCGCTTGCCGCCGACGCGTCAACAACGAGGCTGGCGCGGCTCATTCGTAGCCGTTAGACCGCTCGTGGACCAGTCGAGCAGCTCAATTCAACGACTACGCCGCGGGTGTAGAATCTCCGTCATGGGTTGGGAAGAGCGAATCACCGTGAATCCGGCCGTGCGAAGCGGTAAGCCCTGCATCAAGGGCACCCGCATCGCCGTGTACGACGTGCTCGAGTATCTGGCCGGAGGCATGACCGAGGACCAGATCCTCAGCGACTTCCCGGACCTCAACCGCGATGACATCCGCGCCTCCTTGGCCTTCGCTGCGGCTCGTGAACGGCGCTTGTCGAACTCCGTGGCGTGACGATTCTCTTCGATGCGAATCTGAGTCCGGCGCTGGTCGCCAGACTGGCGGCTGAGTACCCAGGCAGTTCGCATGTTCGCGATGTCAGCCTCCGCTCGGCGCCAGATGCCCAGATTTGGGACTACGCCAAGGCTCACGGTTTCGCGATTGCTTCCAAGGACACTGATTTTCGAGAGCGCAGCTTCGTCGAGGGCTTTCCTCCGAAGATCATCTGGCTCGATGTGGGCAATGCCGGCACGGCCCCAATCGAGGCCTTGCTTCGAGGCGAACAGCAACGGGTCGAGATGTTCGCGGTTGCAGCCGGTGCCTCGTTACTCATTCTGTCGCTCGGGGCCAGCGCGGTCTAACATCGCTGCAAGCCGACGAGCTGCGAGTCCCATTAGGCTCCTTCGCGAACAGTGACCGCCGCTCGCGGCTGAGCGGCACAGCGTGAGGCGGGCAGGAGCCGAGTCAATGACGCAATCGCTGGGCTGCACCTCTCCGGAAGAACTCGACCGGGCAGTCGAGGAACTCGCCGGATTTCACGGAGTTGTCCACCACTCCATGCCTGAGCCCGCATCCTTCCTTGTCTAGTCAGAGGCGCGGAAGTAGTCCTCCCACAGCACGTCGGCGCTGACGCGATGCCACTCGCGGCGGCTGGTCGAATCCACCCGCCCCGTCGTCGAGCCGCCGTCGTGGACCACCTTCACGGCGGGAACGAACAGCACCTGCATGCCAAGTCTCCGTGCCTGTTCGCCGAGGTGAATCTCCTCGCCAAACATGAAGCCCCGGTACGCCAGCGTGCCGCCGCGCTCGAAGAACGCCGAGCGGATAAACACGATGCTGCCGTGCGGAGCATAGATGGCGCGCGGTTCGGTCGCTGGTGTCGACATTCGCGCGCGGCGGCGCTTCAAGTCGAGCAGCACGTCGAGCACCCGCGTGAGGATCGCGGAGCGAAATGCGATGGTGTAGATCCACATCCTGGCGCGGCTCGGGCGCTGCGACAGGAACGGGTTCTGCGGTGTGTTGCCGCCGAGCAGCACCGACGGCGCAACGATCGCGACGTCATCGGCGACAGCGGCCGCCGCCAGGACGGGCAGGGCGTCGGCGCTCGGCTCCGCATCAGGATTGATCACGACAAACCACGCCGGCGCGTGGCCATGCGCGGCCTTCCACTGGTCGAAGGCCATGGCCGCGCCGCCAAGGTAGCCGCGGTTGGTGCCGTCGCGAACGATCGGCGCGCCGATTCCATCGGGCGCGTCGCCGCTGTTGTCAGCCACGATTACGTCCACGGCCCACCCTGCAGGCACCCGCAGCGCGCACAGTCGCGCGACCGCGGCCTGGATGGCGGCGGTGTTTCGATAGTGGACCAGCGCAAAGACGACGGCGGTCATGCGCGTCGGGCCACGGCCAGCGGGCCGGCGGCGGCCCAGGTGCCAATCAAGATGGTGATGAGCGTAGCCAGCCGCATGCCGACCAGGACCGTCGCGACCATTGCCAGCGAATCATGACGCGCGATGATGATGGCCGTCTCGCCGATTCCCATGGCCGCAAACAGCACGACCGGCCACGTCTGTGCCCGGGAAATCAGCACCTGCACTGCCAGATAGCTCCCGTACTGCGCAAACGCCGCGAGGCCGAGCGCGAACAGCAGCGGCGCGGCGCCGGCATAGGCGGCCCCGTACAGCACAGTCACAATCGGCAACGGGATGAACGCGAACATCGCCAGCGGAATGACGCCAAGCGCGACGAGGCTGCCACCCAGGCGGACGGCGACGTCGACGACCGGCTGTCCGCGATCGCCGGCGAACGTCAACCGCGGCAACAGCAACGCCTCAATTGGAAACGCGACCAGCGCCATCCAGCGCGCGAACGACCACGCCGCCGCGTAAATGCCGGCGTCGGCAGGAGCGAACGTTCGCTTAACGATCAGGATGTCGAGGTTCTGGAACGCCGCCATCGCGACCACCAGCGCCGTGGTGGTGCCCAGTAACCCCGTGACATCGGTCCGAGGCACGGCGGCCACGGTCGGAGCCAGCGTCCGCAGGCCCCGCAGTGTCCACATGAACATGACGATCAGGCCAACGATATAGCCGGCGAGGGCGGCGGCTGGATGCGGCCATATCAACAGCAGCGCCGCGCCGGCCACCAGCCGGACGAGCGCCTCGCCAGCCACGCTGACCCCGAAGCGGCCGAACTGCTGCGCGCCGCGGCATGCCGACCGCACGACGCTCACCACCAACAGGCCGGCCAGCACGCCATAGGCGACCAGCAGCGAGATCGGCGACGAAAACCGCAGCGCGTGCGCGATGGGCGTGGCCAGGACGGCGGCGGCGATTGCCCCGGCGATCAGGAGGGGCAGGAAACGGCGAAGCAGCGTAGCGACCAGGCCGCGGATCTTCTCCGGTTCACCGTTGGCCATGTAGCGCGCCGAGAGGTGGGCGGTAATGGGCGCGAGCGCGCCGCCGGCATAGGCCAGCATGGTGGCGGCGGCCAGGCCGGTTGCAAACTCCGCGTAGGCCATGGGCCCGAGCAGCCGGGCCACGACCGTGTTGTACGCGAGGGCCAGCAGCGCGGCAAATCCGGTCGCCAGCAGCACGGCCGCAAGAGGCGTCATCCGCGGATCCGCTGCAAGTAGTAGCCGCTCTGCCCGTCGGTTTCGACGCCGTCGGCCACTTGCGCAATGGCGAACCCGGCATCGCGGATTCGCGTCTCGATGAACGCCCGGCGATAGCGCACGCAGTGCAGCGGGCCTTGCCACGCCAGCGTCCCGGCAGCCGGGTTGATGCTGACATCCGGCACATCGTCTGCGACGAACATCGTCACGAACGCCGAGCCGTCCGGCCGCAGCACCCGCCGCAGTTCGGCCAGGTAGCGATCGATGTCGCCTAACTCCATGTGCGAGAACACCGAGTATGCATACGCGATGTCGAACGTGGCGTCGTCAAACGGCAGGCGGAACGAGCCGGTGATGGCCTCGCCGCCGGGATTGTAGCGCTCGTTCCTGACGTCGAGCCGCGTGAAGTGGAATGCCGGATGGCCGGCGCCGAGATGCCGCTGGCACCACGCCACGGCCGCCGCGCTGACGTCGACCCCGCAGTAGTTCCGGATCTCGCCCACCCGGTCGAGCACGCCGATGGCCAGGCGTCCAAACCCGCAGCCGATATCCAGCAGCGCGCTGTCGGTCGACAGCCGGCAATGGGTCACGAGCCGATCGGCCTCGGCGCGCGCCGAGCGCAGGAAGTAGGCGTGGTCGCGGAACTCCTGCCCGCACAGCCGCAGGTGCTGGGCCGGCAGCACCTGCCCGTCGTGGCGCACGGCATCCAGGCCGAACCACGACGAGAGGCGTTTGGCGATCTCGATCAGTCGAATGTCCATGTATGCTCTGCGAGCGGATGCGAACCTGGATCAAGCGGGTGATGGAGCTGCTCTACTGGCTGTCGGTCAAGGTCAGGGACAGGGGCCTCGCCAACCATCACTACGTGCACTTCTACACCGATCACTTCGGGCTGCCGCTCGCGCATTACGCCGGCAAGCGCATTCTCGACATTGGCTGCGGCCCCCGCGGGTCGCTCGAATGGGCCGACGAAGCCGCCGAGCGCGTGGGCCTCGATCCGCTCGCCGACCAATACAAGACCCTGGGCGCCGCCAGCCACCGGATGCGCTACATCGCCTCGGGCGCGGAGTCGATCCCGTTTCCCGACGGCCACTTCGACGTCGTCTGCTCGTTCAACTCGCTCGATCACGTCGACAGCCTCGATCGCGTGATCGCCGAGATCGGCCGCGTCGTCAAGCCGGGCGGGCTGTTCCTGCTCATCACCGACGTCAATCACGCGCCCACCCTCACCGAGCCGCTGTCGTTTTCGTGGGACATCGTACACCGGTTCATCCCGCCTCTCGAGCTGGTGGAAGAGCGGCGGTTCGAGAAGAAAGCGGGCGGCGTCTACCAAAGCCTCTTCCGCGGCACCGCCTATGACGAGGCCGATCGGTCGCCGCGATATGGCATCCTGTCGGCCAAGTTCAGGAAGCCGCTTCAATAGTCGTACACCCGCGCGAACATCGCGCGCCGCTGCTTCATCGCCGGGTCGGCGCGGGCCTCGAAGCCGCGCGGCTGCAGCCGCAACCGCACCGGCGCGGGGCTGTCGTTGCGATGACGGCCACGGCTGAGCGCGAGCGTGGCACCGGGCGCGACGCGGGCGCCGTCGATCACCGCCTCCCCCTGTGACGGCTCGACGCGGTAGTCGCCGTCGAACCAGACCTCGAACTGGCGCTCGGTGGGCTCGACGAGCGGGGCATAGCCCTGCACGCTGGACCAGAGCGGGTCAAAACGCGTGTCGAAGTACGCCTGGATGGGCGCCGGCAGTCCGCGCATGCGGTAGTCGTTGATGATCAGCTTCGGCCGCGCGGCTTCCAGCTCGCCGATGAGCGTGTCCATGCGGTCCTGGGGCCACGCCCGCATCGCCTCGACGTGGGCCGCGCCCAGCCGCCGCATGGCCGGATGTGCCTGGTTGCGGTTGTAGATCAGGTCGTTGCCGGCAAGGTAGGTCTCGCCCTCGTCCAGCATCGAGCCGGCGAGCCGGATGACGTGGCGCTGGTAGCTGCTGTCGCGCGCCAGGATGTCGGGCATGTAGGTGAACGGCCAGGCCACGCCAAGCAGCAGCGCAATCGCGCCGGCAAGCCGCAGCCCTTTGCGGTGCCGAAGCACGACCTCCGCCGCGGCCACGTGGACCACCATCAGTGTGGGGATCAAGAGGACGAAGAAGTAGGGCCACGGCTGCTTGTGCCACCGGCAGAGTGCGAACAGCGCGGCGCCGTATACCGCCGTCGCCAGGTGAGCGCCACCGGCCAGTCCTCGCCACCGCGCGGCTGCCAGGCCGGCAATGCCCGCCAGGGCGCCCCAGTAGAAGTAGGGGTTCTTCGTGAGCGTGCGCGACCAGTGCCCCTCCAGTTCGTAGAAATCGGAGAACACGATGTTGCTGTGGCTGAGGAAGGTCGCACTGAACACCGTCCACGGTGATGACACCAGGCCCCACAACCCGATGTACACGCCAATCACCGCCACGGTTCCCGCGTTCATGACCAGCAGGTCGATGAAGGTCCGCCGGTTGCGGGCCTCGAACAGCCAATAGGCCCCAGCCGCAGCGTTGGCCGACAGGATGAAATAAAGGCCCTTCTGCGACACCAGGAAGCTCAGTCCCGCCACGACGCCGGCACCAAGCCATCGCTTGTTGAGCAGCAGCAGAAAGGCCGCCAGGCCGAACCACGCCGTCAGCATGTCAACGCGCAGTTCAGACGATCGCTCGAGGAACGTCGTCATCGAGATCAACAGCAGTTGGCCGATCAGCGCCGAGGCCGGTGAGAAGAGCGCCGACAGCGATAGCGCCGCCGCAAAGATCGCGGTGGCGTTGAGGGTTGCCAGCCAGAGCTTGCTGGTCATGAGGCCCGTCCACGCATCGGCCGTGAACAGCAGCGGCGGCAGCTCGAGGTAGTAGCCGAGCACCGTCTTGTAGGGCCGGTAGTCCTGGTACGGCGTGAGCTGCAACAGCTGGTAGGCTTCGTTCGCGCCGTCGAACTCGTCCATGACCAGGGGCAGGCGCAAAATGTAGGCGAGCTGGATGCCGAAGTACACCAGCGAGAGGGCGGCGGCGATCAGGACGTCACGGCGCTTGGGCACACCTTTTCACCGCACCTTATCGGCGCCAGCCCGGCGGCCCTCCAGCCCGGCCGCCGGACCGGCTCAAGGAATCACCGCCACGGCCCGATAAGTAGCGGAGATTACATGAAACAGGTGTTCGCAGCGGTCCTCAGGCTGGTCGTCACGCTGGGGATTCTTGGCGTGGTGTTGGCGGTGAACCGATCGCAGTCCGGCGACGAGGCCTCGGCCGACACGGTCCGTTGCGACGTCGAGCCGCCTCGCGACATCGGCGGACTCGAGGCCTGCCTGGCCCGGTCGCCCCGCGATGTCGAACTCATGCTCGACCTGGCGGCCGCGTACGACGCCGCCGGCCGCCGCGACGATGCGCGGGCACAGTACGGGCGGGCCGTCGCAATCGATCCCCGCGACGCGGACCTGCGCCGGCGTCTCGACGGCCGGCCATGAACCGCATTCTGCTCGGCATCGCGCGCGCCTTGAACGCTGCCTATTTCGTCGGCACCTGCGCCTACTGCCTGTTGAGCTACAGCTCGTTTGCCTACCAGCAGTTCATCAAGCCGCAACTGGTGGGCTGGATTCCAGACGCCGCTGCCGCCCACCATCAATGGTTCTGGCTGACCGTCCTGGTCACCTTGCCCACGCTGATCCCGGCCGTTCGCCGCGGCACGGCCACGCAGCGTGTCGCCGCCGCGCTCTACCTGGCCGCGAACGTGGGGCTCGGGCTCTGGTTGCTGGTCAATCCCGTACTGCTGCTCGCGGGACCCAATACGCGCACGCTGGTTCTCGCCGTGCTGTGCCTGGTCCCGCCCTTTGCGCTTGCGATCGTCGACCACATCACGGCGCCCCGGACGGTCCTGCGCCGGATCGACGGTCCCCGGCTGTTCGTCGGCGCGGCGGGGGCCTCCATCGCCGTCTGGCTTGCGTACGTTCTGCTGATCCCTTGGTACCTTCCTCGCACGGTTGGCGTCGAGTTGTCGTGGGCCGCGCTCGCTCTCGCGGTGGGCGTCTCACTGGTGTCGCACCTCCTCGTGTTCGCGTTGGTCTACTTGATCGCGGCGGCCGCGGTTGCTCTCGCCGCCCTGGTGCGGCACGTGCAGGCTGAGTATTGGGCGCTGTCGCTCCTGTGTGCCGCGGCGCTGGCCTTCGTGTTCCACCGCGTGGTTGCGTCGGCGCTGTCGTTTCAGTCGGCCGAATCGTGGGTGCTATCGGGATGGCTCAGTGTCGTGCTGGTGGCGATTTGGTCTGGAGTGGCCTGGCAGCATCCGGCCACCCCGCCCGATGGTGAATCGGGCGACGCCATCGATCTGTGGTTCAGCCCGATCGCGCCGGGCTCGTTCGTTGTCGCCCTGGGCCTCATCCTCTTGCCGGTGATCGCGCTGGGGCTGCGCACGGCCGTGGCGTACTTAGACTGGAACTTCCTGCTGCAGAAGCTCGGCGTGTGCCTGGCCTGGGCGTTGGCGCTTTGTTGGGCCAGCCTGCTGGCCCGGCGCCTCGCCGGACCGATTGCGGCATTGAGCCGCCGCACGGGCGACCGCCTGGCCGTTGCCATGGTCCTGGTCGGGCTTGCAGGCGCTCCTGCCGCCACGCGCGTCGCTGCGTGGAGTGGCGATGCCACCCTTGATCCCGAATTCGTGCTCGACCGCTATTCGGCGCTCGACGGGTCGTATCAACTGCTGCGCAGCCTGCTCAAGACCAACGCCGGCGCCGACGCGGACTTGTACCGATTCCTCAAGGCCCACTCGACGCTCGGCTTCATCTCGGCGTCACCCGTCGACGTCGACTTCGTCGATCGGTTCCGCCCGGCGGCGGCGCCACCCCCGCACGTCTTCCTCTTCATCGTCGACAGCCTTCGCCGCGACTACCTGTCGCCCTACAACCAGGCGGTGACATTCACCCCGGCGGCGCAGGCGTTTGCCGTCGAGTCGGTGGTGTTCGAACGCGCCTTCACCCGTTACGGTGCGACCGGTTTGTCGGTGCCCGCGTTGTGGACCGGCGGCATGATGCTGCACAAACAGTACGTCGAGCCGTTCGCGCCCATGAACGCCCTGGAGAAACTGCTCGACGGCGCCGGCTATCGCCGCTTCATGAGCGACGACCATCTCGTCAACCAGTTGTTCCGACCGTCACCGGCGACCACCATGCTCGATCAGCAGGTCGACGAGATGGATCACACCATGTGCGGAACCGTCAGCGAGCTGCAGGCCCGCCTGGACGCGACGGCTGCCGACCCGCGTCCCATCTTCGCCATGACGCGCCCGCTGCAACTGCACACCGCGCGCCTGGTTCGCGATCCGGAAACACCGGCATCCGCCTATCCGGGCTTCGTACCCGGATACGCGGCGCAGGTAGCGGCGCTCGACCGCTGCCTGGGCACCTTCATCGGCTACCTGAAGAAGACCGGCCTGTACGATCACAGCGTCGTAATCCTGACATCCGATCACGGCGAGTCGCTGGGCGAAGACGGCCGCTGGGGCCACGCCTACACGCTCTACCCGGAAGTGGTGCAGATCCCCCTGATCATCCACCTGCCGCCGGCGCTGCGATCGGCGGTGACAACGGATCGATCGGCGGTGGCGCTGACGACTGACATCACGCCGACGCTGTATGCGCTCGCCGGCCAGCCGCCTCGTCACCTCGGGACGCTGTACGGAGTGCCGTTGTTCGTTCCGGCCGGCCAGCCACCGCCCGTGCGCAGGCGCGCGTCGTTCCTGCTGTCGTCCAGCTATGGGCCCGTCCATGCCATGCTTCGCCACAATGGGCGGTCGCTGTATATCGCCGATGCGGTGCAGGGGATGGACCTGGCGTTCGAGATGCGCGCCGATGGGCGCATGGAGCGGCTGACGTTGACCGATGTGATGCGCACCGTGAACCGGCGGCTCATGCGCGATCACATCGGTCAGATAGCGGCGGCGTATCGCTTTACGCCGGTGCCCTGACAGGCGTCAGGCGAACAGGTATCCGCCCTTCGCGGCCGTGGCGTCGGCCAGCCGGCGCCGCATGCTGACGGTGTTTACCGGCGTCACCTTCATCAGCCGGCGGAGCGCCGCCAGCTGCGTGCGCAGGGTGTCGCCTTCGGCCATGGCCGCCAGGCAGCTGCGCGCGGCCAGCTCGATGCGGCCGGCCGCCTCGTTGGTCGTGATGCGCGCGGCATCGGCGTGGGCCTCGACGTTCGCCACCTTCCGCGCGGCCGCATCCTGCGCCCGCAGCACGCTGCTCTCGGCAGCATACGTGTCGATCAGGATGTCGGCGAGGTAGCTCAACACCTCCTGCTCCTGTTCGAGCTTGGTGCCGTAGCGCTGCATGGCCGTGCCCGCGACCATCAACACCACCTTCTTGAAGACGCCGCAGGCCCGCGCTTCGTCAGCCAGCGGATCATCCGAGGTCTCGGGCATGGCCATCGACGGGCTCATGATCTCGTCCTGCAACTGCTTGGCCGCGGCCAGCAGCGGCAGTTCGCCCTTGAGCGCCTTCTTCATCAGCATGCCGGGGATCAGCAGGCGGTTGATCTCGTTGGTGCCTTCGAAGATGCGGTTGACGCGCGCGTCGCGGTAGTGGCCCTCGGCCGGGTAGTCGTGGACGAAGCCGTTGCCGCCATGGATCTGCAGGTTCTCGTCGATGATGTAGTCGACCGTCTCGCTGCCCAGCACCTTGGCGATCGACGCCTCCACGGCGAACTCTTCGAGCGCCTGCAGCATGGGCGCGGGGTCGTCGGCCTTCTTGTCGGGCGCCCCGGCAATGCGCTGATCGATCAGGCCGGCGGTGCGGTACATCATGCTCTCGAGCGCGTACTGCCGCGCCGTCATCTCGCCCAGCTTGTGCTTGATGGCGCCAAACGTGGCGATGGCGACGCCAAACTGCTTGCGCGATGCCGCGTACTTGGCGGCCTCGCCGATGGCCGCCCGCGCGCCGCCCGAACACATGGCCCCGAGCTTGAAGCGGCCGAAGTTCAGCACGTTGAACGCCACCTTGTGGCCCTTGCCAATCTCGCCCAGCACCGCGTCGGCGGGCACTTTCACGTCCTGAAGGATGACCGGCGTCGTCGACGAACCATGCAGGCCCAGCTTGTGCTCTTCCTTGCCGCTCGAGACGCCCGCCCACTTGCGCTCGACGATGAAGGCGGTGAAGTGCTCGCCGTCGACCTTGGCAAAGACGATGTACACGTCGGCAAAGCCGCCGTTGGTGATCCACATCTTCTCGCCGGAGATCACAAAGCTGCCGTCGGCCTGCTTCATGGCGCGGGTCTTCGCCCCCAGCGCGTCCGAGCCGGCGCCAGATTCACTGAGGCAATAGGCGCCCGCCACGTCGCCGGAGATGAGGCCGGGCAGGTACTTCTGTTTCTGCGCTTCGGTGCCGAACATGAAGATCGGCAGGATGGTCAGGTTGGCCTGGGCGCCGAAGGTGGCGCCGAACGAGGCGTGCGTGGCAATCTCCTCCGACACCACCAGGGTCGAGATCTTGTCGAGGTCGACGCCGCCGTAGGTCTCGGGGACGTTGGTGCCGAACAGCCCCAGGCCGCCGCACTTCTTGATCAGCTCGCGCTGCAGCGCCCAGTCCTTCTGCTCGAGGCGTTCGTTCGCCGGCACGACTTCGCCGGCAATGAATTCCGCGGCGGCCTGGCGAATCAGCTGATGCTCCTCGGTGATCTTCTCGGGCGTCATCACCGATGCCGGGGCCGTCTCTTCGATCAGCCACGAACCGCCCTTTGCCATCTTCTCCGTCGTCGCGCTTGCCATGTTGTGTCTCCCCAGGCCAGTTACATTCGTTCGAAGATTCCAGCGGCGCCCATGCCGCCGCCCACGCACATCGTGACCAGTCCGTATCGCGCCTTGCGGCGGTGCATTTCGTATATCAGCGTGGCGGTGAGCTTGCCGCCGGTGCAGCCAAGCGGATGGCCCAGCGCGATCGCGCCGCCATTGACGTTGACCTTGTCGGGATCGAGCCCCAGCTCGTTCATGCAGGCCAGCGATTGCGAGGCGAAGGCTTCGTTCAGCTCGATCAGGTCGATCTGGTCCAGCGTGAGCCCGGCCTGCTTCAGGACCTTGCGAATGGCCGGCACCGGGCCAATGCCGAACAACTCGGGCTTGACGCCCGCGGTGGCATAGCCAACGAACCGCGCCAGCGGCGTGAGCCCGCGTTCTTTGGCCAGCGCCGCGGAGGTGACAATCACCGCGGCCGCGCCGTCGCTCATCTGCGACGAGTTGCCGGCGGTGACCGTGCCGCTGACGTGAAACGCCGGCCTCAGCTTCGCCAGGGCCTCGATGGTGGTGTCGCGCCGCGGACCTTCGTCGGTGTCGAACACGAACTCGCGGATTCCAATCCGGCTAAGGCCGGCTGCCACGCTCGGGCCATCCACCACGCGAACCGTCAGCGGAACGATCTCGTCCTTGAACCGGCCCGCCTCGATGGCGGCAAGCGCGCGCTGGTGGCTGCGGAGCGCGAACTGGTCCTGCGCCTCCCTCGACACCGACGACTCGCGCGCGTGGTTTTCGGCGACCAGGCCGGTGCTGAGATACACATCGGGGTAGGTCGCGACCAGCGCCGGGTTCGGCGACACCTTGTTGCCGCCCATCGGCACCATGCTCATCGACTCGGTGCCGCCGGTGACGGCGGCCTGCCCGTGGCCCAGCATGATGCGCTCGGCGCCATAGGCAATGGCCTGCAATCCGGAGGAGCAGAAGCGATTGACGGTCACGGCCGAGGCCTCGACCGGAATCCCGGCGCGCAGGCTGGCGATGCGCGCCACGTTCAGGCCCTGTTCGCCTTCCGGCATCGCGCACCCCAGGATCACATCGTCAATCGACGAAGGGTCGAGCCCGGGCACGCGCGCGAGCGCGCCCTGGATGGCGGTGGCGGCCAGTTCGTCGGGGCGCACCACGCTGAGCGTGCCCCGGGGGGCCTTGCCGACGGCGGTGCGAACAGCGGAAACGATGACGGCATCCTGCATGGTGGTTCCTATTCAGCCAACAATCCCTCGACGGCGTCGCCCACCAGCGAGGTCTTCATCTCGAACAGGTGGTTGGCGTCTTCGATGGTGATCAGCTCTTTGGGTTCAGGGATCTGCCCGTAGAACTTGCGCACGTCCTTAATCGAAATCAACTCGTCGTCTTCGCCGTGGACGATGAACTTGGGCAGGGTGCAGGTGCGGAGCACGTCGAAGTCGTAGCGGTCGACCGGCGGGGCAATGCCCAGCAGCAGCGAAACCCGCGGATCCTCGGCGCCCACCGTCATGGCAATCCAGGAGCCGAACGACATGCCGGCGGCCCACACCGGCAGGCCGGGAAAGCGATCGACGACGAAGTCGATGGCGGCGGTGAAGTCAGCCTTCTCGCCCGGGCCCGAGTCGAAGGTACCGGCGCTGCGGCCGACGCCACGGAAATTGAACCGCAACGCGGCGACGCCGATGCGCGGCATGGCCTTGGCGGCCTGGTACAGCGCCTTGGTGTGCATGGTGCCGCCGTGCATGGGGTGGGGATGGCCGAACACGGCCACCGCCCTGGGCTCGCCCTCGGGCAAGTCCAGCAGGGCTTCGAGCGGGCCCGACGGCCCGGGTATTTCACGCAGGAATTCGGCTGCCATCCACAAACCTTCCAAGAATCTCCGCGAACTGGCGCGGCCGGGTGACCAGGCCGATGTGGCCGGTACGTTCGAGTACCACGCGCTGCGCCGACTGCAGTTCGGACATGTATTGCTCGGTCACCGTGACCGGCACGACCTGGTCGAGCGCGGCTTCACCGGTCATCACCAGCGTGCGCGCCCGGATACTGCGCGGATCGGCGAACCGGTGGGCCGACGCCCATGCCACGCGCCGCGCCATGCGCGACGGCGAGGCCGGCGCGAGGGCGATGCGCACGCCCTGGCCGGCCATGAAGCGTAACCGGGGGCCGATGCGCGGAATTGCCGCGGCGACTTCCGGATTCATCCGGCCGGGTGCGGTCGCTGCGAACAACGGGCTCATCAACCGGGGGGCGCTCAAGAACCGCCGCTGCTGGGCGTTCGGCTGCCAGCCACTGTGCAGCGCCGATGCCAGCACCAATGACGAGACCCGCTCCGGGTGGTGGGCGCTGAACTCCGCCGCGATTAGTCCGCCGTACGACACGCCGACGATCGCCGCTTGCGTGAGGCCGGCGCGATCCATCGCGGCGCCGACTTGCGTGACGTAGTTGTCGAATGCCTTCTCCGGGTCGCACGGGAACGGGCTCGTCTTCTCGTCGCACAGCGAGAACGAAATCACGCGGTGGTGCTTCGCCAGCGCCTCGACGGCCGGACGCATCCACTCCCAGCGGCCCTGCAGGCCGGGAATGAGCACGATGGGCGTTCCGCTCCCGATATCAATCATTCAAGCCCCAAGCCATCAGTTCCTGAGAGGCTTCCCTGTCTTGAGCGTGTGCTGGATGCGTTCCAGCGTCTTGCGCTCGCCGACCAGGCTCATGAACGCCTCGCGCTCGAGATCGAGCAGGTACTGCTCGGTCACCGTCGTTGGGTGCGGCAAGTTGCCGCCGCCCATGATGTGCGCGATCTTGCGGCCGACCAGGGCGTCGTGATCGCTCGCGCGGCCGGCGCGCCAGGCGAGGTGGACGCCGAGGTTCAGCGCGGCGGTGAGCGATTCGCCGCCCACCGGGATGGCCGTTCGCGGCGCCGGGGCGCGATAGCCTTCGCGCACCCGGTCGAGCGCCTTGGCCTTGGCATCGGCCATCAGGCGTTCGCGATTCATGGTGAAGCCGTCGGTCGAGGCGAGGTAGCCGAGCCGCAAGGCATCGGGCCCGCTCGCCGACACCTTCGCGAGCGCGATGGTTTCGAACGCTTTCTGGATGTACGGCAACGGGTCGCTTTGCGGCGTCGGCAACTCGGCCATCGCCCGCGCCGTCATTTCCTTGGTGCCGCCACCACCGGGGATGAGCCCGACACCGACCTCGACCAGGCCCATGTAGGTTTCGGCCGCGGCCTGCACGCGGTCGCCGTGCAGGGCGATCTCCGCACCGCCGCCGAGCGTCATGCCCGCCGGGGCCACCACCACCGGCACCGGGCTGTATCGCAGCGCCATGGTCGCCTGCTGGAAGGCGCGGATCATCATGTCGATCTCGTCCCAGTTGCCTTCCTGGGCCTCGAGCAACACCAGCATCAGATTGGCGCCGGCCGAGAAGTTGGCGGCGTCGTTGCCCACGACCAGGGCCTGCCCGCTCTTCGCGGCTTCCTTCACGCCCGCGTTCAGCATCTGCACCGTGTCGGCGCCGATCGCGTTCATCTTCGAATGGAACTCGACGGCGATCACGCCGTCGCCGAGGTCGACCAGGCTGGCGCCGGCGTTCTTCTTGATCACCCGGCCCTGCTCGCGGGCGGTGCGCAGGATCTGCAGGTCGGCAGTGGCCGGCTTGACCAGTCCCTCGCGGAAGCGGGTCAGCCCGCCTTCGAGCAGGCTGGCGATGAGCGGCGGAACCCCGCCCGCCATGGCGTGTCCGCCGGCTGCCTCGGCGGCGGCGAGCACCTCGCGGACGCCGATCACGTCGAACAGCTCGAACGGACCGAGGTCCCAGCCGAAACCCCACCGCATCACACGGTCGACATCGTCGATCGAGTGGGCGATGTCGGGCGTCACGCGGGCCGTGTAGACCAGCGCGGGCGCCAGCGTCGCGCGCAGAAACTCCCCGGCCTTGTCCTTCGAGTTGAAGAGCGCGCGCACGCGCTCGCCCAGGTCGTCGATCGACCGGCCGGCCTCGATCGAGGCAATGCGCGCCGACTGCTTGGCCCGGTATTCGAAGGTGGCGGGATCGAGCGTCCAGATCTCGCTGTCGCCCTTGGCGTTCTTGCGGCGCTCGTAGAAGCCCTTGCCGGACTTCTCGCCGAGCTGGCCGCGCTTGATCAGCTCCTCGACGATTGGCGGCACCGCGAAGGCCGCGCGGTCTGCTTCGCTCGCCAGCCGTTCGTTCAGGTTGCGCAGCACGTGCGCCAGCACGTCGACGCCGGCAATGTCCATGGTCCGGAACGTCGCACTGCCGGGACGGCCTAGGGCCGGACCGGTAATCGCGTCGATCTCCTCGATGGTGTACTTGCCGGTGGCCAGCACCTCGAGGGTGCGGGCGACGCCGTACAGGGCGATGTGATTGCCGATGAAGTTCGGCGTGTCCTTCGCCACCACCACGCCCTTCCCCAGCACGTGGTCGCCGAACCGGGTGACCGCGGCGGTGACGGCCGGGTCGGTTTCGGCGGTGGGGATGATCTCGAGCAGCCGCAGGTAGCGCGGCGGGTTGAAGAAATGGGTGCCGATCCAATGCCGGCGGAAATCGTCGGAGCGCCCCTCGGCGAGGGTGGCGATCTGGATGCCGGAGGTGTTGGTGCTGACGATCGAGCCAGGCCGCCGCTTCTCGTCGACCCGCGCCAGCAGTTGCTGCTTGATGTCGAGGCGCTCGATCACCGCTTCCATGATCCAGTCGGCCTGGGCGATGGCGTCGAAATCGGTGTCGAAGCCGCCGGTGGTGACCAGCCGGTACGCCTCCGGGGTGAACTGCGGATCGGGCTTCAGCTTGCGGGCCTTTTCGAGTCCCTGCCGCGCCAGGTCGGCGGTGAGGTCCAGCAGGAGGACCGGGACGCCGGCGTTGGCGCAGTGCAGCGCGATCTGTGCGCCCATGGTGCC
>ERZ1292640.1520-Hain-H43-02um-R1-1520-length-19102-cov-6_pt1 | contig 19102 bp, 13 predicted proteins | sample MGYA00564404_ERZ1292640 | MGnify/ENA primary metagenome ERZ1292640 (study PRJEB36523, sample SAMEA6512636) | groundwater metagenome | collected 2019-01-08 | study: AquaDiva: Metagenomics assemblies of 32 groundwater samples
GAAAAACCCTTGCGCAGACAAGCTCAGGTGTTGCGCTACGACTTTGTCAACGGCCCTGGACGGAAGGGGAGAGCAGGAGTTAATGCTTTCCTGGCGGCGGCTGTCTCCGTTATCTTCACGCCGCAATGATTCCGAGCAGCGATTATCTGAACAAATGCCGGCAACTGATTGCCATGGTCGAGCGGCAGCAGGCGGCGATTGAAAAAGCGGCCGATTGGTTTGCGGAAACAATTTTGGCCGGGCGCATGGTTCATTTGTTCGGGTCGGGCCACAGTCGGATTCTGGTGGAAGAAATGTGGCCGCGCTACGGCTCGTTTCCCGGCTTTAACCCGATTGTCGAGTTGTCGCTGAGTTTTCACAATCTGGTGGTCGGCCCGAACGGCCAGCGGCAAGCGATGTTCCTGGAAAACGTGAGCGGATTGGCCGAGCGCATTTTGCGGAACTTCGATCTTTCGGACAAAGATTCGGCTTTGGTCGCCTCTTCCAGCGGATGCAATGTGGTTCCGATCGAGATGGCGGAATGCTTCAGGAAACGCGGGATCAAAGTGGTCGCCATCATCAGCCAAAAGCACTCTGAAGCCAGCCGGAGCCAGCATCCCAGCGGCCGGAGATTGCAGGACTTTGCCGATGTGATGCTGGATACCGGAGCGCCGGTCGGCGACGCGATGGTGAAGATCGACAACCTGGAAACGCCGGTGTCGCCTGGATCGACGGTGGGCGGCTGTTTGTTGATCAACTCGATCAAGGCGGAAGTGGCGGCACGGTTGGTGCGCGCCGGGGCGCCTCCGAGAGTGCTGACGGCGGGGGCGGTAATCGGCAGTGAGAAGGCGGCGGCGCTGTTTGAGGCTGCGTATGACGAACATGCCAGGCGATTGGCAAAGCTGTATGAGAATCTGGGGTAATTCGCAGAGTTTTGCTCCAAACGCTTTGCGAAGCCATGGGCGGCTTAGCGCGGACTGCAACGGGGCCCATCTTGATAAACCGCAGAGACGCGATGGACGCAGAGAAGACAACTGTCGGACAGCATGGGCCTCGTTCACAAAACGGTGACTCAGTCGGCGTGGGTGGAGAATCTCTTTTCTCTGCGTTCATCGCGTCTCGGCGGTTCTTTGCGGCGCCCAACGGCAAAGATACTTGGAACGCCAGCCGCGTTCTCACGAACGCGGCCACAGTGCTCTCAAATATACTCTTATGAAAGAACAACCCTTGCGGACCACGGTCGTCGGCAGCTATCCGTTTCCCGGCTGGCTGGAGTTTGCCTGCCGGCATTTGGACCAGTTTGGAGAGGCGGATCGCGAGGAATTGGTTGAAGATGCTGTGATCGCCGCGATTCACGACCAAGTTGAAGCCGGCTTGGATGTGCTTACGGATGGCGAGCAGACCCGGCTGGATTTTAACCTGTCTTTTTATGGCTTTCTGGAGGGAATCGAGCTGGAATCGGCTTCGCCCCGGCGGTTTGGTCCGCCTGCGCACGATCAACGGGGCAAGCATCAGGTCGTGGGGACACTGGCGGCTCCGCGTGGTTTGGGAACGGTCCCGGATTTTGAAAGGCTCAAGCGATTAGCGCCGGCAGGGCCGGCGCTAAAGGCCAGCGTCCCTGGGCCTTACACACTGAGCGGGCGATTGATCCCGAATGGTCAATATCCGGATCGTTACGCTTTGACCGAGGCGCTGGTGCCCTTGGTGCGCTCGGAATTGGAGGCGCTGGTGCGGGCCGGCTGCCGGGAAATAACGGTCGATGAACCTTCCGTGAGCTGTTATGCGCACCGCGAGAATCCGGAGCGGTTGGTCGATATCTTCAACCGCACGGTGGAACCGATTATCGGCCAATGCCGACTCTCGACTCACCTCTGTTTCGGCAATTACAAAGGGCGCGCGGTGGGCCTGCGGCGCTACAGGCCGCTCTTTCCCGCCTTCTTGGAGATGAAGGTGGACGAAGTTCACCTGGAAATGGCCAGCCGCGAATTCGCGGAACTGGAATTGGTTGGCGAGATCGCCAAACGAATGGATGTCGCTGTCGGGATTATCGACGTGAAAAGTTATTACGTTGAGACGGTCGCAGACGTTGCGGAGCGGGTTCGGGCCTGTCTGAAGCATGCAGCGGCGGACCGGCTTTCCTTCGCGCCTGATTGCGGTCTTAGCCAAACCGCCCGTTGGGCGGCCAAGTTGAAGCTGAAGAATATGGTGGAAGGGGTGAAGCGGGTGAGGAAGGAGTTGTGATCACGCCAGTTCTGAAAGATGAAGCAATCCTGGCCGACGTTGCCGAAGCGCGGCGGGATTGGCAGGATTTACATCTTTGGTGGCTTGGGCAAAGCGGCTTCCTGGTTCAGTGGCAAAACCGCCATCTGCTGTTGGACCCGTATCTTTCCGATTCGTTGACCAAGAAGTACGCCCACACGGACAAACCGCACGTGCGCATGACGGAGCGAGTGGTGGCGCCGGAGCGGCTCGATTTCATCGACGTTGTTAGCTCGAGCCATAATCATACTGACCATCTTGACCCGGAGACCCTGGGGCCGCTTTTGCGCGCCAATCCAAAGCTGGGGTTGATTATCCCGGAAGCGAATCGAGAATTTGTCGCAGACCGGCTGGGCATGGTGACGGATATCCCGATTGGTTTGGACGTGGGAGAGTCGGCAACGGTAGCTGGGTTCAAATTCCATGCGGTGCCTGCCGCGCATGAACTGACGGACAAAGATGATCAGGGGCGCTGCCGGTACCTCGGCTATGTGATCGAGTTTGGCCCTTGGACGATCTATCACAGTGGCGATACGGTTCGTTACAGTGGAATGGCGGAGTCACTGCGGAACTGGAGAATTGACATCGCCTTGCTGCCAATCAATGGCCGGGCTCCAGAAAAGCGCGTGGCCGGGAATCTGACCGGTCGTGAAGCTGCGGTCCTGGCCAAAGAAATACAGGCTGCACTCGTAATTCCTTGTCATTACGAGATGTTTGAGTTTAACACCGCCAGTCCGGCCGAATTTGTCGAGACGGCGCTCCAACTGCGGCAACCACAACAGGTTCTGCGCTGCGGGGAACGTTGGACGAGTGGCTTGCACACGGTCGGGCGGTAACGAGAATGGCTTTGCGCCCCAGAACCGTGGCAGCAAACGTCGGGAGGCTCTGACCTTCGCGCAGGAAAGAGAATTAGCCTGCCAAGGAACGGTAGGGACGGATTCCACTCCGTCCCTGATCTCTTGAGGAAGAATGGGGACGCGGTGGAACGCGTCCCTACCCGGGCGTTCCTTGGCCCGATGCAGCCACCGTCGGCGGTTGCTCCGACTCTCCTGCCGTCGGCTGCTACGAGGTTCATCGGTGGAGCCTGGGCAGGCTCTTGTGGCCGTGAGCCTAGGTGTGCAATGAATCGCACAGTTGACTTGCAAAACAAAACCGCGCTTACTATAGGCAATGATCAAGATAATGCATGCAACGAATTCAAAAGGTATGACCGGACAAAAGCATTCAGCAGAAGCACCTTCGCGATCGGCTTTCACGCTCATCGAGTTATTGGTCGTGATCGCCATCATCGCGATTTTGGCAGCGATTTTGTTGCCGGCACTGGCCAAAGCGAAAAAGACCGCGCAGAAGATTACCTGCGTCAATAATCTGAAGCAATTGTCCACGATCTGGATCATGTACGCCGGTGACAATACCGACCTTTTTGTTGGTAATGGCTCTGGAACCTACGGGAATCTCACTTGGGTGGGCGGGAGCTTTGAGGGCAACCCCCAGGATAATACGAACATTTGGCTGCTCATCGATCCCAAATCCTCATTATTTGGGCCCTACCTGAAATCAACGGCCATTTACCGCTGCCCGGCTGATAACACGACGGTGACTTTTGGAAACAAAAAGTATCCAGTGGTGCGCAGCTACGGCATGAACTCGCACGTGGGGTGGGATGATAAAACGCAAGCGGGTCAAATCGTTCAGTACCGGAACCAACCGAATGCACTGTATAAACTCTTCAGAAAAACGCCCGACATGACCGCCCCCGCTTCGTCAGACCTGCTTGTGTTCATTGAAATCCATTCGGAGAGCATTTGCCGGCCCTTTTTTGGCATGGTCATGAATGGTTCGTCATTTTACCACCTGCCGGCCAATTACCATAACAAGGTTTCCAATATCACTTACGGCGACGGCCATATAGAAGGCCATCGCTGGGTGGATCCGCCGACCTATAATCCTCCTAGGGGTTTGGATTGGCATGGGCACGCTTTGACCTTGGGGAGCAGAAGGGATGTGGCTTGGCTGGAAGCCCACGCTACCGCCCGAAGATAGCAGCCTTTAGTCCAGAGGAATTTCCTATTTCCCTATGATCAGGCTTGGAGGCTGAAGTCCGCGCTCCGTTCCGGCCGATTCATGGGCGGGAGGAAGCGGGGCGGAACAACCCGTTGGTTTAGACATTCGCCGCAGGCTCAACCGCGTCCTCTTCACCCCGCCGCCAGGCTGGCAAACCACTTTCGCGTGGCGGGCTTGGTTCTTTCGGAAGACGAATCCAAGCTGTTGATTTTCCGCAACAGCAAGAAGGTCTGGCGCAGGAACACCCGCGGCGATTATTGGGTGCTGGATGTCAGCAACCGCGAATTGAAAAAGCTCGGGGGCGACGCGGCGCCTTCCAAGCCCACGGCCTCCCGCGGGAATTGGTCAGACTCCGGAACATGGGATGGTAGTTTGTAGCCGGTGGTGTCGCTTTCCTCAACCACCGGCTACACGCTGCGAAGCCTCCGGCTTCATCGAAGGCGCGGGGGAGCGCGTCGAGGAAGCTGTAACCATGACGCGTTCCCACGGAGTTTCTGGTCCATTCATCGCCGCGTTTCTTCGACGACAAGGGGTCATGACGCAAACACGTCATGGCACGCGGAAACGCTACCGGATAGGCTGCCGAGAGATTTCCCAGCAGGCGGGAGGCCGCCGATGCCGGATCCCCGCAGGTCCGGCAAACGTGCGGGGGGAAGGCCCGGTTAACGCAACCGAGCAAGCAGACAACGACTGAGACTGATCATGAATAAAGTCCGTTACATCGGCGACTGGGCGGTCCAAACTGGACTGATCATTGCTCTTGCCGATTCATCTGCGCTCGCCTACCCAATACCATGACCCAAACGAATTCAGCCTCTGACAAATCGCAGGGCAGCCCATTGTTTCTGGGAGCCGTGTGCCTGGTCGCTTCGCTGGGGGGCCTTCTGTTTGGCTTCGACACGGCGGTCATCTCCGGCACGTTCGGCTTCGTGGAGAAGCAGTACCTGCTCACCAAATTCGAGATCGGCTGGTTCGGCAGCTCCGCGCTGGTGGGCTGCATCCTTGGAGCGGCTGTGGCGGGATGGATGAGCGACCGCTTCGGGCGCAAGCCTCTGCTGCTGATTTCATCCGCACTGTTCTTCATCTCGGCGCTGTATTCGGCCATCCCGGCCAGCTTTCAGATTCTGATATGGGCGCGGATCATCGGCGGCGTGGGCGTGGGGATGGCGTCCGTGGTGGCTCCGCTTTATATCTCCGAGTTCTCGCCGCCCCGCTTGCGCGGGAGCCTGGTGGCCACTTATCAACTGTCCATTGTCATCGGCATTCTGGCGGCCTACTTCTCGAACTGGTGGCTGCTGGGCTTTGCGCAGAGTCATCCGCTGGCTTTCGGCGGCAGAGGCCCGCTGCACTGGACCATGGTGGCCGAAGTCTGGCGGGGCATGTTCGGCGCCGAGATGATCCCGTGTGTTCTTTTCTCCCTGCTGCTTCTGTTCGTGCCGGAAAGCCCGCGTTGGCTCGCGCAGCACGGCCATGTGGACCGGGCTTTCGATTTGCTCGCCAGGGTTGGCGGCCAGGAGATGGCCCGCCGAGAGATGGCCGGGATCCAGGATGACCCCGCGGACAAAGCCGGATCGATCCGCGAATTATTTCAACCCGGCCTGCGAATGGCTCTGCTTGTGGCCGTCGGGCTTTCGGTCTTTGGTCAGATGACCGGGGTGAACATCGTGGTTTACTACGGCCCCACCATTCTCGAAGAGGCTGGATTCAAACTCGGCAGCGCGCTGCAATTCCAGGTTGGGTTTGGCCTCATCAACCTCATCTTCACCCTCCTGGCCCTCTGGAAAATCGACAACTGGGGCCGGCGCCCTCTCCTCATCTGGGGAATGGCGGCGGTGGTGGTGGCGCAAGCGACCGCCGCGATCCTATTCCCGTTCAAGGCCGCGGCGGGCCTTTGGATCGTCCTCGTCCTCGGCGTGTATATGGCCTCCGTAGCCCTGTCGATCTGCGCGGTCATCTGGGTCCTCACCCCTGAGATGTTCCCGACTCGCATTCGTGGACGGGGCATGTCCATCGCCACTTTCACGAACTGGGGCACCAACACCATCAGCGCGTTCCTCTTTCCTTGGTACGTGGACCGCTTCGGGATGCACACAGGCTTCTACACCTTTGCGGTCATCGGCTTTGTGGCCACGCTGTTTTTTTGGCGCTTCGTCCCGGAGACGAAGGAGCGCAGCCTGGAAGAGATCGAAAAATCCTGGGGGCGGACCGCCAATGCCTCCGCGAAGTTGAGCGGTGCGGCTATGGCGGCCGGACAACCCAGCAACAATTGAGAGTGGACCATGAAAACAGTCAGTTCCGCTGGTGACTGGCGGGTCCAAATGGATGGTCGGGCGGACGTCACCAGCGCCGATCAGCATGGGAAGCGAGGGCGGACCCTGGTCGCCGACACGAGTGCATTGTTCATTCGTTCCCTGGTCAACCATCTGAGGGCCGGCATGACCCTGCTCGTGTCGGTTTGGGCAATGACCGCCGTGGTCGTGGCGCCTGCTGCACAGGCGGTCGAGCGCCCCACGCTCACGTTTTCCTGTCGCGCCCCCAACGATCTGTATCAGGTTTACACGGCCGCCGTGGGTCGTCCGGCTCCGCGCTTCGACTCCGCCGAAGAAGCCGTTGGCCACGCCGCTCCCGGTTCGGGTGTGTTGATCCTGGGTGAAGATTATCCCGAGAAGATGACTCCGCTCGATGACGCGGTGTTCGCGGCGGCTGAGCGGAAGCGACTGCGGCTGTACGTGGAGTATCCGGCGATGCTGCCCGGCTTGCAGGTGGGGCCGCCACGGGCAACGCGCGTGGAGCGGGCGGTCGTCGCTTCCGATTTCTTTGGGACGGGCTTGGCCAAGCCCCAGATCCTTGCGATCAACGGCCTCCATTTCGTGTCGGTTACCGCCGAGAACCCGCACCTTGTGGCCGCCAAGGTGGCCGGGTTCGATACGGCGGTGTTTGGGCTTCCGCGCACGAACAGCCCGATCCTATTCGAGCACTCTCGTGGCGGTATCCTCGTGGCCACCACCAAACTGAGCCACTTCGTGACCGGCCGTTACGCGCCGCAGGAATCCTGGCGAACGGTTTGGACCTCGATCCTGCGCTGGCTCACTCCCGGGCAGTCCGTGCCGGAACTGAAGTGGACACCGGTCGTCCGCCCCAGCTACGGCCGAAACGAGCCGCTCCCCCGAACAGTGGAGCGGCAGGCGCTCGAGCGCGGGATCGATTGGTTCGTGAAGTCGAAGCTCTTGCTGCATCCGTCGCGTGTCGAGGAGGTGAACCGCGCGATTAAAACGGCGGGCGGTTTGGCGCTCACTCCGCCGCCTGACGCTCCGGTGGGCGATGGCACGCTGGGGATTCTGGAGGCTCCCTTGTCAATCATCCTGCCGGACGGCAGTCAGATGCAGGGCTGCTCGCGACGCGGCGATTGCCACGGCGAGTCGGCCATGGCGCTGGCCTTCGGCGGCAAGCTGTTCAAAGATCGGCGAGAGACCACGATCGCCAGAAACCTTTTGGATTTTTGGTATTTCACGTCCGACGCCCGCAAGAAGGAACGGGGAAACCCGAAGAACGGCGCTTACGGGCTCGTGGCTTGGGGTATCGACTCACCTGCCTGGTACACGGCCAATTATGGCGACGACAACGCCCGGCTCATGATGGGCACGATGGCCACCGCCGCCCTCACGGGCGACGACCGTTGGGACGAGGCGATGATGATGTGCCTGCTGGCCAACCTCCGGACCACAGGACGGTTGGGCTTCCGCGACGATCGGATTGACATCCCGGCGCTGTCGGACCAGGGCTGGCGTCCGTTCTTCGCGCGGAAGATCGTTAGCTACTCGCCCCACATGGAAGCCTACTTGTGGGCCTGCTATCTCTGGGCCTACGAGCGAACCGGCTTCGAGTTGTTCTACCAACTGGCCGAAACGGCGATCCGCATGACGATGACCCAATATACCGATGGCTGGCGTTGGACTAATGGATTGGCGCAGGAAAAGGCTCGTATTCTACTCCCTTTGGCGTGGTTGGTGCGCGTGAGAGACACCCCTGAGCACCGCGCCTGGCTCCAGCAGGCGGTGGACGGTCTGTTGGCGCTCCAGGAGCCTTGCGGGGCGATCCGCGAAGAGTTGGGACTGCGGGGCAAGGGGATGTTCCCACCGCCCGACTCGAACGAGGCTTACGGCGGGGGCGAGGCGTCGCTGATCCAACAAAACGGCGACCCGGTGACGGACCTGCTCTACACGGCGAACTTCGCCTTTCTCGGCCTGCACGAAGCGGCCAGCGCCACGGGTGATCCTCGCATCACTGAAGCCGAGGAGAAACTCGCCAGGTTCCTTTGCCGCATCCAGATTCGCTCCGAGGCCCGGCCATCGCTGGACGGCGGATGGTTCCGGGCGTTCGACTACCGTCGATGGGAGCACTGGGCCAGCAACGCCGACGCGGGTTGGGGCGCCTGGGCCATCGAGAGCGGTTGGACCCAGGGGTGGATCACCTCTGTGCTGGCGATGCGCCAGATGAAGACTTCCCTTTGGGATCTAACGAAGGGTAGCAAGATCCAGAGGCACTTCGACCGCGTGCGCGGCGAGATGTTGCCCGCGGAACTCACTCAGGAGCCGCCATCCTGGCAGGTCGAGCACGCGGCTCAAGCCAAGCCTTACATGGTGAATCCCACGAACGCCCTGGTCCGAACCAACGCCACCCTGCCGTCAGAGCGGAAACCGCGTCGCGCCCTCAGCCTCACGCTTATCCCTCCGTCGCCGGTGACGGAGCAGATCAACCTGGAGTTGCGGGCGGGCGTGTGGAACCTCAGCCAGCGGGCGCGGCCGTTCAATGTCGAATTCTACCTGGACACCGAAGGCCGGAGCCATCTGCTGCATCGCGCCAGCGTGACGATTCCCGCTCAGTCCAATGAAGGAATCCAGTTTCGCTGGCCCGCCCAAGGGCTTGCGGGCCAGCACCGAGTGTTGCTCGTCGCGCGAAGCGGCAGGGAGGTCTTTCGCGAATCGCAGCCGCTGGAAATCATCGCCTCGTCGGCTCGATCCACCGCCCGCATTGCCGGCGCCTGGGCGGGCCTTTACCACTGGAGCGAGCAGGAGGGCCGCTTGTGGAACGCCGATATCAAGCAGATGACCGAGGACGACTGGCGGAACTTGGTGCGCGGGATGCATCAGATCGGGTTGACCATGATGGTAGGCGGCGAGTCGTTCCGCAATCAGGCCTACGTCGGCCAGCACGCCATCGAAAAAGAAGGCTACGCCGGGAGGGCGTTCTATCCCTCTCGCCTTTATCCGAGACGGATGCGCCTCGCGGGAGCTGATCCGTTTGAGGCGATTCTTTCCGAGTCGGACCGACTGGGGATGCATGTGTTCATGCCGGTGGGCAACTATGCGTGGTTTGATTTTACGGCAAGTTCGCTGGCCTGGCACAAGGAAGTGGCGGAGGAACTGTGGACACGGTACGGCCACCATCGGTCGTTTTACGGCTGGTATGTGACCGGGGAAATCGCTGACAACTTGGGGACGAACGACGCGCGGCGCCGTGAGATCGTCGAGTTTTTCAGGGAGTTCCGCGCCCACGTGCGGAGGCTGGCGCCGGACAAGCCGGTGATGCTCGCTTCCAACTGCCACCGCGTGCCCGAAGGCTTGCCGTTCTATCCCGAACTGCTCCGTTCCCTCGACATCCTTTGCCCTTTCGGCTTTCATCGCATGCCCGACGGCGACAGTACCGGCGAAGCCGCGGCGGCGGTGCTTCAGAAACTCTGCGACGAAGCCGACGCGCATCTGTGGATGGATCTCGAGGTATTCCTGTTCGCCCAGGATGGGGCGCTTTATCCCCGGGACATCGAGGGCTTGGTCAGCGATCTCCGGAGGTTCCCGAACTTTGAGACGATCCTTTGCTACCAGTATCCCGGCTTGATGACCGCGCCCGGAGCGGCGCGCAAGCTCGGTGGTGATGCGGCCGTGAAGCTCTTCTTGGACTATGAGAATCACGTAGTGAAAACCGGTGGGCGCCTGCCGAAGCCCGTTCCGCCCCGCATCCGCACACGCGGCACGCTGAAGCGCCACGGCTCGCCGGGAGACCGCCTGACGGGATTCGTTTCTGTTTCTGAACCGAAACCATAGAACGCTCAACTCGAACTACCATGGCTATCCATACCCGGCTCGACGCTTCGAACCTCGAACCCCTCCGGCGTGTCTATCGCGACGGTCTTCTTCAGGATACGCTGCCCTTCTGGATTCCACGCGCGATTGACCGCGAACATGGCGGCTACATCACGTCGCTCAATGAGGACGGGACCATCATTCACACCGACAAGCCGGTCTGGGTCCAAGGGCGCTTTTCCTGGCTGTTGTCCACGCTTTACAGCACAGTGGAACGGCGGCCGGAGTGGTTGGAACTGGCCCGTCACGGGATCGACTTTATCAACCGCTGCTGTTTTGACTCGGACGGACGCATGTTTTTCTCCACGACCCGTGAGGGAAAGCCCCTTCGGAAGCGTCGCTATCTCTACTCGGAAGTGTTCGCCACCATGGCGCTGGCCGCCTACGCCCGGGCCTCGGGAGAAGAACGCTACGCTCATCAGGCGCTTGATTTGTTCAAGCTCATCCTCCGCTACCATCGCACGCCGGGGTTGCTTCCCCCCAAGACCAATCCGGCCACACGCCCCATGAAGGGCCTCTCCATGCCCATGTGCTTGATTGTCACCGCTCAGGAGTTGCGCAAAGCGGTGGATGACCCGCTCGTGACGGAGACGATCGACGCGACCATCGCGGAGATTGAGCGCGACTTCCTGAAGCCAGAGTTCCGGTGCCTGCTCGAATGCGTCGGCCCCGCCGGCGAGTTCGTGGATACGTTCGACGGGCGGATGATTTGCCCTGGACACGCCATCGAGGTGGGCTGGTTTATCCTCGAGGAAGCGCGGCTCCGCAACCGGGATCCGCGACTCATCAAGCTCGGCGCCACCATCGTGGACTGGTCGTTTGAGTCAGGGTGGGATCGGGACTTCGGCGGCGTCCTGTATTATAGAGATGCGAAGGGACTGCCTTGTGCCGAGTACTGGCACGATATGAAATTCTGGTGGCCGCACAACGAAGCGATCATCGCCTGCCTGCTGGCCTGGGAGCTGACGGGCGACTCGAAATATGCGCGCTGGCATGAACAACTCCATGACTGGTCCTACGCGCACTTCCCGGACCCCGTGCATGGAGAGTGGTTTGGCTACCTGCATCGCGATGGCACTGTGGCCACGCGGTTGAAGGGCAACATGTGGAAAGGTCCTTTCCATCTGCCCCGCATGCAATGGTATTGCTGGCAGCGGCTCGAGGCAATTCTCGGCGCCAGGTAAGGAAGAGGGAGACTATTCCCGGACATAGCCAGTCTGGGTGAGTATCTCGCGCCACCGTCCCGCGGTGCGGTCCAGGGCGGCTTGGGGGGAGATGCGACCGCGGATGGTCTCGGCAATCTGGTTGTCGAGGTAATCGCATAGCTCCTGCGAGGGCGGAATGCGGAAACGGGCCTGAGAATGGGTGAATCCTTCCAGGACCTGTTCCAGATAGAACACCGTGCCTTTGCACTCGGCGTCCTGATAGGTCGCCAGGCGGGGTGAACCCTTGCCGTATTGCATGAAGAGTCGCCGGCTGTTGGTTGCGTTGACAAAAAATTCGATCCAACGATAGGCCGCGTCCGGGTCCCGGCACGAACGGTTGATGCCCAGGGACCAGGCGCTCAGTTGGGGGCGTCCGCCGGGAATGACCGCGGCGCCGATCTTGCCGGTGATCTTGCACACGTTGGTGTCCCTGAGCTGAGCCCAAATCAGGCTGGGCCAGGTGAGGTACATCGCGCCCTTGCCCTGAAGGAATAAGGCGTTGGCCTCGTCCGTGCTGGAATTCCAGGAGCCTGGGGGCGCGTACTGGAACATCTTGACGAACGCGGTCAGGCCTTGCACGCCAGCCGCCGAGTTCAGGGTGGGGCGCCACTGCGCATCCACCAGATGGCCACCCAAGCCCTCGAGCAGGCCCGACCAGACGGTGAAATTCTGCTCTTTGAGCCCCATGATCACGTTGCCGTAGAGTGACTCGTGGTTCAGGAATTGAGCCACCTCGAGGTATTCGCCCCAGGTCCGGGGTGGCACGAGCTGGCGGCCGGTCTGCCGCGCGAATTCGGCCGCCCGGGCGGCAAAAACGTCGGTGCGGTAGAGCAAGGTGATGACGTTGCACGCCATCGGCAGGGCATACGTCTTTCCCTCCCATTCGCCGCAATGCTGCCGGACTGCAGGGATGAAATCGCCCGGATCCGGCCCACTCTTGGCACGATCACCATCACCCGGAATCCGGCGGATGCCGAGGGACAGTTGGGCGGCACGGCGACCTTTACCGTCGCGGCCACGCTAACCGGCACCAGCGATCCGTTGACCTATCAATGGCAGCGCAATGGCGTGAACATCAGCGGCGCCACCAGTGCCAGCTACACGGTCCCGACGATCTCGCTCTGCGACCTGGGCACCAATGCGTACCGGGCGCGTGTCTCGGCGGGCGCGGCGTTCAAGTTCAGCAATCCGGCCAACCTGACGGTCGCGGTCCCGGCGCCTGGGGCCGCCACGCTCTACTCGACCACGGTGAAACAGGACCAACCGTTCCTGTACTGGGATTTCGATGAGATGATCGGTCCGGCCGTGCAACGAATGCCCGTAACGCTGATCCCAGTCACCACCGAGAACGACCTGGTGCCGGTGGGCGCCGGCCGGGTCAGTCACGCGGAGATTGGCAGTGGATTGACCAAGCTGGGCCAGGCGGCTGGCTGCGACGGCTCGACCTACTTCCAGGTGGACGCGATGAGGAGTGGGAAGGCCTCGCTGAACGGCGCCTGGGCAGTCGAGTTCTGGCTGCAAGCCCAGGGCGATAACGGCACTGGCCGGGCGGATTATCTCCTCAACTTCGGGCCGTCCGGTGGCGACAACTCCCCGGCGTTCATCTACGATTTCAAGCCGGATCAGTTGGAGATCTATGCCGGCCCGCGCACCGACGGCGGACCGACGTTCAACGATAACAACTGGCACCACGTTCTGTGGGTGTTCTATGGTGACGGCAAAGTCGGCGTGACCAACCGGGTGGACGCCTTTTTTGACGGGACCAAGTTTGGCAACATCCGTAACACCTTCACCAAGCCGATCAACCTCAGCGGACGTCTCCTGGTGGGCGCCGCCCTGCCTGGCGGCGTGAACGGGTTCGAGGGTCGCCTTGACGAACTGGCCATCTATGACCTCAGCGACCTGGCTGACGAGGCTACTGTCTCGACCAAGGTGACGAATCTGGTTGCCACTCATCGAAGCGCGGCGGCCACCAGCGGCGGGCCGGATTATGCCAGCGTCGTACTCGCCGACACGCCGTTGCTGTATTGGAACTTTGACGAAGCGGAAGGCCATGCGCTGCAAAAGGCGCCGATCAACCTGCCGCCACTTAAAGAGGCGAACAACAACCTGCTGGCGGCCGCGGCGGGCCGGGTGCAGCACAGTGCGCTTGGCGATGGCCTGTATCTGGGTAATGCCGCCGACTTCGACGGGAAGGCCTACTACCAAGCCGCGCAGCTCGAGGCCGGCCAACCGCAGTTGGCGGCGCCGTGGGCGGTTGAATTCTGGATGCAAGTGCAGGGTGCGAACAGCCCTGACCTCAATCGCCAGAATTACGCGGTGCATTTTGGCAATAACTCACCCGCCTTCATCTATGACTTCAAGCCGGACCAGTTGGAAATCTACGCCGGCCCGAGAACCGATAACGGGCCCATCGTCAACGACGAGACCTGGCATCATGTGATGTGGGTGTTCTACGGGGATGGCACGGTGGGCGTCGCGGATAGGGTGGATGCTTACCTGGACGGCACCGCAATCCCGAACGTGCGGAATGATTTCAGCCGCGCGTTGAGCCTTGGTGGCAGCCTCTTTGTGGGTGCGGCCATCCCGGGCTACAACGGCTTCCAGGGCCGGATCGACGAGCTGGCGATTTACGACCTCTCGAGCTTGGCCGATGAGGCCGCGGTGACTGCGAAGGTGGCCCAAATGGTTACATCCCACCGCCAAGCGTCCACCCAGGCACCGGTGCAGTCGCCGACGATTAACTTCAGCCGCTCCGGCAACCAGTTGACCCTGAGCTGGACCGGCACGGGGTACGTGCTCCAGGAACGCGTGGATCTGAGCACCGTCGGCTCCTGGTCGAACGTCACCGGGGGGAGCGCCAGCCCGGTAACCATCCAGGTGCCAGTCACCGGCAACAAATACTACCGGTTGAGGAAACCGTAAGCCTGACCGTCTCTGCAACCGGCCGCCGCTGACTCACGTCGGCGGCGGCCACCCTGAAACCTGAGCGCGCGGGCATCCAGCCAAGGCAATGAAGACCGTGTTGAAGTTATGAAGGAGAAATCCGTTATGAAGCCGAAGTCCTGCGGCCCCGGCGTCCGGACCCAAACGGCCTTCACCCTCATCGAACTGCTGGTCGTCATCGCCATCATCGCCATCCTCGCCTCCATGCTCCTGCCGGCCTTGGGCAAGGCCAAGGCCAAGGCGTGGCAGGCCAATTGTGCGAGCAACCTGCGGCAGATGGGCATCGCATTCAGCCTTTACGCGGGGGATAACAACGACCTGTTTCCCAACTACACCGGGATCAAGTCCGATGGCAGTCTGGCCGACCCTACGAGTGCCGCGGACCGTTACCTGCTGTGGTTTGAGCAATTGCGCCGACTCATCACCACCGAGAATCGGTCCGTCACGAACTTCCCTGTCTGGGACTGCCCGGCGGCGCGCTCGATCATCGATCGCTACACGCGCCAGCGCAAGCTGGCCTACTCGGGTGACTTGCTCAGCTACGGCTTTAACTACTCGAACCTCGGCAACGACTTTAAGGGCATGTTCGGTGTTCGTATGCGCGTCACCCACGCCAGCGTGAAAAACCCGTCGGAAACCATCGTGGCGGCCGACAGCTTGTCCGACCGTGAGTTGGCTCGAAGCCAGGTCAGTATTTTCTACCCCGGCGTGCTCTGGGGCTCCGTCATCGCACCCAAGGACTATTTTGATGCCCAGACGGGATACACCATCGCCGACCAGCACACCAAACGACGTGGCAACGTCTTGTTCGCCGACACCAGTGTGCGGGCCAGCCTCTCGACGAATCTGAACCGGCAAATCAGGTCAGGTGGGCGGGCCACCCCGGACTATTGGTGGGATGGTGATGGATTGAAACGATCGGATCGCGACCCGGGTTACAAGGATTAGCAGGTGGCGACGCGGCGTGACCTCGTGGAGCGGGCTCTGTTGCGGCAGCCAACAGACCGGCTCCCTTGTTTCCCGTTGGTGGATCTGGCCTTCGGGAGCACTCACAGCGGCAACACGCTGGCCAGGCTTCAGTTGGCTCCGGTTCTTCACGCGGCCGCGCTGGTGCAGTGTCTTCGCGAGTTGCCGATCGACGGCGTTTATGTCAACCTCTGCTTCAGCGCAAAACAGGCTTCGAGCGCCGTGGGCTGTGTCGGGCAGTACACGGTGCGATTGGATGACTGTTTGCGCGTGGAGTTTACCGAAAACGAGGTGGCGGCCATCGCCGGCACCGATCTTCTCTCGCTTGATGACGAGCGGATCAGCACGGCCGAACTCTTCCACCCCGGCATGCTTGAGACGTTTCAGGCGATGCCAGAGGATCTTCGGAGCGAAGCCGCCGTTTGCGTGGGACTCACAGGTGCGTTTTCCCAGGTCGGATTCCTGGTAGGCATTCAGAACTTGATGGTGGCGATGCTGGATGACCCGGACGGAGTCCACCGGGCGATCCAGAGGCGACAGCAGATCGCGTTGAGGCAGGCGGGTGAGTTCGTCCGAGCTGGGGCGCGGTTTATCTGGATCGGCGAAGGGATGGCTTCGACGCGATTCCTCGTGGGGAGCCTTCGATGTCATGGCGCAGGCCGCCTTCATGGAATGATCTTGATGCGGCGAACGCCTGACGGTTTAGATGCATTGAAATGCCTGCGGCATACCCTATGAAAGACCACGCCAACAGCCGTTTCACGGCGGTTCTCATCGCGGCCCTGACGCTGCTCTCCTGCCTGCCGGTCACTTCTGCCGCCGACCTGATCTTCTCTTGCTCGGCCGAGAATGATCTCTTGCGAGTTGCCTCGGACAGCGGGATGAGCCTGAAGCGCTTCGACACGCCCCAGACCGCGGTCGAGGCCGCTGGGGAAGGTGACGGTGTGCTTTTGCTGGCCGACGGATATCCCGAGCGACAGACGGTGGTGGACACTGCAGTCCTCGCCAGCGCGGCGAAAAAGCATCTGCGTCTCTACCTCGAGTATCCGGCGGCGTTGCCCGGTCTGAAGCTCGGGAGCCCGAAGCAGGACAGACTTCTGCGGGGAGTAGTCAGTTCCGGGTTTTTCGGGACGGAATTGCCGTTGATGCGGATCGTCACCATCAGCGGCTGTAGCTATCTGCCGGTGACTGCCGAGCACCCGCACATGGTCCTGGCGAAAGTGGCAGGTGTGGACACGGCTGTCTTCGGCCTGAAGGATACGGCGTCCGAGCCTCTGCTGTTCGACCACCCGAGCGGCAACCTTCTGGTGGCCACGACGAAGCTGAGTCAGTTCGTGACCGGCCGCTATATGCCCGAGGAGGCGTGGCGGACGGTCTGGCGAACGATCCTGAGCCACCTGCAACCAGGCGCGGCGATTCCCTCCCTTCTGTGGACTGCGACAGTGCGGCCCCGGTTCAAGCGCGATGAACCGCTGCCGGTGGACGTGGAGGCGCAGGCTCTGCGGCGGTCGGCGGATTGGATTGTTCGGAGCCGGGTCCTCCGTCATCCGGAGTGGCCGAAACAGGCCCTGGACTGGGCGCTAAAATACAACACGGTGAGGGAGATGCCGGGTGCGGACTGGCCGGTGGGCGACGGTTCGGCGGGAATCCTCGAAGGCTTCAGTTCAACGATCCGCGCGGACGGGAGTCAGCCGATGCGTTATGCCGTGCGCAACGACTGTTCCAGTGAGGTTGCAATGCTAATGGCGCTTGCCGCCGCCGCGGGCGATCACCCAGAGGACGGCAAGATCGCGGCAAATCTCGTGGATTCTGTCCTCGGCAAATCGGGCCTCGCCGCCGGTTACCGCTTGGATGCCTCCAACCCGGCCTACGGTCTGATCGGGTGGGAACTGGATCAACCCGACCAGTTTTGGGGCGACGACAACGCCCGGGCTCTCCTGGGAATGCTGACGGTCGCCTCCTTGCGGAAAGAAACGCGATGGAACGAGGCCATCACCCGCAACCTTCTGGCGAATTTGCGGACCACGGGCGTGAAGGGTTTCCGGGAGTCGTGCATCGCCGAGCCCCAACTGCGGGAGAACGGCTGGAAACATTATTGGCGAGGCAGGAACGTCAATTATTCGCCGCACATGGCCGGGTGGCTGTGGGCGTGCTTCGTGTGGGCCTATGAGGAGACCGGTTTTGAGCCATTCTTGACCCGCGCCGATACGGGAGCGCGAATGCTGATGGCGGCCTACCCGAATTGGGACTACACCAACGGCAGCGGATCGATCGAGCTGGCCAGGGCGCTGCTGCCGCTGGCGTGGCTGGTCCGGGCCAAGGACACGCCAGAACACCGCCAGTGGCTCCGCTCCATAGCCGCGGAGCTGATCGCCCTGCAGGACGCCTCCGGCGCCATCCGCGAAATCATACGTGCCGGCGGTGGCGCCTACAAAGACTGCATCCCCAAGTCCAACGCCGCCTACGGCACCTCTGAGACAAGTCTGATCCAGGTGGACGGCGACACCGTGGCCGACATGCTCTACACCTGCAATTTCGCTCTGGTTGGGCTGCATGAAGCCGCCTTCGCTACGCGAGACCCCTTCTATTCCGAGGCTGAAGAAAAGCTGGCGAAGTTCCTTTGCCGAATCCAGCTCCGCTCCGAGGCGCATCCGGAACTCGATGGCGCCTGGTGTCGGGCGTTCAACTTCGGGAGCTGGCAATACTGGGCCAGCAACTCTGATTGGGAATGGGGCCCCTGGTGCACCGAGACCGGCTGGACCCAGCCCTGGATCGCGGGAACCTTGGCCTTGCGCCAGATGAAGACTTCCCTGTGGGACGTAACCAAGCAAACCAAGATCCGGAGTCAATTCGATCGTTTGCGCCGGGAGATGCTCCCCGACGACGCACTCCACGCCGAGGACTCCAGCGTGAAGCACGCTGCACTGGGAAGGACGATCCGCCTTGCGCGACCCGCGGACGGCAGATACCCCGGTGCCGGCCCGTCCGGCTTGGTCAACGGGGAACTCGCATTAGCGAGCTACCGATCGTCCGACTGGCTTGGGTTCCTCGGCGGCGATCTGGATGCGACGATCGACTTGGGCGCGGCGGCCTCCATCCGGGAGGTTGGCGTCCACTGCCTCCAAAGCCCGACCGTGGGCGTCTTCTTGCCCATCGAGGTGAGGATTGCCGTTTCCGACGACGGCGAGTCGTTCCGCGAACTGGCGAGGGCGAAACCGAAGGTTTCTCCAGATCACGCAGGGTCGCTGTGCGAAACCCTGACCGTCACGAACCTGAACGCCACGGCGCGGTACGTTCGTGTGCGTGCGATGAATCTAGGCAAGATCCCCCCTTCGCAAGCCTCGGCTGATGTTGCCGCGTGGTTGTTCGCCGATGAGATCCTGGTGAATCCGATCGTCCCTCGGGGGGAATCCTCAGTTCCTTAGGAGCGCGATGTTTATCCCAGAAACGGCGGCTTCACCACAAAAAAACGCATGAATCACGGCGCAGCTATGGCAGATTTTCGAAGCCCAATAGAGTGTTGGGTTCTGGGGCTTTACGCAT
>ERZ1292640.1521-Hain-H43-02um-R1-1521-length-19100-cov-10_pt1 | contig 19100 bp, 14 predicted proteins | sample MGYA00564404_ERZ1292640 | MGnify/ENA primary metagenome ERZ1292640 (study PRJEB36523, sample SAMEA6512636) | groundwater metagenome | collected 2019-01-08 | study: AquaDiva: Metagenomics assemblies of 32 groundwater samples
TCATCGACACCATGAACGGCAAGCGGCGCGACGTGGCCGGCGTGGAGGCCGAGTTCGGCGTGCCGCCGCACCTGATGATCGACTTCCAGACCCTGGTGGGCGACGTCATCGACAACGTGCCGGGCGTGGCCAAGGTCGGCCCCAAGACCGCCGCCAAGTGGCTGCAGGAATACGGCTCGCTCGAAGGCGTGGTGGCCAACGCCGACGCCATCAAGGGCGTGGCGGGCGAGAACCTGAAGAAGGCGCTCGACTGGCTGCCCACCGGCCGCCAGTTGCTCACCATCAAGACCGACTGCGACCTCAATGGCTGGGTGCCGGGGCTGCCGGCGCTGGAATCCATTGCGCCGGCCGAGCAGGACGCCGCTGCACTGAAGGCCTTTTACGAGAAATACGGCTTCAAGAGCCTGGCCAAGGCCTTGGGCGGTGATGCACCGGCCCCGGCGCCGCGCAAGGCGAAGAACGCCGAGCCCGGCCTGTTCGACGAACCGGAAGAGCCGGTGACTGCGACGGCGTCCAAGGTCAGCACGGTGGCCTACGAAACCATTCTGGATTGGGAGGCGCTCAACCGCTGGCTGGCGCGCCTCGAGGCGGCCGAGCTGGTGGCGCTGGACACCGAGACCACCTCGCTGGACGAGATGGTGGCCGAGATCGTCGGCATCTCCTTCAGCGTGCAGCCGGGCGAGGCGGCCTACATCCCGCTGATGCACGACTACCCCGGTGCGCCGGCCCAGCTGCCGCGCGACGAGGTGCTGGCCCGACTCAAGCCCTGGCTGGAAAACCCCAGCGCGAAGAAGCTCGGCCAGCACATCAAGTACGACCGCCATGTGTTCGCCAACCACGGCATCGAAGTGCAAGGCTACGCGCACGACACCATGCTGCAAAGCTATGTGCTGGAAGTGCACAAGCCGCACGGCCTGGCCAGCCTGGCCGAACGGCATCTGGGGCGCAGCGGCATCAATTACGAAGACCTGTGCGGCAAGGGTGCCAGCCAGATCCCGTTCTCGCAGGTGGACATCGCACGCGCTGCCGAGTACTCGTGCGAGGACTCGGACCAGACGCTGGACGTGCACGGGGTGCTGTGGCCGCAGCTGCAGGCCGACAGCCAGGACGGCAAGGGACTGCGCTTCATCTACGAACTGGAGATGGCGAGCTCCGAAGCGCTGTACCGCGTCGAACGCAACGGCGTGCTGATCGACGGCCCCACGCTGGCAGCGCAAAGCCACGAGCTGGGCCAGCGCATCCTGCAGCTGGAGAAAGAGGCGCACGAGCTGGCCGGACAGCCGTTCAACCTCGGCAGCCCGAAGCAGATCGGCGAGATCTTCTTCACCAAGCTCGGCCTGCCGATCGTCAAGAAAACCGCCACCGGCGCCCCCAGTACCGACGAGGAAGTGCTGGAGAAACTGGCGGAGGACTTCCCGCTGCCGGCCAAGATCCTGGAGCACCGGGGCCTCTCCAAGCTCAAGGGCACCTACACCGACAAGCTGGCGCAGATGGCCAACCCGCGCACCGGCCGCGTGCACACGCACTACGCGCAGGCGGTGGCGGTGACCGGTCGCCTCTCCAGCAACGACCCCAACCTGCAGAACATCCCGATCCGCACCCCGGAAGGCCGGCGCGTGCGCGAGGCTTTCGTCGCGCCGCCCGGCTGCGTGATCGCCAGCGCCGACTACTCGCAGATCGAGCTGCGCATCATGGCGCACATCAGCGGCGACGCCGCCTTGCTGCTGGCCTTCCACGACGGCATGGACGTACACCGCGCCACCGCGGCCGAGGTGTTCGGCATACCGACCAGCGCCGTCTCCAGCGAGCAGCGTCGTTACGCCAAGGTCATCAACTTCGGTCTGATCTACGGCATGAGCGCCTATGGCCTGGCCAAGAGCCTGGGCATCGACAACACGGCGGCCAAGAACTACATCGAGCGCTACTTCCAGCGCTTCTCCGGCGTCAAGCAGTACATGGACGAGACGCGCGCCAGCGCCAAGGCCAAGGGTTATGTGGAAACCGTGTTCGGCCGCCGCCTGTATCTGCCCGAGATCAACTCACCCAACGGCCCGCGCCGCAGCGGTGCCGAGCGCGCCGCCATCAACGCGCCCATGCAGGGCACGGCGGCCGACCTGATCAAGCTCAGCATGGTCAAGGTGCAGCAGGTGCTGGATGCCGAGCAGCGCGGTACCAAGATCGTCATGCAGGTGCACGACGAGCTGGTGTTCGAGGTGCCCGAGAACGAGGTGGACTGGGTGCGCCATGAGATCCCGCGTCTGATGGCCGGCGTGGCGCACCTCAAGGTGCCGTTGCTGGCCGAGGTGGGCGTGGGGCCGAACTGGGACAAGGCGCACTGAGGTGCGCGTGAGACAAGGCTGGGAATGCCGTTGACCAGACCCTGTCCGGTCTGCGAGGCCGCCACCACGCAGCCTTTCACGCAGGTGGAAGGCCGCCACTACTGGCGCTGCCCGCAGTGCCAGGCCACCTTTCTCGACCCGTCGCAACTGCCCAGCGCCGAACGTGAGCAGGCCGAATACCGCCTGCACGACAACGACGGCGCGCAGGCCGGTTACCGGCGCTTTCTCACCCAGCTGGCACAGCCGCTGCTGCAACGCCTGCCACCGCAGCAGCACGGGCTGGATTACGGCTGCGGCCCCGGCCCGGTGTTGGCCGCCATGCTGCGCGAGGCCGGCCACACCGTGGCGCTGTACGACCCGTTCTTTGCGCCTGACCGCACAGTGCTGGGCAGCAGCTACGACTTCATCACCTGCACCGAGGTGGCCGAGCACTTTCACACGCCAGCGGCAGAGTTCCGCCGGCTCGACAGCTTGCTCAAACCCGGCGGCTGGCTGGCCCTGATGACCTGCTTCCAGACCGACGATGCGCGTTTCGCCCAGTGGCACTACCGGCGCGATCCGACGCATGTGGTGTTTTATCGGGAGGCTACCCTGCGCCAGCTGGCGGCGCGATATGGATGGCTGTGCGAGATTTCGGTGCCTAACGTGGCGTTGATGCGCAAGGGGTCGGCGCCGGTGGCGGGCTGATGCCACGCTAGGTAGCGCCGGCATCAATGTGCTTTGCTGGGCATGCCGAATGGGTGTTTGAGGTGCCGGATGGCGAGGTGAACTAGCTACGCCATGAAATCCCGCGCATCATGGTCGGCGTGGCCCAGCTCAAGGCGTCGTGGCTGGCCGAGGTTGGGCCGAACTGGGAGACGGCGCATTGATGCGCGCGTGGGATCTGGGCGGCTGCGTTCGGCCAGAAACGGCCATTAAGAATGACTTCTAAAAGTGGACGCCCATCCCCCATTTGGGGGATGGGCGCTGCCCAACACGGCAACTACGATGGTGCGGGCTTTACCGGACTTTTGAGTAGTTGGATCTCAACAAAAAAACTGCCCGAATATGCTTTTCAAACAAGCACTTGAGTCAGCAGGGTGCGGCCGATTTAGACCGCGGCGACCAAGATATGGGCGCTGGCTTGCGGTCTACATTAGGTCAGGTCTCGCAACACAAGCTTCCCGTTGCCTGAAAGGTGCCGACAATGAAAAAAGCGCTGGTCATTGGTGTAAACCAGTACTCTCCGCAGAAGCCACTTCGAGGCTGTGTCAACGACGCCAAGGCAATCAATTCGTTACTGCGGGAGGTCTACTCTTTTGATGAAACGACTCTCTTGATAGACCAGAGCGTCACAAAAACCACCATCCTCGATTCCTTGACAACGCTTCTAGAACCGATACCCAACGAGTTGGATGGCGTCCGAGTTTTTTTCTTTGCAGGCCATGGCGGTCGTGTTCTTGACGTGAGTGGCGACGAAGTCGACAAGATCGATGAAAACCTGTGTATGCCTGACTACGATTGGTCAAATACTTCCACCTATATTCTTGATGATGACCTCGCCAGAGTCCTTGAGAAAGGGGCGCAAGCCAGTCCAGCGATCCGCTTATACGTGCTGCTTGATTCATGTCACAGCGGGACCGGCACACGCGATGTTCCCTCGACCCTTACTTGGCAAGATATCGATGCGGTATCGAAATCGATACTGAACGCTTCGACTCCCGCTGCCGCTGGGCTGGGCAGCGACGATCCGAGGCTATCGTTGTTATGTGTGTCTCGTGTCGCCTCCGATCCACTCGAAGTGACGGTTTTGCTCAAAAATGCTGATTCAACTCTTGAATCCAAGTACTTATCGCTTGGTTTTTCAAGCATAAACAACCAGCCTGACTCGCATTTGCTGTTGAGTGGCTGTACAGCAAATCAAACCTGCAAAGACGTTCCTCTTGATGGTGACTATCACGGGATTTTTACTTACACACTCACCAAACTTGCACGTGCAAATCCTGCAATCACGTGGAGTGACCTACAAGTCTCAATAATGGGAATCATCGCGGAACCCTTTAACCAGAATCCGCAGCTTGAAGGAGCATCCGCGCTGAAGGCGTTACCGATCTTTTCATAGTGGGAGATCGGTTTTTTAAGGAGAAAGCCATGACTGTGCCAGTGAATGTACTTTTTCAGTTCGGCAAGGAGTTGCCGGATACCGTCAATATCAACGACGTAGTAACAATGGAACTTAAAGACAGGATTAACAAGCTTCTCTCGGGACGTTTTCAGGTCGACGCCCAGGGGCGGTGCATTCTTGATCCTATAGGCGACCCCGGAAACTTCGGACCGGGTGGACTAGACATGCGTGACTCCGTCTGCATTGGGATTGACTTCGGTCCAATCTCCATCGGTTATTGCAAGGACGTCTAGCGAGACCTAACCGTTCAATCCGCTGAACCTGTGCGAAAAGCCGTGCAGGTCCGGTGAATTCGAACGGTAGAACGTCTGCATTTGGCTCTGGCTTAGTACCGCCTTGGGCCGCAAGCAGCCTCACGTCTGATCTGCTTGCGGTCAGCAAGGGGCTTTGGGTATGCCGTCGATGTGGGGTCTGAATTACCGCCCATCACGTATTCATCAACATCTTCACCAGATTCGGCATGCCCTTGCCCTGGATGTAGGGGTCGCGGGCCAGGTCGGTACAGTGGGCCAGCAGCAGGGCCTTGACGCGGTCCGGGTAGCCGATGAACTCCTTGCGTGCCGACAGGAACGCCGCCAGCAGGCCCGACACATGCGGCGTGGCCATGCTGGTGCCGCTCATCTCCACGTAGTAGTCGCGCGCGGTGGCGGCGCCCTTGGGCCACTGGTGGCGGGCTGACAGGATGTTTTCGCCCGGGGCCACCAGGTCCGGCTTCATGCGGCCGTCGGCGGTGGGGCCACGGGACGAGAAGTACGACACGCCGTAGGTGTGCGGGTTGGTCTTGTGGATCGAGCCCACCGCGATGGCCTCGTCCAGGTTGGCCGGGTCGCCGATGGAGAGGTCCATGTTGGCGGGGATCATGCCGCCATCCGAATCCAGCAGGGCATAGCCTTCGTTGCCGGCGGCCAGGCAGACCAGCACGCCCTGGCGCCACAGGCGTCGCAACTCCTGGCACAGCGGCGTGTGGCCGCAGCCGAACACGCTGGGGTCGAAGCTGCCGCCCAGGCTGAGGTTCACGCCGTGGATCACCAGCTTGCCGGCGCGCTCATTGAGGTCGGCAATGGTGTCCAGCGCCTTGATGATGTAGGCGTCTTCGCCGTTGCCGTTGTCCTTCAGCACCTTGAAGCCGTACAGCCTGGCCTCGGGCGCCATGCCTTGCAGGTCGAGCTCGGCCGGGTCATTCTTGTCGCGCCGCAGCTTGAGGGCGCCCGCGATGGTGGCGGCCACGTGGGTGCCGTGGCCGTTGCCGTCCAGCGTGCCGAAGCGCTTGTCACCGGGGCCCAGGCGCTGCGGCGTGCCGCCGCCGGTGCAGTCCCACTGCGCCACCACGTTGTTAAAGGCCTTGAAGTGCGGGTGGGCGGCGGCGATGCCGGTGTCGAGCACGGCCCAGGCGATGTCCTGGCCGCGCGCGCCGTAGCCCAGGTTGGCCGGGCGCGCCTGGATGGTGTGGGTGGACTGGTGCAGCAGCGCGCGCTTGGCGGCGTTGCGCCAGACGCGGTCGATCTTCAGCTCGCCGCAGTGCGAGCGCAGCTGCTCGATCTCGCTGCGCGTCAGGTCGGCCGAGATGAAGCGGCGCATGAGCTGGACGCGGCCGTCTTCGCTGGAGGCGCCGCTGTACGCCAGAACTTCGCTGACCAGCGCTTCCAGGCGGCGGCGCACCTCGTCGAGCGAGGACTCGGCGCTGTCGGCCGAGACGAGTTGGATCAGCGTCGGGTGGCGTTGTTCGCGGCGGCCGTCTTCCATCTGGTCCACCAGGTCCTTCATCAGGATGCTGCGGCCGACCCGGTTGGCGAAGGCGGAGCCGGCTGTCTGGCGCACGGCGTCGCGCACGGCGTCGATGCTGAGGTAGCCGGTGCCGGAGTGCGGGTTGGAGTCCCATTCGGGGTTGATCTGCAGGCCCACCACGTTGTCCACCGCCACGCCGCGGCTGTTGGGCTCGTAGTCGTTCGAGATGTCCGCGTCGAGCGCCACCGGGTCCAGCCGCTCGGCGACGTTGAGCCAGCGGTCGACGCATTCCGGCACCGCCAGCGGCTTGCCCCCGCCCAGCTTGCCCAGCGAGTCCTGCACCTCCTGGATTCCCAGCGGCGCGCCGATGGTGACGAACAGGCGCACGTCGCACTGGGCCTTCTGCAACTGGCGCAGCACGTGGTAGGCGATCATCGAGCCCTGGCTGTGGCCGACGACGATGAACGGTCCGCCGCCGACGTCCAGGCGCTCATGCAGCGACTGTTCCATCAGGCGGCGTTGGCCGGCATCGAAGAAGAAGTCGCGCACGTCCTTGAGGAACAGCTCGGTGACGAGACGGGTGACCCAGCGGCGCATGCCTTCGGGCAGCGGCAACACCTTGGCGCCGACGCCGCCGGGCCGCTCCTGTGCCCGGTGCAGACGCTGCTCCAGCGCCGCCATGACACGGCGGCCCTGGGCGTCGAGTTCGGGGTCGGTCTGCAGCTCAGTCTCGGCCAAGGCGCGCACGCCCAGGCCACCGAGCGCGCCGGGGGCGGCGGCTGGCGCGTCCTTGTCGGCACAGATGCCGGCCTCGGGCTCCGGGTAGCGGTTGCGGTTGACCCAGTAGGCCAGCCGGGTGCGGTCGCCCATCGACGCGCCGAAGAGGGCGCTGTCCCACTGGCACTTGAGCACCGAGGCCACCGGCTTGTTGCCGATGCCGTGCACATAGACCACGGTGCCCACCTCCGGCGCATTGCCTTCCTTGGTCAGCATCGCGGGGAAGGCGGCTGCCTTGCTGGCTACCAGGCTGCTGAACATGGCAAAGGGGTTGCGGCGCGGGTTACCGGTGGTGCTGCCCGCCTTGACTGAGCTGATGACGCTGACAGTGCTAGCCGCGTTGCGCTTCTTGGCGCCCGTGATGGCGCCTTTTTTCTTGGTGGCCATGGCATTCTCCTCCTGACGGTCTGTGAACCGGAATGCGTTGTGTCTGCTTGTGCCTGTAATTCAACGCCGGAATCCGGTGCAATGCAAGACCCTCACAAAGCAAAGGCCGGCGGCTGCGCCGACAATGCAGGAATGAGAACACTGAATGACGTTGCCCTGTCCATGCTGGACCTGGTGGCCGTGCGCGAAGGCGGCACGGTGGCCGATGCCCTGGGCATTGCGCTGCGCACGGCGCAGCATGCGGAATCACTCGGCTTCAAGCGCTACTGGCTGGCCGAGCACCACAACATGCCGGGCATTGCCAGCTCGGCCACCGCGGTGCTGGTGGGGCACATCGCGGGCGGCACCCAGACCATCCGCGTCGGCTCCGGCGGCGTGATGCTGCCCAACCATGCGCCGCTGGTGGTGGCCGAGGCCTTCGGCACGCTGGCCGAGCTGTACCCGGGCCGCATCGACCTGGGGCTGGGCCGCGCGCCCGGCACCGACCCGCTGACCATGCGCGCACTGCGGCGCGACCGGGTGGAGACGGAAGAAGACTTCCCGCGCGACGTGGCCGAGTTGCAGCGCCTGCTGGCGCCCGTTCAACCCGGCCAACGGCTGGTGGCCATGCCGGGCGCAGGCACCAACGTGCCGATCTGGTTGCTGGGCTCCAGCCTGTTCTCGGCCCAACTGGCGGCCGAGCTGGGTCTGCCCTATGCCTTTGCCTCGCATTTCGCGCCGCGTTACCTGCTGCAGGCGCTGGAGCTGTACCGCCGGCGCTTCAAGCCGTCGGCCACGCTGGCGCAGCCCTACGTGGCCATCGGCGTGCCGGTGATTGCTGCGCCCACGGATGAGGAAGCCGAGTACCTGGCCAGCAGCACCTACCAGCGCGTGCTGGGCATCGTCACCGGCCAGCGCGGCCGCCTGGCGCCGCCGGTGGCGGACTACCTGGCGCAGCTGCAGCCGCAGGAGCGAGGCGCGATTGCCGACTTTCTGGCCGCGGCCGTCATCGGCGGGCCGCAGACGGTGCGCGCCGGCTTCGAGCAACTGGCGCAGGCCACGCAGGCGGACGAGTTCATCCTGGTGTCCGACGTGTACGACCCGGCGCTGCGCCTGCGCTCGCTGGACATTGCCGCTGCCGCACGTGCAGCCTGACGGGACCTGCCAGCACAAGATGGCGTCGCCCACGGCTTGAGCCTTGTGCTGCAAGCCCGTGGACCTTTTTTTGAGAGCTTTGATGACGAACCGCTACCTGACGTTCCTGCTGGCTGGCCTGGCCATGGTGGGGCCCTTTGCCATCGACACCTACCTGCCGTCCTTCCACAACATTGCCCGTGAGTTCGCGGTCAGCGACGTGATGGTGCAGCAGACGCTGAGCGCCTACCTGCTGGCGCAGGCGGTGATGTCGCTCTTCTACGGCACCCTGTCCGACAGCCTGGGCCGCCGCCCGGTGGTGCTGGGTGCGCTGGTGCTGTTCGTCCTGGCCTCGTTCGGTGCCGCACTGGCGCCCAGCTTCGGCTGGCTGCTGGCCTACCGGGTTTTGCAGGGCCTGTCGGCCGGCGCCGGCATGGTGGTGGGGCAGGCCATCGTGCGCGACCAGTTCCATGGTGCCGAGGCGCAGCGCATGATCGCCGGCATCATGATGGTGTTCGGCATCGCGCCGGCGGTGGCGCCGGTGCTCGGTGGCTACCTCAATGCACACCTGGGCTGGCGCGCGAACTTCGGCTTTCTCACGCTGTTCGGGGTGGGGCTGTTCTTCCTGTGCCTGCGCATGCTGCCGGAGAGCCTGGCGCCGCAGCAGCGCCAGCCGCTGCACCTGGGCACCATCGTGCGCAACTACGTGAGGGCAGTCCGGCACCCCAAGTTTCTGCTGGGCACGCTGGCCACCGGGGCGGCCTTTGTCGGCTTTGCGCTGTACATCGCCTCGGCGGCCAACTTCGTGGTGGAGGTTCTGCATCTGCCGGAGACGGCCTTTGCATGGCTGTTCGTGCCCATGATCAGCGGCATGGTGCTGGGCTCCGCCATCAGCGGCCGGCTGGCGCACCGCTTCAGCAGCGCCAGCACCATCCGCTTGGGGCAGCTCATGATGGTGCTGGCGGCGCTGGCCAATCTGGCCTACACCGCCAGCTTTGCGCCCACGGTGCCGTGGGCGGTGCTGCCGGCCATGCTCTACACCTTCGGCGTGGCGCTGTCGGTGCCGGCCATGTCGGTCATCGTGCAGGGGCTGTTCCCGACCATGCGCGGTCTGGCGGCCTCGCTGCAGAGCTTTGTGCAGATGATGGCGTTTGCCCTCGTGGCCGGTCTGCTGGCGCCGCTGCTGTTCGGCAGCGCCTTCAAGCTGGCCCTGGGCATGGCGGGTGGCGTGAGCTTGAGCCTGCTGTTCTGGCGCCTGAGCATGGCCATGGATGAGACGCCGGCGCATGAGGGTGGTGAGCCTTAACCAAACGCCGCCAAGGGGCAAGCCAGGTTGGCCACCCGAAAGGGCCGCTGCGCACTAGACTCGGCGCTTTATCCATCCCCACCCCAAGGAGACCCGCATGATCAACCACGACCTGGAAACCGAATTCAAGGCCCTGTTGCCGGGCCAGAGCACCGAGGCCGGCGCCACGCGCCGCACCGCGCTGAAGGCGGTGCTGGGCGTGGGTTATGCCGCTTCCGTCATGCCCATCATGGCGCAGACGGTGATCAAGACGCCGACCGACGGCCTGACCACGGGCGAGGTGAGCATCGACGTCAAGGGCTTCAAGATGCCGGCCTACCGCGCCATGCCGGCGGGCAAGAAAAACCTGCCGGTGGTGCTGGTGCTGTCGGAGATCTTCGGCGTGCACGAGCACATCGCCGACGTGGCCAACCGTTTTGCCCGTGCCGGCTACCTGGCGATTGCGCCCGAGCTGTTTGTGCGCCAGGGCGATGCGCAAAGCTATGGTGAACTGGCCAAGCTGATCGCCGAGGTCATCTCCAAGGTGCCGGATGCGCAGGTGGCCGGCGACCTCGATGCCGCTGTGGCCTGGGCCGGTGCCAACGGCGGTGACCTGGCGCGCGTGGGCGTGACGGGCTTCTGCTGGGGTGGTCGCCAGACCTGGCTCTACACGGCGCACAGCAAGCACATCAAGGCCGGCGTGGCCTGGTATGGCCGCATCGTGGGGGATCGCACGGAGCTGACGCCGAAGAACCCGATCGACATCGCCGGCCAGCTGAACGGCCCGGTGCTGGGTCTGTACGGCGGTGCCGACACCGGCATCCCGCTGGATGGCGTGGCGCAGATGAAGGCGGCGCTGGCGGGCGGCAATGCCAACTCGAAGGCCTCGCAGTTCGTGCTCTACCCGGAGGCGCCGCACGCCTTCCACGCCGACTACCGGCCGAGCTACCGCAAGGAGGCAGCCGAAGACGGCTGGCAGCGTTGCCTGGCCTGGTTCAAGGCGCACGGCGTAGCCTGAGGCGGGCGGCTCGCCAGGCAGGACGAGCCGCCCGCGGTGCGGCTTTTTTCCGGGTGCCGGGTGCCGGTCCGGATTGAATGCGAAAATCGGCCCTTGTCCTTGAGAAATAAACACAAGAAGCTATGATTTTGATAGCAATTCTGGCCGGTACCCTGGCTGCCGGCATCGGCAGCGTGTGGCTGGCCGCGGCCCTGAGCTTCGGCGTGCTGTCGCGCTACACCCAGCACATGCTGAGCCTGGCCGCCGGCGCGCTGATGGGCACGGCCTTTCTGCACCTGCTGCCCGAAGCCTTCGAGAGCGAGGTGGCGCCGCACCGCCTGTTCCTGACGCTGCTGGTGGGTCTGGTGTTTTTCTTCCTTCTCGACAAGGCCGAGTTGTGGCACCACGGGCATGAGCACCACCACGACCATGCCGATGGCGATGCTCACGGACACCCCAGTCACCACGGGCATGCCGAGCACCGCAGCGGCGGCGGCTGGGCCGTGCTGGCCGGCGACAGCGTGCACTGCTTCGGTGACGGCATCCTGATCGCCTCCGCCTTCATCGCCGACCTGCGCCTGGGCGCCATTGCCGCACTCGCCGTGCTGGCGCATGAGGTGCCGCACCACATGGGCGACCTGATGGTGCTGCGCCAGAGCACCGGCAACCGGCAGGCGGCGCTGCTCAAGGTCACGCTGGCCGGCGCCATCACCGCACTGGGTGGTCTGGTCGGCTTCTGGCTGGTGGACCAGCTGCATGAGTACCTGGTCTACTTCCTGGTGGTGGCCTCCAGCAGCTTCATCTACGTGGCACTGGCCGACCTGATCCCGCAGTTGCAAAAGCGGCTGAGCCTGTCCGAAACCCTGGCCCAGATTGCCTGGCTGCTGATCGGCATCGGGCTGGTGACGCTGGTCAGCAGCGTGGCGCACGGGCATTGAACCTGGAAACCGCAGTTGACCGCTTGTTTTCCGCTGGCAGGGCTTATGGCTGCTGACATTTTTGACCACGACAAGCGTAACCTCCTGGGGGGGCGCTACACACCCGATTGAGCCGCCCTGGCGCGCGCTGGGGGCGTTCTCCTCCTTGCTGGCAGTAGCCAGCCGCGTCGTCGCGCCTTCCCAGCACACCCCATGACGCCCCACTCGGGCGTGTTCAACTGTGGTTTCTAGGTTGAACACGCGCCGCCCGGGCGCGGTCAGCCGCGTTTCAGCGCTGCAGCAGCGTGTCGATCTGCCGGTCTTTCTCTTCCCAGAGATCGGCCAGCCAGCGGTGGAAGGTGCGGCGAAATGCCGAGTCACCCTCGTAGCTGCCGGTGCAGAACTCGGCCGGGATCGGCAGTGCGCGCGCACGCACGATCACTTCGGGGGTGGTGCCGCACAGGAATTGCCAGAAGGTGGGCGCCCCTGCAGGGTAGACGATGGTGGCATCGATCAGGGAGTGAAATTGCGTCCCCATGACGTTGAGCGCCAGCGCCAGTGCGCCGGCCTTGGGCTTGAGCAGGTGGCGGTAGGAGGAGGACTGGTCCTTGTGCTTGGCCGCTGTAAAGCGCGTGCCTTCGGCGAAGTTCATCACGCTGGTAGGCACGCGGGCGAACTTGGCGCAGGCGCGGCGCGCGGTCTCGCGGTCCTGCTCGCGCAGCTTGGGATTGCGGCGCAAGGCAGCGCGGCCGTGCCGCTTCATGAACGGAAAGTCCAGCGCCCACCAGGCCAGGCCGATCACCGGCACGTAGATGAGTTCCTGCTTCAGAAAGAACTTCAGCAGCGGGATGCGCCGGTTCAGCGTGTGCTGCAGCACGAAGATGTCCACCCAGGACTGGTGGTTGCAGTTCACCAGGTACCAGCCGTGGTACTTCAGCTCAGCCACGCCCTGCACGTCCCAGGCGGTGCGCTGCGTCAGCCGCATCCAGGCGCTGTTGCAGGTGACCCAGGCGGTGGCCAGGGTGTTGAGCAGCGGGTCGATGCGCAGGCGCACGGCTTGAAACGGCAGCACCAGCTTGACCAGCGCCAGCGCGAACAGCAGCGTGCACCAGAACAGGGTGTTGATCGCCAGCAGCAGAAATGCGATGATGCCCCGGACGGTGGGAGGCAGGAATCCGAGCATGCTATGTACCTGTGGGTGGGGTGGGTGCGCCATGGCACCCAGATCGGGAAGCCGCCGCAAGGGCGGAAAAAACTGCCGCTATTGTCCGCTTCTCGGCGGCCGGTGTCATGCGCCAGATCAGGGTTCGGTGAAATGGGACCCGCATGGCGCCCTGTCGCTGGGGCGCGGACGCCATGGCCCGCCTCCCTCGGTGCCGGCCAGACTAGGCTGGCACCGCTTCTGGCGTCGGCAACTGAACCTTGTTGTCGGTGCTGAACTGGTAGTCTTCGAAGACATGCGCCGCGCTGAGCAACTGGTAGCTGCCGTCCTCGTGGCGTAGCGTCGTGTCCTTCAGGCGCCAGGTCAGCTGGCCGCAGGTCCAGATGTCGAAGTTGCGCATGTGGGTGCACAGGCAGGTCTTGTCCCACACCTTGACTTTGCGTTCGCCCGGGTGGGCCGCCACTTCGCGGTTGTAGGCGTCGATGTAGGCGCACTTGCCGTTGGCATCGAGCAGGTAGCCATAGGCTTCGCAGTTCGGGCGAATGCCGTCGCCAATGCCGGGGCTGGACTTGATCATGCGCATCGGGTAGCCGGTGGGCGAGATCTCGTTGACCTCGATGTCGTCTTCATTGGCCTTGAAGTACTCCTGCTTGATGTCGTCGGGCAGGCCGCATTCCTTGGTGACGGTGAAGCGGGTGGCGACCTGCACACCGGCCGCGCCCATTTCCAGGAAGCCCACCGCGTCGCTGCCGGTGAAGATGCCGCCGGCAGGAATGACGGGAATGTCCAGCGATTCCTGCTTCAGGTACTGCAGGATTTCGGCCACGATGGTGGCCAGGTCGTACTTCGCCCAGTCCATGCCAAAGCCCAGGTGGCCGCCAGCCAGTGGGCCTTCCACCACCACGTAGTCGGGCAGGCGGTTCAGACGGCTGTTTTTCTTCAGGAACAGCTGCAGGGCGCGCAGCGACGACACGATGATGCCGAGCTTGGCGTCGCGGAAGCGCGGGTGGCCATCCATCAGGGCAAACGAGCCCAGGTGCAGGCCGGCCGCCAGGGTGATACCGTCGATGCCCGCGTCCAGCGCGCTGTTCAGGCGAACGCTCAAAGTCTCCTTCGGCGCGTTCATCGTCAGCTTTTCCATACAGTTGATGAAAATCTGGCCGCTGCCCTGCTTGCGCGTCATGGTTTTTTCCACGTGCATCCGGGTGGCCTCGGCCAAGCCACCCAGGTCGAACTTGACGTCCGACTTGTCTGCAGAGGCAACGTTGTACTGGTACTGCGCCTGCTTGGCCTTGACGTACTTGGTCTTGTAGCGGCGGTCCGTCACCGTCTTGATCATCGCGTCGGAAATGTGACCCACACCGCCCAGGCGGGCAGCCTCCAGCGCCAGATCGGCAGAGGAGATGTCCACGCCCATGCCCCCAACCATGATGGGCACCAGCTCTTCGCGGCCCAGCCGCATGCGGAAGTCATCCAGACGTTTCATAAGAGATCAGCTTTCGAGTATTCAGCACAGATTCGTGGACCGGCCCCTGGATCTGTGTCCCATTGACAATTATCCGCGGACTTGCCCAGACCGACCCGGCAACCTTGGCTTGTCCTGATGACGGTCAGTACTTCTGCGTATTTTCGGCGAATTTGGGGGCCATCCAGCCGAAACCATGACGCTGAAACAGCAATTTGTTCCTGAAGGTCCGGTGACGCCCGGCAGATGCCAAGGGCAAGCAAGGGCGACTCGCAGGACTTGCGCCAGCCGGACGCCTGCCGAACTAAACTCGGGGCCATGTCAATGGGTGCCATTCCTTCCAGCTGTCTTCGCTTCATCCCCTGGATACTCCTGGCCTTGGGGCTGGCACTGACCTATGTGCTGCAGGATGCCCCCCGCAAGTCCGCCCGGCAGGCGCTGCATGGCGAATTCGATTTCCGCGCCAACGAGATCGTCGACAACATCAACCGGCGACTGCAAAGCTACGAGCAGGTTCTGGAAGGCGCAGCCGGGCTGTTCGCCGCCTCGCAATCGGTGGAGCGCAAGGAGTTCGTCGAGTATGTCCAGGCGCTGAAGCTCGAAGGCAAATACCCGGGCATTCAGGGGGTGGGTTATGCCCGGCTGGTGTTGCCGCAGGACAAGGCCCGGCATATCGCCGAGGTCCGTGCGCAAGGCCGTGCCGACTACAACCTCCGTCCTGCAGGCGAGCGGGACCTTTACACCTCCATCGTCTACCTGGAGCCTTCGGACTGGCGCAACCAGCGTGCCATCGGCTACGACATGTATTCCGAGCCGGTGCGCCGCGCGGCGATGGAGAAGTCGCGCGATGAGGAAAAGACCAGAATCTCCGGCAAGGTGCGGCTGGTGCAGGAAACCGAGCAGGACGTGCAGGCCGGCTTCCTGATGTACCTGCCGGTCTACCGGATGCCGGCGTCGCACCGGACGCTGGAGGAACGCCGTGCCAGCCTGCTCGGCTGGGTCTATGCCCCTTTCCGCATGAACGACCTGATGGCCGGCGTTCTGGGGGCGCGTTTCGGCGAGGTCAGTTCCACGCTGAATCTCAAGATCTACGATGGCGACTCGATGGACGAGGGCAGTCTCATGTTCGACTCCAGCGGCGCCAACGGCCCCGGCGACATCTCGGATTCCGATTTTCATGCCGTCAAGCGCATTGCCTTCTTCGGCCACCAGTGGACGGTGGTCATCAATTCGCTGCCCACCTTCGATGCCCGGCTGAGAAACGACAAGGCCAACATCATTGCCGTTGCCGGTGCGCTTGCCAGCCTGCTGCTGGCCCTGGTGGTCTGGCTGCTTGTGACGGCGCGCGCGCGGGCGCTGAGCATGGCCGAAGGCATGACCCAGGAACTGCGGCAGAGCGAAGCGGTGCAAAGAAAGCTCAATCGTTCCTTGCGTCTGCTCACCGACTGCAACATCGCGCTGGTGCACGCCGAGGACGAGCACAGGCTGCTGGCGGAAGTCTGCCGCCTGTGCGTCGAAAGCGGGGGCTATCTGATGGCCTGGGTCGGTTATGCCGAGCAGGATGAAGCCAGAACCGTGCGGCCCATCGCGCAATCCGGTTACGAGAACGGTTATCTCGACGGGATCAACGTTTCCTGGGCCGACAACGAGCACGGCCAGGGGCCGACGGGCACGGCTATCCGTACCGGGCGGCCGACGGTCAACCAGGATGTCATGACCAACCCGGCCATGGCGCCGTGGCGTGAGGCGGCTGTCCAGCGCGGCTACCAGTCCAGCGTGTCGTTGCCGCTGATCTGCGACGCCAAGGTGCTGGGCGCACTCACCATGTATGCGAGCGAAGCGAATGCCTTCGACCCGGAAGAGCTGCGCCTGCTGGAGGAGCTGGCCAACGACCTGGCCTACGGCATCCTGACCCTGCGCACGCGCGCCGAGCACGCGGCTGCGAAAGAGCGGCTGGATTTTCTGGCCAACTTCGACCCGCTGACCCATCTGCCCAACCGCCTGCTGCTGCGTGACCGCTTCGAGCACGCGACGCGCATCGCCCGGAGCGAAAGAACGTCGGTTGCCCTGCTCTACCTTGATCTCGATCGCTTCAAGCAGATCAACGACAGCTTGGGGTACGCCGTCGGCGACCGGGTGCTTGTCAAAGTCGTGGAACGACTGCGGCAGTGCATCCCCGCGACCGCCACGATCAGCCGCCTGATGGGTGACGAGTTTGTGGTCCTGCTGACCGGGAGATTCGATGCCTCCGGGGTGGCTGGGGTCGCGAATGCCATCTGCGAAGTCCTGATCGAGCCGATCGACATCGATGGCACCCTGCTGAATGTGTCCTGTTCCATCGGCATCGGCCTGTTCCCGGGCGATGGCGACGATTTCGACACCCTGCTCAAGCATGCCCATACCGCGGTCGACAGTGCCAAGGAGGCCGGGCGCAATACCTATCGTTTCTTCACGCGCGAAATGAACGCGGGCCTGGTGGACCAGATCCGGCTCACGGGGGGGCTGGCCAATGCCGTGCGCAATCACGAATTCCTGCTCCACTACCAGCCCCAGATCGACATCCGCAGTGGCCGCATCATTGGCGCAGAAGCGCTGATCCGCTGGCAGCACCCGGCCGAGGGACTGGTGCCGCCGGGCCGGTTCATCGCGCTGGCGGAACGCAGCGGCCACATCGTGCCGATTGGCGAGTGGGTGCTCAACGAAACGTGTCGCCAGGCCAGGATCTGGGCGGATCGCTATCCGGACGCGCCGGTGGTGGCCTTCAATCTCTCGGCCCTGCAGTTCAAGCGCGGCAACATGCTGGACATGGTGTCCACGGCGCTGGCTACCTCGGGCTTGCGGCCGGACCGGCTGGAGCTGGAACTGACCGAATCCGTCCTGCTGCAGGATGTGGAGGCCACGATGAAGACGCTGCGCCACCTGAAGGCCCTGGGCGTGAAGCTGTCCATCGACGACTTCGGCACCGGTTACTCCAGCCTGGCCTATCTGAAGCAGCTGGCGGTGGACAAGCTCAAGATCGACCAGTCGTTTGTGCGCGACATGCTGAACGACGCGGATGGCGCTTCGATCGTCAAGGCCATCATCCAGCTCGGGCATACCCTGCAGCTGACGACCATTGCCGAAGGCGTGGAAACCAGGGCCCAGCGGGACTTTCTCGCCGCCGCGGGGTGCGATGAAGCGCAGGGCTACCTGTTCAGCCGCCCGGTACCGGCGGACGAGTTTGAGCGCCTGTTCGAGCGCGGCGCGCCGCCGCAGACAGCGGCATGAGTGCGCTCGTCAGCAGCCCTTCAGAAGCATTTCAGCGCCACGCCGTGGAGCGTGACCACGCTCTCGTTCACGACCGTGTTCACGACCGTCACGCTGTCGGCGTCCATCCGGGCTGCGGCATCCCGCAGATGGGCCAGGGCCTCTGCACGCGCCGCCGACTCCAGCAGCACCGGCTGGGACCGGCCGGCGACCGAGCCCAGCGTTTTGCAGCCGACCATGGCTGTGGGGTCATGGGGAATGACGCGGACACGGGCTGCACGCTCGGTCAGCGGCGTCGAACACCCCGCGACGACCGTCAGCGCCACCAGCGCGACAAGGACTTTTTTACGCATTGCTACCTCTGGGATTCATACACGGCAGATCTTAAGCCCGGGATCCGGTGTGCATTCGGGTGTTCTTGGCGCTGGTTTCGGATCGCTGCTGGCGCACGCCCGGCCGACTGTTGCCTTGCATTCGGGGCGGGCGGTCGCATCTGCTGCTGAGATAGAGGAGTTCAAGTGGCGCATGTGATCAAGACGTTCTTCGGCCTGCTGTTGCGGGCCGTGCTGTTGCTCATGGGGTTGGTGTTCTTCGCCAGCGTCCTGGTGGCTGCCCTGTTGCTGCTGCTGCTGTGGCTGGTGCGCGCGCTGTGGGCGCGTCTGAGCGGCCGGCCGGTGGTGCCGCTGGTGTTCCGGTTCGGGCAGCAGGCGCCATGGAGCCGGTTCTACCGTGCGGCGGCGCCGGGTCGGGCGGCCCGCCAGGATGTGGTGGATGTCGAGGCCGAGGTGATCGACGTGGTGCCCCGGGCGATCAGGCCGCCCGGCAGTGGTACGGACGGCTGATCTGCGGCGACCGCTTGCGGGCGGGCGTCAGTCCGGTGCCGCCCACTGCGGGTTGAAGACCACCTCCCACAGGTGGCCGTCGGGGTCCTGGAAGTAAGCGGCGTAACCACCCCAGAAAGTGTCGTGACCGGGCTTGACGATGACGGCCCCGGCTTGCTGCGCTTGCGCCATGACGGTATCGACTTCGGCTTTCGAGGTGACGTTGTGCCCCAGACTGAGTTCGGTCGGACTCGGCCGGCCGGGCGGCAGGCCCGCATCGTGCGCCAGGCTCTTGCGCGGCCACAGTGCCAGCTTCAGGCCGGGCTGCAGATCGATGAAGACCACGGCACCATGCTCAAACTCGGTGCCGATGATGCCTTCGGTCGGCAGGCCCAGGCCGTCGCGGTAGAAACGCAGCGCGCGCTCCAGGTCATCGACGCCGAGGGTGATGACGGTGATCCGCGGTTTCATGGCGCTGTGCCCGATTCAGCCCTGCGCCATCGGCCGCGCCGGGTTGCTGCACCACTCGCTCCAGCTGCCGGCATAGAGGGCCGCGCGGCCCAGACCGGCGATTTCCATCGCCAGCAGGTTGGGCACGGCACTGACGCCGCTGCCGCAGTGGTGCACGACGCTGCTGGGCGGCCGGCCACCCAGCAGTTCGAGGAATTCGGTCTTCAGTTGCTCGGGCGACTTGAACTTGCC
>ERZ1292640.1523-Hain-H43-02um-R1-1523-length-19097-cov-5_pt1 | contig 19097 bp, 17 predicted proteins | sample MGYA00564404_ERZ1292640 | MGnify/ENA primary metagenome ERZ1292640 (study PRJEB36523, sample SAMEA6512636) | groundwater metagenome | collected 2019-01-08 | study: AquaDiva: Metagenomics assemblies of 32 groundwater samples
TTCGATTTCTCCACCCAAAGCCGCCTGTGAAAAAGACACATGAGTATTCATTAATAAATCATCTCCCTTTCGCTGAAAGACTGAGTGTTTTTTCACAAAAATTCTAACATACAAATCGCCGGGCTGGCCGCCCTTGCGGCCGGCTTCTCCCTTGCCCTCAACTTCAATAACCTGATTCGTGTCTACGCCAGCCGGAATGTAAATCTTAATCTTCTCTTCACTCTTAATCCGGCCCTCTCCTCTGCAGACATTACAAGGCTTAGACGGTCTTTGGCCTTCACCGCCGCATTCCGGACAAACAGCCAAACGGGTGACCGAACCAAAAATAGTTCTTTGGATCTGCTGAACCTCGCCCTTGCCCCGACAAGTGAAACATTCGTTCAAGGGAGTGCCGGGTTCAGCCCCTTTGCCGTGGCAGCGGGCGCAAACAACTTCCTTGTATAGAGAAAATTCTTTTTCCTGGGTCTTCAGGGTAGCTTCTAAAGGAATTTCAAGATCAACTTCAATGTCCTTTCCACGCTTCAAGTTTTTCTTTTTGCCCCAGCCCGAGGCTGGTCCGCCTTGGGCGGAAAATCCGAACATATCTCCGAAAAGATCGCCCAAATCAGAGGGGTCCCAGCCTTCGGCTGGTCCGCCTTGGGCGGAAAATCCCTGCTGGCTAAAATTAAAATCAAATCCTCCGGGCATAGCGCCTTCCCCGCCATAGGCGGATCCGCCTTGGTCGGAAAAAACGCGGCCGAATTGGTCGTACTGCGCCCGCTTTTCTTTATTCGAAAGAGTCTGGTAGGCCTCGTTAATCTCCTTGAACCTCTTTTCATCACCGCCTTTATCAGGATGATGCTGATGCGCTAATTTATGAAAAGCTTTCCTGAGATCTTCCGGCGAAGCGCTTTTTTCGACACCTAAAATTTGGTAATAATCTTTGGGCATAACAATATCAGGAGGTCCGACCTCTCGAAATTACGTAATGTTAGGAGGTCGGACCTCCCAAATATTTATTTCTCTTTATATTCACCCTCTTCAGGTCCGCCAGCTGGCGGATTGGGCTGGGCAGGATTTTGTTTATACAATTCAGCCCCAATCTGTTGAACAATCTGAGAAAGCTCCGTAGTCTTCTGTTTAATTTCCTCTACATTATCACTGTCTTTTACTTTCTTCAAAGCCTCAACGCTGTCTTCTATTTTCTTTTTGGTATCGGCTGACACTTTGTCGCCTGCATCCTTCACGGCTTTCTCGGTAGTATAAACCAAATTGTCGGCCAGGTTCTTTGATTCAATCAATTCCTGTTTTTTCTTATCTTCATCGGCGTGTATTTCGGCTTCTTTTTTCATTTTTTCAATTTCTTCTTTAGATAAACCGACCGAACCCTCGATTCTGACCGATTGAGTTTTATTCGTAGCTTTGTCTTTAGCGGCTACGGTAACAATACCATTGGCGTCAACATCAAAAGATACTTCGACTTGCGGCAGGCCTCTCGGGGCTGGCGGAATGCCGTCTAAAACAAATTTACCGATAGCCCTGTTGTCTTTGGCCATGGGCCTTTCTCCCTGCAAAACAATGATTTCTACGGCCGGTTGGTTGTCAGCTGCCGTTGAGAAAACCTGACTCTTAGACGTCGGAATAGTAGTGTTTTTAGCAATCATCACGGTGTTGATACCGCCCAAGGTTTCAATGCCCAGAGAGAGCGGCAAAACATCAAGTAATAAGACGCTCTTGATGTCGCCTTCCGGAGCCCGGCCTTCCGTCTTGGCTCTCAAAATCTCGGCCTCAATAGAAGCTCCAATCGCCACGACCTCTTCAGGATTAATGGATTTATTGGGCTCTTTGCCGAATAATTTCTTAACTGCTTCTCTGACCGCCGGCACTAAAGTAATACCGCCAACCAAAATCACCTCTTCAATATCTTTAGTGGCCAGATTTATTTCAGCTAAAGTTTTCTTAACCCTTTCGATTGATCTTTCGACTAAATCAACGGTTAATTTATCGAATTGAGCGCGCGATAATCTGTAAAGCAAGTGCTTGGGACCAGCGGCATCAGAAGTGATAAAGGGTAAATTTACTTCAGTATCTTGGGCCGAAGAAAGCTCGATTTTGGCTTTCTCGGCCGATTCTTTCAAGCGCTGCAAAGCCAAAGTGTCTTTAGACAAATCAATACCATTATCTTTCTTAAATTCGTCAATGAGCCAGCTGATAATCCGCTGATCAAAATCACGGCCCCCAAGGTGCGGTTCTCCGCCGGTCGCCATAACTTCAACGGTTTCAGGAGTTGTATTTAAAATCGAAACGTCGAAAGTTCCGCCGCCGAAATCGTAAACAGCGATTTGCTGATTAGCTTTCTTCGTCAAACCGTAAGACAAAGCAGCTGCGGTCGGCTCATTAATAATTCTTAGGACATTAAAGCCGGCGATTTCTCCGGCGGCTTTAGTCGCCTTTCTTTGAGAGTCGTCAAAATTGGCCGGGCAGGTAATGACGACATTCGTAATTTTCTCGCCCAGCTTCTCTTCGGCATCCGCTTTTAATTTCTGTAAAATCATGGCTGAAATTTCAATGGGCGTATACCATTTGTCACCCATTTTCACCTCAACTTCGCCATCCTTTCTTTCTCTGGTTTCATAAGACAAAAGTTTCAGCTCTTTCTGGACTTCAGGGTCGGAATATCTGCGGCCAATAAAGCGCTTCACCGAATGAATAGTATTTTTAGGATTGGTAATAGCTTGCCTTTCAGCTAAAATCCCGACGATGCGCTCGCCGGTCTTGGAAATAGCGACTACTGACGGCATCAAAACAGAGCCTTCTCTGTTTTCAAGACACTTGGGCTCGCCGTTGACGATGGAAGCCATTTTTGAGATTGATGTACCTAAATCGATACCTAATATTTTTGACATATGTTTTTGTTTATTTGGTTAATGATTTATTTTGTTATTTTGACTTTCGCTGGTCTTAACAGCCGACCATTAATTTTATAACCCTTTTGGACTTCTTCGATGATGATATTGCTCTCTACTTTCCCGCCCTCCTTCGCCAAGGCTTCGGAAGGGCTAACTTCCCCGATAATTTCGTGGAAGTTAGGGTCAAACTTTTCCCCCACCGAATTCACTTCTTCTACGCCCCGGCTTTTCAGAAAATCTTCGAATTGCCTTTTAATCTGCGAGATTCCTTTTAAGTAATTATCTTTCTTATTATCCGGGATGCTTTTTTCCGCTTCAGTAAAATTATCCAGAATCGGCAAAACTTTTGAAACGAATTCTTCATTGGCGTATTTCATGAATTCACCGACCCTTTCTATTTCCTCTTTCTTATAGTTAAGGAAATCGGCTCTCGCTCGCTGCCAACCGGCTAAATATTCAGCGGCCTTCTTTTCTGACTCCTCCAGCTTTTCCTGTATTTCTTTTTCACCCGCCGTAGTCCCGCTTAGCGGGACGGAGGTGGGCTTCTCCTTTTTAACTTCCTCTGTTTTTTTATCAGTCATGTTAAATAATTTTAGTTATTCAAGTAATTTAATTAATGAATTCATAATGCCGACGTTTTTATCGTAAGCCATGCGTTTCGGTCCTAAAATAATGACCACTCCCTCTCTTTCTTTAGACAAATGAATTCTGGAAACAATTGTGCTGAATTCGGGAGCTTGAACCATTTTATTCTCTTTACCGATAAAAACCCGGGGATCATCGAAATCTTCCAGCTCGTCAATGTGTTTTTCGAAACTCTGAACAGCTTCCATAAACTTAGCGATAAAAGTTGAATCTTCAAACTCCGGTTCTTTAAAAATCTCGTCCCAACCTTCCTTGAAAACAATGCCTTCTTCCGGGAAATATGTAATGGCTAGGTTAGAGGTTAGTTCTGCTATTTTTTTCGTCATAGTTTGAAAAAAACCGAGCGAATCCTCCATCTCTTGTTCAATTGAATCAAAACCCCGATTAAAAACGCTTGAGTGTAAATTATCTACATAAAACCTGTATCCCTTGTCGGTAGGCACCCTGCCGGCTGAAGTATGAGGCTGAGCCAGATAACCCATGTCGGTCAACTTCTGAAATTCAATCCTCATGGTCGGCGGTTTTATGCCAAACTTATACTTCTTGGTAAGTATTTTGGAACCGACGGGCGTCTTGGAGCTGATGTACTCTCCCACAATGCAATTTAAAATTTTCCCTTGTCGTTCGGTAAGCATTTTCACCATATACCTCATTATAGAAAATCATCACTTGCCTGTCAAGAGTGATGGTGCCTTGGTGGCAAAAATTATAAAATAAAAAAGACCATGTTTCGTGCCTAGTCTATAGCCTAGACGACGCCCTTGCGGGTAAACATGGTCTCTTAAGTTGAATATGTTGTAATTATAGCATATCTACAAATCTTGTCAAGGGGTTGAACACCCTCCACTATATTTACTTGTAATAAACCCGGCTGAAGCGCAAATCAATGTATTCTAAGTTTTTCCTCTTCTCGGGTGAAATTTGTTTCTCAAGGGCTAGCTTAAGTTCCGTCATCTGCCAATCCAAATCGCCTTTCAGATTAAAACGGATTAGCCATCCCTCCGCGGTCTCGATGTCTAATCGTCCGTCGGAAACCACCGCATTATCAACAGCAATCTTAACGGTTTCAGTAAGCTGTGATTTAATCTCCAAAATCTGGGCAAGTTCATCTTTCGCTATCACCGTTTGACCCAAAGCAAAAGTCTCTCCTAAACTTAGTTTAGTTATCATAGTTAAACTAAGTTTAGTTTCGGAATCAGTTTCAGAAACTGGTTCAAAAATTACCCCTTGATTATCGAGTAAAAAACAGCGATCGTTTTCGCACCATAAAACGACGGCTGTTCTTTCGGTGATTTGTACGCTGATGGCGTCAAAAAAGCTTTTGCTAATCTTAACCTCGCTGATTCCGGGGAACGCTTCTAAGATATCCTTTTCAATCTGTCCCCTGTCAATCGCCAAGATGCTTTTTGTTTTAAAAAACAAGACGGCGTTTTCCAACCTTTTTGAAACTAAAGATTCAATTTCTTCCTTAGTGGTCTTTTGTTCGCCGCTAACTATGATTTTCTCCACCCAGAAAATCTTCCAGAGGAATAAGCCGTAAAAAATAGCGCAAGCGGCAATTAATATTAAAAAACATAAAGCTAAAAACTTTTTACGGAGGATTGGTTTTCTTTTCTTATATCGATGAGGTTTTCGGTAGTGCCTATCCGTCATTAAAGTCCTCTTTTAATTTTTCTAAGCGTTTCGAAAAGATATATCGGCCAGTATTTCCAGGATAACGGCAGATCTTGGGTTTTAACGTATTCATAGGCCCTGCCTCCGAAACCCATCTTAAAGAGCGTGGGACCGGCCCAAGGATGATGCGATTTAGGGTCGACGTAGCCCCAGAAGTCATATAGTCTGCATCCCCGCTTCTTGGCCTCTTTAATCGCTTCCCACTGCAAGAGATAAGCAATAGGAATTTTATGATACTTGGGATCCAGGGCCGCCTGGTGGTAAAATCCGATGCCCGACCAAAAAACAATTATGGCCGAGGCGACAACCTCCCCCATATATTTGCCAAAAAACAGAAGAGCTCCACCGTCGTTATTAAAAACATCAAGCTCATTTTTAACCGATTCGGAAGAAAAAGGAGTAAACTTTTGGCGCTTAGCCACTTTAAGGTTAAGTTTTTGATAAATATCCGCGTCCGCCAATTGATTGCTTTTAGTGATTACCAAATCTGGATTTTTCTCCGCCTGATGAATCAAATATCTCGTGCTTTTGCGCATATTCTTGAGTATCTCTTCTTCTGAAGGCGTAAGATCGAGCTTCCAGGTCGCCTCGTAAGCGTTGGCGTGCATCGGAGATTCTCTAAACCCCAGGCTTCTGAATAATTTTTTATTCTCTTCGGTTCTGGGTAAAAGCGGCGCCATTCTGATAAAAGCGCAGCCCTCCTCTTTAGCGATTTCTTTCAGCTTGTTTAATAAGGTTTCTGAGAGGCCAACGTTATGCTGCACCAATAAAAAAGTCCCCCTTCTCGCCCGAACCTTCACCGCCAAAACAGCAGAAGTTTGATTTCCGTTGTTTTCGAAGACTCCAAGCCGCCAAATCTTTCCGCCCGAGGCGGATCCGCCTTGGGCGGAATTGCCCATTCTTTCCTGAAACTCGCTCCAATTCCAAGACTGCAGGAATGTTTTTTCCTCGCATCTTAAAAGAAAATCCTCCCAGATTTTCTTGTCTGTTATCTCTTGGCAAAACATAGTTTATTTTATCAATAAATTAATCACTCGGCTCGGAACTCTGCTTTCTAAAAGAACGACATCGCCTTCTTTGCAAAAACTCTTTATCTTCTCCGCGATTTCATCTGCCCTTTCCATGAATAAGGCGTTAGGAGCTCCTTCTTTTATCTCTTTAAATCTGTCTTTAGTGGTAATAATAGCTAAATCGCAAACCTCCCCGATTTTTTTACCGATTCTCTGATGAACCTCTTTTGAGACTCGGCCAAGCTCAATCAAACAAGGCATCACAATTACCTTCTTCCCCTGCCACTTCTTTAAGTCCCCTAAATCAGCGATAACTCCGCTGGGATTGGCCGAATAGGTGGAATCGATAATTGCTATGCCGTTAGTACCTTTTTTCACGCGGTTAGTCTGCGACAATTTAATCTTTTGAATACCTCGCTCGATTGCTTCAGGGTTCATGCCCAAAAACTCAGCCACAGCTACGGCCCCGGCCAAATTTTCTTCATAAGACGAACTAGCCCCTTCACCGTAAAGCTTTTTCCGAATCTGGGTTTTTTGAAAAAGATCTCGGCAATATTGATTATTCCCGTTGAAAAAAGCCGTGCCGTCATTAGGTAAACTTTCAATTAATTCGTACTTAGTCTTAATAATATTTTCTTGAGAGCCAAAAGTCGCCATGTGCTGTTCGTTAATGCCAGTTAAAACTCCAATTTTAGGCTGTACAATATCGCATAAAAACTTAATCCCTCCGTGGTTATAAGCGCCCATCTCAACGATAAAAACCTCGTGACTTGGCGTCAGCTCGTTTAAAACGCATTGGGCAATGCCCACTTCAGAGTTTTGATGCTCCCTAGTTTTTACAACATTGAACTTTTCAGATAAAATCGCGGCCAAATATTCCTTAGTCGAAGTTTTGCCGTAAGAACCCGTCACTCCGATTACCAGCAATTTTTTAAATTCGGCTCTTTTCCTTTTAGCCGCGCTAATGATTCGGTTCCGTAAGATAACGGCCATGGGCTGATAGGCCAAAACCAGGGCTGAAAAGAAAATCATCGCTAAAGCGTCTAAGAACAACAGCGGAAAAACAAATTTCGTCAACGAAAACTCCAAGACAAAAAGGCTAAAAACCAACAACAATCCCATGGAAGTTCCTGTAGTTAAAATCACCGCCGTTTTCCGGGTAATTACGGGCCTCTTATATGTTCCTTGATGAACGCTTTTCAGAAAAAGCGCGCTCTCGATAAAGAAAATCAAAACTGCCAGATAGACTAAATTGATTTTTATTTCCGTCCAAACAAACCTAGCGGAAAAGTATATACCCAAAAGAATTAAAACTTTTAGTAAGAGCCACCAGCTTAAAATAAGCCTTTTGCCTTTATACGTGCGGAAGTGGTCTCGGAACCTGCCGATATGATATTCCTTCAACTGCCAAAGATAAACCCAAAACAGCAGTTTTTTGACGAAAACTATCGACCATAAAATGGAAATGAAGATGTAAAATGAATTAATCATAACCTGATGAAATTTACGATTTTTTCAACTAGAATCTCGGGGGCCTCGCGATGAGGATTATGCCCAACATTCGAGATAATTTCCAACTTCGTTCCCGCAATTTTTTCTTTCATAAAATAAGCGTGCTTAAGCGGAGTAATACCGTCTTTCTCTCCCCAAACAAGTAAAGTGGGAACGGTAATCTGAGAGAAAAAATTAGAAATATCTTCCCCGATGATATTAAGATAGGTTTTTTTCATTACTCCTTCGGTTAGCAAGTAGTCGCTTGTTCTAAACAGTGTCCGATAGGCGATCTTCCGAAAAAACCCATAAAACGGTAAGAAAGAAAATTTATTCAAAAGATGAGCGATGACTTTTTGGATTTCCTTCTTTAATCTTTTTTTTCTGATACCCGCGCTATCAACCAAAATAAGTTTTTTAACTTTATCAGGATATTTAATAGAAAACTTAGTCGATATTGAACCTCCGAAAGAATGACCTACTAAAAAAATCTGTAAAAGCCCGTTTCTCTCGCAAAAATCTTTAACCCATTCCACGTAATCATCTATCGTCCATGGTTTTGCTGGCATTGGACTTTTACCAAACCCAGGCAAATCTGGCACAAAAACTCTATATCCTTTATTTTCTAGAAATTGTTTAACTCTCGCCCACTGTGGCGAAGAAATAGGCCAACCCCAACCGTGAAGAATAAGAATAGTATCCATAACGAACGATATTTAGGAGGTCCGACCTCCTAGTATTACGTTAATTTCGGGAGGTCGGACCTCTTGATATTCGTTTAAAACCGGTGTATTTCTGCAAAACCTTGGGCACCTCAATACTGCCGTCTTTCTGCTGGTAATTTTCAATAATCGCAATTAGCATGCGACCAATAGCAAAAGCCGTTCCATTGAGGGTATGGACATACTCCACGCCAATTTTTGAACGATAGCGGATATCTAATCTTCTTGCCTGGAAATCAGTGCAATTGGACGAAGAATGAGTCTCCCGGTATTCTTTTTGCCCGGGCAACCAAGTCTCAATGTCGTATGTTGAGGCTGAAGGCCGAGAAATATCGCCAGAACTCAAATGAACGACTCTGTAGGGGAGCTTTAGAAGTTGCATCAGTTTTTCTTCTATCTTTAAAAGAAGCTGGTGTTCCTCTTGTGATTTTTCCGGCTGACAAATAGTGAACATTTCCACCTTATCAAACTGATGCACCCGCAAAATGCCTTTGGTATCCTTTCCGTAGGCTCCGGCTTCCTCCCTAAAACAAGTTGAAAAAGCCACATATCTTCTGGGGAGATCTTTTTCTTCCAGAATTTCTCCCTGGTGCATCGGACCGATTGATTGTTCGGACGTACCCACCAGAACAAGCTTGCCGTTTTCAAGGAAATATCTTTCCGCCCTGTCTTCGGGCGTATCAATGTAACCCATAGCTTCCATCATTTCGGTTTTAATCATCACGGGCGGAATCACTGAGATAAACCGCTCTTTAGATAAAACATCGAAAGCTAAATTAATCAAAGCGAATTCCAACAAAGCCGCTTCGCCCTTCAAATAGCCGAAACGCGTTCCGGAAACCTTAGCCGCTCTTTTAACGTCAATTAAATCAAGTTTTTCGGAGATTGCCAGATAGTCCTTAGGTTCAAAATCGAATTTCGGCTTCTTACCCTCCTCTCTTAAAACCACATTGTCTTTTTCATCTTTGCCGACCGGCACATCGTCCAAGGGCAAATTAGGAAGCTGCCGCAATAAGGAGTTAAGCTCCTTTTCGATATCGGCCAATGCCGGTTCCAGACTTTTGATTTCCGCCTTAATCCCCTGAGCCTTAACGATATCTTCTTTACCGAGCTTATTTTGTTCGGCTCTTAAGGATTCTATTTTTTGGAGAGACTCTCTTCTTGTTTCGTCCAGTGCCAAAAGCCGGTCAATATCAATATTCACCTGTTTTTTAGCCAAGCCCTCTTTAACCTTTTCTTGATTTTGCCGAATAAATTTGAGATCTAACATAGTATGTATAATTAAGCGACGAATACTGGATTTTCGAGTCGTGTCGGAGCCCTTCAGGGTAAAGCGCGAGAAAAGACAGTATTCAAGCGTTTATTTTGGTCGCATCGTCGGGAATAAAATCGCGTCTCTCAAACTGTGGGAGTCTGTTAAAAGAATAATCAGCCTATCAATGCCCATGCCCAAACCCGCGGCCGGAGGCATGCCGTATTCCAGGGCCTCAATAAAGTCTTGGTCCATCCTGTCCTGGCTTAATTTTGACTTAAAACGCTTAGCCTGTTCCAGGGGGTCATTCAATTCAGAAAAGCCGTTGATCAACTCTACCCCGCCCACCACCACCTGGAACCTATCAGCGAACTGCTCGTCTCCCTCCTTAGCCTTGGCTAACGACGCCATGCCTACTGGATGGTCCACAATAAAAGTGGGTTGAACTATCTCCTGGACTTTTTCCTTAAAAAGCTCGTCCAAATCAGCTCCTTTGGTTTTTTTAACCAAATCCTTAAATTTAATTCTGGGCCAAGGAACCTGAAAATCAATCTCCTTTCCCTGGAAGGTGATTTTAGTTGTCCCCTTAGTTCTTTTTACCAGATCAAACATAAATTGTTCGATAAACTCCATTAAGCCGTCCCTATTCTGATAAGCCCAATAAAGCTCAATCATAGTAAAGTCAGGATTATGATAAGCATCCATGCCTTCATTGCGAAAACACCGGCCTATTTCGTAAATCTTTTCGAAACCGCCGACTAAAAGACGCTTTAAATAAAGCTCAGGAGCTACCCGCAAGTACAAATCAAGCTTCAAAGCATTTAAATGGGTTTTGAAGGGCTTAGCCAAAGCTCCCCCGGGAATCTGCTGTAGAATGGGCGTTTCCACCTCCAAGAAATCGTTAATAGATAAAAGATTGCGCAACTCTCTAATTATTTTTGAACGCAATTTGAATTTCTCTTTAACCTCGGGGTTCATAATCAAATCCAGATATCTTTTCCTGAATCTTTCTTCAACATCTTGAAGCCCGTGCCATTTTTCCGGCAAAGGCAAAAGAGATTTGCTTAACATTTGGAACTCAGCGACTTCAATTGTTTTTTCTCCACGTTTTGTAATAAACAAAATCCCGGAAAACTCAGCAATATCGCCGATATCGAAGTTATCCGAGAAAAATTTATATTTCTCTGCTCCGACCTGATCCTCTTTCAGAAACGCCTGGATTTTACCGGTACCGTCTTCGAAATGCAGAAAAGTCAAAGCGCCCTGCGCCCTAACGGAACGAATTCGCCCAACCAAGCTTAATTTGGTTTTTTGCTCGGATAATTGATCAAAGCCAGCCAAAGCCTGCTCAATAGTATGAGTCCTTTTGGTTTTGACGGGATAGGGATTAATGCCGGCTTTTCTGAGGGCAGCCAGCTTATTTAATTTGTTTTTTCTGATATTTAATATCGGCATACTAATTTCAGTTTAAGGTATTTTTAGCTAAAAGAAAAGCCCCGCCAAAGCGGGGCTGAGTGTTTTAATTTTTACTCGATTTTAACGATTTTGTAATGCATTTTGCCGCTGGGAGCGTTGATCTCAATAATCACGCCTTTCGGTTGGTTAATCAGGGCTTTACCCAATGGCGAATCAATAGAAATTTTGCCTTCAATAGGGTTCGCTTCTTCAGCTCCCACGATTTTAAATTCTTGAGTAGTATCCCCGGCTTTAACCAAAACGGTCGATCCCACTTGGGCGAAATGATTCTTTATTTCTTCAGGAACGATCACGGCATTTTTGATAAGATCTTCCAATTCCAAAATACGGCCCTCCAAAAATCCCTGGGCTTCTTTGGTTTCATGATATTCGGAATTCTCGGCAAGGTCTCCGAAAGAAATGCACTTTTCCAGTCGCTCGGCAATCTCCGTGCGTTTGGTTTCTTTAAGATAAACCAGTTCCTTTTTTAATTTTTCCAAACCCTCTTGGGTAAGATATTTTTCCATATGTGATATTTATCCATCTTAATAGAATAAAAATACCTGTCAAGGGGAGAAATACCAATCCAACACCTCTTGAGCCACAGGCAAAGAAGCTACTTGAGCCCCTTTAACTTTTTCGACAACAATAGTCAAAACTATTTGAGGATCGTCATAAGGGGCAAAGACCGTCACCCAATTTTGATAATAATCTCCGCCTAATTCAGCCGTACCGGTTTTAGCGGCCACTTTTACCGACAAAGAACTTAATAAGACCGCCGATGCTTGAGGCGAATTGACGCCGGTGACCGCTTGCCGCATCCCCTCCCTAGCCACGGCCAGATTTTGCGGATCGATAAAGTTTTGGCGGATAATTGTAGGAGTAATTTCTTCTACCTGATTTTTATTGCTATCGATAATTTCTTTAACAATGTGGGGTTGGTACAGAATTCCGCCGTTAGCAATAGCCACAAAGGAATTAGCCACCTCCAAGGGAGTAATCTGCAAGAACCCCTGACCGATGGAAAGATTGTAGGTGTCGCCGTCCCACCAACTCTGTCCCCAAGTTTGTTTCTTCCAAGCTTTGTCGGGAATAAAGCCCTTGGCTTCTTCCGGCAAGTCGATACCGGTTTCTTGACCCCAACCAAAAAGTTCCAAATATTGTTTAATTTTAGTAGGTCCCAGACCCTCTTGAGTGCCGAATCCGCCGCCTATAGTATAAAAATAAACGTCGCAAGATTCGGCGATGGCTTTTCTCATATCGGTCAAGCCGTGGATCGACCAGTCTTTTTTTATTGTCGGCGAACTCGGGTCCCAAGGATTAGGAATTGAGATGAATCCCAGATTATCATTTATTTTTTTATCCGGTAAAATTATCTTTTCCTGTAAAACAGCGGAGGCAAGTAGCGGTTTAATGGTAGAACCCACTAAATAACCTCCAGAAATTACCCGATTAAAAAGAGGGTGTTGAGAATTGGAGTTTATCTCATTCCACTGATCTTGAGACATTCCCTGACTAAATAAATTATTGTCATAAGCAGGAAAACTCGTCATGGCCAAAACACCGCCAGTTTTGGGGTCTAAGGCCACAGCTGCGCCGCTTTTAGCGCCGACGCTTTTAAGGACCGCTTCCATGGCTTCGTTGAGCTTTTTTTGCAAGCCGGCGTCAAGATAAAGAACCAGGCTTTGTCCCGGCGAAGGCTGGACGACAACTTCTTTGTCGATGGGATTACCAAAAACATCTCTTTTAACCTGCAGTTCCCCTGGATTTGCCTTGAGAACATCGTCGTAATATTCTTCCAGGCCCTTCTTCTCGCCCGTCTTTCTTTGATAGCCAATTAAATGAGAAACATTAAGCCCCGGAACGTATTCCCTGACCGTATTGTTTTTAGTCTCAAAACCAGGAAATTCGTGGCTGCGCGCTTCAAATAAAATCAAGGTTTGGTAATCAAGATTTTCCGCGACGGCCACCTCGGCGAAGTTAGAAATATTTATTTTTTTTGAGAGTGTTTCGTAATCCTGCCCGATAATCTGAGCGACATTTTTAAAAATCTTTTCCCGAGCGCTTTCGTCTTTGGGTAAATCGTTAGGCCGGACGATTAGGTCGAAGCTCGGCTTGTTAAATACGAGCTGGGTCATATTTTTATCGTAAATCACTCCCCTCTGCGCCTGAATCAAACGGATAACGTACCGATTATTTTCTGAAGCTTGAGCCAGAGCTTTTCCTTCAAAAACCTGAAACTGGACCGTCTTGCCAAAAAGCATTAAAGTTAATATTAAAAAACCAAGCCAAAGCGCCTGTAAAATCTTTTGAGGTAAAAGTATTTCCAGTTTTTGCTCCGAAAGGCCGAGCTCCCGCTCTTTTTTTTGGGCTAAAGAGTCTAATAGAACCTCGTGAAATTCAATTTCATGATGAGGCCTTTTAATTTTAAATTTACCCAGTTGGGGCCCAAACATATTTTCTGAAGATTATTTTAATTAAAAAAGATAGGGCTAAAAGAATTAAAGCGTAAAAACCGATGAAGTTTGAGGAAAAAATATCTAAAAAGAACCCGCCGATAAAGCCGGCGACAATTCCGGTATTTTTTTTAGGCTTCTCTAAAACGTTAATCAGCAAGACCGAAATTAGGATAAAATTCGGAACAATGCCCCAAATCTTAAAATGGATAAAAAAGCTTGTTTGCAGCAAGGCTAACAAATAAAAAATAGCGAATAAGATTAAAATCCGTTTAATCATTTCGTGAAGTTTAGAATGACAAAAACCGCGGACGAATTCTGTATGTCAAAAAGCGGCTTAATTTCCGCCTGATAAAACGGACTGACATCATTCCTTGAGACTTCAATGACCGTACCAGCCAAAAGTCCTCCAGGATAAATACCCCCTAAAGAGCTTGAAACGACCAAATCGCCTACTTTTAGGGTCTTGTCTTGCGGAACCAAATCAAACTTGATTTTAGAATTACCCTGGCCCCGGGCCACTCCGGTAGTGTCTGTGTCCGACCCGCCGGCTTCGCCTGGCGAGGCGAGCACTTTGGCATCAAAAGTGCTCTCTTTGCTGGAAATTAAAGTGACCCGCGAAAAACTTTTAAAAACCTCGCTTATCCTGCCCACAAGAATTTTCTGCTGAGTAACCACGGGCATACCCGCCGACAAGCCGTCTCCGGCGCCCTGGTTGATTAAAATTGATTCCTGGCCGATATCTTTACCAATCACCCTAACTAAAGCAAGTCGAAAATCTTTCTGCAGACCGATCTGCAGGGCCTCTCTCAATATTTCGTTTTCTTTTTTTAATTCAGCAAAAGAGGCTTTTTCGGCTAAAAGTTCCTGGATGGTTTTTTGAGACTCATCGTTTATTTTTTTAAGATTGTTCAGATTACCTATCGTCCCGAAGAAACCGGAGACCCTCTCGCCTAACTGCCAAAAGGTTGTCTGAATCGGGGCCGAAAGATTATAAAAAAATCCCTTTGTTCCTTTTTGAAAAAAATTCAAAGAGAGAATAAAGCCAATCAAAATGGCTACGAATAAGATTTTACTTTTAACAGTGGTGAACTTCATACTTAAACTATTTTACTCTGAAAACTAAGTTTGGGCAAACGAAAAAATAACTCGCTACGAGGCTTGATTTTTTTATCTGAAATGATAAATTAAAAACACTAAAGAGGGAGGTAGTACATTAAAATGGAGGTGTCGAGATGCCGCGGATAAAAATAGTCAGCACGCCAGAAGGACCGGGTGTCCCCGAGGAAATCAGGAAAGGATGGATTGGCGTAGAATTTGAAGCCTTAGGCCCATTCTCCAGACAAGTTGAATCCGTACTTAATCTCCATGAACATCATGGAATACGCGGAGTCTATGAGGTTAGCTTAAAGGTAGCGCTCCAGGCTTTAAAAGAGAAAAACTATAAATCCTGGGAGTGGTTTTCTAAACAAAGAGTGCTGGCACCTTTTTTCTGTTTCGAAGCGAAAAACTGTAAAGAAATCTGATTGTTCAGTCTATAAAAAAACAAAACCGCTTGTTAATTAAAACAGGCGGTTTTTTCTTTTTCCAAACAAAAAAGGTGCTCTGGTGGCAGGGCTTGATTTTTTTAATTCAAAGTGATATTATAGAATATCTTTAACAATTGAAAAGGAGGCTAAGATGTCTGACGAACAAGAAATCAAGGACCAGCTAGATGGTTTATTGGCCCAACTCAGAAAGGGAGAAATGTTGACCAAAGGACAACTAAAACTAGCTAATGAAATAAGGACAATATTGATGCCTAAACCTTACATGGAAATCGGAGACCTTTGGCACGCATTGCTCCTGGTAGAAGGTTTTCAATTAAGGATAATTAGCAACACCGATCTGAAGCAAATTGGGGAACAGTTTGATAAATTACTAAGACAGGTAAGGGAAGGGGAAGTTAAAGATATAGATAAAAACAAGGAGTTTGAAAACCTTTCTCTAATGTTTATGACATTCTCCGAAGAAGACCCGGATGAGTACCCTAGGCTTTCTATGATTGAGGCTAAAATAAAAGACATATCCCGTAAAAATGCGCAGAATGAAGCACTCGAAAGCGTTCTACCGAAAATGCATAAAAATAGTTCTTAATAAATAAGGAGGGATGAAATGGCAACACGAATAGTATTTGATCTTGGCGAAGGCAAAGTCAGGATTTCTCCGAAAATTTGGCCTGATCATAAACTCGATATCCAACCTGGCGATTTGTCTCAATCCCCGCCCAATGGTAACGGCGTGTATGGCTATCAAAACCGATCAGGCGAGAACCCTATAAAGAACGCTCCTTCGCAAGAACCGAGCGGCGGCGTCATCTATTTTGACAATAATATTACCAAAGAAGACTTCACGGCATTTCTCCGCATAATGGATATTAAGGGGGCTTACGGTAATGGAAGCGCCAACAATGAATACGCGGTTTTTGCTGCCGAGTCCGACAACCCTGGAAAAGATAAATATTTGACACAAATAAGAATCGTTTCCAAATTCGGCCTTCGCTTTATGTTCGGAGCACTCACTGACGCCGAATATGATAAGTTCCCAGAACAAGGAATGAACGTTGTCGATGCGCTCTGGACTTTTATAGAGCATGAAAAGAAACGCTGGGGTACTTCGTTCACACAGGACGGCAAGAATGGTCTCCGCGGCCTCTTCGGTGGCGATGGCGATTTCGCCCGCGAAGAGCTTGCTTTCGGCTTCATGGTAGAGAACCAATATCACAACGTGTGCCGAATCTGGAGCCGCGCCTGGCTAGTTACGAAATAAACATCTCTTAGAAAAAAATGACAAAAATAAAACCACCCGTTAATAAACAGGTGGTTTTTTATTTAGACAAACAAAAAAGGTGCTCTGGTGGCAGTGACCTACTTTCGCCCGTAAGGACTATCATCGGCCTTGGAGTATTTCACTTCTGTGTTCGGAATGGGAACAGGTGGGACAACTCCGGAAAAACCGCCACCACAACACCTTTGTTGTGGACCGTTTTAAACGATCATAAATTGCTAGCTAACGAAAATATAAAAATTGACCATTAGTACTTCTCGGCTTAACGCATTGCTGCGCTTACACCTGAAGCCTATCAAGCTCATAGTCTTTGAGCGGTCTTAATGAGTCTTAATCTTGGAGTGGGTTTCGAGCTTAGATGCTTTCAGCTCTTATCCCTTCCCAACTTAGCTATCCAGCCATGTTCCTGGCGGAACAACTGGTATACCAGAGGTTAGTTCAGCCTGATCCTCTCGTACAGAGGCCAACTCCCCTCAAGACTCGACGCCTACAGCAGATAGAGACCAACCTGTCTCACGCATACTTCTCACTTATTACTAAGTGTATGGACTATATCACTTTCCACCAAAACTGATGTTTTAATGGAAGACCGACGTATTATGGAGGATTCCCCCATCTTCCGTTTCTACAACGGAAAGTCTCTACGGCTTCTTCAATAAAAATTGAAATTGCCTCGGTATTATCCTAATAGATGACAGGTTGAGAGTCAAAATAGGAATTCACCGATATTAGTCGATTTTTTCATTCCGATATTACTATCGGAAGCCGCCGAACTTGCTAACAGAAACAAGTTTTGGTTGACGGTTTGAACCCAACTCGCGTATCACTTTAATCTACGAACAGTAGAACCCTTGGAAGCTTCTTCACCTCCAGGATGTGATGCATATTGTTCTTCAATTACTTGAAGTATAGACTATATCATCTCCCTGTTTCTTAAAAACAGGGGTCAGCGTGTTATAGCGGTTTAAAAGCCACTATCTTGGCCCTAAGGCCTCAGTCGTTACGGGGTCAAAGAAATTTTATATCTCATCTTAGGAATAATGTAAGGTTTTACCACGCCACAGAATTTCTTTACTGCCGGATTAGGAATATAAATATTCCAGAATTTTCCTTTTTTGTGGATTTTGGTGTTTATCTTAAAGTTTCTTTTTAAGCATCGCTGTAATAGTTCTTGACCTTTGTGGTCAAAACAATCCGTGTTAATCCTTAATGCGTTACAGTCGTTCCTTTTGTAACCATCGTCCATAAACCAAATGGCTAAAGACAAGGGTGACTTAAGTAATCCCGAAATATTATCTGGAATTTTCCTTACTTTTTGAGAATAAAACTTACGCTTATAAATGTTTAGTTCAGGAAAAGAAAATGTGGAGAAATGCCATCTTGAATAATTTTTTCTTGTTTTGACATGGAACGATTGGACAATTCTGGGTTTATCTGTGGCTAAATTCTGGAATTCTCTGTATTTCCAATCTAGATAATCTTTTTGTCTTAGCCCATGTTCAATCCTTAATCGAACATTTCTACCGTTCTTCTCTAAACAACCGTCGCCAAGCAACATCCCGATAAGGATATCTTTTTGACGTTTGGTAAGTTTTCTTTGACTTCCCACGGTATTCCCCATTACTCTATTTTACCATAGAAAATAATGGGCTCCACCGTTATTAGCTGAATTTTGTCATCCCGATTACTCGGGAAGCGGCCAATCATGAGTTTGTTAGCCGACATCGAGGTGCCGAACAGAGCCGTTGATATGAACTCGCGGGCTCTACTAGCCTGTTATCCCCGGGGTAACTTTTGGTTGATGATCTTTCCCTTTTCTACGAAAAAGGATCGGTTCACTAAGTTCTGGTTTCCCAACTGCGCGGCACATCCGCCTTGCAGTAAAGCCGGCTTTACCCTTTACAGGACCACTCCGATTTCCATCCGGAGCTAGCCGACCTTTAAACGCCTCCATTACTTTTTAGGAGGCAAGTGCCCCACTTAAACTGACCGCCAAACACTGTCATTCGTCATTACAGGCAAAGTTAGAATAAAGATTTCCAAAGATGGGTGTTTCATTGGCGACTCCTCCCGCCCCGAAAGGCGGGACTCAAAGTCTACCCACTACGCTACGCATCAAAAACCAAAACTCAATATCTGGCTACAGTAAAGCTCCCGGGGTCTTTTCGTCTTGCTGCAGGTAGGAGGCATCTTCACCCCCATAGCATTTTCACCGGACGCTTCGTTGAGACAGTCCCCAAGTCGTTAAGCCTTTCATGCGGGCCGGAACTTACCCGGCAAGGGATTACGCTCAATTTGTTAGATCCATTTGATTTAATGGAATTCTTCATGTCGCCATGAAGTTCGGGCCATATCTTCCCCGCCTAGCGGGGTCTGGCGTATGGTCTCTGAGGATTCTTAAGTTTATCGGTACTTACGTGTATTCATTCTTCTTACCATCAACAAATCCTACAATCCATCCAATAAACTTAAGCCTTTCCTGCTGATTGTCTGCACCGGACGCTTTGTCACTTGGCATAATGATAAGGTATTATGATTCCTTACTTTATTATACCAGAGTAGCGCCGGATACGACAGATTTTCCAGCATATAGCCAGATTTTACTAAAGCAGTGCGTATAATTCTACTTTAACACGGTTATAGTTACCGCGGACGTTCACTGGTGCTTTGGTCGTTCG
>ERZ1292640.1524-Hain-H43-02um-R1-1524-length-19095-cov-7_pt1 | contig 19095 bp, 13 predicted proteins | sample MGYA00564404_ERZ1292640 | MGnify/ENA primary metagenome ERZ1292640 (study PRJEB36523, sample SAMEA6512636) | groundwater metagenome | collected 2019-01-08 | study: AquaDiva: Metagenomics assemblies of 32 groundwater samples
CGATGGTGGCGGGATAGACGGCGTCCTTGCGGTGCGTGATGGCGGTGACGTGGAAGACGGGATACGGCTCGGACGCGAGCGCCCGAAGTTTTCATGGAGAATTACGTAACACATTGCGCGTCCACTGTAAACGACGGTTCCTGCAGCGTGATGGCAAACGCGCCTAACACGACAGTGACACTTTCGAAAAACCGGAGCGCGGCCTTTAGGCCGCTTCAACGCCCAATCCCGAATTGACGCGCCTTTCATGCGGAAGCGCCGGCAAATATGCACGTCGAAGCGGCGTAAACGCCGCGCTCCGGCCGATATGAGGAAATGTCGCTGTAGTGCTAAGACTAGGTGCGGTTTGATCACTGCCCAACTGCCCGTAGCCGCATGAAGACCTGCGGTTCATCGCGGAGTGGTGATTTGACCCGCCAGGTGATCAACGCCCTGCCATCGCCGAGTTGTGCGATTGACACCGCCTCGAGGTGCGGGGCTCCGGCCGTCCATGCCAGGAGGTCAGTCGAAAAGAGAACTTCGATTGCAGCGCGTTCGGCGCCGAGGCTGACCGCGTAGGTCAGCAGGAGAGTGGCGGGTCCCCCAAGGGCGTCCGGTTGCAGGGTGAAGGCCGGTAAGATGGGCGGCAGCCCGAGGTCATTGCCCAGCGCATAATCGATAAGGTCACGCTCTCCATTTCCATTCGCATCGGCCATGGGATCAGCGGGAAACGGCACGGCATCGGTGGCGCCGGGGCTGCCACCTGGCCGCGCACTGGAACGCCAACTCGTGGCAAGACCATGATCGGGATTGGTGTGAGGCGCGATCAAAACGAGACTGTATCCGGTGCCGTCGGTGCCGGCCGGCCACGGCGGATCGTCATCGTAAGCGAACTCCCGAACGGTTCCGTTGTCGGCATCCTCGAGTTTGATTCGTTCGCCGCCGTTGCTGAGCGCGGTACCGTTCGTGAAAACACCCGCCACCGGGCGGCCTGCTCCATGCACAGCAGTGAACGCGGCGAGGTCGCGCACGACCAGGACGCGTGCGCCGGGAGGCAGGGAGGTGATGGCGCTGCCGGTGAAATTGAATTCCACGCCTTGCGTGAAGCGCACATCCATCAAATCCAGCGTCACCGACCCGCTGAGGTTCAACAGCTCGATAAATTCAGCCAGCCCGTCGCCGGACGGATGATACATCAGCTCGCTGACCACGAGATAGCGCTGCGCGTCGGAGGGCTGGCCCTGGTAAGTCGTCGTGTTGTTCGTCGCGCCGGAGGCGTCGAGGAGCGTGAGCGTTTCCCCGAGGCTGGAAAGATGCCCGTGGTAGCCGCCCTGCACGAAAAGCCCCTCGCCACCCTTCGGTGAAACGGTGCGGGCGCGGAAGGCCGCGGCGTTCGGGCAGACGTAGAGCGCGCCGTTGGGCGCGAGGACCGTCCCGGGCGCGAACGTGTGCTCGATGCCGCCGGTCAGCCGCCAGTCGGAGATATCCACCGCAATCGAGTTCGGATTGAGCAGTTGGATGAATTCCGCATCCTGGTTTCCCGAAGCGGGGTTGAACTCGATGCCGCCGAAGTTGATCACCGGCTGAGCGGCGTTCGGGGGGCCGAGCGTGCCGCCGTAGAGCTCCGGCACGATGATCATGTCGCTGCTGCCGACGCTGTCGTTGAGACCCTGAATCGCGAGGACGTTCCGGCCGGCGCGCAGATTGGCTTTCTTGGCCGTGACATCGTAGATGTCGAAGGTCGCCGGATTGGCCTCGTGTTGGGCGGTGGCGGCGGAGTTCCATTGGGGTGAGCTTGGGGCATTGGCCGACGCCAGCACCGTTCCGTTGAGGAAAGCGACGAAGCCGTCGTCGGATTTCATGCGCAGTTCGAGCCGGTCGAAGGCGGCGGGATTGGTGACGTTGAACTCGAGGCGGATATAGACGCTGTTGTTGCTCCGCATTTCGGTGTTCACATTCAGACCGATGAGCCCTTCGTAACCGGTGCCACGTTCGTAGCCGACGCCTGTGGCGCCACTGATCCAGCCGGTGGCATTGAAAGGCTCGAACGATGGGATTCCGATCCAGGTCACACTCAGATTGCCGTTGGTGGGCACGAGCGCTTTGGCGGGCGCACCCGTCACCAGCAGCGGCGTGTAATTGAAGGTCGCCCCGCCGGTCTGTGGTTGCGGAATCTGGCCGCCTTTGCCGACGACCTGGGTGTTGTAGATGAAGTTGCGGCGCGCGGGCAAATACTCGGTCTTAAATCGTTGGATGGCTTCGGCCATTGTTTCCACGGCCGAATTGGCATTCGTGTAGGACACAGTGCTGCCGCGTTGCAGCCAGGAACCCCATTTCTCAAAATCACGCCGGGCGTCGGACGGCACGATCGCCGGAGGATTGATGAGCGCTGACTGCTCGTTGAGCCGCCGCTCATAATACAATTCGCTTTCCGGCGTTCCCGGCCCGGGCGGTGGCTGAAGGAAGCGGTCCGTCAACGTGCGGATGCGCCGCAGGATCATGGTGCGGATGGCAGAATTTCCGAACAGGTGGGAAATCAGCCGGATGGAATCACCGGTGACCACAAAGCCATCAGTATAAAGCGCATTGTCGAAATAAGTGTTCTGCGCGTTCCAGACTCGCCCGTGCGAGAGGTCGAGGTCCCACGGCAGGATGGCCCACTCTCCGCTCCGCCCGGTGTCGCGGTAGATATACCAGTTTTTGCTGTGCATATCGATGTTCCGAATGACCGAGTTGGCGGCGAGCATGTTCACGCACCGCGGGATGTCGATGTGGTCGTAGAGATAATTGGCCAGGGCCGGGCCGGTCAGATCCAGGCCATCGATGAGCGCCTGGAGGTCGCTGTTGTTTTCAAACCGGCGAGTCTTTTTTTCCACGCCGGCGGTAGCGGTGTTGCCGGCGTCTTTGTTGAGGAGGTTCGAGTAAACTTTGTAGAGCGCGCCGGCCTTGTTCAGCCCGGCCCGTTCGAGGTAAATCTCGTCCGCGTCCTCGACGAAGTCAGCGGTGCTGAAAAAATTCCCGTTCTGTTCGACGCGCACGGTGTAGGCAAAGTGGGCGGCCACTCCCGCCTCGCGCATCACTTCGTAAGCCAGCACGTGGCGCACCTTCGACTTGTCCGCCCAATTCGTAAGCAGATCGATGTCGGCCACCCGCGGGGCGTTCGTGCTCCAACGGAAGCGCTGCGTGCGGTTGAAATCGATATTGTAGCTCTTCTTCGGAAAGCCGGCGGAGGACTGCCCGTGCAAGCTGAACAACACGTTGTCGTAAAACTCGCCATCGTAATAAACCGCCCCACGCGACCCGGCGGCGGTGCCGGCTCCACCGGGGTTGCTCGTGAACCAGTGAAGCACCGGCAGACGTGTTTGCATGCTGGCATCCTGCGCCACGGTGCCGAAATACTGATGGGAGTCGAGCGGATCGCGAAAGGCGGGTTCCCGCGTTTCGGTGCCCTGGCTGTCCGTGGCCACGAATCGCCAGCGCGTCATTTCCCCCGGCACAAAAGCCGCGCCTGGGATGATTGCCGTCCAGATGCTATCGCCCGCCGTCGCATCGCCCCCGGTGCCATCGTCAGTCATCGCCAGCATAGTCTCGGCGGCAAACATCGGCCGGTAGTAAAGCTTTACTATTGCCACAGGATCGTTGGCCGGCCGAACTGTCGCGGCGATGGTCAACGGACCGGCCGCTGGCTGCGGGGGCTTTTCTTCCACGGCGCCGAAGATCGGACCGGCGCGGGTGCCCTTGCCATTCGGCGCGCCGGGAGTGGGTGTCGAGAAGAAGCTCCACGCCGGCGGCGCGTTGGAATCGCTGGTCGTGGCGACATTCAGGGTGATGACCGGCTGGCCCGACGCGTCGGTGTTCCAATCCATGTGCATCGGCCGGCCGGCATTGAGAATCATGATCTGGCCGCGCTGCGCCATTCCCGGATTATCGATCCATTGCTGCACGAGCGAAGCAATATTCCAGATGGCAATCGGCGACTGCCCGCGCACCGCGTTGAATGCCGCCACGGGCGGGTGAGCCGCATAATAATCCACCAGGTCACGCCCGCTGAAAGCAGCGGCCACCGAGTCGATCCCATGCCGCGCGTCTGGCACCGGAAAAATCCCCAACATCGAATTCACCGTGGGCGATCCAATGAGCGTCGAACTGACCGTGCCGCGCCATGTCAGAGTCGCCGATGTCACCACGGCGCCCGCCGGGAGTTGCCCCAGCCGGCTCGAGAAGTCGAACCAGAGGTAGGCCTGGCTGTTGGCGCCACCGATGCCGAGGTCGAGACTGTTGGACCCGGCGTTCTCCCTCGAGCTCTTCACGCCTGTGACATAGACATTCGCGTAGTTGCCGGGGTGACTCCACGCCGGGGTGAGACTGACGCTGCCGGACGGTCCCGGCTGGCCGAGACCAAACGATACGTTCTCGAACTGCGGCGGGTAGGCGGGCGCGAAGGCGCTGACCACCGTCACTCCGTCCGGCGCCACCAGCGCCAGGTACTCGCCCTCCGCCGAGAGTTGGAAACCCGTGTGCAGCCGGCCCGTCGGATCAGGGCGATTTTTTCCGGAGGCGAAAACGACCAGATAGGCGCCGGGGTTCAGCGTCACCGCGGGAAATGTCCACTTGTCAAGGTTCGCTGCGTTGTCCGTGAGATGGTAGCCCGCCAGCGAGATCGGTGCGCTGTCCGGATTGTGAATTTCAATCCAATCCGAAAACTCACCGTCCTCGTCGGCCAGCACAGAATCATTGGCCGCCATGAATTCGGTGATGCGCGGAGCGCCGAAGCTGGCTGTGGCGGGCACCAGCGCGAGCCAAAGCAGCAGCCACCGCCAGGAGGAGGACCGATTGAATTCAAGCACGGAAGTTGACTACTGCTTCCCCCGGTCAAAAGCAAATTTTCTTTCTTCTCGCGATTGATTTCACGGATGATTCATCTGGATTTGGGGAGTGGGTTAGGAGCCGCTGAAGCGGCCGGAATCGTAACCTCTGAAGCCAACCGGCGTGCCGAGAAGGTCGGATCCCTTACGGCGCCCGACGCGGCCCCTGGTCCTATCTCCTTTCAAAACCACCTGCGGTATCGCCGGAGGAAGTCTGACGGGAAGTAGCCATTTTCAAAAACCGGTGCCTATACAAGTCGCCAGGGGGGCAAAGGGGCCGACGGAAACCGCCCCACTCTGCTGAACGAGCGGTATCAAAAAGGTTCCTGTTCTGAAACTCTACTTGCGCAGACGGAAGAATCTGGCTGTGCCTCCGAGCGGGAGGCTGACCTTGTTCACCCCGTTCACGGTCTGAATCGGAACCTCGACTTTGGTCCAATTGGTGCCAGCCGGATCGTCGGTCTCCTCCAAAACAAACTCCTGAGCCGCGCCTGATGGCCAGGCCAAGACCAATTCGCTATTGGAGAAACCCCTTTCAAACTGGACTTCGGTCTTCTCGCCGGTAACCGGCGCATCCTCACCGGCCAACGTCCTGAAGCCGTGCTCTTTAGTGACCCAATCACTGGCCAGTTTCCCGTCCGAAGCCCGCACGCGCACTTCGTAAAGTGTGGCCGGGGAGAGTTGCTCCCAGACAATGGAAGTGGCGCTGGTATCCTTGGCGGTCATCCATTCCAGCGCCACTCCTTCCACCCGTTTCCGCAGCGAGATCAAGTATGCGACCCGGTCTCCGTCAGTGTCTCTCGAAATACCCCACGAAATGCGTGCGCTCCGGGCTGTCACGTCGGTCACGGTAATCAATCCTGGCAAGCCCGGCGGGTGATTTTCCGCTACCGCTGCTAGCGTCATGAAAGCATTTTCCTTGACCGCCCACGGCCCGCTGACTGCTCTGGCCCAGGCCCGTACCCGCACGTCATAGAACGTCCCAGCCGACAATCCATCCACCCCTTTTGTCAGTTCCACCGTCTCGCCGGCGCCGATCCAATCTTGCGCCACTCCTTCGATGTGCTTCCGAATTTGCACCTCGTAGCCCAAGGACGCGCCATCCGGGCCTTTCGCCGCTACCCACGCTATGCGCGCTGAACCGGCCGTGATATCGGTGATGGTGATCTCTCCGGGCGCGGTCGGAGCCAAGCTCGCCTCAGTCAAGGTCTTAAAGACGCTCTCTTGTGCCCGCCAGTCACTAAAGAGCTTGCCGTCTGAGGCCCGAACCCGCACGTCGTAAGTCGTCTCTGGCGCAAGGCCATCGACGACGATAGATGTGCTGCTGCTGTCCCCGGCCAGCACCCATTCCGGCAGCACTCCTGCAATGTGCTTTCGCAGCGAGACCAAGTAGTAGGCAACCCCATCTCCATCCGCATCCGCGGAGGCGCCCCACGAAATCCGCGCGCGACGCGCCGTCACCTCTGTGACACTGATAGCTCCAGGGATACTGGGCGCATGGTTTTCCACAACCGGCAGCGTCCTGAATGCATTTTCCTTGGTTGCCCAAGGCCCGCTCACCGTTTTGGCCCAAGCGCGCACCCGAACATCATACACGGTTCCGGCCGCCAACCCGCTCACCGCCTTCGTTGTTGCCACAGTCTCGCCTGCTGCCTGCCAGGCCTGGGCGACTCCCTCAATCCGCTTCCTGATCTGCAAGTTGTAGCTCAACGAGACCCCGTCGGGATCTTTTGCCGCCACCCAGCTTATCCGAGCACCGTTGGCTGAAATGTCCGCGACGGTGATTTCGCCCGGCGCAGCAGGGGCCTGCCCATCCGATGGCGGGACTTCTGCGGCGGCAACTGCTGAGCAAGCAGTTAAAGACAGAATCAGCATGGCGGACGCGTTGCCTGCGCAAAGGAATCTGAGGCAAAACCGCTGCAAGGCAGACAAGAGCAAGGTGGTATTCATAACATTCCCGTCATTGTTGTTTGCACTGTTCCCCGAATACGGTGGCTTTGAATATTGGAGGGAAAGGCATTTCGCCAATTAACGCTTATTTTATTCCTATGACGCAAAGCTGATCGCTCATGAAGTGGGCGTTCAGGAGCACACCCTGTGCGTTTGGAGGCACAGGAAGCCGGCACTGATGTTGGTTGTTCAAGAGGAGAATCGTCGCAGCATGAATGATTTCAGATTGATCGTTATGCAGGAAAGGCACATGGCTCGGCCGGCGAATGAACCTTTTTTGGCTTCCACGCGGCAAAACAGTTTAACCTTGCCGCTCCCGTTCTCCTTTGAGCATGCTGCTTTCGTCGATCTGTCGCGATGATGAAAGCAAGATTGTTGAACCTTGGATGCATGCTGGCCATTCTGTTGAACGCCGGCGGCCAAGCGTGCGCCAACGAGGAACAGACCAAGGAACCGCCCGGTGAAGCAGCCGGCCCCATTCCAATTGCAGAAATGAAGCGGGACCGGCCCGTCGATTTCATGACGGAAGCGCTCCCCATTTTCAATAAGAACTGCCTCGCTTGTCACAGTGCCACTGAAGCCAAGGGCGATCTCGTTCTGGAAACGCCGGCTACGATCATCAAGGGAGGCGGGGAAGGGCCGGCCGTCGTGCCAGGAAAGAGCGGCGGGAGTCTGTTGCTGAAATTGGCCAGTCGGCAGATGAAACCGTTCATGCCGCCCCGGAACAACAAAGTCAATGCGTCGGCGCTCACTCCCGATGAATTGGGTCTCATCAAGCTGTGGGTGGACCAGGGTGCTACTGGCGCTGTCACCGTCGCGTTGGGGCCGGTCCGATGGCAACCGTTGCCGGCGGGTTTCAATCCGATCAACGCCGTCGCGGTCACCGCCGACGGCCAATATGCCGCCTGCGGACGCGCCAATCAGGTTTTCATTTACCATGTTCCCTCCGGCTCGCTTGTCACCCGTCTGACCGATCCTGAACTTCTTAAATCCGGTCTTGTTGACAAGCCGGGCGTGGCGGACCGCGACGTCATTCAATCGCTGGCCTTCAGCCCGGACGGCACGCTCCTCGCCTCGGGCGGCTATCGCGTGGTCAAACTGTGGCGGCGCCAGCCCGTTGTTCCCAAGTTCTACCTGTCTCCTGTCGCCGGAAGCCCTGTGGCAGTCGTAGCCGCCAGCCCCAATGGCAAATGGCTGGCCACGCCGGGTGCTGAGCATCAAATCCGAATCTGGGATGCCGCCAACGGAAAGCTGTCCAAAGAACTCTCCGGTCACACCGGAACCGTCACCGCCCTCCTATTCTCGCCTGACAACGACAAACTCTACTCCGGTTCAGCCGACAAAACCCTCCGCCTCTGGCGTGTCAGCGACGGAGCGTCGTTGGGGAGAATTGAAACGCCTTCCGAAATCAAAGCCGTCACGTGGGCTGCGGAGGGCAAGCAACTTGTGGCCGGCGGCGCTGATCAAGTTATTCGCACTTGGTCTCTTCCGGAGGGGACCAATACCCAAACCAACGTGCTGATGGAACTCAAAGGCCATAGCGGCCCCATCACATCACTCGACACCCTGTTGCCTGCTGGCCGCCAAATCCTCTCCGGCAGCGCCGATGGCTCGGTCCGCCTGTGGAACATCGACACCGGCCAGCCAGCGCGGCAAATGGACCACGGCGGCCCCGTTACCACAGTAGCCGCGCGCAAGGATGGCAAGCGCCTAGCCTCCGCCGGCCTGAATAATGCCGTCAAACTCTGGAACGCCGAGAACGGCCAACTGGTCGCTGAACTCAAGGGCGACCGCTATGCCCAGGAATGGGCCGCCGAGCTTGAACGCGGCCTGGCTTTTGCCAAAAACGAAGTCGCTTATCAGAAATCGGCCCTCGAAAAGGCGCAGAAACAACAGCAAACCGAATCTGAGGCGGTCGCAAAAGCGACGGAAGCCAAGACAGCCGCAGAGAAAGCCCTGGCCGAAAAATATGAGGCTTCCGCCAAAGCAACCGAAGCCAAAGCGGCCGCCGACAAAGCATGGGGCGAAGCCATCAGCGAGCTGACGAAAGCGACTGCCGCCAAAGCGTTGGCAGAGAAAGAAGCGCCGGCGGCCGGAGCCGAAGCCAAGGCGGCGGAAGATACAGCCGTTCAGGTCAAGTCAGCTTTTGAAAAAGCTGCCCAGGCCAAAGCCGGTGCCTATCAAACCGCGCTTGATCTGGCTGCCCAAGCTCAGAAATCGGCCGAGAAAGTGACGGAAGCCAAGACGGCAGCTCAGAAAGAACCCGCGAACAAAGCTTTAGCTGATGCGTTAGCTGCTGCCGAAAAAGCGGCGACCGCCAAAGCCTCCGAAGCAGAAGCGGCCATTGACAAAGCCGCCGCCAGCAAACTGACTTTGGGCCCTGCCGCCCTGGCCAAAGCGGATGCGGAGCAACATGCCCAGGAGGCCGCCGTCAAAGCCAAAGCAGCCCACGAGGCCAAAGCCGCCGCTGAGAAAGCTTTTACCGACGCCACCAACTGGCAAAAGGAAGCCGAGACCAAGGCCAAGGCGACCGAAAAACAGGCCACCGAAGCAAGTCAGGCGTTGAAAAAGGCGGAAACGGAGAAGTCGCGCGCCGATGAAACCCTGGACTTTGCTGTCCGCGCGGCTAGAAAAGCGGATGAGTTGGTGACGGCATCGAAGACGGCGGTGGAATCCGCCAGCGCGGAACAGCAGAAAGCTGAAGCTGTCTTGGCCACGGCCACGAAAACCGCCGCCGCCACCGAAATGCCGGTTCGCGCCGTGGCCTTTTCTCCCGACCATCAACTGCTGGCCAGCGCCGGCGACGACAAGCTGATTCACACCTGGAGCGCTGAAAATGGCCAGGCCTATGATGTGTTCAAGGGACCGGCTGCCGCTGCGCTGGCGTTGGCTTTCCTGGCGGACGGCAGCCTGGTTTCGAGCGCGGCGGACCAGCAGACCGGCGTTTGGCATGCGACAGCCCAGTGGACTCTGGAACGCGCCATCGGCACGGGCGATGACGCATCGCCGCTGGCGGACCGCGTTTTGGCCCTGGACTTCAGCACGGATGGACGTTGGCTGGCTACGGGCGGTGGCATCCCTTCCCGTAGCGGCGAACTGAAAGTCTGGCAGGTGGCCGATGGCGCCCTGGTGCGGGAGTTTAAAGAGGCGCACAGCGACACTGTTTTTGGCCTCGATTTCACAGCCGACGGCAAATATCTGGCCTCGTGTGCCGCCGACAAGTTCATCAAAGTTTTCGACGCGGCCAGCGGAAACCTCATCAAGACCTTTGAAGGCCACACGCACCACGTCCTGGGCGTGAGTTGGAAAAGAGATGGCCGGACTTTGGCCAGTTGCGGCGCTGACAAGGCGGTCAAAATCTGGGATTTCATTGCTGGGGAACAAAGGAAGACGCTGGATGGCTTCAATCAAGCAGTGACCTCCATCCATTTTGCGGGCATCGGGAATGAGGCGCTGATCACCACCGGCGACAGCTTGGTCCGCTTCATCCGCGAGGACGGCAACCTGAATGTCAGGAACTTTGCCGGCGGCACCGATTACCTGCAATGCGGAGCCGTCACTCCCGAGGGAAGAATTGTCATAGCTGGCGGCCAGGACAGCGTTCTTCGCGTATGGAACGGCACGAATGGAGAGCGCATCGGCTTTATTGATCCACCCAAGGCCGACGGGCCGGCCAGACTCCTGACCGGAGGGAGGGAAGCCCGCTGAACCTGAAAGCGCTGCTGAAACCACGGATTTCTCGCGGATAAAGAGGCATTTGAGCTTGCGGCTTGGCACTCCCCCGGCAAGGCTGGCCTGACCTCCCGGAATACCGCGCCGCCTCCAGGCCGGCGGCAAAGATTTTACTTTTGCCTTTTCGTTTTTGTCTCTTAACTCTCGCCGTGACTGCAGAAACCTTTAAGCCGGAGATTCTGGAAGCGCGGAAGGCTTACGAAAAATATATCGTTTGCCTCGAGAAAACGCCTGAAGAATGCGAAGCTGCCCTGATCTCGTTGCTGGAGAAAGCCATCAAAGTTTATCATAACCGGGGTCCCAACCTCCGCCACGGCATTGCCCTGGATAAACAAATGACCATCATTCTGAGCCAGACAGACGGCGACCGTCCCCTTTGTGGCATCTACTTCAACCTCTCTTCGCCCTACCACAAAAAGCCCGGAGCCAAGACCGCCAAATCGGCCGGATGATTGGCGTGCTGCCCTCGAATTCGGTCCGATGTCACGTCTCTCAGTACTGCCGCACGTCGTCGCCGATCTTGGCCTCGCCGGCCACGATGTCAGCGGCAATGTTCATGTTTTGGGACGGGCCGGAAATCTTCACTTCGCCCACCTTCTGCCCCTCGCGATAGACATGGAATCGTTGCTCAATCCCCGGCAAACGGCTGAGGGAGAAATCCAGAATGACATAGCGAAGCCTCTCATTCACGGAAACCACTTTGCCGGCCAACTGTTGCGCCGGCGCCAGGGTCGTGACCGGAGACGGCTGCCGGGACGCGGACGCCGCCTCCGATCCGGTCCCAGTCCGGTCCGGCTTCGCGTGCTTTGCCGCTCGTGGGTGCTTGCATCCCAACAGGAATCCAGCGCATAACAGGATGACGAATGCCATTCTCATGTCCGCAGTAAAATCAAGACGGCTTGAATCGTCAACGGACAAAGCAAGTTATCAGAACAGGACCCCCGGCTCGGTGGCTGGTTCCGGTCTCATTTCTTGAGCGGTGCGACCGGTTTTTCTTTAATTTTGGCTTCAATCTTGCGCCGGCGCTGCTCCCAGTCGGCCCAACTCATTTCCCAGTCTTCTCCGGCCAGATTCGCACGGGCCTGCTCCAGAACCGCCGCCAACCCCGGAAGTTCGCGTTGGACCCGCTGCTTTTCGCCCCACTTCAAATACGCTTCTAAAAGGCTGAGGCGATTGTCGGGAAAGGCCGGCGACAACTCCACGGCGTGTTCCAAATGGAAGCGGGCTTTGCTGCGGCTGCCGATGCTGGCCGGCCAGCCGGGCGCATCCAAATAAAGCAAGCCCAACGAACGGTCCGGCCCCGCGTAATCGAAAAGCGGTTCCAGGCGCAGCGCCGTCTTCAGCTCCAGCTCCATTTCGTCAACGATTCTGAGCGCCCCCAGAGATTTGGTCCGGGCCAGTTGTCCAAGATTCAGGGCTAAGTAATAATGTCCGGCGGCAGACGCCGGCTCGCGCGCGATCAGTTGCCGGCAGACCGCAATGCCTTGCCGGGCTATTTCTTCCCGCGGTTTGTGATTCCTGGCAAATTCCGCCCAGTTAAAGCAGGCTCGGCCATATTGCCAAGCTGCGGCTGCATTAGTATTCGCCGCCTGATAACGGATTCGAGCCGCCTCAAAATCTCGCTGGGCTCGGGTGGCAAAAGCCGGATTCGCCACCGGAGACGCGTTCTGGCTGAAGGCATTCAAGACGATGGCAGCCAGGGCCGCGACCGCACCCAAAAAGGCGGCGAACCTCGCCCCTTGGCGCCACAGCGGATCAAGCCGGCGGGCTCGGTTTCGGACCGGTTTTATCAAGGCACTTGGAACGGCTCTTTTCAAAGGTTTTTGGTGGGCTTTTGTTTAGCAGAAGCTCTCTTAGTTGCCAAAAAGAATCAACAACTGTCGTCCCCGTTAAGGTGAATTAATCATTGATAACAGGTCACCCCCCTTTATACTGCATTTGTGAAATTGAACTGGAAAGCCGTCCGGTTGGCGATGATTCTGCCGCTTCTCCTGCTGCTGGGGAGCGGTTGCAGCGGCATTAACGCTTCGGGTGGGGTCAGTCCCGCAACGTTCTTCCTGCCGGGCCTGGGCCAGACCAGGCCGGTTCAGCCGCGGCTTTCTCCCGCGCCCATGACTCTGGATTCGGCACGATACGCGGCTCAATCCCATTAAGATCCTATGCGTTTCCCCTTGGCGCTGACGGCGAAAATCGCCCGGCACATCATCAAACACAAACTGTTGCGGACGCCCAGGTTTGCGCTGGTGCTGCAACTCGAACCGCTTCACACCTGCAACCTGACCTGCACCGGCTGCGGCCGCATTCGTGAATATTCCACCAGCCTCAAGGACATGATGAGCCTGGAGGATTGTCTGGCCTCCGCGCAGGAGTGCGCTGCGCCCATGGTGTCGATTTGTGGAGGCGAGCCGTTGATTTATCCCAAGGTGGAAGAGTTGGCGGTGGGGTTGCTGGCCCAAGGCCGCATCGTCTATATCTGCACGAACGGGATGTTCATGCGCAAGAAGATCAAGGAATACCTGGCCACGATTTACTCGCCGGCTTTGGAGCCGAAGCTCGCCGCGCTGCTGGCGGAAAAGCTGATTTCCGCAAAAGATGCCGAGACCATCCGCAAAGGCCAAACCGACGGCCGCCCCGTCATCCAGCCGAGCCAATGGCTCTACTGGAACGTGCATATCGACGGTTTGGAGTACACGCACGATCTCATCGTCGAGCGCGAAGGGGTGTTCAAGGAATGCGTTGAGGCGATCAAGATGGCCAAGTTGGTTGGCTACCAGGTGGCAACGAACACCACCGTCTATAAGGAAACCGACGTCCGGGAGATCGAGCAGATGTTCGAGTTCTTTTCCGCGCTCGAGGTGGACGGCCACACCATCTCCCCCGGCTACGAATACGACGCCGCCAAAAAGGATATGATCAAGCGCCTGGACCGAAAGCCGGAGGATTTTTTCCTGACGCGGGCCATGACACGCCAGAAATTCGCCAAAATTCAGGAGTGGGGCGAGCGCTTCACCATCTTCGGCACGCCGGTCTATCAGGAATTCCTGGCCGGCAAACGCGAACTGACCTGCACGGCCTGGGCCATCCCCACCCGCAATGTCAAAGGCTGGAAAGCCCCCTGTTACCTGATGACCGACGGCCACTATCCGACTTACACCGAGATGCTCGAGAAAGTGGACTGGAACCAATACGGCGTGGTGGACAGCGTCGCGCGCGACCCGCGTTGCGAGAACTGCATGGTGCACTGCGGTTACGATCCCAGCGGCGCGCTCGGCACCAATTATCAAAGCGGTGACAACTGGAAAAACGTCAGATACAACTTCGGCGCGAAGCCCAAGCCGTTCCGCGACGGAGCGAAAGTGCCGGCGTTCAACGGATACTCCGTTGGCAAAGGCCACCTTGCCGAGGCCAAGGCGGCGATCAACAGCCCGCCCGCTGCGATGAACGGAGCGCAGTCGGTTTTGCAGCGCCGCGAAGTATCGAACTTGCAGAACGGCAACGCTTCTTGCGGCAGCAGCGACACCAGCGAACGAGATGCGTTGCTGGCGAAGATTGCCGACGCGAAGCGAAGCGAGTGAGCGAGGTTGTGGCTGGAGAAGTCTCAAACAAGTTGAAGGAGACGGCGGTCGCCTATCGAACCGCTACCCACTTTCCCGCGCTTTACGACACGGGCCGCCCCGTTCGCAAGATTGCCGAACGCCTTGAGCCTTCCCTTCGCTTGCTGGTGGATCGAATTCATCCTGAACGGATCATTCTTTTCGGCAGTTACGCTTACGGCGAGCCAACGGAACACAGCGACGTGGATTTGCTGGTCATCCGGCGCGACATCACGTCCGAGAAAGCTAGTAACTTGGAAATCCGCCGACTGTTCCACGAGGTGAAAGGGGACCGTCCTCCGTTCACCATCCTTTCGAAAACGCCCGAGCGGATCGCCAACCGGCTGGCGGTGAAAAGCCCGCTTTACGAAGACATTCTTGGCAAAGGGATCGAACTGTATGCTGCGTAAGCACTCAGACGAGAATGATCCATCCGACTGGTTTTATCTCGCCGCGGACCGGCTCAAGATTGCCGATCTGGCTTGGAAGCAGGAAGGCCTTACGCCGTCCGGAATCGAGCTGCTTCAGGAAGCCGTCGAGCGATACTCTCCCGGATCGAGCAAAGTCTCCCGCAGTTTTTTCCCAAACCGCCCGTGAAATGATTTGCCATGAATAAAACCCTTTACCTCTGCCCACCCAGCTTTGACGGTTTCGACGGCGGCGCGGGCGCGCGGTATCAGGCGCGGCGCGAAGTGACGAGCTATTGGTATCCGACGTGGCTCGCGCAACCCGCCGCCCTGACACCCCATTCGCGCCTGCTGGATTGCCCGCCGCACGACGTCGGCGTCGAGGAATGCCTCCGCATCACGAAGGACTACGACCATGTTATCATTAACACCTCCACGCCGTCGCTGAAGAACGATTGCAAAGTCGCCGAGGCCATCAAGACGCAGAAACCCGACACGAAGATCGGCTTCGTCGGCGCGCACACGATGGTGTTGCCTACCGAAACTCTCAAGGCGTCGCCCGCGATTGATTGGGTGGGCCGCAAGGAATTCGATTTCACTTGCCAGGAAGTCGCCGAAGACCGAGACCTCTCGACCATCGCCGGGCTTTCCTACAAGGACAAGGACGGCAAGATCAAACACAACCCCGAGCGCGAGATGATCCAGAACATGGATTCGCTCCCGTGGGTGGCGGACGTCTATAAGCGCGACCTCCGGATCGAGAAGTACTTCATCGGCTACCTCCTGCACCCCTACATCAGCATGTACACGGGACGCGGTTGTCCGGCGCAATGCACCTTCTGCCTCTGGCCGCAGACCATCGGCGGACACAAATACCGCGTCCGCAGCGCGCAAAACGTCGCCGACGAAATGGCCTACATGAAGAAACTCTTCCCGCAGGTGCGCGAGTTTTTCTTCGATGACGACACCTTCACCGCGAACCTCCCGCGCGCCCGTGAGATCGCGAAGAAGCTTGGCCCGCTCGGCGTCCACTGGAGCTGTAACAGCCGCGCGAACCTCGATTACGACACGATCAAATCTTTCAAAGACAATGGCCTGCGCCTGTTCCTCGTCGGCTACGAAAGCGGCAACGACGACATCCTGACCCGCATCAAGAAAGGCGTGACGATGGACGAAATGCGCCGCTTCACCAAATCCTGCCACCAAGCCGGCGTGGTGATTCACGGCACGTTCATCCTCGGCCTGCCCGTCGAGACCAAGGAAACCATCGAAAACTCCATCCGCTTCGCGCAAGAACTCGACGTGTTTTCGCTGCAAGTCTCCCTCGCCGCGCCCTATCCCGGCACTGAGCTTTACGAAATGGCGCGTCAAAACGGCTGGTTCGTGAAGAAGGACAAGACCGATCTCGTGGAAGACGACGGCTTCCAGCAAAGCGCGCTCGAATATCCCGGCCTGAGCAAGGACGAAATCTTCGAAAGCGTCGAACGCTTCTACCACCGCTACTATCTGCGCCCGAAACCAATTCTTCGCATCATCAAAACCATGCTGGAGGACAAGGACGTTTGCGTCCGCCGTCTGCGCGAAGGCTACGAATTCTTCAAATCCATGGCCCAGCGGAGGAGTGATTTGGAGGCAGCGAAAGCCGCCGCATGATTCCCTCTCCGCCTCGACGCCTTTCTCCGCATCGGATGGGGAGAAGGTGGTGCAAGCCGGATGAGGTGTGCCTTGGCGAGTGGGGAGAGGGTCAGGGGGAGGTGTCGAGTCTCCGCTTCGGGTTAAGTTGTTCGGTGACACGCGCGACTCTTGTGTCGCACCCGGCGACAAGCCGGACGCAGCCAGAACTACCGCGCAAGCCGGATTTGCCGGGTTGCAAACGTCTCGCGGATGGCTAGAATGTTCCCATGACAACGAAAGCAGCAACCGCCAATGGCGCGAGCAAAGAGGACGCGAAGTACCTCGCCCTGATTGACGAAGACCTGGCCAAGATTGACGCCATTCGCAAAGACATAGCGCGAAGCCGGACAGCGGGCCGCAAGGTGCAGGCTTCGATCGACCGAAAACTCAAGGAAATCCGCGGCATTCTCAATCGTGTTGAAGCAACTATTTGAATACATCCACAAGCTCTTTTTCCTGGCTCATGAGGTCCAGCAGAACCGGAAGGAACTTGATGAGCTTCGGCGCAGTGTCGAAGAGCTTGCCGAAACGATGCGTCAGCAGTCGTTCGACATCCAACGGATCAGCGAACGCGAGCAGCACGAGCGCGAAAAACTCCTGCTTCATCTGGGAAACGCCCTGCTCAAGTTCGAACGTCAGCTTCCTCCCGCCAAAGAGCCAAAGAAGTTGAAGCAGCCTTGCTGCGCCGTATCCCGGCACGGAACTTTACAAAAAGGCGAAACTCAACGGTGGGTTCGTGAAGAAACCCATAACCGAACTTTTGCAGAGTAGGAGCGCGGGCATCCATGCGCGTGGCGCAAGCGATTGGCCACAACCGAGTTGTGCGAAGACCTCCCGCTCGAGGCAGCCCTCACCGTTTAGTGATATGTTTTGCCGATTGGAAACAGGCGTTGGCGGGCCGCAAAGACCGGTCTTTAACCAACGCGCATGGATGCCCACGCTGCTGCATGGACACGACCTATTCGCGCCGGCCGAATTATAGTGGCGCCTGGCGGTGGGTGGTTTAGACTGCGGCCCGGCAATTCTCCCGCCTGGCTCGTTGCCGGCGGTGCGGGGGGTGCCGGATAACTCATGAATGCCGTTGAGCTGGAGAACATCAGCAAGTCCTTCGGCAGCGTGCTGGCCGTGGCCCAGCTCTCGCTGCAGGTGCCGGAGGGGACCATCTACGGGTTCATCGGTCCCAACGGCTCCGGCAAGACCACCACCCTGCGGGTCTTGTTGAACATTTTCAAACCGGACGCGGGAGCCGTGCGGCTCTTCGGCAACCCGTCGCTCGGTGTGCGCGATCCGCGCCTTGGCTATCTGCCCGAGGAACGCGGATTGTATCGGCGCATGAACGTCCGCGAGCTGCTTTGTTTCTTCGGCAAACTGAAAACGGGCCGCCTCCTCGAGCGCGAGGTGGACACTTGGCTGGAACGGTTCGGTCTCCGGGAGTGGGGCGGCAAAAAGCTGGAGACACTCAGCAAGGGCATGGCGCAGAAGGTCCAATTCATCGTCGCCGTTTTGGGCGAACCCCGGCTGCTGGTCCTGGATGAACCGTTCAGCGGACTGGACCCGGTCAACATGGACGTCTTGCGCGAGGCCGTCCTGGATCTCCGCGCACGCGGGGCCACCGTCCTGTTCAGCACTCACGACATGTCGATGGCGGAGCGCATGTGCGATTTCATCTGCATGATCTTTCAAGGCCGCAAGGTGCTCGATGGCACCCTGCGTTCGATCCAGGACCAGTTTGGGGCGGACACCGTCCGGCTCCGGGTGGACGGCGGCGCCGCCCGGTTGCACGACTTGCCCGGCGTCGAGCACCTGGATGACTTTGGCCAAGTCCAGGAGCTGCGCTTGCGGCCCGGCGCTGATCCCCAGCAGATTCTCGCCCACTTGGTGGCCCGAATCCCGATTCAAAGCTTCGAACTCACCCGGCCGTCGCTGCACGACATCTTCGTGCGAATCGCGGGGCCCGCGGCCAAGGAGGCCACCCATGCGTAGAGCCGTCTGCATCGCCAAGCGCGAATACGTCGCGTCGGTCAAAACCAAGGGCTTCATCATCGGCCTTTTTCTCGCCCCCTTGCTCATGTGCGGCGGCTTGATCGGCGTCGTGGCATTCCGCGGACAGGTGGACATCCGCGACAAGCGGATTGCCATCGTCGATCGGTCCGGCCTCCTGACCAACGCCCTTTTCCAAGCCGCAGAACAACGCAACAACCAGGAGGTCCACGCCAAGACCGGCAAGAAAGTCAAACCGGCCTACGTGCTCGAGCGGGTCGAGCCGGCGACGGACGACGGTTTGGCGCAACGCTTGGCGTTGTCAGAGCGTGTGCGTCAGGGCGCTCTGCACGCCTTCGTGGAAATCGGGCCGGCGGTCTTGCATCCGGGCACCAACGCGGAGCAGGCGCGCGTCACTTACCATGCCAAAGGGGCGGCTCTGGATGACATCCGCCGCTGGCTGGAACGGCCTTTGAACGACGAACTGCGGCGGCGGCGGCTGGCGGACGCCGGCATCGCCGAGACACAGGTGAAGGACCTGTTTCGGTGGGCGGCGGTAGAGGGGATGGGCTTGGTGACGGCCGATCCAAAGACCGGCCAAACCATGGAGGCGCGCAAGAGCAACGAGATCGAAGCCATCGGGGTGCCGATGATCGGGGTGCTGCTGTTATGGATCATGATCATGATGGGAGCGGCGCCGCTGTTGAACGCGGTCATGGAAGAGAAGACGCTGCGGATCGCCGAGGTGCTGCTGGGTTGTGCGACCCCGTTCGAGATCATGCTCGGCAAGCTGCTGGGCAGCGTGGGGGTCGCCCTCACCGGCTCGGCCTTTTACCTCGGCGGCGCATTCTTCACCCTCCTCCAGTTGGGTGCCGTCGGCTTCTTCCCGTTTCACCTTCTGCCCTGGTTTCTGAC
>ERZ1292640.1525-Hain-H43-02um-R1-1525-length-19082-cov-6_pt1 | contig 19082 bp, 23 predicted proteins | sample MGYA00564404_ERZ1292640 | MGnify/ENA primary metagenome ERZ1292640 (study PRJEB36523, sample SAMEA6512636) | groundwater metagenome | collected 2019-01-08 | study: AquaDiva: Metagenomics assemblies of 32 groundwater samples
TGGCTGGCCACTCTGGACAGTTCCCGAACTTTCATTCGAGAAAAAACAGCATATTCCGATGCTACAGGAATTGCTCGTGTCTTATCCACGACCAGTAACGTAAGTCTAATATACCCAGAGGTGTTCGTCAAACGATTAGAGAACAAATATTATGGCGTGGAATAAAGTGTGCCAATCGTACCAACTGTGCTATTGCATTTAATCTCGGTAATAATTTGCACAGCCCTTGCACTTACCCTTGCACCGTCAGCTTTGCACTTCGCCGGATTACACCTATATATCAAGGGGGGAAGGTGGTGACCCCCAGGTCTCTATTTCCCTCTATTTGCTACCTATCCCTGGTTATCCTAAATGTAATATTGCGCAAGATAAAAACAATCTGTATTCCAGAGCTTAGTTATTCTTGTTCGAGCGTATAGATAGAATAGATAGTATAGGTTGAATTGAATAGATGGTTGGGGCCGTCATGGAGCGTACGTGAGACAGACGGCCAGCCAGTCTGGAAGCATTCCGAACTTCTGTTTGAGAAGAAGCAACTAATCCCGGTGTTAACACAACTTCTCTCATCTGGAGTCAAGTAGCTTTATAGTTCGAGTCACCTCAGGTGGGCCATTCGGAACAGTTCCCGAACTCTTGTTTGAGAAAAAGCAACTAATCCCAGCCTTACAGCAGCTGCTGGTTTCAAATTGCACATGACGATGAGTTGTTTATCGACGGGGAAATTCGCCTTATTATGGCTTGTCATGATACAATTTGACAGGAGAACATGATTTTCGTGGCAAATCTCTAGAGGCAGATGAGACTTTAGACCGTGCCAGGTTCATACAGGAGGTAAGGAAAGATGAGGTTCAGCCGAATTACTGTTGACCCTAACCAGATGGGGGGTGTGCCTTGCATACGAAGCTTGCGCATCCCCGTAGCTACCATAGTGGGAATGGTGGCCGAGGGGATGAGTGAGGCCGAAGTCTTGCAAGCTTATCCAGACCTTCAGGCAGAAGATATCCGTGAAGCCTTGCGTTATGCTGCCGAAGCAGTGCGGGAACGAGAATTGCCTCTGGTACCAGCACCATGAAGTTTCTGGTAGATAATGCCCTATCACCGTTGCTGGCTGCCGGGCTATGCAAGGCAGGCCATGATGCTGTCCACATACGAGATTTTGGGATGCAAGCTGCTTCCGACGAGAAGGTATTTGAACGAGCTGCCAGCGAACACCGCATTTTAATCTCGGCAGACACCGATTTCGGTACGCTACTCGCCTTGAGACGAGAGAAAGAGCCTTCTGTAATCCTGTTTCGACGGTCATCAAGACGTCCAGATGCCCAAGTAGCACTCCTGCTAACCAACCTGCCAAATCTTGAGCAAGCCCTGAAAGAAGGTAGCATTGTTGTTCTTCAGGACACTCGGATTCGTGTCCGTTCATTACCAATAGGTGGCTAAGAAGAAAGGTCCAACGAGTCATGAGACTTTTTGCGCAAGTGAGACGAAGTCATCATAAAGGACCCGTGAGTCCCACTGTTGACAAGCCGCCTCGTTTTAAGACCTCGTCATAGCGGGGTATGACAGACCGAACTCCAGCCTATCAACGGCCTCAGCTTGCTCCTTATTCTCAATCCTGATATACCTCATGGTTGTATTAAGACTTTTATGACCTGCTAGGTCTCTTATGGTAAAGGGTGCCACCCCCTTCTGATGTAGCCTGGTGCAGAAGGTATGCCTCAAGATATGAGGACCTCGCTTATCCTTCTTGATGTCGGCCAATTTCAGGTATCTTCGTATTAACCCATAAACATAACTACGGTTCAGATTGCCCCCATTGGTTCCCACAAAGAAGCTGCCATTTTGAGCCTGCGGACGCTTGGCTAGATACCGTGCCAGCGCGCTCACTGTCTCACCGTTCAGATGGAGATACTGCTCTTTATTCCCTTTCCTGGTAATCTTTATTTGGCTCCTCTCAAGGTCAACATTAGGCGATTCCAAATTTGTTAGCTCAGATACCCTTACTCCAGTATGAAGGAAGAGCACTACCATTGCTAAGTCGCGTTCACGGACTCGTAGCTTGGCTTTTCGAGCTATTGTCGTCACGAGGCGAATGCACTCCTCATCACTAAGATACACCGGTTCTTTCTCTGGTATCCTGGGACTCCTTATTGAGGCTGCTGGGTTTGCTTCCAATCCCTCATTCTCGACTAGGTAGTTAAAAAACGACTTTATCGCTGCTAGTTTTCGAGCCCTGGTGGTGCTGGAATTGCCCTTTGTGATGGCTGCATATTCCAGATAAGCACGAACATCACCCTTAGTGACCTCCTCTATCTCAAACTTATCTCGTTGATACAGGAATGGCATCAGCCCCTTTTCTATATCGAGCCTGTACGCTTCGACAGTAGTCACAGAAGACCCCTTCTCGATGCGAAGATAACGCAGAAATCTGTCTATTCTATCCTTCATGTGTCCTCCTTTCGGAAATTAGGATAGCAGTCAACTAAATAATGTTTCTGTCAATGCTAAATAATGTTTTTGTCAACTATTAACGCCAAAAAGTGGAGTCCCAGCTATAAAGCCTCCTTTGAGACTACTACACCGTCCAGCCGTATTGACTCCTGTTGTGCTTACAACCCCCATACACGTATTGGCAACTAAAACATTATTTAGTTATAGACTTAGTTATAGATTTTTCGTCACTTGGCTAATCTGCGAGGTGGAACAAGTGGGAAACCGAGATTTTGTCAAGTATTACCTACGTGAGGCATTGCATGGTGCACTTACGGAGGCGAATGGAGACGAGAATTTATCTCGGCACGCAAACGCCGAGATAAGATTGCGGCTAATAAGTATGCCCGACGAGTAACTGTGGGAATTCGCCAAATAAACCTCATTTCCTCCTGAAAGGCCAGTTGAGTTGGTCTATGAACAGATTAAACAGGAGGTAGAAAAACTCAAGGCAACAGCCACTGAATGGATGAAAGACATGGAGAGACGGATACCCGACAAAGGGGGACAAGGATGACCGATAGCATTCTCATCATCGGTAACGAGCCTTCTTTAAGGGAAGAGCTTGTTTCAGCTTTCACGCAAACGGGCTTCACTGTGGCCTATGTGGCTGACTACCCTGAAGCCCTGCTGAGGTTGAATGAGTTTAAGCCCGACTTGATTATTATGGACACCGTATTGCCCACCAGCGATGGCTTTGATGCTTGCTCTGAATTACGTAGCACCTTTGGCATTCCTGTCGTTCTGTTGGGTGGGGATTCGAGTGATGAGGCGTGGGTAAGGGCAATGGAAGCCGATGCTGACCTCTACGAGATAAAGCCTTACCGATACGTACTAGCGTTGGTAGCAAGAGTAAAGGCTATACTGCGGCGGTACCGATTAACTGCCTCAAGGAGCGGTAATAACCCCGGATATGGAAAGGAATCGTAGGCAAGATAGTTGCGATTACCTGTCTAGTGACGATAGAGCGGTCGGCTATTCCATTGTGGCTGATGATTGCAATAATATCACGCTTTTGAGATGGGGCAAGCCAGTCGCTCGGTTTTCAGCAGTAGTGACCGAGGAGGTACTGAGGGGATTCCTGAAGCTAATTGATTATTGTGACATAAGGGATAAAAAGCAGGACGGCTCTAACTAAGTGAGAGGTGGAACAAGACGAACAAAGTCATAAGAATTCTGCTAGTTGATGACCATGAAATATTTCGCCATGGGTTGCGGGCCACGTTGGAGTCCGAGGATGACATGGAGGTGGTCGGTGAGTGCGCTAGTGCTGAGGAAGCCTTCGTCAAGATGCCAAGGCTATACCCAAATATTGTGCTTATGGATGCCCAAATGCCGGGAATGAGTGGGATTGAGGCTGTACGCGGCTTGAGAAGAAGCGACCTGGATTATGGCTGTGCTGTTATCATTTTGGCGGAGTCTGCCGACCATAGGGATGAGACACTGAGGACCGGGGCAACTGACTTCCTGGTCAAAGAAATACCGCAACTGAAGCTTATTCGGACAATAAGGCGGGTTTATCAAACCAACCTCGGGGAAATGAAGGGTCCTAACCTTGGTGAGGTAGCGGTCGACCTAATCGTATCACCTCCTAACGATAAAGCTCAGCTGTTGAGATTCGTCTGCCTACTTGAGGACAGGCTTAAGAGCATTCACCACACTGCGCTTGTTGCGCGCATGGCGGGCTCCTTTCAGCGGGGCGCGGTTATCACGGTTCTGCTAGAGTCTGATGCGCTCGCCAGTCTCTCGGAGACTTTGGAGAAAATGCCCGAGGTGCAAAAGGTCGAGGAGCGGCTGGAAGAAGATGCTCTTTCCACCCTGCCTAGCTAGAGAGTTGCGGCTTCCATGGAGGGTAAGTATCAGCCCCGACAAACGGATGCGCGTAACCCTGAAAGAGGAGGCTATCTAGCTAGACTTATGACTGTGCTGAACAAAGGCGAGTGAGGTGCTGTTCGGAGAGGAATTATGCGGGGTCTTATAAACCCTGTTTATGTTGGTTCTGAGGGAAGAGGATGGATACCTGGAAGCAGAAAGTAGATGGCGTAGCAATACTAATAGAGGAGCTCCGGACATGCTTCGCGGGGATTACGGCGTCAGCCGAGGCGCTGGCTGCGAGACTTGAGAATGACGAGGAAAAGAAGCTGAAAGAACTGGCGCAGGACATGGTCGAAGTTAGTCGTAACATGGATGGAAACCTCTCACGTTTCTCGCAGGTGTGCCAACGTTTGGGGGAAAGTTCGTTAAGCGCTATATCAATAGGAAATTTGTCATCGGGGCGATTAAGGCTCTCCCGGGAAGAGCCAAATAGCTGCGCCGATACGAGGAAGAACCTTGGGTGATAGTGGCGTCTCAAAGCTAATCAAGGATTCTGAGCGAAGCGATGATAAGCAGGCTAGCACCAAAGAAGGAATTATAGTAGTCGAAGCAAATCCCGTGTCTGCGAAATTCGAGGAACCGCAATTGAGTATCCGAAGGCAAAGAATTGAATAAGGCAGCAACAGCGACGCTTATTCCCGTTGTAGCTATAGTTGTGGCGCTAGGTGGTTGCACTACTATGAACCCTCCGGCAGCTCTAGCTCCTGTTCCAACGCAACCAGGGGTTTTTGAGTTTGAGGTTGGTAATAGTCTGTACCCTTGGTTGTGAAAACCGGTAAGGGATTATTGAAAATGGCAGATACAAGAACTAAGACATTCCAAGACCGGCTGGGGCAAGCCTTGGTGGAGGGAGGATTCATAACTTCTGACCAGCTTGTTCAAGCTCGTGACATAGCTCAGGCGAATAATAAGAGACTCACCGATGTCTTACAAGAGAAGAAACTTATCTCCAGAGAGGTTCTCACCACTGCTTTAAGCTTCCAACTCAAGGTACCCATTGTCAATTTAAAACAACTAGAGATCGACCCTAAGGTGTTGGAGCTTATTCCCGAGGAATTTGCTCGAGAGCACGAGGTCTTACCTGTTGCTCTTGACCCCGGCGGAGAGCTCCGCGTGGCTATGGAAAGCCCCAACGATTTTGAGCTTATCAACACTCTTTCTGCAATGATACGGAGGCCAATAAGACCCGTACTGCCGATAGACGTCAAAGTTAGGGATATAATTGACGTCTTTTACAAGCCTACTTCGCAACTTACTCGAGAGCTTGATCAAACCCTTCAGTCGGTCACTGAACCCACGGGGAAAAGCCTGTCGGTTGGTCGTACTCCTGTGTCGCTAGAAGGAGTGCAGGAAGCCCCCGTGGTGCGTGCCGTGGAGATGATCGCCCTTCAGGCGGTTAAGAGCCGCGCTTCGGATATTCACCTTGTGCCAACAAGTGATTGTGCTAAGGTGATTTATCGTATTGATGGCGTGTTACACCCTGTCCACACTCTCACTTTGGGGATTCATCAGAACATGGTATCGAGGCTAAAGGTGATGGCTAACCTAGATATTACTGAAAAGAGACGCCCACAGGATGGTTCCTTCGCCATGTCCTTCGGGGAAAGGGAGGTCAACTTTCGAGTCGCGGTTGTTGATACCGCGTATGGAGAGATGATGGTAATCCGTGTGTTGGATAAGAGCCGCATTAGTTTTGACGTAGCGGAACTGGGACTGGTAGGGGCAGCTCGTCAGTCCTATGAGAGACTGCTTAAGAATCCGCTGGGAATGGTAATCATCAGCGGGCCAACCGGGTCAGGGAAAACGACAACCCTGTACGCCTCTATTTATGCTCTGGCTGATGGGAAACGAAACATCATGACCATTGAAGACCCCGTAGAGTACCGTTTTGAGAATATTAGCCAAATTGACACCAACCCGACAGCTGGCATTGATTTTGCTGCTGGACTGCGGGCTATTATGAGAATGGATCCAGACATTATCCTGGTAGGCGAGATCCGAGATGTAGAAACAGCTCGAACCGCTATCCAGGCAGCCAACACCGGACACCTGGTGCTTTCCTCTATCCACGCCAATGATGCCGCTACCACCATAACCCGTCTTATTGACCTTGGCGTTGAGCCTTTCGCCGTTTCCGCTGGACTCATCGGCATTGTTGCCCAGCGCCTAGTTCGTAAGGTTTGCCCCGAGTGCAAGACGCTTACGGCCCCAGCGTCGACTGAAGTCTTGGCCTACGAACAGGCGATGCAGGAATCTGCGGAAGAATTCTATGCTGGTCAGGGCTGTAGCGCCTGCTCTTTCACGGGTTATCAGGGCAGGTTCGGGGTATTTGAAGTGCTACCGGTAACTGAGGAAATACGGACTTTAATTATTCAGCGTGCTCATGCATCTGAGATAAAGGAGATGGCACTGAAGCAAGGCATGGTCACAATGTGGCGAGACGGGATGCTCAAAGTTAAGCAGGGGCTAACCACGCCGAGTGAAGTGCTGCGCCACGTTTTCACCACTGATTAAGAGACACAACTGGGAGAGTCAAGAGGCTGTAAACAGTGATAATTGGCTCCAATCATTCAAGAGACAGAAGAATGGCTATTAACTATATAGCGTATGATAAGAACGGTGACAGAGTGGTCGGGACTTTAGAAGCTGAGTCCCCGGAAATGGCTCAGAAAATCCTGTGGGGGTCTAACCTTGTCGTTCTTAGCTTAAAAAAGCAACGAAAACCTCCCTCATTGGCTGAACTTATGCCCGCCCTATTTGGGGTCAAACCTCTGGACCTTATCAATTTTAGCCGCGAGCTTGCCTCCCTCCTTGGCTCGGGAATTGCTCTTCTCCCAGCCCTGAGTGTGCTTCATGAGTTGACGGAAAAGCGCGCACTTAAGGATGCCATTCGTTCAGTGATGCGGGATATCGAGGTAGGACTTCCTCTTTCGGAAGCTTGTACCAGGCAGCAGTCTGTCTTTCCCCCTTTTTATACTCGTTTGATTCAGGTAGCAGAGAAGACCGGGGAGCTGAGAAAAATTCTCCTCGACATCGTGGAGTATATGGAAAGACAAAGAGCCTTGGTGGGAAAAATCAGGAAAGCGCTTGCCTATCCTAGCATTGTGCTTACTGTGGGCCTGATAGGAGCGTTTTTACTTGTTACCGTCTCCCTCCCGGCAATAACGGGACTCTTGGCAGAGTACCAGGCTAAGATGGCTTTCACCACCCGATTGCTGGTCAGTGTTGGCAGCTTTAGCCAAGCCTACGGCAAGCATGTCTTTCTCATTACTATCGTCCTAGCCGTGCTAGGCTGGCTATACTTGCGTACGGAACAAGGCAAAAAAAGATGGGATAGTTTTATCCTCAAGGTCCCGTTACTTGGAAAGATAGTCCAGCAGAGCCAAGTGACGCGGATATGTTCAAACCTTACCACGCTACTGAGGGGCGGATTACCTACGACTGAGGCGTTAAGCCTCAGTATTGGTGCCGTCGACAGTAGCGTTTTTCGAGAAGGATTATCCGAAGTTTATCGACAGGTGTCAACTGGTAGCAGTCTTGAGCTAGCCATCTCAAGGCAGCGAATATTTCCGCGTCTTTTATCCCAGACAGTGGCCATCGGAGAGGAAACTGGCGCTCTTAGAGCGAATTTGGAGGGTTTATCTAACTTCTACGAGCAGGAAACAGATAGAGCTACCGCCAGGCTTACTGAAATGATTGAGCCGACGTTAATCATAGTGGTAGGAGCGGTAGTCGGCTTTGTCGGGGTTGCGATAGTGTCAGCCATATACGCTATCATTCCTCAGATTGGATAGATAGGTGAAACGCGATTGAAATCAAAGATTAGCAAAAGGGAAACGCCACTGAGAAGACTCTATCGGCAGGTACCAAACTTTAGTTTTGTACCACCGGAATACAAAAAACCTAACGTCTTATCACGTCGTCTCTTGCTTCGCCTGTTTATTACCGCAGTAATAGCCGTTGAGCTGTTTTTTATCTGGAACCTCTATCAAGAGAAGGCCAGCCTTGAGGCGGCTATTGACTCATCTCAATTACAGATACAACAGACAGAAGATAAGAAAGCCATAGTCAATGCTGAAAAGGAACTAAGGAAGGAGCGTCAAGTTTTGCAGGATGACTGGAAAACACTGACAGTGAGACAGATTGATTGGCCGCAAATTCTGTCTGCCTTCCTTAAGTCTAAGCCCGGAGGAATAGAGCTCTCTCTGCTCACGCAAGATGGAGAGCTGATGAACGCCAATGGTGCTGCCCCCGATTACACTTCGCTTCTTCAGTATCGAGGTGCACTTCTAGGTTCCCCGGCGATTTCTCAAATCAACTCCCTGGATTCTAAATCAGTCAATGGCTCCGTCACTTTTTCCCTGTCTGTTAAGATTGGAGTGGGGGGGAGATGATGGCTAATCTCCGCAAACTTTCATTGGTGAATACTATCCTGATTATAGTGGTGGCGGCAGGGGCAGCAGTTGCGTTTATTACCTGGCAGGCGAAAGCAGATACGGAACAAGAGAAGACGACGCTTGAACTCCGCAGTCAGGCAGTTGAGGCAGGCCTGAGCGAGACAGACAGAAAGGCTACTCTGGAAAGCCTGCGACAGCGCTTGGAGCAGCTTCGCTCAGTTCCTGCCGAGAGCCCTTTACCCGCTAAGGCAGATGCAGTAGCCACTACCGACAAAGTACTACTATATGCTCAGACAAATAAGGTTACCATCACCTGGTGGGATACCAGCTACGTATCTATCACTCTCGCAGAGAAAAAATATCCCGCCATAAAGCATAGCCTTATGGTTAAAGCTGAGGCGGATGGCTTAATTGGTTTCGTTGAATCGTTAACTCGGCTTTCCTCAGCCACTACTATACAGAATGTAACAATCAGTGGGGTTAAGGAAGAAAGGGGCATGTGGCAAATGGACTTTGAACTGCTCCTCTACTTTAGGGAGGACTGAAAACCCTACTTTTTGCCCATGGAGGTAATAAGGCCATATGGGAAATGTTGCTCAAGGACTGAGGCAGGACTTCAAGTGAGGGGAATACTATGTTGACACGCAGCCTTCTGACCTTATCCATTGAAGGTACCAGCTTAAAGCTCCTAGCCAGCCGAGGGAAGCAGGTGTCGGCCTGGGCTACCATCCCCCTTAGCCCTAGATTTTCGAGGGGGGGATTTGTGGTTGAGCCACAGGGATTAGCCAGCGTAATTAGAGCGGCAGTAAGCAAGAAGGAGTTTAGTCAGCGACATCGAGTGCTCGCTTCTATTCCCGCATTTCACTCGATTTGCCGAACTCTGGAGCTTCCTAACCTGCCAGAAGTTCGTCCTGACGTAGCTATCCCCCAGCAGGCAAGACGAGACTTTGGTTATTCTGCTGAGAGCAGTATTTTACGCTGGCAACCGTTAGTAAGCGTAGGAGGGCAACGACGTTTCTTCATTGTCTCTGTACCCAGAGAGCCTGTCATTACCCTTATTGAAACCCTTAAGTTGGCTGGACTCCATCCAGATAAGATTGAGACGACCACTTTTGCTCTAAGCCGAGCGGTGAATCAGTCCCAAGCCATCATTGTTGCAGTGGAGCCTAACGGCCTTGACTCCATTATCTTAAAAGATGGTATACCGCTGGCTGTACGCAGCACATTTTCAGGAGAGAGACCTCAGGACTCCGAGTCACTTCCAACGCTAGTCACAGATGCCTTGGGCAACATCATGTCCTTCTACAGCGAGAGCTACCCGGATAACCCGCTACCCCCCGATATACCAGTCTACCTTCTCGGCTCGTCTCTTTCCTTGAATGCCAATATTGTCTCGGCGGTTGAGACGGACTTAGGACGTTCAGTCTCTGAGTTCGAGCCACCCGTTCTTTGCCCTCAACATTTCCTTAAAGCTGAGTTGGCCGTCAATATTGGCCTTATGCTAAAAGAGTTATAGATATGTGGACTCCTGTTTTCGGTTTTATTCTAGGTATTTTCTTTGGAAGTTTTATGAATGTCTGTGTTGACCGCCTGCCCCAGGGACAATCCGTCGTGAAACCGCCTTCACATTGTGCCTCCTGTGGTAAAAAGCTCGGAGTCTTTGATCTCATCCCTATCGTGAGTTACCTCTGGCTTAAGGGGAGATGCCGTTATTGCGGAGCTAGAATCCCGCGTCGTATTCTCGGTCTAGAAGTGGTAACCGGGCTTCTTTTCGCCTTCCTGGCCTTCAGCCACGGCCTCAGTATCGGATTCCTGGTGCTGGCATTTTATACCTGCCTCTTCCTTGTCCTGGCAGTTATTGACCTGGAGCATGGCCTCATCCTTAATAAGATTGCATATCCGGCGATTGGGATAAGCCTGGTTCTTTCTCCCTTCTGGTCAAGCCTTGGCTTGCCTAGAATGCTTCTTTGGGAAAGCACTATGCTACATAACTTCCTAAGCTCACTCAGTGGTGGTGGGATTTTTGCTGTCCTTTTTCTCCTTATCGCTCTACTCTACAAAGGGGGTATGGGCTGGGGCGATGTGAAGATGGCTGGACTGGTAGGGCTGGCAACAGGCTTGCCACTGGTATTAGTGGCTATGGTCACTTCCTTTCTCAGCGGAGGTCTGGTCGCCGGTTTTTTACTTCTGCTCCGCCGAAAGGGATGGAAAGAAGGTATACCCTATGGGCCCTTCCTCTCCCTCGGTGCCCCTATTGCTCTCCTCTGGGGGGAAAGCCTTATCCACTGGTATTTAGCGCTTTAGAGGTAAAGTATTAATGGTTAGCAGGCTTAGTTTAGGCCGAATAATTGTCTGGTGAGTGCGACAATGAGAAAGCTGTTTTCCCTAGTCGGTGGCAAATCATCTTATGAGAGAGATATCCACCTATTTCTCTCCTTTTCCCGTTTCGCTGGTTTTGCTGTAGCGGCAAGCCTTCTCGGCATCGTCTTCAATGAGCGTTTGGACGACCCGCTTATGTTGCTCGTTGTCGGTTCACTCGGTGCCTACACGATCTTGAAGATTCTCGTCCACTTTCGCCTCTGGCAAAGAGATATTGTGACCTACGTGGTATTACTAGGAGATCTAGCGATATGCGTAGCGCTTGTCCTGCTGACCGGAGGGATTGACAGCCCATTCCTCCTTTATTCATTGCTGCCGGTTATCACGGCGGCTCTTTTCTTTGAGATGAGAATATCCCTTCTGATTGCTGCTTTGTCCTCTCTGAATCTTATCCTGGCAGAGACAGTTCTGACTGGTATTACTCCTAGCTTCACTCCAGTCATGGAGAGTAATTCCATCGGCAGCGTAACGACATACTGCCTCTTCTCCTTCCTTATCGCCACTATAACCTACCCCAGCAATCTAAATGTTTTCCGCCGCGTAGAGAGTAAAGCCATAGTTGATGAGCGAAGGAGACTGAGGCAAGAAATACATGATGGTATCGCCCAGTTACTGGGATACCTCAGAACAAAAATAGAACTGCTAAAGAAAGACTTACCATCTTCAGTGGAAAAATTGTCTTCTGAACTGGAGGAAATGTATCAACTGCTCTCAGAGTCCTCGGCAGATATCCGGGAGACGCTTGATTTCTTGGACGTAAAGGCTAGCTCCACCTCTCTGGTTGCCTCCCTGTCCAGCTACACGAAGGATCTCGGCAAGAAAACAGGCAGGCAGGTCGAGTTTGTCGCGTCTCGGAAACTACCAGCGCTCCACCCCACGGCTCAACTTCAGCTTCTACGCGTTGCCCAGGAAGCACTGACTAATGTGAGAAGGCACGCCGCCGCCACACAGATATGGGTTAAGCTAGAGAACACACCGCAGGGTGTGGAACTGTTGATTAAGGACAATGGGCGAGGGTTTTTCCCCTCAGAACAAAAAGGGACTGGGCTCAAGATAATGGAGGAAAGAGTCACCAGCATCAGTGGCATCCTCACGGTAACCTCGTCTCCGGGAGGGGGAACTGAGGTAAGAGTAAGAGTTCCGAGGAGATGAAAGTATGGAACCAATCAGAGTTCTTGTTGTTGACGACCATTCGCTGTTTCGCCGGGGTGTGACAGCAGTAATAAGCACCCAGCCGGAGATGAAGGTGGTGGCTGAGGCAGCTAACGGTCGAGAAGCAATTAAAGTAGCGAAGGAAGTTCACCCTGACGTTGTGCTCATGGACCTTTCTATGCCTGAAATGGGTGGGCTGGAAGCCACTCGACACCTGCTAAAGGAAATACCAGAGACCAATGTCTTAATACTTACCATGTCCGACAAAGACGATGACCTCTTTGATGCCATCAAAGCCGGAGCCAAGGGCTACCTTTTGAAAGAAGCTAACTCGGAAGAGATGATACGCGCCATAACCCATGTTGCTGAAGGTGGGGTCATAATATCGCCCACCATGGCACCCAAACTCCTGTCCGAGATAGGGACAAAGACTAAGCCGGCAGGACCGGAAGTGTCAGTCTTGAGCTCCCGGGAAGTGGAAATCGTACAGCTTATAGCCGAGAAGTTGACCGATAAAGAAATTGCCGAGAAGCTTTTTATCTCGCTGAACACTACCAAGACCCACTTGAAGAATATCCTGGCAAAGCTCCATCTCAAGAGCCGCACCCAGGTTACTGCCTATGAAGGTGGCTTGCACTCTAGACAAGAAGGCTGACCGGGGTTGTCCTGGTACTCAATCCTGACCAGAATCACTCCAAGAGCTAACTCTAGCCCTACCTAAAAATCACTCCATGAGGGATAGATTCCTCGGGAGCAGGGGCTTACCATGAAGACAACGGTTGAGGGTGGTAGGCAAGGGATGCTGGAGAGGGAGACCGAAAAGCTTGAAGAGGGGGTAGTTAGCGAAGAAAGGAAATTATGAAGGTTAAACATCAGGCTGGAGAATCAAAATCTAAAAAACAAAAAGGGGGGGACAGAAATGAAACTAGGATTTGAAAGATTTATAAAGAGAGGCCAGAAGGGCGTCACTCTGGTAGAACTAATGGTGGTCATGGCAATTCTGGCGGTACTGGCGGCTATCATCTTCCCAGCCGTCAGTGGTACCCAGGAGGTAAGCGTCGACTCACAGACCAGGCAGGATGCCAGCACCGTGAGTAACGCCCTCGCCGATTACTTTGCTGACCAGACCGGGGCTGAAATAATTACGTCCGCTAACACTTCCATACTGGCAACTGCTACCAACCAGAGCATCAGTAGTCGATGGGCAGAGAACTTCACCACCACGGTCTACCCATTGGTTTTCGCTGCTAATAACACTATTGTTACTGCCATTAACATCTTAGACGAGGCTGGCAACTCCACCATCAATGTGACGGCCTTCGTTAATGAGCGGAATGCCATTAACCTACAGAAACTGGCTGACCAGAACTATATCCCGGCAGTGCCTAAGAACGCCAGCGACAAAGCGGGTAACTTCAACAACTACCTCTGGGTGGTAAAGAAGTCCACGGCAATCGGCGGTGTCTCGGGTGCCTCTCGCGAGATCGAGGTCTTCAAGCTGACTGGTGTTGTTCAGACTGGTAACACTTCCGTCCTAAACTATCGGCAGCTTTACTAAAGCAAAAAATGGAGAGGAGATGAGCAGAAATGAAACTAGGATTTAAGAGAGGCGAAAAGGGCTTTACCCTGGTAGAGATTATCATCGTGCTGGCGGTGATGGCGGTGCTGGCGGCAGTTGTTATCCCCAATGTTACCGGCTTCCTGGGCCGGGGCAAGGAGAGAGGCTGGGCGGCTGACCGGGACATCCTCCAGGCAGCCGTGGACAGCTACCGCACCGACATTAATCAGCGTGCCGGCAATCCTTGGCCCACCTTAGGCGGTCTCATCGGAACACCGGCGGATACTGCTAATGGGACGGCTAATGCCACGGATGGCGACTATGGAGATGTCGGTGACAAGGATATCAATCAGGAGACGGGCGAAGACCTCAATTCCCTTATTGACATCGCCGCCCTGGTTAATGAAGGATATCTGAAGAATGACAAGACGGTTAAGTCGGCCAACAAGTTACTGAACACTACTGCGAACCAGACGGTGTCGGGAAGCTATGGCTGGTACATCAACTCTACTGGAGTTGTTGATGCCATCTACTGGAATGATGCCGATAACGATGGTAAAGTAGATGCTGGCGAGATCATCAGCACCACCGCCTTCCAGACCGATATCTATCCATAATGTGATATCAGCGTTAAGCTCTTAACTGGGAAGAGGAGCTCGCCATAGGCGGGCTCCTCCTATTTGCGGGTCTGAGCTAGAGTTAGGGCGACGCATATGCTGAAATAAGAGAGAAGGGAGCCAAGATGTGCTGCCACAATGAGATAAAAAACCCGCTAAGTCAAAAAGGGCTAACTCTAATTGAGGTAATTGTTGCTCTGGCTTTAATAAGCATCATTATGCCTCTGGTGCTTGGGGGGCTTTCCTTTGTTACCAAGAGTACTGACCGTGTTTATGACCGCTCGGTGCTCTTTGAGATTGCCCAGAGTCAGCTGGAGTCCATAGAGAGCCAGCCCTACTCTGAGAATGCCAGCGGTTACACCCTCCTCTCCCCCCTTGAGGGATACAGCATCCAAGTGGCAACATCGCCAGCGATTATCTATACTTATGCTGCGCCTAAATCAACTCCCACCGAGGAGACAGTGCAACTGGTTACGGTGACGGTTAACGGCGTGCGGGGCGATATGGTGGTTAGCCGACACCGGGTGAGAGAGTGAGGATTTTGGCATGAAAGGCGAAAAAGGCTTTACCGTCCTTGAGATTGTGATTGGGCTAGTCATCACCAGTATGTTGGGGGCTGTAGTAGCGGCGGCAATACCGATGGCGATGCAATGGGCGCCGCGGCAGGCAAATAAGCTCGGTGTAGAAGCCGACCTTTCCTTCGCCCGCTACTGGCTTACCAGAGACGCCAATGCGGCGGAGACTTTCATCCCGCTGTCCTCTCCCCAATACGGCTCCCTGCAGTGGCGCGATTTCAGCGGGGCGTCAATGGTCAGCTATAATGTTACTTACAGCTATAACTCAGCCACCACCTCCCTCATCCGCGAGGAGTGGCAAAACAATGTGCTACTAACCAGCCTCCCGATAGCCCGTAAAATCCTGAGCCAGAGCGATACCCAGTTCACCTGGTCGCCCGCCACCGGTCGACTCACCACCAATGTTACGGCCACAATTGTGGATGCCCCCGGTGTCGGCACCCACTCCCGCAGCGTCACCGTCGTCACCACCCTGCGTCCGGCGCCGGAACTTGCCATCGCCCCGCCGGGAGAAGTGCCCACGCCACCACCCGTGCCTGGTTCCCAGATCTACTATATCACCGTCCAGCCCACCATCATTACCGGCAGCTATGTCTCGGGCAATGTCGCCTCTCTCCAGAGTGTTGATATTAATTACTATGTGGTTAATTCGGCGAGTATACCCGGGGCTAAAGCAGTCATATGGTGGGGTGAGAGTCAGACGATGACGGCACCGCCGACCATCTCACAGATTGAGGTCAGGTTTACCGGCAAGTCAAGCAAAACAAACATCTCCGTTGAATTCTTTGTTAAAGACAGTGCCGCCGGCTTCCCGGTAACCCCTACCTCCGGCTTCACCTTTACTGCGGCTGATACTGATACGACCCGTTCCTTCTATCTGGATGCCACGGCGCTGGCTTACGTCAATTCTCTAGCGCAACGCAAGGTTACCTTCAAGATAGAGACTACCGGCAGTGCTGTCTTTACACTGTCCACCAACCAGGTTCTGTTTATTGCCAGCCCTCCATAAGGAGAGAGAATGTATGTCATTGCAATGACAGCCAGAAAATGAAACCGATGAGAAAAGTCTTTAAAATTATTCAGGGAGAGCGGGGGCAGCTTCTGCCCTTGGCTATCATCCTGCTCAGCGCCGGTACCCTGCTGGTCATAGCGCTGCTGCCCCAAATCAGCACCATGCTGCAAAGCGGCTATAAGGAGCGGGAGCTGGCGATGGCGCGCTATGCCGCCGAAGCCAAGCTCAACCGGGTGGTGGCTGACATGATTCGGGGCGCCGATGCCTACCCGGTGACTTATACTACCACCTCGCCCCATAAAGCCGGGCAAGCTTATGACACTTACAACATCACCACGACCTACACCGCTGCCAATGTTACGGTTAACGATTACACTCCCTCGGTGACCATCTCCCTGCCCAGCCCCAGCCAGACCAAACCCGCCAACCAGCAGAGCTATGTGGACCCGGGAGTAACTCACCCTTACCTGGCGACAGTACCGGCGGGCTATGCTTATGTGATGAGGCTCTACAATGTCAAAGCCGGCACCATTCAGGTAAATTGGGCTTATAGTCCCGCCAGCAACTCCCGGATCGGCGTCTACGCGGGAATACCGACTGACTCTCATGGCATCCCCTACGTACCAGGACGGATTGCGGAGTGGCCCAGCCAGCACCCCATCCTGGACACCGGCTCCAGCCCGGCCAATCAGAACTACAACCGCACGGCGGCGATAGCTATTGACCCAGCCACCGATGGTAGCGGCGGCGTCTACACCGTGGTGTTTGGTAAGATGACAGGGCAAGATACCTTGACCACCAAAGCCTTCCAGCCCTCGGGAGGCATCAATGACACCTGGATATATGTCAAGGCGTATAAGGACTATCTCGTTACCGCCACTGCTGGTGGCGTCAGTATTTCCACCTATTTACGCCAGGCGCCCGGCTACTCTGAGCCGCCGGTCTGGACATCACCCTGGACAGTAAATAACCCAAGCTGGATTACCAACAAGGTATACATCTACACATGGAGACCACCATAAGTTTTGACAGCGAGATTAAGTGCCCGCCCCTGGTGCTTCTGGGCATATATTGAAAGAAACGTTGAGGGAGGTGACAAATGAGCAAAACACCAAACAGGGTACTGGTTGTTGATGACGAGGAGAATATACGCAAGGTTCTCCGGCAGATACTGGAAAACGCAGACTATGAAGTAATCGTTGCCGCCAATGGCAGCCAGGCACTAGAATTGGTTACAGAAGGAAATATTGACCTTGTGCTTCTAGACATTATGATGCCAGGAAAGTCGGGCATGGAGGTTCTTAAGGAGCTGAAGACGGACTACCCGGACATCGCCGTCATCATGGTCACAGCTGTAGGCGATGTCAACATTGCCATCGAAGCCATAAGAAAAGGGGCTTACGATTATCTCAACAAACCATTCGACGCCAATGTTCTCGTCATCAGCGTCGCCAGAGGGCTGGAGAGACGAAGGTTAATTCTGGAGGAGCGAAACTATCAACTTAATCTGGAAAGGACGGTTGCTGAGCAAACTCAAACTCTGCGACAGAAGGTAATAGAGCTGACAGCACTCAACAATCTCTTCGCTACCTACCTCAATCAGACCTTTGAGGCAGCCGGCAAGTACCGTCAACTCAGCAATGCCATCATAAAGATGGCTGAAGAAGTTCAGAGCCTTTTCGGTCAAGGCACCGATGCTGCCGCTAGCATTATAAAAGCGGCTGAGGAAATCCATGCACTGGCTAAAGAAACTGAGTCATATCGAGTAGAGGTTCAAACCTCTCCTCCAGCCGAACAAGGGGATAGCCGATAGACTGGAAATGGGTTTGGCGGGCGACCGGGCTCCCTTGATGCAGGCTGAGGGATGAGTTCCAGGGAACTCCAGGCGGGCACTATGACAAAGGCAGGCTGGTCTTTATAAAAGCATGACACGAGTGCAGTATTATCAGCGGAGATAATGGCTTCGGGAATAACAGAAAACATTACTGACTGGAGGTAGAAGTGGGTATACTTCTGCGGGTAGGTGGTATCTCACTTATCATCGGAACTTTGGCCTTAAGTGTGGGCAGCTATGCCTCGTTTCGGCGCGTCCAAATGGCGAAGGTGGGTGAGCTGATTCCAGGCATAGCCGGGTCTGTCCAGGGGAGCGAAGGCTGGGTCACCCACGCCCCATTGATTGGTCTCATCCTCATGGGCCAGGGCATTATCGCCGTCGTTGCTGTCCTTTTCCTGTTTATAAGAAACCAGCTATCTTAAAAGACCTATGTAGGCTATACCGACGTAGGCCGAAGGTTAGCCGTGAGTTCCAGGCGTGGCTTAACCCATGGGGGGGGTAAAGGATACCGACGATATCCAAACTGTCCTGCCCCCAAAAAATGGTCCGGGTATAATGTTGGTAAGATAGGACCATTTTTTGGTGGGTAGCCAATTCTAACGTAAGCGCTTCACAAAACTCACTTCTTGCACACAATTAAACAATAGCTTATTTAGTTACCTGCGAAGAAACTAAGGGCTATAGGCTTATTGGAATGCAATGTCAATGGCTAATACTCGTCGGGAAAGAGAATAGTAGTGGCGCTCCGGTCGGCCTCGGTAATTATCCAGATGGTCGCTACCCCGTTCTTGGGAAAGCGGTCATCGTTATAGGCCGATAGTAATCGAGTTTCCTCTTTGAGAGCTTGGTCGTTGGCCTGTTTATCCTCGTCGTCCACGTCTCCCCAGTCGCCTTTGACGTGGCGATTGAGTGATTTCTGCACAAACTTGTCAAAGTCTGGGTTCTCACGCTCCAGATCGTATACTCCTCTCGTGGCGACAATCTGACCGGTGTTAAAAACAGCGTTGATTACTAATAAGGTATCCATGGTTATCCCTCCTTGTTCTCCTAGAAGAATGATGGCTGGACAGGCATGGTTTCCAGCTCTTTTGTCTTAGCTTCTTCTTTGGCCTCACAGCGCTCTCCGTATGCCTTCTCCTTGCGGTGCTTCACCCGCTGCCGGTAAATCCAGTCCTTCAACTCTTTCAAGTCGCGCC
>ERZ1292640.1337-Hain-H43-02um-R1-1337-length-20430-cov-42_pt2 | contig 19055 bp, 16 predicted proteins | sample MGYA00564404_ERZ1292640 | MGnify/ENA primary metagenome ERZ1292640 (study PRJEB36523, sample SAMEA6512636) | groundwater metagenome | collected 2019-01-08 | study: AquaDiva: Metagenomics assemblies of 32 groundwater samples
GGGAGTGATTTTTGCCGGCCGATGCTGGAGGCGGCGCGGCGCAAGCTCAATCGCCGGCAGGTTCGGGCTGCACTGATCGAGGCAGACGCGCTCCGGCTGCCGCTGCCGGACGCTTCGCTGGACCTGATTACGGTGGCCTTCGGTTTCCGAAACCTGGCGAATTACCGGCAGGGGTTGGCCGAGATGCGGCGGGTGCTGCGTCCTTCGGGCGCGGCGGCCGTTCTGGAGTTCTCGCAGCCGCGCCACCGCGTCTTGGCCGCGCTGTACGGTTTCTACTCGCGGCGGGTGCTTCCAGCCGTCGGGGGGACAGTGTCAGGCGCTCGCGACGCCTACCAGTACCTGCCGGAATCGGTGCGCAGTTTTCCCTCGCCGGAAGGACTGGCGGAGGAGATGCGCACGACAGGCTTCTGCCAGGTGGAGTTTGAACTTTTCAGCGGCGGCATTGTGGCCCTGCACTGGGGGCTGGCGCCGCCGGGCACACCCTAAGCCCCGAGCTCGGGCGGGCAGTTCGCGGGGGGCTGGGGCCCCCGCGAACCGCCGCCCTGCTTTCCCCAACCGCCGGCGTCCGGTAGAACACCGGCTTCGGGAGGACGAAAGTCGAGCCTGGCCGCGACGGACCGCCTAACTGCTCAGCTTGCGTTTGCGACGGCGCATCACCAGCAGCACCAGCACTCCGCCGGCCGCAATCCACAGAACGGCTGACAGGATCGTGTTATCCATCGTGACCTCCTTTCTAAATCTGGAAACCCTTCATCAACGGGAACAGGTACTTGAACACTTGCAGCAATCCCGGTCCGGCCGCGACCACCAGCATCGAGGGGAGGATGAAGAAGAAGATAGGAAATACGAGCTTCACTCCCACCTTGGCGGCGCGTTCCTCGGCCTGCTGGCGGCGGCGGACGCGCAAGAAATCCGAATGGGTACGCAGCGAATCGGCGATGCTGGTGCCGAAGCGGTCGGCCTGAATCAGCGTCGCGATCAGCTTGCGGAGCTCGGGCTCGCCAGTGCGGTCGGCCAGGTTCCGCAGGGCATCCTGGCGCCGCTTGCCGGCGCGCATTTCCAGGTTGGTTAGCGAAAGCTCCTCGCTGATCTCGCGGTGGGTGAGGGCGAGCTCGCGGCTCACGTTGACGATCGCCTGGTCCAAGCCGAGACCGGCCTCCATGCAAACGATCAGCAGGTCCAGGGCGTCCGGCAAGGACAGGCGGAGTTTGGTCTGCCGCCGCGAAACCAGGTGGTCGAGCGCCAGGTTGGGACCGAAGAAGCCGGCTAAGCCCGCGCCAACCACGAACACCATTCGCAACACGCCGTTGTCGGTGACGTAGGTGCGCAGGAACACGGCCGCCACCAGGAAGCAGACGCACAGGGCGACCTTGATCCCGTAGAAGACTTTGATGGCCACTTGAGAGCGGATGCCGGCCGCCATCAGGTAGCGCCGGGTGAGGGTGGCATCCTGCGGCGAGATGGGCACCACTTCGCCGATGCGCTCCACCAGCCGGAAGATCCGCGGCCGCTCGGCCGTCCCCCGGCCCGCTCCCGGCAGCGTCACCGATACCGGACTGCCAAGCTGGTCGTATAGCCGCCGCGGCCGCACGTAGAGCCGGTGGCCGAACAAGGAAATGGCGATCATCAGAACCGCGAACAAGCTGAGGGAAACCCAGAGTTCCATAGGCTCACACCTTGATGTCGATGATCCTGCGGATGGTGAAATGTCCCAGCGCGAGGCCGACGATCGCGCCAATGATCAGGTACTTGCCGTCCTCGTCGGCGGCCATGCCTTGCAGGTAGCCGGGCGCCACGATCAGCAGGCCGAGCGCCAGCATGACGGGCATGATCGTCAGGATGGCTCCGGTGATGCGCCCGTGGGCGCTGGCCGCTCGCACCTGCCCCTTGAGCTGGAACCGCTCGCGGATGATGCGGCCCAGCTTGGTCAGAATCTCGCTCAGGTTGCCGCCGGTCTCGCGTTGCAGCAGCACCGAGGAGACAAAGAACCGCACGTCCAGCAAGGGCACGCGGCTGGCCAGGTTGTTCAGGGCGGTCTCGATCGGCAGGCCGAGGTTCTGCTCATTGTAGACCTTGCGGAACTCGACATTCAGCGGGGGCGGCGCCTCGTTGGAGATCATCTCCAGGCTGATCGAGAAGGCGTGCCCGGCGCGCATGGCGCGGGCCAGAAAATCGAGCGCGTCCGGAAACTGCTCCTCGAAGCTATCCAGCCGTCTCCGCCGCTTGCGTACTACATAGAGATAGGGCAGCAGCCCCAACAGGGCGCCCAGCGCCAGCGCGCTGGTCCACGGCGAGATCAGCAGCCTGGTCATCACGCCGATGAAGGCGCCCAGCGCCGCCGCCAGCGCCATCTGGGCCAGCAGCGCGCTCAGCTTCCAGTTCAGGCCGGCCTGCTGGATCTGCGCCTCCAGGCGGCGGCCCAGATTCAAACCGGCCAGCAGCCGGGAGAAGCCGGCGGGCGGGGCCGAATCGATCAGCACCTTGGTCTCCGGCATCGCCGCGCGGCCGGTGGCCACCTCCAGCATCTCGGTCACTTTTTTCCTGCGCTGGGTCTCCAGGAACTTGAAGCCGAGGCTAATCACCAGCGTGGTCAGCGCGAACAGCAACAAAAAGGTGAAAATCACCGCCGTCATAGTTCACCTACTCGATCTGCACGGCCGTCTGGAAGATGACCGGCGCAAGGTTCATGCCGGCCGCTTTCAGCCGATCGCTGAACTTGGGACGGATGCCGGTGGGCCGGAACAGCCCCAGCACTTTGCCGTCCTCGCGAATGCCCGTCTTTTCGAAGACGAAGATGTCCTGCCCGGTGACCTGGTCGCCCTCCATGCCGACGCACTCCATCAGGTGGGTTATCCGCCGGCTGCCGTCGCTGAAGCGGGCGATCTGCACGAACAGGTCGATGGCCGAACTGATTTGCTGCCGGATGGCCCGCACACCGATGTTGGAGTTGGCCATGCTCACCATCACCTCCAGCCGGCTGATGGCGTCGCGCGGGCTGTTGGCGTGAACGGTGGTCAGCGAGCCGTCGTGGCCGGTGTTCATGGCCTGGAGCATGTCGAGGGCCTCCTCGCCGCGCACCTCGCCGACGATGATGCGGTCGGGCCGCATTCTGAGGGCGTTGATCACCAGTTGCCGGATCTTGATGGCCCCCTGGCCTTCGATGTTCGGCGGGCGCGTCTCCATCCGGGCCACGTGGGTCTGGCGCATCTGCAATTCGGCCGCGTCCTCGATGGTCACGATCCGCTCGTCCTCGGGGATGTAACCGGAGAGCACGTTGAGCAGCGTGGTCTTGCCGGCGCCGGTGCCGCCGGAGATGATGAGGTTCAGCCGCGCCCGCACACAGGCCTGCAACACCTGGATCATCCCTTCGGTCAGCGTCAGGTTCCGGACCAGCTCCTCGGCGGTGATGGGGTCGCGCCGGAAGCGCCGGATCGAGAGCAGGGGGCCGTCCACCGCCACCGGTGGAATGACGGCGTTGACCCGCGAGCCGTCCGGCAGCCGGGCATCCACCATCGGCGAGGATTCGTCCACCCGCCGCCCCACCCGGGCCACGACCTTCTCGATAATCCGCAGCAGATGCGAGTCGTCCTTGAACTCCACCGGCGTCCGCTGGAGCTTGCCGTTGCGCTCCACGTAGACCAGCCGCGGCGTGGTGACCAGGATGTCGGAGACGGTGGGGTCTTGCAGCAACGGCTCCAGCGGGCCCAGGCCGAAGACCTCGTTCAACACCTCTTCGGTCACCCGCTCTTTCTCGATCATGCTGAGCGGGGTCTTCTCCTCCTCGACCAGCTTGGCAACCGCCGCGCGCACTTCCATGCGCACGCGCTCGCCGGGCATCGAGGAGAGCACCTCCAGGTTGATGCGCTCCAGCAGCTTGCGGTGCAAGGCGAACTTCAGTTCCTGGTATTCCGGGCTGGAGGCATGCGGTTGAAACAGGCGGGTCACCCAACCCGCTTCGATCGCCGCCCGAGGGCCAGCCGACCCCATGTCCGTTGCCATGTTTGTGTGTTCTCCCTGTTAACAAAATGTCGTCTCTAACCGCTCCCTGCGGTCGCGGCTCGGAAGCCGTGTGCCGAGCCGCGCGCGTAAGCAAGCGGCCGCTGCTAAAAGAAGATGGACAGCTTCGACCGCGATTTATCCTTCTCCTTCTCTTTTTCCCGCTCCTCCTGCACACCGGCGATCTTCTGCGCCAGCTTGCTGAGATGCCGGCCCAGGTCGGTGGCGGTGGAGAGCAGGTTGCCTTCCGAGTACGCCTCGTAGAGTTCGGGGTAGCTGTTGGGCAGGGCGGCGTAGATCGGCAGCCCGAGTACCTTCTGCACCTCGGCCGGCGTCAGGTCCGGCTGCCTCGGCATCCGATTCAGCACCAGGTGCAGCCGCTGCCGGCTGTACCCGAGGTCGAGCAGGGTCTGCACCACCTGCTTGGCCCGGTGCAGGGCCAGCACGTCCAGCGTCACCACCAGGAAGGCCTGATCCATGTCCTCCAGCACGCTCAGCGAGAGCACGTTCAGGCTGCGCCCCAGGTCGGCCAGCACCCAGTCGTACACCGAACGCGTGAACCGCAGTACATGCCGGAGCTGCTCCGGCTGCAAAGAGTCCCTCAGGCCCAAGACTCCCGGGGCCGTGATGACCTCCAGCCCGGGCTGGCCGTTGGAGACCAGCGCTTTCCAATAACTCATGTCCAGCTTGTGAATGTTCTTGGCCGCGTCCAGGATGGAGTAGGGCGTCTTAGCCTTCATCAGGAAGCCCAGCATGCCGGTCTCCATGTCGAGGTCAGCCAGCAGGATGTCCTTGCCGGTCAGTCGCTGGAGTTCGCTGGCCACGTGGCAGATGACCGTGGTCGCGCCGCAGCCCCCCTTGGCGGAAAAGAAGCCGAGCAGCTTGCCCTGGCCGCGCGACCCCTGCCGCCGCTGCATACGGTCGGCCGCCATCCGCACCAGGGCCTTGCGTAGGCCGGCCGCCAACGGGGGGTAGAGGTACTCACTGGCCCCGGCGCGGATGGCGTCCAAGATCGTTTCCGGATCGGCGCTCGTGTTCAGCGCGATCACCGTCGGCGCGGCGGTGGTGGACTTCAGACGCCGCAGCGGCTCGTCGAAGGCCTGCTCCAGTTGCGACAGGTCGATCAGCACTACCTCGGGGCGGAACTGCTCCAACTGGTCCAGCAACTGCGCCCAGTCGCGAATCCCCGATTGGTCCACCACAATCCGCACGGGGCTACCTTGCAGGGCGGCGTGGACCTCGTTCCTCAAGTCGAGGTTGGCAATAATCAGGCCGACCTTGAGCTCTGGTTGCGCGATCATGTATGCGTCAACTCTCCGTGCGTTCCACGGAACGCCGGCGCCCGGCCATGGTCATCGGCCGCGGGCTGCCAGCGCCCCACTTCAATTCGATGCCCCGCCCGGCTTGGGCTGGGCAGGCGCCGCTGGCGCCGCCGGCGGCTGAGCCTGAACCGGAAGAATCTGGAACTGCACCGGCGCCGGGCCGGCCCCCTGACCCTCCTTCCGCTCAATCAACCGCTCGTACGGGACCGCCTCCTGCGCTGGCTTGACCGGCACCGGCCCGGTCACGTCCATGCCCGGCGTGCGGGGCGCCACCGTCGGCGCGCCCTTCAGAAACTCGGCCGGCATCTGGATGCCCGGGATCGGCTGGCCGGCAGGGATCGGCCGCACCAGCTCCGGCGTCACCATCACCAGCAGCTCGTTGTTGCTCTTGTTCCGCGACCGTGACTGGAACAGCTTGCCGAGCACGGGAATATCGCCGAGGCCCGGGATCTTGTTGAAGCTCTCGATCACCCGGTTGTCCAGCAAGCCGGCAATGGCGAAAGTCTGCCCTGGCTCCAGCTCGACCTCCGTCTGCACGCGCCGGGTCGCGATCGCCGGGATGGTAAAGCCCTGCACCACGGTGGCGTTGGAATAATCCAGCGAGCTGACTTCCGGCGCCACCTGGAGCCGGATCGTGTTGCGCGGCGTCACCACGGGCAGGAAGTTGATCCGCACGCCGAACTCGCGCCACTGGATGGTGACCGCGCCGGCCCCGGCCAGGCCGGTCTGCACCACCGGCACAGGGACCTCCCCGCCGGCCAGGAAGCTCGCCTGTTTGCCGTTGATGGCCAGCACGTTGGGTTCAGCCAGGATCTCCAAAAATCGCTTGCTCTGGAGCGCGCGGATGGTCGCCCCCAGATTCAGGTCGGGACGGAACAAGAAGATGTTCAGCGCGTCGGTGAGCGTGAAATTCGCGCGTCCCCCTTCCACCAGATCCGGCCGCGGCGGCTGGTACTGCTGGGTGGAGATCGCCCCCGGCGTCTGGAGCGCCCCAGTGCTCATGAAGTTGACGCCCAGATCGGAAGTCGCCGCCCGGTCCACGTTGGCAAAACGCACCTTGAGCAGGATCTGCTGCTCGACCGGCGGCACCTTGACGTGCAGCAGGTTGACGGTGTTCTTGCCCAGCGTGCTGGCGATTTGCGCCGCCCGGTCAGCGGCCACCAGGTCGTTCACCGTGCCGCGCAGGAAGACGTTCTCATCCTCCACGGTCACGCTGACGTCCTGGCCGGCCATTTCCTTCCGCATCTCGTTGCGGATGGCCTCCAGTTTGGCGGTGCTGGGGCGGATCTTGAGCTCGAACAGCAGCCGGGCGCCGCCCTGCTGCCAGATGATCAAGCTGGTTTCGCCCGCCGCCTTGCCGTTGATCAGCACCTCGCGCGGGGTGACGGCCACCGCTTCGGCCAGGGCCGCATTGGCCACCGCCACGCGCTGGATGATGGTCGGGCTCTCGACCACCAGCGACTTGCCGACGGTCACGAACAGGTCCCGCGCTCCGCCGGCCGGGGCTTGAGAGGCGGCCGCCTGGAACGACAGGGCCATGGCCACCAGGATCGATGCGCTCAGCCTGATCGGGTTCACGGTTTTGCCTCCTTACTCTCGCCGAACTTCGCCTGCACCCGGCTGGTGCCGTGAATCACCTCCACCACCAGCGGCGGCTCAGGCGCCGGCTTGGCGGCCGGCGGGGAAGCCTTGGCCCTTGGCGCGGACACGCGCCGCGTGGGCGGCGCCTGGGGCGCCGAACTCCGATAGGGCAGGCCCGAGAACAGGTTGGCGATGGCCGTCCCCGTGGTCTTGGTAATCTGCGTGTCCAGCGGGTTGCGCAGCACCAGTTGAATCCTTGTTTCGTTGCTGGCCAGGCTCAGGACCTCGGCCTGTTCCGGCGTCACCAGCAGGTTGACCACCGGCACGGTGACCGGCTTACCCTCGGCGTCTTTCTGAATGTTCTGGCCCGCCGAAAGCACTTCGATGTTCTGCAACACGGTTCGGCTGAGGGTGCCCTGAGTGTTGGCCACGCCGGGGGGCGAACCAGAAATCAGCACGTCCACGCGCATGCCCGGGACCACGAACCCGGCCACGCCGACGACCTCATTTACCCGCACCGCCACCGCGCGCATGCCCGGAGGAATGGTAGCCGCCAGCCCGGCGCCCGCGCCTTTCGGCGCCAGGCGGGTGCCGAGGATGGTCTCGCCCTCGTAGATGTTGGCGATCACTCCTCGTCCCACCGCGTCCTCCCGTTTCAACAAACTGTGTTGGGGTACCGGGCCCGCCCAGTCGGCCGGCTTGACGTCGGGGTCGCGAATCAGCGTGCCGACCGGCAGATTCCGCGCGGCCACGATGACCTGCGACACGACCTGTTTGGGCTCGCTGCGCACCCTGCTCGCCGTCAGGCGGTAGACCAGGAAACTGGCCGCCGCCGACACCAGCAGCGCGAACACGAGCACCGAAATGAAACGCTTATTCATATTTCGTCCTCCACCTTGCCGGGCGCTTCACCGCGCCCGCCTGGGGAAAAAAGGGGGCATGCCCCCGGCATGCCCCTGGCCACGGACTACGAGCCCCCACCCGCTGCGCTGGCGGCCGCGACGGACAGCGTAGTGTTCGCGGTCGTCCAGATGGTGTTGATGCTGGCGCCCGCGCCGATGAACAACGCCGCGGAAGCAATGGCGACGAAAGCCAGAAGCAGGGTGTATTCCACCAGGTCCTGGCCTTGCTCGTCGCGCAAGAAATTCAGAAGGTTCGTCATGCTGTTACTCTCCTCGCGTAGGTCTTTGTGATTGGTCTATCACTGGGGTTGATCTTCGCGATCTCGCGATCGCGGGAAAATCCGCCGCGCCTGCGGCGGAAACTCGTTCGCTCTCCGGTCGCGGGCCGGCGGCCCGCTCGAACAGGATGGCCACGCCGTCGTCATAGACAACGCGCCAGCGGCTGGTCTCCTTCAGCGTGCTGGCCAGCGAGGCATCGGCCCGCAGCAGCACGGCGCCCACGTCGTAGCGGTCCAGAGTACGCTGCCAGGCGTGTTTTCCCCGGAGCAGGTCCAGGTATTCCTCCCCGAACGTGGCGCCGTAGAAATCGCTGCGGCCGTCGATGAAAACCTTGATGTGCGGATGCAGACGGTAGATGAGGTAGTCGCCCCATTCGTCGTCCGCGAAAACGTTGGCGGCGAACTCGGGCCGGCGGAGCAATTCGATCGCGCCGGCCGGGTATCGCTTCGGATCGTATTCGGCGCGACACTTGGCCGGCGCCGCCGGCAGGTACAACAGCACGCCAAGCGCCGCCACGGTGACGCCGCTCGTCAGGTGCGCCCGCCCGATGTGATCGATCGCGCCCAGCTCGGACGACAGCCGCGCCAGTCCGCCCGCCGCCCGCCGCACCCAGCCGGCGACCTGGCCCCATGCCAGCGCATCCACCATTTCCTTGAGCGTCCAAGCGATCGCCGGGGCGCTGACCACCGCATAAATGGGAATATTGCGGGCTGAGTAAAGCGCCAGGTGGGCCCAACCCGCCACCATAATGGCCTGGGTGAAGCGGCGCTTATGCACGCTCCAGACCACCGCCAGCGCTCCCAGCGCCAACAGGGCCTCGAAGTACCGCGCCACCGGGTGCTGGAAGCTCAGCGACAGGAACTCGCTGATGTTGCGGAAGTGGTAGGAGTCGCTCAGATAGCGCGCGATGTGCCAGTGCAGCCGCCACGTGTAGGGGTTCAGGAAGCTGGCGGCCAGGCACCCGGCCGCGCTCAGCCAGTACGGGACGCTGCGCCGCAGCGCGGCGCGGCCCTCCGCCCGATCGGCGGCCACCGCCCAACTCACCATCTCGCCGGCCGCGTAAGCGCCGATCAGCAGGATGCCGACAAAGAAGCCGCCGTGCAGGTTCGCCCACAAGATGGTGACGAGCGGCAGCGCCAGCAGCAGCCGCGTGCGGCCCTCCTGCGCGCGCTCGAGCAGCCAGCAGAAGGCCACCGCGAACAGGAGCGTGAACAGGTGCGGCCGAGCCAGCCAGTGCAGCGACGAGGCGGCCACCGCCAGGAAAGTGACGGCGATGGCGATCAGCACGTCGCCGCACTTGCGTCGCACCAGCCGGTAGAGCAGCGCCGCGGTAAGACAGATGATCAACAAGCTCGCCAGCACGACCGCTTCCATGCCCCCGCGCTGGTGCAGCCAGGCGAAGAGCACGTCCCAGAGCCATTCCCAGGCGTACCAGGGCTCGCCGGCCTTGGTGAACGAGAACAAATCCCGGTCGGGGACCCGGCCGTTGGCCAGCATCCATTCGCCGGCCCGGATGTGCCAGCCGGTGTCGCCGTCGCCCAGCAAGTACCGCGCTCCCGTCAGTTTGCCGAACAGGAACACCACCGGCATCAGGAAGGCGACGTCGGTCAGCGACGGCAGCAGGCGGATCACCGGGTTGGGTCGGGCTTGGCTCATATCACTCCACCAGGGCGACCATCCTCCGTTCCAGGCCCCGGTCCAGGGCCATCAGCGTCACCGTCGGCCCGCCCTGCACGGCCAGCGAACCGCTCACCACTTGCAGCGGCGAGGCCATGCCGCCCGACCCTTGCAGCACCAGCCAGGCCCCGCGCGGCTGATAGACGGCGCCGAACAGGTGCGTGTTGGGCGTGGCTTGCAACCGCATTTCCGGGGTCTCGGGATGCGGGGTCGTCTGCGGGCAGGGGTTGTTGATGTTCGGCGAGGTCAGCCCGTCGATCCCGGTCTCGCAGGTGCTCGCCCGGTAATCGACGTCAAAGGTGGGGTCCGCCTCCGGATCCCCGGTGTAGAGCACCCGCGAGTTCCCCTGATCCTGCCAGAAGATGACCGGGCGGAAAGCCCGCAACTCCAGTGGTACGTTGCCCGATCCCACCGTGTCGGCGGGGTCGTTGTTCAACGCGTGCAGGTTGATGTAGGTGGTGGAGTTGGCGCCGGCTTGCATGTTGGCGACCCCGAACCCGAGCTCACTCTTGATTGCCCGCACCCGTTGCGGGATTTCCAGCGGCACGTACGATTCGGTGAGCGGGTTCCAGCCGACGTAGTTGGCGTCGGTGAAGATGAACAGCTCGCCGGCGTCGCCCGGCTTGTTCGGCTGCGACACCCCCAGGGCCGACAGCGGCGTGTGGTCCTCCAGGATCACCTGGTTGGCGAAGGAAAAGACCTCGGGCGCCTTGTTCTGCTGCACGTGCTTGACCCCGGCCATGATGTATCGTCCCGGGTCAAACTTCGCGTTGGCGTTGGTCTGGAAATTCACGCCGCCGAACATCACCCAGTCGCCCCAGGCAGCCGGCGGCGTCGTGCTCGGTATCGTTGGTATGCCGCCAGTGTCGACAGCGGAGAAGCGTACGTAGCCGCTGATGGTCAGCTTCCCGCCGGTGGCCGCTAGCGAGCCGTCTCTCATCTCCGCCGCGTAGTAGTAGCCGGACGGCAGCACCCTGGGGTTGTTGGGGTCGCTGCTGCCAACGATGTTCCCGTTGAGAATCGGAAAATCGGTGCCGGAATCCAGCAAGCCGGTGGGCGGGGGCGGCTGGCCGCGGCCGCGCAGCGGATCCCGGAAATAGGAGCGGTCTCGGAAACCGTTCTGCCATGCCGGCATGCCCGGCACAGTGCTTCGCCAGTCTATGGTCGGGTTAACCTCGCCGGTAGTCCGGATGAAAGTCCCTGGGGCGATCACCGTCACCGTGCCACCGCCGCTGCCGCTCTGGCTTTCGCCCGCGTACGGAGAGCCGTTGGCGGCCGAAGACAGCACGATGCCCTCGCCGCCGTTGACCACCGAGCTGCCGCCGCCGATGAGGTCCGCCCCCGTGTCTCCGATGCCGGACGGTAAGGTCTCGTGTTCCCGGTTCAGCAGAATCAGCGAGCCGAACACATCCCCGTCGGTCACCGCCGCCGTGGCGCGCGCGCCCACCCCGCCTTCGGTGTTGCCTAAGATGGCCGAGAAAAGTTGCGGGATGCGCTGCGACACCCGCGCCGTCACCCAGTAGTAGACCGAAAGGCCGGGAACCGTCGGCGGCGAGGTCTTGGTGGTCCCGTTCCAGGCGGCGGCTTCCAGGGTCACCGTCTGGCGCCCCTGGGTCACAAAGCCGTTGGCCTGGGCGTACAGGCAGCCGTAGTTCAGGTTGTCGGTGGGCGGGCCGGGGATCGGCGGCACGCAGGACCGCGTCGAACAACCCAAGTCGGTGGCGCCACAGGAGTACTTCGATGCGGTATCACCTTCCTGGGCCAGCGCCTGGTGGGCAGCCGCCAGCGCGGCCGCGTCGGCCGCCGCCTGAGCCGATTTCTTGGTGAAGTAGCCGATGCCCAGGTCTACGGCGAGGCCGAGCATCCCGCACAACACGAACAGCGACAGGGTGGTCATCACCAGCACCTGCCCGCCCGAACGTCGTTCAAGCCTTCTCATGTCCGGTTCCTCAAAACTGGATCTCCTCGACCGCGGTGGCCGGGAAAATAAAAGCAGGAAAGGTCTGACCCCTTCCCACACCCGGCCAGAACATGGCGATGGCCGAGCGGAAGGGGTAGCTGGCGGCGATGCCCAGTTGCACACCCGGCATGTTCATCCCATCCGGCGGCCACTGTTCGGTGCTGCTGAGGCACTCGCTCAGCCGGCAGCGCCTGGTCAGATACTTGTTGCCGATGCCGGCGGTCAGGATGAGCGAGAACTCGGCTGGATCCATCCCGATGGCCATTTGCCGGATCCGGGTCGCTGTTTCGCCCATGGTGGGAGTTCTCTTGGCGTTTTTCACGTACATGCCGCCCTTGACGGCCGCGTAGCGGGTGCCTTCCTTGGTCGCGAAGGCCAGCGTCTCGTAGATCCACATGCCGCGGGCCATCTCGAAGGTCGAGATCAGCACAAACAGCAGCGGGATGCCGACGAGCGTGAACTCGATCGTCGAAGCGCCGCGCTCTTTGTGTGTCCGGCCCGCCATGCTCAGCCCTCCCCGATCCGCATCACCACCACCCGCGTGATGGTCATCCGCCCGGCCATAAACGGAAGCGGGACCAGCGGTATGGTCCGGTACACCACCGTGACCCGCGAGGCCGGCTCGCCGTCGGCCCCGATGACGGCGCTGGCATCCACGGCCACCGGCTTGGTGTCGGTGATCTGCTTCCCCGAGGTCGGACAGGGGCGGGTCAGATTCTTGGCGTTCGGCAGGGCGGCCATCTCGCCCAGCACGAAGATGCAAGCCGCCTCGTCGTCGGCGGCCGCATCCGGGTAGGCGGAGGTCACCAGCGCCGCCGCCCGGGCCGCGTTCTGGGTGGCGATGAGCGCATAGCCGTAGAAGCCGAAGTCCAGCACTCCGGCAAACAGCAGGAAGATCCAGGGAATTAGCAGAGAGATCTCGACCACCGCCGTGCCGCGTTCGCCGATGCGTGTCCCGATTCTTTTCCGCATGCGCTTGCCTCCCGGCGCCTACATCAACAGATCCCGCAGCTCCTGCTGGCTTCCGATCGCGGCCAGCATCTGCGCGCCGTAATCCCGGAATTGCATCTGATTTATCTGAAAAGCCACCAGCGGGCCGCCGATTCTCGGCTGGATTACCCGGACCGCGGTCACCTGGCAGGAGATGCACTTGCGTCCGAAGGCCTGGCTGGTCGGCAGCTCGATCTCCAGGTTCAGCGGCTCCCCGACGGCGGGCAGCTTGGCGGCCACCCGCGGATTCCAAAAGACCAAAATGCCCCGGCGGCTCATGTTTTCGGTCACTCCGACCAGAAATCGCGCCCTGCCGCCCAACGACGAGACGTGACAAGGCAAACGGACTTCCACCCGCGGATCATCGCGCCTGTCCATCATTACTTGGATATGCTTTTTTCGGGCCGGCTTCAAGATTGTAAATGGATGATATGGTTTTGTTCTCCGAGGTTAATAGTAGAAAAGGAGCCGATTTTTGTTGAAATTAGCGGATTGCGGGTCCATTACTCACAGGGAACGGCTCCGGCACGGGCCGGTTCGTAAACCGGCTCGCCAACCCGGCGGTTCGCCCCGCTGCCGGAGTAGTAAAACAGTCCTGGTAGTACCGTTTGAAACGTAGTGAATTAAATTTGTTTTGTTTTTAGGGACAACGGTGCTATGCTGTTCGATACCGGGGGTGTTAACGCGGACAGACCGCGGCGCAACCTCCGGGAGGCCGGTTCGCGCGGGGCGGATTTTAGCCGTGGGGGGAGATAGTGCATATGGCGCGGGTAGCGTTGTTTACTGACGAGCCGGTTCTTGCCAAAGGCTTCATCTGTACGCTGTCAGCCGGGGCCGGTCTCGATCTGGTTTCGGTCTGCGGCAGCGCCGCCGAGCTGGCCGATCTGCTGCGGACCGAGGAACCGGAGGTGCTGCTCATCGATCTGACGCCCGACGTGACCTTCGGGCTGCTCACCCAGCTCCACCGCGATGCGCCGGCCTGCCGGCTGGTGCTGTGGACGCGGGCCATCTCGACCGAGCTGGCCTATCAGGTGATGGAATTGGGGGTGCGCGGCATCCTGCGCAAGACGCTGCCGCCCGAGCTGGTGATCAAGTGCCTGGGAAAGGTGGCCGAAGGGGAACTCTGGTTCGACAAGAGCCTCACCGCCAGTTTCCTGTCCGCCCGCACGGTGGCCCTGACCAACCGCGAGAGCCAGCTCGTCAGCCTGCTCTCCCAGGGGCTCAAGAACAAGGAGATCGCCACCGCGCTGACGATCTCGGAAGGCACGGTGAAGGTCTATCTCTCGCGGCTCTTCCAGAAAGTGGGCGTCAAGGACCGCTTTGAGCTGGCGCTGTACGGCCTGAGGAACCTGCAAAACGTGACCGCCGGGGCGTACGAGCTGAAGGGAAAGACGGGAATGCCGGTCGGACCGGCGAAATTGCAGCCGCTGCGTTCACTAGTGCTCGAGAAATTCCATCCCGCTAGCGAGAAATTCGGCGGCCAACACGAAAAATCGGCCAGCCAGCTCTCGTTTTGGGATGCCAGGTCCTGAACCGTCGCTCGGGGAACAACGGTAGCGGCCATGTTTGCCGAATGGGCCATCGCTTCAGCTCTGGGCTCGCCTAAGCCGAGGGCGCCGGCCGGGGGGCCTCACTTCGCCACGCTCACGCTGCCGGCTCCGGCGCGCTGGCGCAGTTTCCTGGCCTCGCTGGCCCTTCACGGGGCCGCCCTGGCGCTGCTGGCGCCGGTGAGCGAGTTTGTCTCCGCCGTCAGCCCGGAAGGATGGATCCGGCGCGCGAGGCTCATCCCGCCGGTTGAGATCCGCGTCCCGGAGCGCCTCTACCTGGCCACGCCCGGAGGGAACCGGCGACTGCCGCGGCTGAGGAAGGCGGTGGCGCGGTCCCGCCCGCTGCCCCGGACGGCGCTGGAACCGGCGGCCGGTCAGCGGCGCCTGCGCCGCTTCGAGTTGCCGCCCCTGCCGGTTCGCAAGTCCGATCTGACGCTTCTCCAGCCCGAGTTTCCGCTCGACCTGCCGGTGCTGAGCGACGTCCGGCTTCCGCAAGTCTTCTTCTGGGCGCCGGTGCCGATGACGCCCGCCGCCCGGATTCGCAGACCGTTCATCCTGCCTGGCCACTCCGAGCCCTTTGCCCAGGCGCCCCGGATGGATGCCCTGCCCCAACTGGAGGCGCCGAACTGGGAGACGGCGGCGGCCTTGCTGCGGGTTGCCTCCGCACTGAAGGGACCTCAGGACTGGCTGCTGGCCCCGGCCACGAGCATGCCGGTCAGGATGCTCCAGCCCGATCCGCTGCCACCGCCCAAGACGCACGTGGCCATTGACCGTTCGCTGGGGGATCCGACCGCCATACTGGCCCTCACCAGCAGCCCCAAGCCACTGCGGGAGGAACTGCTGGTGCCGCCAGGCAACCAGTTGGGCGTGCTGCCGGACGGGTTCGCAACGGTGGAACGCGCGGGCACGGCGGAACGTGCAGGCGCCGCGGAGCGTGCCGCCACGATGGCCAAGCCCCCCGCCGAGGAGCCGGCGCCAAGCTCCGTGGCCAGATCCAGCGCCCCTGCCAGCGGCGCCACCGGCCGGGGGGTCGAAGCCGCTCCGGCGGCCGCCGAGAGCCGGGTCGAGACGGCAGCCACGCCTGCCGAAGCAGTCCCGGCCGCCGGCAACCGCGGCGAGCCCGAAGCGGCGCCTCCTACCGCTCTGCCCGCGGGAACGGTCCAGGTAGTGCACCCCACTAACGGGGTCTTTGAGGTAGTCGTGGTGCACCCCTCGGCAGCCGACGGCCCCTTCGAATCCAGCGGCGCGCTGTCGGGAAGACCGGTCTATTCGGTGTTCCTGCAAGTCGGCGCCCCCAAGGAGTGGATCCTGCAATACTGCATCCCCGGCGAGGAGAGCCAGGATACCACCGTCGCCGGCGGCGTGGTGCGCCTGGGCAATCCGGCGCCGCTCACAGCTCCCTACCCGCGCGTGACCTACCTGCCAGTGCTCCAGGCCCGCCCCGGCGCCCACCTGATGATCCATGGTTTCCTCGACCCGGTGGGACATTTCGGCGGCCTGGAGGTCTTGGGAGCCGCCGACCAGGAAGAGGGCAAGGCCGTCCTCCCCGTGCTGGAACGTTGGGAGTTCCGCCCCGCCCTGCGCGACGGGGCGCCGGTTCGCGTTGAGATCCTGCTGGCCATCCCGCGGTGGTAGCAGGTTGCCGAAAAAGCCCTTGGGCAAGCTGAAGCTCGCCCCACAGGGCAGCCGCTGCACTATGCTGTAAGTTGGCTGAGCCGGTTGCGCCTCTTCCCACCGCCGTAGCGGAACGATCCTGGCCGGAGCTGTTCCGCGCCCTGCGGCACCGCAACTTCCGCCTCTTTGTCTTCGGGCAGATCGTCTCACTGGTCGGCACCTGGATGCAGAGCGTGGCCCAGAGCTGGCTGGTCTACCGGCTGACGCGCTCGGAGTGGCTGCTGGGGATGACCTGGTTCTGCACGCACATCCCCATCTTCGTGCTGGGACCGTTGGGCGGGCTGGCCGCCGATCGCTACTCGCGGCACCGCATTGTCATCGTGACCCAGACGCTGGCCATGCTCCAGGCGGCCGCACTGGCGGCGCTGACCCTCAGCGGGCGCATCGAGATCTGGCACGTGCTGGCGCTGGCCCTGCTGCTGGGCACGGTGAACGCCTTCGACATGCCGGGACGCCAGTCGCTGCTGATCCACCTGGCGGGAAAAGAGGACCTGCTGAACGCGATCTCGCTGAATTCGGCGGTCTTCAATGCCGCCCGCATGGTCGGCCCGGCGGTGGCCGGCGTGCTGGTGGCGCGGCTGGGCGAGGGCGCCTGCTTCGCGCTGAACGGGCTGAGCTTCCTGGCCGTGATCGGCAGCCTGCTGGCCGTGCGGCTGCCGGGGTTGCGGCACTCCCCGCCGGAATCGCCTTGGGCGCACCTGATCGACGGCTTCCGCTACGTGCACCGCTCGCTGCCGGTGCGTACGCTGCTGGCAATGATGGGCGCGGCCAACCTGGCGGGCTGGCCGGCGCTGGTGCTGATGCCGTTCTTCGCCGACGAAATCTTCCACCGCGGCTCGCAGGGGCTGGGATTCCTGATGGGCGCCATGGGCATCGGCGCCGTGGTGGGAACGCTCTGGCTGGCCGGGCGCGGCCGCACCGAGGGGCTGACCGGAGTGATCTTCCTCGGCGCGCTGATGCTGGGCGCCAGCTTCGTGGTGTTTGCGCTCTCTCCTTCCTATTACCTGTGCCTGGCGCTGATGCCGCTGGTCGGCTTCAGCGTAATGCGGCAGAACGCCTCGGCCAACACGCTTATCCAGACGCTGATCCCGGACGAATACCGCGGGCGCACGATGGCGCTGTACGCCATGATGGTGGTCGGGCTGGGACCATTCGGCGCCCTGGCCGCGGGGGCGCTGGCCCAGCAGGTGGGCGCGCGGACCACCGTGTTGTGCGGCGGGCTGCTCTGCCTGGCGGTGGCCGCCTGGTTCCGTCTCCGGAGCCGCATGTTCGAGGCGCTGGCCGCGGTCGTCCTGCTGCTGGCCGTCCCGGCCGGAGCCGCCGCGCAGCCGGCCTCCGATACGCCGGCGGGGATGGCCGAGGTCATGCGCGAGCTGGAGCGGATCTCCGGCCTCCGGCAGCGCCGCCCGATCCAGCCGGACCGCATCGCCAAAGCCCAGGTGAAAGCCTTCCTGGAGGAACGGGTCAAGGAGGCGCTGAAGCCCGAGGAGATCCGTGCCGAGGAGCTGGTGCTGAAGAAGTTCGGCTTTGTGCCGCGGGATTTCGATCTGAAAAAGACGACGATCGACCTGCTCACCGAGCAGGCGGCGGCCTTCTACGATTTCCGGAAGAAGAAGCTGGTCCTGATCGAGAGCGCCGGCGGAGAATTTCAGCACGCGGCGCTGGTGCATGAGCTGGCGCACGCGCTGGCCGATCAGAATTTCAACCTGCGCAGGTTCATCGAGCGCGGCAGCCAGAGCGACGACGGCGCGCTGGCGCGGCTGGCGGTCATGGAGGGGCAAGCGAGCTGGCTGACTTCGGAGTACCAGGCGCGGCGCGCCGGGCAGTCGCTGAAGGATTCGCCGGCGCTGGTGAAGATGATGAGCCGGGCGTCCGAGCTCTCCGCCGGGCAGTTCCCGGTCTTCGAGCGCGCGCCGCTCTACCTGCGCGAGACGCTGGTATTCCCCTACACGCAGGGCATGGCGTTCCAGCACGCGGTGTTCGAGAAGATGGGGCCGGCCGCCTTCCGCGAGGTCTTCCTCCACCCGCCGGCGACGACTCAGGAGATCCTGCACCCGGAAAAGTACCGGGCCGGGTTCGCACGCGCCTCCCCGCCGCTGCCATCGCCGGCCCTGGGCCGCGGCTTCCGCGAGCTGATCTCCGGCACCATCGGCGAGCTGGACCATGCCATCCTGCTCCGCCAGTACGCAGGCAAGGAGGGATCGGAAGCCGTCGCGCCGCACTGGAGGGGCGGCAGCTACAAGCTATGGGAGCGGAAGCGGGATGGCCGGCTGGTGCTGGCCTATGCCGTCGAATGGGACGAAGCTTCGATCGCAGAGAAATACTTCCGGCTCTACCAGCGGGTGCTGAAGGGCAAGTGGAAAGGGATGGAAGCGGCCTCCGAAGGCGGGGACGCGCTAACCGGGCAGGGTGATGACGGCTGGTTTCTCCTGGGCCGGCAAGGCGCGCGGGTGACCAGTCTGGAGGGGCTGGAATCTGCGCCGAAGGCTCTGGTAAACCGGTGACGCCGGCGCTATCATGAAGCCACGAAGGAACCGGCTATGCCGAAGAAGGGACCAGTGAAGGCCGAGGGGGCTCGGAGGCGTGGTCCCAAGCCCCGCCCGCCGGAGGAGGAGGGCAGTCAGCCACTCGCGGTGCAGGCCACGGCCGCACCGCAGGCCGCGAAGCCGTTTCCGGTGGTCGGCATCGGCGCCTCGGCCGGCGGGCTGGAGGCATTCACCTTACTGCTGCGGCGCCTGCCCGCCGACACCGGCATGGCCTTCGTGCTGGTGCAGCACCTCGATCCCAAGCACGAGAGCATGCTGGCCGCACTGCTCGCCAAGACGAGCGCCATGCTGCTGGCCGAGGTCAAGGACGGCATGGCGGTCCAGCCCAACCACGTCTACGTGATCCCGCCCAACGCCGACATGGTGATCACGGACGGCGTCTTGCGGCTGACCCCGCGCTCGACCACGCGCGGCCTGCACATGCCGATCGACCACTTCCTCCGCTCGCTGGCCGAGGAAAAGAAGTCCAGGGCGATCGGGGTGATTCTGTCCGGCAGTTCCTCGGACGGCGCGCTCGGCCTGGCGGCCATCAAGGCCGAGGGAGGCATCACCTTCGCCCAGGACGAGGAGTCGGCTAAGTA